>JACKQG010003769.1_pt2 | contig 12812 bp, 5 predicted proteins | sample 8237621 | NCBI WGS metagenome assembly JACKQG01 (sample SAMN15677084, study PRJNA649215) | marine metagenome | biome: marine; feature: Black Sea; material: saline water; isolation source: suspended particulate matter (SPM) from the Black Sea western gyre | collected 2013-06-09/2013-06-10 | depth...
GACGGTGGTACCGACGAGGACTACATGTCGATGGCTACCAGCTGTGGCGTCGGTGCCTGCGCGGCCAGCGGCGTGACGTCGTGTGTTGGTGGTGCTGTCCAGGATTCGTGCAGTGCGGGCACGCCAGCTGCCGACGACGCCACCTGTGACGGAGTCGACGATGACTGCGACGGTGGTACCGACGAGGACTACATGTCGATGGCTACCAGCTGTGGCGTCGGTGCCTGCGCGGCCAGCGGCGTGACGTCATGTATAGCCGGGGCGGTCGAGGATTCTTGCAGCGAGGGTACTCCTGAGCCCAGCGATGAGACTTGTGATGGCATTGACGAAGATTGCGATGGACTTTCTGACGAGGATTTTGTCGGCGTGAGCACGACTTGTGGCACAGGTGCCTGCGCGGCCACCGGCGTGGAATCGTGCGTGGGGGGAGCGATCGAGGGCAGCTGTACCCCGGGCACGCCAGCAGCTGACGACGCCACCTGTGACGGAGTCGACGATGACTGTGACGGTGGTACCGACGAGGACTACATGTCGATGGCTACCAGCTGTGGCGTCGGTGCCTGCGCGGCCAGCGGCGTGACGTCATGTATAGCCGGGGCGGTCGAGGATTCTTGCAGCGAGGGTACTCCTGAGCCCAGCGATGAGACTTGTGATGGCATTGACGAAGATTGCGATGGACTTTCTGACGAGGATTTTGTCGGCGTGAGCACGACTTGTGGCACAGGTGCCTGCGCGGCCACCGGCGTGGAATCGTGCGTGGGGGGAGCGATCGAGGGCAGCTGTACCCCGGGCACGCCAGCAGCTGACGACGCCACCTGTGACGGAGTCGACGATGACTGTGACGGTGGTACCGACGAGGACTACATGTCGATGGCTACCAGCTGTGGCGTCGGTGCCTGCGCGGCCAGCGGCGTGACGTCGTGTGTTGGTGGTGCTGTCCAGGATTCGTGCAGTGCGGGCACGCCAGCTGCCGACGACGCCACCTGTGACGGAGTCGACGATGACTGCGACGGTGGTACCGACGAGGACTACATGTCGATGGCTACCAGCTGTGGCGTCGGTGCCTGCGCGGCCAGCGGCGTGACGTCGTGTGTTGGTGGTGCTGTCCAGGATTTGTGCAGTGCGGGCACGCCAGCTGCTGACGACGCCACCTGTGACGGAGTCGACGATGACTGCGATGGAGAGGTCGACGAAGATTTTACCGAGTGCGGAGACGGTGACGATTGCACCGAGGATACCTGCGGTCCGGGGGGCGTTTGCGAGAGCGTCCCGCTGGACGGACTTCCCTGTGAGGACGGTGACCCCTGCACAATAAACGATACCTGTTCATCGGGGGGCTGTGTCCCGGGTACAGCCAGGTTCTGCAACGACGGGAACCCCTGTACCGATGACAGCTGTCTTACAGGCGGCTGCGTCTACAGCGCCAACTCTGCCGCGTGCGATGACGGAGACCCGTGCACCCTGGTCGATTCGTGCTCCGCAACTGTCTGCGTGGGAAGTGGGGCTGATGACTGTGATGACCAGAACGACTGCACCGCTGATAGCTGTGAGTCGGGCAACGGCTGTGTCTACGAAGTTACTGGCGGTTCATGCGAGGACGGGGATTTCTGTACGGTGACAGATACTTGCACTGACGGCCAGTGCGTAGCCGGCGATGCCAGGGAGCTGGGCGAGGTCTTCTTAAAGGCAATCACCAAAGACGGGGCGGCCAGGGACAAGCTGTTGGTCAAGGCCGAGCTTCCACTGGCGGCTATAGAATCTACCCCCGACCAGGGCTTCGTGCTCGCGCTTGCCGATGAGAACTTTGAGCCCATGTACCTGTCGACGCTTCCACTTGGAGCCTTCAGCTCTAACTCGAGTGGCAGCTCCTTCAAGTTCAAGGACAAGACGGGCTCGGTCGAAGGCGGCAACAAGATGGTGCTGGTCAAGGTGCGCTACAACCATAAAACCGGAACCATGAAAGTGAAGGCGAAAATGAAAGGCGCCGACATACAGGCTATGTCGGGAAGGTCTGCGGTGACTGCTTCACTGGCCCTGGGCGATCCTGCAACCACGGGGGACTGCCTCAGGGCCTTGTCCTTGCCCTGTTATCCGAGGTCGTACTCGGTTAATCTCTGTCGCTGAGCAATGAGCAGCTGATCAGGCGTCATTTCCGAGGCAGTCCGCCCTGTCGCGGGTGGACCCCCAACGGTTGACCGGGGAGGAGAAGCGATGAGGGTAGTCGTAGCAGGCGGAGCGGGTGACGTGGGCAGCAACGCTGTCGCTGACCTCGTGGAGTCCGACGGTGTCGAGTCGGTGGTCATCGCCGACCGCGATATAACAGCAGCCGCGAAGTTGGCCGAAGGTCTTTCCGGTCGTGGCGCGACGGTCGAGGCACTGGAGGTCGATGCCAACGATCACGATCAACTGGTGGCCGCTTTTTCTGACTGTGACGTGGTGGCTTCGGCGTTGGGGCCGTTTTTTCGTTTCGAGCCGTTGTTGGCCGCCGCAGCGCTGGCCGCGGGCAGTGACTACGTCAGTGTCTGCGACGAGTGGGAACCGGCCGGCCAGGTACTCGACCAGTTCCACCAGCCGGCGGTGGAGCGAGGCGTCACCGTATTGACGGGCATGGGCGTGAGCCCCGGGATCACCAACCTGGTGATCGCCCGACTGATCAACGAGCTCGACCGGGCTGATAGCGCCGACGTGTACGTTTACCAGCCGCTTGATGCCGGCGGTGGTGAGGCCGTGTTGCGGCACATGCTGCACATCATGAGCGGGTACGTATACGCGTGGCGTGGAGGCGAAGACGCGATGATCGCCGCTTGCAGCGAGAGTCGCGAGGTTGAATTCGCGACCGCTGGATCGCTGAACACCTGGAACATGGGTCACAGCGAACCGCGCACGCTGCCGCATTATTTTCCGGCCTTGGATGAGGTCGGTTTTTACATGGGATTTGGCAGCGGTTCGCGCCTGCTGGTAGAGGCTGCTCGCTGGGGGGTGTTTTCTGTGGGCCCCTTGCGCGAGCTGTCGCTGTGGCTGCTGCAGCTGGCCGAGGGTTTGTTTCCTGCCAACGAGCCTGTTCCCGGGGAGCTTCGTATTGACGTCACCGGCGAGAAGGACGGCGAACCCTGCACCCTGGGCATGTTCGCGGAAGGAACGATGGGAGGGTCAACAGGCGCCTCGTTGTCGGTGGCCGCGCAGATGCTGGTCCGCGGCGAACAGCACTCGGGTCCGGGTGCCTGGGCACCGGAGGGCTGCCTCGACGCGTCGGCCTTCGTCGGCCACATGCGCTCGCGCGGGCTGGTGGCCTGGCGTGACCTGGCCCGGACCGTACCCTTCGAGTAGTCGCCGGTGCAGCGACAACAATCCAGCCGTAGCGGGGTCGTGTTTGATCTCGACGGGACTCTCATCGACTCGCTGGCCGACCTTGCCAACTCCAGCAACGAAGTGCTGGCGGGCATGGGCTTTCCGGTACACGACCACGCCGCGTATCGCTACTTCGTGGGCGAGGGGATCGTCCTGCTCATGGCGCGGGCACTGCCCGCGCAGGCGGCGGCAGACCCGAGGGTACTCGAGCGCTGCGTTGGCGCGGTTCGCAAGGTTTACGCCCGCCGCTGTCGTGAACACACCAGGCCTTACCCCGGCATAAAGGCCATGCTGGCCGAACTGGGCTCTCGCGGGGTTCCCTTTGCCGTGCTGTCGAACAAGCCTGACTACTATACCCGTCGGCTGGTACGCGAGCTGTTTGGAAGGTTTTCTTTCGCGGCGGTCGTCGGAGCCCGGGATGCTGTGCCCCGCAAGCCGTCGCCGGTTTCGGCCAGGCGGGTGGCCGCGCGCTTGCAGTTGCCACCCAGCCGTTGCCTGCTCGTAGGCGACACCCCCGTCGATATGGCCACCGCCAGCTCCGCCGGTATGCTGCCGGTCGGGGTCGAGTGGGGATTCAGGGGCCGAAGAGAGCTTCTTGATTCGGGGGCCGCCGTGGTGCTCGCTCGGCCCTCAGCTTTGATCGGCCTGGCCTGAAGCCTGCTCACGGGCCCAGGCGTAGTCGGCCTTGCCGCTGGGGCTACGGCGTATCTCGTCAACGAAGACCCAGTCGCGGGGAAGCTTGTAACGCGCGATGTGTTCAGCGCAGCCAAGCCCCAGCTCCTCTGCCGTGGTGCTCGCCCCGGGCACCAGTTGCACTACCGCCACCACTTCCTGCCCCCAGTGTTTGCTGGCACGGCCGACCACTATGGCGTCGTATACGCCGGCGTGGTGCTTGAGTGCCTGCTCCACCTCCTCGGCAAAAATTTTTTCTCCGCCCGAGTTTATGGTCACCGAGTCCCGACCGAGAAGTTCGATGCGACCGTCCACCGACCAGCGGGCCCTGTCGCCGGGCACCGTGTAACGGATGCCATCCACCAGCGGAAAAGTACGCAGCGTTTTCTCTTCGTCGCCAAGGTAGCCCAGCGGTATGCGGCCACTGCGTGCAAACCAGCCGGTGTCCGTGTTGCCGAGTGGCAGTTGCCCGGTCAGCTCGGCGTTGAGTACCAGGCTGCCCGGGGCGGCGTCAAAACTGCCGGTCGCCACCTCGCCGCCACCGCGGCTGTAGTGGTTGCCCTGGTTGCCGCTTTCCGATGATCCCACGGCGTCGAGTATGGTCAGCCCCGGGATCTGTTCGACCAGGCCTTGCTTGACCTCTACGCTCAGCGCGGCGCCGCCGGTTATGAGCGTGCGCAGGCAGGGCAGCTCGTAGTTGCCCGCCTGCAGCTCGGCGAGCAGGGGCCGGCCGAAGGCATCACCGATGATGAGCAGCGCGGTGGCTCGTTCCTGCGCCACTGTTTCGAGCAGCCCGGCGGGGTCGAGGCCGCGGGAGTTGTTCCTGACGATAACCGTGCCACCGGCCGCAAAGGTGCTGAAGGCGCTCCAGTGGGCCGCGCCGTGCATGAAGGGGGAGGCAGGCAGTACCCTGGGCTCCCGTCCCGTAGCCCGTTCGGCTATTTCATCGAGACTGGCGAACTCCTTGCCGCGTCGGTCCGTACCCCCGAGCGCGGCCGCAAAAACGTCGGCTTGTCGCCACAGCACGCCCTTGGGCATTCCCGTCGTGCCGCCGGTGTATAGCAGGTAGAGGTCGTCGGGCGAAGGCTGCAGGCCGGGGTCGAGCTCGGGGGCCGCGGCCAGGGCGCGCTCGTAGTCCTGCGCGCCTTGCAACAGCGGCTGGCCCGAACCGTCGTCAACCTGCAGCAGCAGCTCCACGCCGTGGAGTCGCGGCAGCACCCGGGCGAGGGTGGGGGCCAGCGAGGCGTGGTATACCAACGCGCGCAGGCCCGCGTCGCGCAAGAGGTACTCGAGTTCTTCTTCGACGTAACGGTAGTTGACGTTGAAGGGAGCAACCCGCGCGGCAAACGAGCCGAGCATGCCCTCGAGGTACTCGGGGCAGTTGTACAGGTACAGTCCCAGCGTGGCCTGCCCGGACTGCCAGTTCTTGAGTTCGTTACGCTCGGCGAAGGGCGCCAGGCCGTACGAGGCCAGGAGCCCGGCCAGCTTGAGCGAACGGGCCTCCAGCTGGCGGTAGTCCAGGCGTCGAGAGCCCTGTACCAGGCACTCGCGGTCGGGAACGGCTGCCGCGACCGTTCGAAAAACCGACCAGAGGTTGAATTCCATGATCGCGTTTCGCTTTCCGGCGTATCAGTCCCAGCCGGCCAGGCGGTACATCGCGACCACGGCCGCGCCACCGAGTCCGAGGTTGTGTTGCAGCGCCACCTTGGCTCCGTCGACCTGCCGCTTGTCGGCTTCGCCGCGCAGCTGCCAGCTCAGCTCCGCGCACTGGGCCAGCCCGGTAGCACCCAGGGGGTGGCCCTTGGATATCAAGCCACCCGAAGGGTTGACCACCGTCTTGCCGCCGTAAGTGAACGCGCCCTCGTCGGTCATAAGCCCACCTTCGCCTTCGCCGCACAGGCCGAGGCCCTCGTAGGTGACCATCTCGTTGCACGAAAAGCAGTCGTGCAGCTCCACCACGTCCACGTCCTCGGGGCCCACGCCGCTTTGCTCGTACACGTCCTGCGCGGCCCTGGCCGTCATGTCCTGGCCCACCAGCTTTATGCAGCTCTTTTCAAACGAACTGGGAAAGTCGGTGGTCATCGACATGCCTATTATTTCGACAGCCTTCGCCTGCAGGCCGTGCTTGCGCACGAAGTCTTCGCTGGCCAGTATCGCGGCTCCCGAGCCGTCCGAGGTCGGGCAGCACTGCAGCTTGGTGAGCGGTTCGTAGATCGTGGGGGCGGCCAGTATTTCTTCGAGCGAGTACTCGTCCTGGAACTGCGAGTAGGGGTTGTTGACCGAGTGCTTGTGGTTCTTCATTCCAATTTTCGCGAACTGCTCGGGTGTGCTGCCGTAGCGATCCATGTGTTCGCGTCCGGCGTTGCCGAAGAATTGCGGCGCTACGGGCGCCTCGGCCAGCTCGCGCACGCCCAGCATGGTATCAAGGTGCCGATCCATGGGGATGGTGCGATCGGTGTACTTGATGCCCAGCGAGCCCTTCTCCATCTTCTCGAAGCCGAGCGCCAGCGCGCAGTCGGCGAGCCCGCCCTCGATGAACTGCTTGGCCATGAACAGAGCCGTCGAGCCGGTGGAGCAGTTGTTGTTTACGTTGTAGACCGGGATGCCGGTCAGCCCGAGCTCGTATACCGCGCGTTGCCCACAGGTGGAGTCCCCGTAGCAGTAACCTACGCAGGCCTGTTCAACTTCGTCGTAGGGAATGCCGGCGTCTTCGAGGGCCCGGGTTCCCGATTCCCTCGCCATGTCGGGGTAGTCCCAATCGCGGGCTCCCGGCTTTTCAAACTTGGTCATGCCCACGCCTACGACGTACACTTTTCTTCCCATCGGTAAATTCTCCTCTTCGGGATTGCTGATGTGCCGCGTCCAGCGGGGTCGGTCTCATGCAGCCGGTCCGGCGGCTCCCGAAAGCCACCGCGCAGGGCTGTTATACAGGGTTTTTCTGTACAGACCAGCCGCAGCCGGGGCAGCGTTGGGCTGGTCGCGAGCCCGCGAGTCGGAGCTTGAGCAGCCGGGTGTGCTACCCCCCGGACGGGCGGGTGGGATCCCGTGTTTGTTGGCTGCTTGATGAGATTATTTTCGTCCACCGCGGGAAGACGTGACCTGTGCGATTGCGCAAAGCGTGATCTTTGCTCGACCTGTTGCGCTGGCGCAGGAAAGTGGGTTGCCCGGGAAGCAGAGAAGCAGCCGGGCTGCTCCTTGTCGAGAATCGAGAGCCAGTTGCCGTGCGACCTTTTCAGCGTTGCAGAAGCTATTGGCTCGCTACCTCGGCAGCCGGGCGGTTCCGCCGCTAGCAATACCCGTTCGGGTGGTAGCCAGGCCTGGCGCAACGAGGGTGGGGCAGAAAACGGATCTCCGCCTGAAGTTCATTATCGGCCGATCCCCTTGACAGGCTGAGCAAAGCCCTCGTCACTCGATCGCTGGGACTCACCCGGCTTCGACGGAGCGAAAACCGTTGGCTTGGCCAGACTGATGAGTTCCGGGGGTTACTAGCGTGATGAAGAAACCTGTTGTCTCATCGATTGCCCGCGTACTGCTGACCGCCGCGCTGGCGAGTACCGTCGTCTTCTCGGCCGCGGAGGCCGGGGCGGCCCAGGTCAGGATCAACGGTGTACCGGCTTCAGCCGCACCGGGAGCGACATTCACCGCCGAGCTCGTGGTCGACACCGGTTCGACATCGATCCCACTGGGGTCTTACTCGGTAATTCTCTCCTGGTCACCCGATCTGCTTACGCCGGGCACGACCGCGGGAGGCAACACGCTTGAGTTTTCAGGCCCCCCCTTCGGCAATACCGGTACGGCCCAGGTCGCGGTAGCAGGGTTCAACCTGATGAGCCTGTCCTCGCCCGGCGGTATAGTCAGCGTCGCGCAGATTCCCTTCACGATTTCCGGCACAGCTTCCGGGCAGACCATAGATCTCTCTTTCTCCAACGTAGTGGCTTCGGACACCAACGGTGCTTCACTGCCGGTAAACACGCTTGGTGCTTCCTTGGTAGTGGGAGCCGAATGCGGCAACGGTATCGTCGAGGCTGGCGAGACCTGCGACGACGGCAACAACACAGCCGGCGACTGCTGTGCTGCTGATTGCACGGCTGAAATCGGCGCCTGCGATGACGCTAGCGTCTGCACCACCGGCGACACCTGCAGTGCGGCCGGCGTTTGCGAGGGCGCGGCGCTGGACTGCGGCGACGGCAACGTCTGCACCGATGACATCTGCGACCCGGCCAGCGGTTGCTCCAACCTTACCAACAACGCGGCTTGCGATGATGGAGATCCCTGCACCAGCGGCGACCAGTGCGATGTTGGATCCTGCGTGGCTGGCGGACCCACGACTTGTGATGACTCCAACGCCTGCACCACCGACAGCTGTTCGGCCGGGATCGGCTGCCAGTTCGTGCCGGGGTTGATTGACTGCAACGATGGTAACGGGTGCACCGACGACACTTGTGATCCCGCCAGCGGTTGCGTGAACAGCAACAACAGTTTGGCCTGCGATGACGGTAACGCCTGCACGACGGCCGACACCTGCACGGGGGGAAGCTGCGTGGGCGGACTGCCTCCTGGCTGCGACGACGGCAACAACTGCACGGTCGATACCTGTCATGACCTACTGGGTTGTGTAAACACGACGCTTATCGATGGCAGCGCCTGCCTGGACGGTGACGCCTGCAACGGTGCTGAGACCTGCCAGGCCGGCGCTTGCACGGCCGGCGTCGCGTTGAACTGCGACGATGGCAATTCCTGTACCGGCGACGGCTGCGACACGCTCAGCGGATGCGTGAATTTCGCGGTGGCCGACGGGACGACCTGCGCCGATGGCGACGCCTGTAACGGCGACGAAACCTGCCAGTCGGGTGCCTGCAGTGCAGGGTCGGCCTTGAACTGTGACGACGCAAATGTTTGCACCATCGACAGCTGCGATGCGGCCACGGGTTGCGCGAACGCGGCGGTGGCCGACGGCTCGACCTGCGCCGATGGCGACGCCTGTAACGGTGATGAGACCTGCCAGTCGGGCAACTGTGTCGCGGGGGCGGCGGTTAATTGCTCCGACGGCAATGCCTGTACCATCGACACCTGCTCGCCGGGGGACGGTAACTGCTCGCACCAGGTGAGCAACGATTCGGCATGTCCCGACGCTCAGCTAAGGCTTGAGGGCGTACCTGCATCCCTGGTTCCCGGGGCTGATTTTCAGGCCAATCTTGTTATCGACACCGGTTCCGCTTCTGAGTTTCTCGGTGCCTACACGGTGGATTTTGCCTGGCCTGCAGCACTGGCCGTGTTGGACAGCGTCGGCGGCGGTAACGCGATCGAGTTTTCCGGGGCTCCCGTGGCTAACCTGGGCCTGGGTACTGCTACCCTGGCAGCCTTCCAGGGTTCGAGCTTGACTTCACCTTCGGGTGCGGTGCATGTCGCGACGCTCCATTTTTCTGTGCCCGCCGACGCGGCCGCCGGTTCGACGATCGATATTTCGGTTTCTGCCTCGACCGTGACTGACGTTGACGGCGTTGCTATGTCTGCCACTGCCACGGGCGCGAACGTGTACGTGGAGTCGGTTTGTGGCAACGGCATCGTAGAACTGGCCGAGCAGTGCGATGACGGCGGCACTGTCGACGGCGATTGTTGCTCGTCTGCCTGTTCGCTCGAGGTAGGCAGTTGTGATGATGGTGATGCTTGCACGGCCAACGACACCTGCGTGGGAGCGACCTGCGTTTCTGATGCGCCCACCGATTGCGACGACGGTGACCTGTGTACCGACGATAGCTGCAACGCGGCGGTCGGCTGCGACAATGTGAACAACACGGCGGCCTGCGATGATGGCAGTGCCTGTACCACCCAGGATTTCTGTTTCCTGGGCGCTTGTCTCGGCATACAGCCTCCCAACTGTGATGACGGCAACGGCTGCACCGACGACAGCTGCGAAGCTCTTACTGGCTGCGTGAACGCCAACAACGCGACCGCTTGCGACGACGGCGACGCTTGTACCACCGCGGACACCTGCTCGGCAGGTGCTTGTGTTGGCGGCGTTCCCCCGAACTGCGACGACGGCAACCTTTGTACCGACGACAGCTGCGACATTGTGACGGGCTGCGTGAACGCCGACAATGTTGTCGCTTGCGATGATGGCCTGTTCTGCAACGGAGCCGACGTCTGCGCGGCCGGTGCGTGTGGTCACGAGGGCGACCCCTGTGCCGCTGGAATCGCTTGCAACAACAGCTGTGACGAGACCGCCGACAATTGTTTGAACCCCGTGGCTACCTCATGCACGGCCGATCCGGACACCTGCACACTGGAGCAGTGCGACGGACTGGGCGCCTGCGTACCAGCGCCAACGGGCATCGAGAACGCCGGCCCCGTGAATCCTGACAATGGCTTTCCGGGCTACTACGTCGATACAGCGGGTATAGCGCTCGAGCTCTGCCTGGAGCCGGGTGCGTGTTTCGACCCGCTGCTGGAGCTTCCCGATCCCTCGGCACCGGTTTCTTTTCCGGCTAACTTTCCCGAGGAGGCTTTCTGGTGGATGGGCGAGGCGGTCCTGGCCACGCCGGCCGGTGGCCAACTGAGGCTGAGCATGGCGCTGGAGGGGGCCTTCGGTGGTGGAGTGGTATCAGCCGGCGACCAGATCGCGTTCACTCGGGTGAGGGTCAAGGGCACCGGCCTGTCACCGTTCGCGAGCTACGTCATGTCGCACCCCTACGGCACCGACACCGTGACCGCCGATGGCGCCGGTGAGGTGAACTTCACCGACGATGTCGATGTATTTGGCCCGGGAGCGGTCCTGCCCGGTGACGGCAGCATAGGCCCCTTCCTGGTCTGGGACGATGGTACGGCCCCGCTGGGAACCATCGGAAGCCCGTTGGTCGCTCACACGGTAACGGGTAGCCCCTGCAACCAGAACTATTTCCGTGTAGATGGCCCGGGCCTGGGAACGCCCAGCCTGGAAACTGATCTTTTCACTGTGCTGGGTCACACGGTTGATCCCTGCGGTAACGGTTTTGTCGACTACGGGGAGCAGTGCGACGACGGCAACACCCTCGACGGTGACTGCTGCACGTCGAGCTGTGGCCTGGTGGCCGCGGCAACCGCGTGTACCGACCACAACGTGTGTACCGATAACACTGTCTGTGACGGCCTGGGCGCGACCTGCCCCGTGGCCAGTTTTACTGTAGCGGCTTGCGATGACGGCGATGCTTGTACCACGAATGATACCTGTGCAGCCGGCACCTGCGTTGGCGGTGTGGCCCCGGCCTGCGATGACGGGCTTTTCTGCACGGGTATTGAGAGTTGCGATTCCGTGTTGGGCTGCGTGGACAACGCGGACCCGGTCGCCGACGACGGCGTGGGTTGCACCGACGACAGCTGCGACGAGATCAATGATGTAATTGTAAACACGGTCAACGACGACCTTTGCGATGATGGCCAGTTCTGCACCGGCGTAGAGACCTGCGACGCAAGCCTGGGCTGCCAGGACAACGCGGATCCGGTTGCCGACGACGGCGTGGGCTGCACCGACGATAGCTGCGACGAGATCAACGATGTAATTGTCAACGCGATCAACCACGGCAGCTGCGACGACAACTTGTACTGCACGGGTGTTGAAAGCTGTGATGCTGTGCTGGGTTGCCAGGACAACGCCGATCCGAACGCCGACGATGGCGTGCCTTGCACGGTTGATTCCTGCGACGAGGTCGCCGACGTTATCGTCAACGCGGTCAATGACGCGTTCTGTGACGACACGCTGTTCTGCACGGGCGTCGAAACCTGCGACGCTGTGCTGGGTTGCCAGGACAACCCCGATCCGCTTGCCGACGATGGCGTGCCTTGCACGGTTGATTCCTGCGACGAGGTCAACGACGTTATCGTCAACGCGGTCAACGACGCGTTCTGTGACGACACACTGTTCTGCACGGGCGTGGAGACCTGCGACGCCACTCTGGGCTGCCAGGACAACGCAGATCCGCTTGCTGACGATGGTGTGGGCTGCACGGACGATTTCTGCGACGAAGTGAACGACGTGATCGTCAACGCTATCAACGACGGTAACTGCGAAGACGGAAACCTCTGCACTTCGGATTCCTGCGACGCGGTTTTGGATTGCCTCAACGCCAATAATGCCTTGGCTTGTGATGACGGCAATGCCTGCACTACCGGCGACGTGTGCGCAGTCGGTGCCTGCAACGGCGTTGATACTTCTGTCGTGGACTGCGACGACGGCAACTTGTGCACCGACGATAGTTGCGACGTGGTTCTGGGCTGCGTGAACGGAAACAACGTGCTGGCTTGCGACGATGGTAACGCCTGCACCACGGCTGATACCTGTGCGGAAGGAGCTTGCGTGGGCGGTGTCGCTCCGGATTGCGACGATGCTAACGGTTGCACCGACGATTTCTGCAACTCGCTCGACGGCTGCATCAATGCCTCTAACGTGGCCCCCTGTGACGACTCGGATGCCTGCACCACGCAGGACACCTGCTCGGGCGGGTCTTGCGTGGGCGGTGTAGCGCCGGTCTGCGATGACGGCCTATTCTGCACCGGTGTAGAGAGCTGTGACGCGCTGCTTGGTTGCCAGGACAACGCTGATCCGGTTGCCGACGACGGCGTAGCCTGCACGGATGACTCGTGCGACGAGCTCAATGATGTCATAGTTAACGCCGTAAACGACTCAAACTGCGATGATGGCCTATTCTGCACCGGTGTAGAGAGCTGTGACGCGCTGCTTGGTTGCCAGGACAACGCTGATCCTGTTGCCGACGACGGCGTAACCTGCACGGATGACTCGTGCGACGAGGTCAACGACG
>JACKQG010006186.1_pt1 | contig 12808 bp, 10 predicted proteins | sample 8237621 | NCBI WGS metagenome assembly JACKQG01 (sample SAMN15677084, study PRJNA649215) | marine metagenome | biome: marine; feature: Black Sea; material: saline water; isolation source: suspended particulate matter (SPM) from the Black Sea western gyre | collected 2013-06-09/2013-06-10 | depth...
CCTTTGCGATACCCTTTCAAAAATCAGGGGGATCACAAATATTACGACACTTAAAATCAGCCTTTTTGAAGATCTCAGGATCGAAAGAGAGGAGTTATCTGCAATTAATATTAAGGATATAGAAATGCTGGAGCCTCTGTATAAGAAAAAAGTCCTTGCCCTGTTTCTGCAGTATCTGCACAAGGAGGTTGCCCTTGCATAGCGCGATTGAGGAAATGCTGAAAACATATTCCTGCAAAACTGTAGACGATTATAAAAATGCCCTGAAAGAGATACTGCAGGAAATAGCTCTTCTTGGTCTATTCCGTGCTAATTTTTTTGATAAGGCTGCCTTTTACGGTGGAAGCGCCCTGCGCATTTTCTATGGCCTTGATCGTTTCTCCGAGGACCTCGATTTTTCACTGCTTAAACCGTCAGACAGGTTTGATATCGCCCCCTATTGTGAGTTTATTAGAGAGGAACTTGCGGCCTTCGGATTTGATGCAACAGTTACTAAAAAAATGAAGTCCGCACAATCAACTATCGAGTCTGCCTTTATAAAAGCTGAGACGCTTATACATATCCTGCAGATTGAATCAATAAGTCCGCCAATTTCAGGTGTTGCAGAAAATGAATTACTAAAAATAAAACTTGAGATTGATACTAATCCTCCCGCCGGTGCAGAGTATGAAATTAAATATCTCTTAAGACCGGTCCCCTGTCACGTCCGTCTCTTCTCTGATTCCTCTTTGTTTGCCGGTAAAATTCATGCCCTTTTATGCCGCAACTGGGGAGGCGGCCTAATAAAAGGTAGGGATCTTTATGATTATGTCTGGTACATCTCAAGGTCAACTCCGCTTAGTATTCTTCATCTCTCAGAAAGGATGAAGCAGACAGGTCATTTAAAGAAAAACGAAAACCTGAACTATGAAGATTTAAAGAAAATGCTTGAGAAGAAATTTACATCCATTGATTATGCACAGGCAAAACAGGACATAATGCCTTTCATAAAAGATCCCCAAATACTTAATCTCTGGTCCGCTGATTTTTTCAGTACCATAACACGGGATAAGTTAATCCATATTGTAGGGTAATTCGTGAATTACCCCTACGGTATCGTTAATTTTGTTGCATGGAGGATATAAGTCTGAGAGGTTAAATAAAATGGGGTTATCCGAAAATCGGATAACCCCGTAATATTGCTGGCGTCCCCAAGGGGATTTGAACCCCTGTTACCGCCGTGAAAGGGCGGTGTCCTAGGCCAGACTAGACGATAGGGACATCTGGTGAGCCGCGTTGGATTCGAACCAACGACCCACGCCTTAAAAGGGCGTTGCTCTACCAACTGAGCTAGCGGCCCAAAATTGGGCATATAAGTATAACAATAATCGTCAGGAAAAAAACACCCCTGACTTTACCTTTTCTTTGCTTTAGCAAAAGGGTCCTTCAAAATCATTGTCTCATCCCGTTTTTGTCCGGTAGAGATTATATCTATATCCACATTAAGAGACTCACTGATATAGTCAACATAGGCCCTTGCCTGCTTCGGAAGGTCCTTCAGTTTAGTCGCGCCTTTAGTCGATTTACTCCAGCCATCAAGCTCTACATACTTTGGCTTGCATATATTAAGCAAATCTGTCTGCTGCGGAAAGTCCTCCGTAGAGCAGGGTTTACCTTTTTTGCTGCACTTGCAGTTTCCAGAGGGATCTTCATATTCATACTCAGTGGCAATCTTTATCTTATCCATCCCGTCCAGTACGTCGAGCTTGGTCAGGGCAATAGAGGTAAAGCCGTTTATCCTTATTGCATGCCTGAGGCTCACAAAATCCAGCCAGCCGCACCTGCGAACCCTGCCGGTTGTAGCACCGACCTCTCCGCCCTTGGTCTGCAGATGTTTACCAATATCATCAAACAACTCTGTAGGAAAAGGACCCTCTCCCACTCTGGTAGTATAGGCCTTCATGATTCCAAGCACCCCATCAATACTCATGGGACTGACGCCGAGGCCTGTGCAGACGCCTCCTGCACTTGCGCTTGAGGAAGTCACATATGGGTAAGTACCGTGATCGATATCCAGAAGTACGCTCTGTGCACCTTCAAATAAGACATTTTTCCCTTCTTCAATAAGCCTGTTTGTCATTAAGACAGTATCTGTTATATAAGGTGCAAGATACTCCGCATATTTCATATACTCATCATAAATCTTGTTTACACTTAATTTACTGATACCATATTTTTTCTGAAGCAGAAAGTTTATATCTACAAGATTATTCTTCAGCTTGGCCTTAAAACTCTTTCCATCCAGGAGATCCATTATCCTTATCCCGCTCCTGTTCATCTTATCCACATAGGAAGGACCAATACCTCTGCCGGTCGTGCCTATTTTTTTCTTTCCCTTTGATACCTCACTCTGACTGTCAAGCAGTGTGTGGTACGGCATAATCATATGAGCGCGTCCACTGATAAAGAGATTCTTACCAATAGTTATACGTCTTTTCTTAAGGCCTTCTATCTCTTCTATCAAAGCGCTTGGATGAATAACGACACCATTGCCGATTATGCATGTCTTGCCCTTGTGCAGGATACCGGAAGGAATGAGATGAAGTATAAATTCACTTTTTTTAATAATAACGGTGTGACCTGCATTATGGCCGCCCTGATAACGCGCAACCACATCTGCCTTTTCGGTCAGCAGATCAACGATCTTGCCTTTACCTTCATCACCCCACTGTGTTCCTACAACAACTATGTTCGCCATTTTTTCTCCTCAATCTACGCCGGATGCTTTATCCGGAATTTTTTACCGTCAATAGCTCAGCGCTACTGAGGAAGGTGAATCAAATTAATAGACAGCACATTAGGAAGCTTTTTAATCTTATCGATAATATCCTGTGATATCGCCTTATCTACACTGACAATTGATACAGCCTTGCCGCCGCGTGTTTCACGTCCGAACTGCATGCGGGCTATATTAATCTTGTGCTCGGCCATTACCATTCCGATACCGCCAATAACTCCGGGCTTATCTTTATTCTCTACTACAAGCATCTCGCCGCTCGGCACTACTTCAACTGCAAAACCATCAAAATCTACTATACGCGGATCTTTCTTACCATGCAGAACGCCGCTTACAGAGCTTACTTTCTTTCCTGATTTTACGGTGATAACGATCATGCTGTGATAATCACCGGCATCATCGGTAGTAACTTCCTTAATCTCTATACCCCGCTCTTTAGCAATAGCAGGTGCATTGATGAAATTAACGGTCTCTTCAAGAATCGGAGTCAGTACTCCCTTTATCGCTGCTATCGTAATAGGCTCAAGCATTAATTCTGCTACTTCGCCTTTATACTCAATTGTAACGCCATTTATTCCGCCTTCAAAATTTTGTGTAATAAAACTGCCCATTCTCTCGGCCAGATTAATATAAGGCTCTAAGCCTGGAAGCAGGTCAGCCGATACAGACGGAAAGTTCACTGCATTTCTAATAGATCCATGAACAAGATAATCAACGATCTGATTAGCAACGGCTATTGCAACATTTTCCTGCGCATCCTGTGTAGATGCACCAAGGTGCGGAGTACAGATAAAATTATCCAGTTCAAATAAAGGAGAATTTTCAGGCGGCTCTGTTGCAAATACGTCAAGCGCTGCTGCTGCAACCTTACCAGACTTCAGTGCCTCATAAAGGGCAGCCTCATCAATTGTGCCTCCTCTTGATGCATTGATGATCCTGACCCCTTTTTTCATCTGCTTTATCGTCTTTTCATTAATAAGATTTTCTGTTTCAGCGGTACGCGGTATATGAAGCGTAATAATATCCGAGTCTTTAAACAGTTCTTTTAATTCCACAACTTTTACACCAAGAGTCTTTTTCTTCTCCTCGCTCAAGTGAGGATCATATGCCAGTACTGTCATGCCCATGCCCTGAGCAATCTTAGCTACATGTGAACCAATATTTCCAAGACCCACTATACCAAGGGTCTTGCCATACAGCTCGATCCCCATAAATTTTTTCTTTTCCCACTTACCTTCTTTCATTGAAGCAGTGGCCTGAGGTACCATTCTCGCCATAGCTACCATAAGTGCTACCGTATGTTCTGCCGTAGTAACAGTATTTCCGCCTGGAGTGTTCATGACAACAACGCCATGTTTAGTTGCAGCAACCTTATCAACATTATCAAGACCTGAACCGGCCCTTCCGATTACCTTAAGTTTTGTAGCAGCCTCAATAATCTCGGCAGTAGCCCTGGTAGCACTACGGATAACGAGTGCCTCATATTTACCAATCACTTTTTTCAGTTCATTAGGTGTCATGCCTGGTTTAAGATCAACCGTTAAACCAGCCTTTTCTAAAATTGCTACGCCCTTCGGGGATATATTGTCACTTACCAGTACTTTCATATTATTATTGTTAACTCCTGTTTTAGTTTTCTCTTATATTTAATTTAGGTTAAGAGTTATTCTTTTCAAACTCAGCCATAAAGGCAATCAAGGCATCAACCCCTTCTTCAGGCATTGCATTATAAATACTTGCTCTCATACCGCCTACGCTGCGATGTCCCTTTAATGTTACAAGTCCCTTGTTTTTGGCTTCCTCAAGAAACTTTGGATCAAGATCAGGATTAGCAAGAGTAAATGGAACATTCATCCAGGAACGATTCTCAACTGAAACCGGACTTGCATAAAAAGATGAATTATCTATTGCTGCATATAATTTATCTGATTTACGCTTATTGATCTCGCCCATAGCCTTAAGACCGCCTCTTTCTTTAATCCACTGAAATACAAGTCCTGCAATATACCAGCTGTATGTAGGAGGAGTATTATACATGGAATCTGCCTTAGCCATGGTCTCATAGCTGTACATAGTAGGAGTACCATCAAGTTCAGTTCCCATAAGATCCTCGCGTACTATTACTATAGTTAGGCCGGCTGGACCAATATTTTTTTGAGCACCCGCATAAATAACTCCAAACTTTGTTACATCTATCGGTCTTGAAAGAATTGTAGAAGACATATCAGCTACAAGAGGTACATTACCTGCATCTGGAATAGCATTAAATTCAACACCGCCGATAGTCTCATTCGGTGTATAGTGAAGATATGCTGCTTCAGGATTGAGTTTCCATTCAGATACCGGCGGCACTGATGAAAATTTATCAGCTTCACTGGTGGCAACGAGATTGACATCACAATAACGCTTTGCCTCTGCTATAGCCTTTTTAGACCAGGCCCCTGTATTAATATAATCAGCGGTCTTTTTCCCCATTAATAAGTTCATAGGCACCATTGCAAACTGACTGGATGCACCACCCTGTAAAAATAATACCTTATAGTTATCAGGAATATTCATTATTTCTCTTAAATCCTGCTCTGCTTTTGCTGCTATAGACATAAATTCTTTACCGCGATGACTCATTTCCATCACTGACATGCCGCTTCCATTCCAATTAATCATCTCTGCAGCGGCCTTTTTTATCACATCTTCTGGAAGCATTGCTGGTCCTGCACTGAAATTATATATCTTCATTCTTAGACTCCTGTATGTGTAATTTATGTTGATAGTTTGTGTTAAAAAAATAAAGCTATTTTAAGGAAATATCTATCCTTATATATGTTTATGAACCACTTATCAATAGTTTCAGTTTTAGCCAGACAGGTAAATAGAGTAAGAATAAGAACATTAATATGTAGGTTATCAACAATTAGTTAAAACAGCTATAGCCTTTTTATGATGAAACTTATTGACTTTGAAGAATATCAATTCATCCTATATTTGTCAAGTTTATCCTTTTATTATAAACAATCTGTTAACCACTGAATTCTCTTTGTTTTTACTGAGCTTTATTAGGTTTTTAACATAACTAACATGCCTGTTATTACTACTATTCTTTTAAAGAATAAAGAATAATAAAGATAAGAGATCTTAATTTTGTTAATAAAAAAAAGCTTTGTAATTAGTTTCAAAAACGTATTATACTTCTTGAACTTCGCAAGCCTGACAGATTTAAATCTTAAATAATATTTACGTATGAAAATTTTTTTAAATGAATAAAGCAATAGATAATATATATATCACCAATCTTGGTGTAAAAAAAAATGAAAAAGTAATCGTGTTTACGGATTCACACACCGAGGATTTAAAAAAAGTCGCTATTTCAATAGCTGAAGCTGGTCATAAATTTACATCACGGCTAAAATTTATTGAATTTAAATCGACAGAATGTCATGGAGTAGAACCGCCTGAAGGACTCTGGAAAGAGACTTTTGGAGAAAATATATATGCAGAATTTAAGAAACGTAAATTATTCGAGCCTATTCTTAAGAAAAAAACATCAGCTAAACAACGAGAAATAATAGAAAAAATAGTAGAAGTTTATAAAAAAGATGCAGCTAAAGTAGTGATAGGACTTTCGCATTATTCGACAAGTCATACAAGATTTAGAGATTTACTAAACAGAATCTGTAAGACCAGATACGCAAGCATGCCGCTTTTTGACAAAGATATGCTTACAGGTCCTATGAAAGTAAATTGGGAAAAAATGCAGATACGGTCAAAAGAGATAGAAAAAACAGTAAATCGATATGAAGAAATTGAAATTATAAGTGAAAATGGTACAAATATTGTTTTTTCAAAAAGCGGCAGAAAGGCCATGTCAGATACTGGAATAATTACAAAGCCTGGTGGTTTTTGTAATCTTCCTGCTGGTGAAGTATATCTTGCACCTTTAGAGGGAACGGCTAATGGCACACTTGTGCTTGAGTGGGCTCCAACAAGAAAACTGAATAGCCCTGTAACGGTCAATATAAAAAATGGCATAGCTGTAAGTCTTGAGGGTGATGAGGTGTTTGTTAAAGAATTACAGACGAAGTTTGATGAGGCTAAGGAAAATAGAAATATAGCTGAACTTGGTATAGGGACAAATGATAAGGCCTTACGACCGGATAATATATTAGAATCTGAAAAAATCTTCGGAACTATTCACATAGCCTTTGGTGATAATAGTTCCTTCGGCGGAAAAATAAGGGCAAACTTTCATCAGGATTTTGTCTTTTTTAAGCCGACTATGACACTTATATCAAAAACGGGTAAAAGAGTAACTCTCCTTAAAAAAGGAAAGCTGGTTAATAATAAATAGATCTTTAAATTTAAAATAATGAAAAAAACCAGTGAGTTTATAGAATTTCTGGAAGAAGTATTTGAAAAATTTGGGATAATTGATATAAAAAAGATGTTTGGCGGTTACGGGGTATATCATGAAGGTTTGATGTTTGGACTGGTTGAGCGTAATACACTTTATTTGAAAGCAGATATTAAAACTAAAGAATTGTTTGAATCCATGGAATTATCACAGTTTAGTTATCGTAGAAAGGATAAGACCATTAAAATGTCTTTTTATCGGGCACCTGAAGAGATATTTGATGATAAAAATTTAGCAGTAAAGTGGGCTGATCTTGCCTATGGTTCAGCTTTTAGATCAGCATCTTCCGGGAAGAATCAGACCTCCCGGAAACCTTGACACTTAGTTGTATATCATGTTTAATATTGAGGCCGCATCTCTGCCTTTAAATATAAAAGCACTATTAATTACACGAGGAAATTCAATATCATGTCCATTGACTATAAAGACACATTAAATCTTCCGAATACTGCGTTTCCAATGAAAGCGAATCTTTCTAAAAAGGAAGTGCAACTGCTTGATTATTGGGATAAAAATGAAATATTGAATAAAATGCTTGCCAGGGACAAAAACAAAAGTTTTATATTGCACGACGGTCCTCCTTATGCAAATGGAAATATCCATATTGGGCATGCCCTGAATAAAATTCTGAAAGATATAATTATCAAGTACAAGACTATGAAGGGGTTTTATGCACCGTATGTCCCAGGATGGGACTGCCACGGCTTACCGATTGAGCATCAAGTTGATAAGAAATTGGGATCAAAAAAGGCAACTACCCCTGTTAATGAAAAAAGACAGTTATGCAGAGATTATGCAAAGGGTTTTGTAGATATTCAAAAAGAGGAATTTAAGCGTCTCGGTGTCTTCGGAGATTGGAAAGATCCTTATATTACAATGAAATATGAATATGAGGCATCCATTGTCAAAGAGCTTCATAAGTTTGCAAAAAACGGTTCTCTGTATAAAGGGAAAAAACCTGTACACTGGTGTCCAACCTGTGTAACTGCTCTGGCAGAGGCAGAGGTTGAGCATGCCGATAAGACCTCCCCCTCGATATATGTAAAATTTAAGGTTGAGAAATCAGACGGAAAGATCAGTGATGAATCTGAAAAAGGTACATGGTTTGTTATATGGACAACGACTCCCTGGACCATACCGGCTAATATGGCTCTTACGCTGCATCCAGACTTTATGTACACTCGAGTCAGTACCCATGAAGGTGATTTAATTATCGCAGATGAGCTTGCGGAAGGCTGTATGCAAAAGGCTGGATATCTGGATGGTCAGTATGAGATTTCCCAGGGCAAGTGGACTGGAAGTGAGCTTGAAGGCGTTACATGCCGTCATCCCTGGATAGACAGAATAGTTCCGGTAGTAGTAGGTGAGCATGTGACCCTGGAGCAGGGAACGGGTGTAGTTCATACTGCGCCTGGTCATGGCGAAGATGACTTTGAAATGGGTCTTAAATATGGCATTGATGCTTATACTCCGGTTAATGACAGAGGACTATTTACTGAGGATGTAGAGGGGTTTGCCGGACAGTATGTTTTTAAGGCAAATGCGGAAATAATTAATAAAATCAAAAAGATCGGTGCATTATTAGGGGATGCTGTAGATATTGAACACTCGTATCCGCACTGCTGGAGATGTAAAAAGCCTGTGATTTTCAGGGCTACTGAGCAGTGGTTTATATCCATGGAAAAAAATGACCTTCGAGGGCGGGCACTGCAGGAAATATCGAAGACAGAGTGGATTCCCAAATGGGGAATGGACCGGATTAACGGTATGGTTAAAGGTCGTCCTGACTGGTGTATATCGCGGCAGAGATCCTGGGGAGTACCCATCACTTTGCTTCAGTGTGAAAAGTGCAGAACTTACGTTAATGATGATAATGTAAGAAAAAATATAGAAGATCAAGTTGAGATTGGCGGTGCTGATATATGGTTTGAAAAGGATGCATCGGACTTTTTGACCGAGGGATATAAATGCATCAAGTGCAGTGGGCAGGACTTTTTAAAGGAAAAAGATATTCTGGATGTCTGGTTTGATTCAGGGGTCAGTCATGCCGCGGTTATGGAAATTGATGAGAGACTTAGCAGTCCTGCTGATCTGTATCTTGAGGGCAGTGATCAGCACAGGGGTTGGTTTCAGAGTTCTTTGCTGGCATCAGTGGGCACAAGAGGCAGGGCGCCTTACAGGGCAGTATTGACACATGGCTTTGTGGTGGACGGCAAGGGCAAAAAGATGTCAAAGTCTCAGGGCAATGTTGTAGCGCCGCAGAAGATTATTGATGTACAGGGTGCCGAGATACTGAGACTCTGGTGCTCATCTGCTGATTACAGAGAGGATATGAAGATCTCTAATGAGATTATGGCGAGACTCGTGGAGGCGTATCGGAAAATAAGGAATACATCACGATACTTGCTTGGAAACATTGGGGACCTGGAGTCCGGCAGTTTAAAAACGATTCCTCAGGATGAGATGCAGGAGATAGACCGCCTGGCAATGAGTATGCTGCAGAGCCTTATTAAGAAGGTTACCCACTCCTATGAGACCTATGCCTTTTATGAGGTATATCACGCAATATATAGTTTTTGCATTATTGATATGAGTAATTTTTACCTCGATATACTGAAGGACAGGCTGTACACCAGTGCAGCAGATTCTTTAGAACGGCGTTCAGCGCAGCAGGTATTGTCTAACATATTGATTTCATTGACTAAAATGATAGCACCGATACTTTCATTTACTGCTGAAGAGATATGGACTCATATACCCGGACAGCCTGAGGAGAGCGTGTTTCTTGCCGAGTTTCCAGAGGTGGATGAAAGTCTGATAGATAGAGACCTTGAAACTCGATGGAAAAAACTGGCAGAGGTGCGTGCTGAGGTCAATAAGGCGCTGGAGAAAAAAAGGCAGGAAAAGTTGATTGGTAATGCGCTGGAGGCAGAGGTTATTTTATATGCAGGCAGTGAGTATGCGGAACTACTTAATAAATATAGGGAATATCTCCCTACACTGTTTATAGTTTCTGAGGCTGATGTAAGAGATATTGGGGAGGTTAATGCAGATGCGATACCTTGTGCCGAGCTTGATGGACTTTCTATTGAAGTGAAAAAGGCCGTCGGCGGGAAGTGTTTGCGATGCTGGAATAGAGACAGGAGTGTCGGGGAGTTCATGGATCACCCTGAGTTGTGCAAGAGATGCCATGAAGTAGTGAATAAGTGAGGAGATTAGTGGCGTTTACTCTCATTGCATCACTTGTGATCGGTCTTGATTATATTACTAAGCAAATGATCGCTTCTAAGGTGCATATGTATCAGAGTATTGAGGTATTGCCTTTTCTTAATATTGTACATATTTATAATGAAGGGGCAGCCTTTGGGATGCTTCAGCAAATGGGTAATAATTTTTTTATTGTGATAGCATCGCTTGCGATCATTTTTATGATTTATTATGCCATGAGACTGCAAAAGGGTATGGAGTTTTATGCCATGTCTTTAATTATGGGCGGGGCGGTCGGAAATTTGATAGATCGCATTAGAATTGGTAAAGTGCTGGATTTTATTGATGTATTTATTGGTAGTTGGCATTGGCCCGCCTTTAATGTAGCTGATTCTGCTTTAACTGTAGGTATAATAATGTTTATATGGTCAAGTATTAGAGTTGAGCTACGCGGCAGGCAGCATCCGCCAGTAAGTTAATATTACGGTTTTGCCGTATAGGTGTTATATATGGATGTATATTAGGATGGGAGTGAGATGAGTTTTAAATCTACAGGTGATCGTGAGGGCGGTATTAAAGCGGGTCTGAAGCATATATTGGCCAGAAAAAAGGAGAGACTTGCAAACGGCAAGTTCAATTGTCCCCTTTGCAGAGAGGTTTTCACCGGCATACGGGCACTTGGGGTGCATCTTAAGCAGCATTGCACCTGAGGATAGTATAAGCCAGGCCGTGCGCCTGAAAAATGTAAGCAGAGTGATTAAGCCTGGATTACCTGCCAACCGGCAGATTAGATCTGGGGTTAACTGAAAAATCAGCAAAATCCCCTTTTAAATATGAATGGTAAGCCGCAGCTGCGATCATCGCGGCATTATCAGTGCAAAGTACGGGTGATGGAAGCAATAGCTCTATTGCAGAGTTAGATGCAGCGGATGTAAACATTCGGCGAAGTTCGCTGTTGGCTGCAACTCCGCCTGCTATAGTAATAGTTTTCACGTCTCTTTGAAGCGCGATGTCTATCGTCCTTTTTATCAGAACATCTATAACCGCCGCCTGAAAGCTCGCTGCTATATCTGCTTTCTGTGAGTCACCATGGTTTTTTATATAGTAAAGCACGGACGTTTTCAGGCCGCTGAAGCTAAAATCATCGCTTCCCTTCATATTTGATCTTGGGAATGCAATAAATTTGGGGTTGCCCTGGGCGGCGAGCCTATCAATGGCAGGCCCTCCCGGATATCCAAGTCCAAGCATTTTGGCGACCTTGTCATAGGCCTCTCCTGCGGCGTCATCTCTTGTCCGTGCCAATTCTTCATACTCATCAGGGGCGTTTACAAGGTAGATGCTGGTATGGCCGCCGGATACCACCAATGAGAGAAAGGGATAATCAGGGGCGTGCTCTAAAAATACCGAATTGATATGGCCTTCCAGGTGATTTACCGCGATAAGGGGTATGTTTTGAGTGAAGGAGATAGATTTTACAAAGCAGGCACCAATAATCAATGAGCCGATAAGGCCGGGACCGTAGGTGAAGGCAATAGCATTAATATCGGGCAGTTTTACACCTGCCGCTGCAAGCGCTGCATCCACAACGGGTAAGATTTTTTCAATATGCTGTCGAGAGGCTAGTTCTGGCACAATTCCACCATATTTCAGGTGAATTGCATTTTGACTCGAGACCACATTAGAAAGTATTGCCCGGCCGTCGCGAACAACGGAGGCAGATGTGTCATCACAGGATGTATCTACGGCTAAAATTAACATGTTGTCCACATATGAAATTCGGTAATATCCTTAAGGAAGTTATCATAAGGCGTTACAAATAGTCAATTTTTCGCCGAGGTGGTTTGTATGTTCCACGTGGAACAATATTAATGTGGATAGTTTTATGGGACAAGTAATGCCCATTGTTCCACGTGGAACAATGGGGTGTAAACAGGCGCTTTGAGGCTGGTTATGTTGGTGGATATAGGTTCTTAGCACAGAAAGTCCCTATATATTCGAACTTTATCAAGACATTTTAAACATCTGTTAATAACTGCTTGTAAATTAGTGAGTTCTTTGAGGTTATTCTTCCGGTAACGCCAGCAAGGGCCGTTTAAATATAGGGTTTGATCGTCTCTATTGCAGTGCCATGGTTAGAACGAGTGATAAATTATTTGGAAGGGATTTTATGGGAGATTGAGAATGCTGCATAGTGAATGTTCCACGTGGAACATGTGTTTGTTTGCTCCCTTGATTCGGCTGTTTTGTTGAGAGCGTGGGAGAGTGGCAGGCTGTGTTGTGAGGGTTTAGTGCTCAGTTCATAATAAAAAAGCAGGGTCTTATTGACCCTGCCTTTAGTGGTGCTTTTGTAATTGTGCTATTTGTTATGTTTTCTGCGGTAAATGGCTAGTCCGGTGAGTCCGCCGCCTAAGAGCAGG
>JACKQG010003090.1_pt1 | contig 12807 bp, 19 predicted proteins | sample 8237621 | NCBI WGS metagenome assembly JACKQG01 (sample SAMN15677084, study PRJNA649215) | marine metagenome | biome: marine; feature: Black Sea; material: saline water; isolation source: suspended particulate matter (SPM) from the Black Sea western gyre | collected 2013-06-09/2013-06-10 | depth...
CTGTATGATGTATTGACCCTTAAAACAGACAGTCAGTACATACCAACATTGACCATAAGGGTATATGCCATTTTTTCTGAAAAAAAGGCACCAAAATCTTAAGCTTGCACAAGTTTTTTAAAGAAAATTTAAATATGGATATTTTAAAAATAAAAGCAGTTGTGTTTGACTGTGACGGGGTCATGTTTGACACGGCCGTGGCCAACAGGAAATATTATGATGAGGTGCTCAAGCGTTTTGATAAGCCCGCACTCAATGAAGAACAATTTGTCAATATTCACATGATGACGGTAATTAATGCCATTGACTATCTTTTCCCGGAAATAGATGACCTTTCAACGGTATACGACAGCCTTAAAAATATCGGGTATAAAAAATTTATCAAGCACATGCGCATGGAAGAAGGGCTCAAAGAACTTCTTATAAAGTTGAAAGATAACGGTTATATCAGAGGGATTGCTACCAACCGGACCAATACCATGGAAAAGGTGTTGAAAGATTTCCATCTTGAAGACTATTTTGAAGTAGTGGTTACTGCGGCAAAGGTTGAAAAACCAAAACCTGATCCCGAACAATTGTTGCTGATAATGGAAAAATTTGAATTAAAACCGGATGAGATTCTTTTTATAGGGGATTCTGACTATGACCGACAGGCAGCAGTCAGTGCAAAAGTAAGGTTTGCGGCTTTTAAAAATTCAGAACTTAAAGCTGATTTTAATGTGGAATCAATGGATGAAATTGTCACTATTTTACAGATAAATCAATAAAATTCTTGACAAATTTTTCAATCATCATTACATCTTACAAGATTTTTCAGGATAGAATTTTTTATAAATGTTTGAGTAAACATTTATTAAGGTGGTTAAACATAAAATAGGAGAATAGAGTAAATGTCTAGATTAGTAGCACCTCATGGTGGAAAAGGACTTGTGATTTGTAAACTTGAAGGCGCAGCACTTGAAGCTGAACTTAAAAAAGCTGCAGGTCTTAAAAAAATTGAGATTTCATCCCAGGTAAAGGGTGATCTGATCATGCTTGGCATTGGTGGTTTCAGCCCTCTTAACGGGTTTATGACTAAAGCTGACTGGAAAGGCGTTTGTGCAGATTTCCTTCTGGCTGACGGTACTTTCTGGCCGGTTCCTGTAATGCTGGATGCCGGCAAAGAAGATGCAGCAGGAATCAATGTTGGTGATGAGATTGCCCTTGAAAGAAAGGGTGAAATCTTTGCTACAATGAAGATTGCAGAAAAATTTGAAATGACTGAAGACGAGAAAAAATGGGAATGTGAAAAAGTTTATAAGGGCCAGGGCGAAGAGTCTGCAGATGACAAGTTCTGGAGCATTGCCATGAAAGATCACCCGGGTGTCCAGATGGTTATGGCCAGAAAAGAGTTCTGTCTTGCAGGTCCTGTAAAAGTTCTTTCTGAAGGCGAATTCCCGGAAAAATTTAAAGGTGTTTATCTCACCCCGACCGAAACCCGTGCGATCTTTGATGAAAAAGGCTGGGCCAATGTGGCTTCCATGCAGCTTAGAAACCCAATGCACAGATCCCATGAGCATCTTTGCAAAATAGCCCTGGATGTTTGTGATGGCGTTCTGATCCATTCTCTTATCGGTAATCTCAAACCGGGTGATATCCCGGCAGATGTTCGTATCGAATGTATTGATACCCTGATAAAAGGGTTCTTTGTTCCGCAACATGTTGTTAATGGCGGATATCCTCTGGATATGCGATATGCAGGCCCAAGAGAAGGTCTTCTCCATGCAACTTTCCGTCAGAACTATGGTGTTAACAGAATGATCATCGGTCGTGACCATGCAGGTGTTGGTGATTTTTATACCCTGTTTGAAGCACAGGAGATATTTGACACAATTCCGATGCCGTCAGAACCCGGCAAAGCACTGGTTTGCGAACCGCTTAAAATTGACTGGACATTCTACTGCAAAAAATGTGACGGCATGGCTTCCATGAGAACCTGCCCCCATGGCAAAGATGACAGGGTTATCCTTTCCGGAACCAAATTGCGCCATGCCCTTTCCAACAACGAAGAAGTTGTTGATCACTTTGGCCGTGAAGAAGTCCTGGTTATCCTGAGAAAATACTATGCATCATTGACTGAAAAAGTTGAAGTTAAACTCCAGAGTCATGCAGAAGGATCTAAAATGTAAGTAAGTCTTATTAAAAATAATTATATTTTAAGAAGATATTAGAAAAGGGCTGTCTCCTGGTTAAAGAGACAGCCTTTTTTTATGCCACATAGTTGGTGTTCTTCCCTGAACTCAGATCAAAGAGGAGCCTGGGCTCATAAAAATTTTCAGATTTTCGGTCAGGCACAGGGTTAATTTGAAATCATTATGAATCGATCTGGTTTGATTTGAGGATGGTATCATACACCTGTTTTTTTGACACCTTGAATTCTTTTGAAATCTGTCTGGCTAAATCCGATGTGCCAAGTTCTGTGGTTGCAAGTCTTGAAATGATGATTTTTTCAAGTTGTTCTTCATCAATGGTCTTTTGCTCCAACTGACCCTGGACAAAAAGAGAGCATTCTCCTTTAATAACTTCTTTTTCTTCAAGTGCTTTAAGGATATCAGACAGGTTGCCCCGGATGTATTCTTCATGCAGTTTGGTGATTTCCCTGGCAAGGCATGCTTTCCGATCTCCCAGAATAGTGCGCATGTTGTCAATAAGGGCTTTAATCCGCCTTGGGGATTCATAAAAGATGAGGGTCGCACTTTGATTTGTTATGGCTTCAAGAGCCTGCTTTTGCTTTTGCTGTTTTTTGGGTAAGAATCCCAGGAAGAGAAATGAATCAGTGGGCAGTCCTGACACACTTAATCCGGCAATGGCGGCACTGCATCCTGGAATGGGAATGATGGACAGCATTTCTCTGGCAACTGCTGTGACAAGTTTATATCCTGGATCTGAAATAGATGGGGTCCCGGCATCGGAAATCAGAGCAATATCAAGGCCGTTTTTCAAATGGGCAATAATTTGGTGTGTTTTGTTTGCTTCATTGTGCTCATGGCAGGACACAAGTTTTGTTTTGATGTCGTAATGGGAAAGCAGTTTTTTTGAATGCCGGGTGTCTTCAGCTGCAATCAGGTCAACCTGTTTTAACACCTTTACTGCCCTGAATGTTATATCTTCAAGATTCCCCACGGGAGTGGCAACAATATAGAGGGTTCCGGCTGAATTTTGGGTGTCCATTTTAATGACCTGTTCTAATAATCCATTCTAAAAAGCCTGGAAAGCATTTTTAATTAAATTAATATCAAAGTTGCCATTTTTTTCAAGAACTTCAATCACATCGAACCGGACTCTGGAATTCATCTGCTTTTTTTCTTTTAGATAGATGGAGGCTCCCAGGATGATTTTTTTTTGCTTTGAATAGGTGATTGATTCTTTTGGCAGCCCTTTTTTAAGGCTACGTCTTGTTTTGACTTCAATAAAACAAATGCAGTCACTGTCTTTGGCAATAATGTCTATTTCAGCTATTTTTGTTTTATAGTTGGTCTCAAGAATGGTAAATCCTTTGGTTTGAACAAAAGATATTGCTGCTGTTTCACCGCGATGTCCTAAGTTTTTTCGGTCATCGGGCATTGATCACACCTTTTACCCCCTTAAAAGTACGCCTGTGAACTGGGCAGGGGCCATATTTAAAAATGGCTTCTTTGTGGGCTTTGGTGGGGTAGCCTTTGTGCTGGATAAAATTGTATTTGGGATATAATTCATGAAGCTCTTTCATGATGGCATCCCTTGTGATTTTTGCAATAATGGAGGCGGCAGCAATGGAAATGCTTCTTGAATCCCCTTTGACAATCGCTGACTGTTCAATGTCCATGTCCAGGGTGAAATTGCCGTCAATAAGAAGAAAATCCGGGGCAAGGGAATCAGAAGGGTTTGAAAGTTTTTCAACGGCCCGTTTCATGGAAAGCAAAGATGCCTGAAGAATATTAATTTTATCAATCTCATCGTGGGAGGATATACCAGTAGAAACAGCAATAGCCTGTTCCATGATTATCGGAAAGAGAGCGTTTCTTTTTTTTTCTGACAACTTTTTGGAATCATTGATCCCAATACACACAAAATCATGCGGCAGGATTACGGCAGCAGACACGACAGGGCCGGCAAGGGGTCCCCTGCCGGCCTCATCAACACCTGCTATAATTTTATACCCATTGGTTTTTGCTTTGTGTTCAAATTGCCACATCAGCGAAACCTTTTAAGGGGTTTTTAAGCAAACCGTTTTTCTTTGATCCTGGCAGCTTTACCACGAAGATTTCTAAGATAATAGAGTTTGGATCTCCTGACCCTACCCTTTGTTACCACTTCAATTTTATCAATGGAGGGGGAAAAAAGCGGAAATATTCTTTCAACACCAATGCCGCCGGAAATCTTTCTTACGGTAAACCTGGCACTTGCATATCCCTTGGTTTTTTTAATCACTACGCCCTGGAATAGCTGGATACGCTCTTTATCACCCTCTTTGATTTTTACATGTACTATTACATTATCACCTGAATCAAATGCAGGGATATCAAGACGTAATTGTTCTTTTTCTAATTTTTCGATTATATTACTCATATTTCCTCCTAGTTACCTTCCCTTTTAGCAAATACTATCTTATCTGCCATTTATAATCCTGTCTAAATATATTGATGCAGCAGACCTGACAGAAAGGTGATTGTAATCCGTTTTCCCGGAAATCGGGTCTAAAATAAAATCACAGGTATCAATCAATTCATCTGCCAGTCCCCATGCCGTTCCAAAAATAATGACATGGGAAACTTTATTCTCAAGCTTTTGCTTTAACGCTTCTATTGTTATTGAGCCGGGTTTTTCTTTTGCACTTGTGGCAATGGTCACAACCGGCTCTTTTCTTTCCTGTTCAATTGAGGAAACCGCATCCTCAAAGGTTTTGGTCACCCGAATGAGTTCCAGAGCATTTTTCCTGAACGGATTCAGTTTAGCCCCAACTCCTTTTGTCCAGTGTTCAATCACTTGATTGGCCAGCATTGCCTGGTCTTCATAAGGGGTTATGACATAAAACCCTCTTACACCAAAGGTGATGGATGCCCGTGCAATATCATGCAAGTCTATGGTTGTCAGAGCTGATCCAATGGGTTGATTTTTCTTGTTTATCACAGGAAAATGGATTAATGCCACGTAAAGGTTATTCTCTAACAAGGTTTTCCAACTCCTGACCCCATTGTTTTAATATCTTTTTTTCTTCAACATTTAGTTTGCCTTTTTGTAAAAGATCTGGTCGTTTTAGAAATGTCCTCTGAAGAGACGAACTTTTTCTCCATAATCTTATCTTTTCATGGTTTCCGGACAATAGCACCTCGGGAACCTTTAGCCCTTCAAATTCTTCCGGTCTTGTATATTGTGCATACTCAAGCCTGTCATCTGTAAATGAATCTGATTGCCAGGATTCACAACTTCCCAATACGCCGGGAATTAACCTGGCTATGGAATCAATGATGACCATTGATGCAAGCTCTCCGCCGGTCATGACATAATCCCCGATGGATATCTCTTCATCAATAAGCGTGGAGTATACCCGTTCATCAATCCCTTCATATCTTCCGCAGACAAAAATAAGCCCCTTATTTTGGCAGGCAAGTTCAGATGCCTTTTCCTGGCTGAACCTGGTCCCCTGGGGGGTCATTAATACGACCTGTGATTCAGGAGCTTTTTTTTTAGCATGTAAAATAGCGGCCTGTAGGGGTTCCGGCTTCATTACCATTCCGCTTCCACCACCATATGGCCTGTCATCAACCGTGTTATGCCGGTCGCATGAAAAATCCCTGATATTAATGCAATGTCCTCTTATCAGGCCTTTCTCAATACCTCTTGAAATCATGCCATGCTCAAAAAAAGAGCTGACAAGTTCCGGAAACAGGGTCAGTACCATAAAATCCATTAGTAATCCTCGGGCAGCGTTGTCTTCAGGCTCTTTTTCTCAATATCAACGGATTGAACAAATTGTTTATGCATTGGCACCAGGGTTTCATGATCCTTGTCTGTTACAACCAGAACGTCATTTGCGCCCGTTGGGAAAATATCAGTTATTTTGCCGACAAACCCTTTTTGATGATCAAACACATCCATTCCCAAAAGGTCTTGCCAATACCAGACGTCTTCTTCTGGTTCAGGTAATTGATCCCGGTCAATGAGAATCTCTTTGCCTATAAGGTCTTCGGCAAGGTTTCGGCTGTCAACCCCTTCAAGGGAGAGTATAACCCCTTTTTTATGGGGCAATGCCTGAAGGATAGTAAAGGTTTTCCCCTGCTCTTCTTCTGCTTTTAAAAGAACGCTTGTGCCCGGGGCAAAGGTATCAACCGAGTCTGCAAAGGACCAAACCTTAAGATTACCATTAAGTCCATGGACTCCGGTTACCTTGCCTATAGTAAACGAAGTGACTTTGTTCATCATCTATTCAATGATTTCAAGAACCGTGCGTTTTTTAAGTTTGGTGGATGCCGCACTTAAAATTGTTCGCATGGCCCTTGCCGATCTTCCCTGCTTACCGATTACTTTGCCCAGATCCTCTTTAGCCACCTTAAGTTCTAAAACAGAAGTTTGATCTCCACTGACTTCTGATACTTGAACTTGATCAGGATTGTCTACCAGTGCTTTTGCAATGTATTCTATCAGCTCTTTCATAAATAGATTTCCTTAAATTAAGGTGTTGAGAATACCTATGGCTGCATATAAAACATCGTATGCTTAAGCCTGGCCGACTCCCTGACGTTTCAATATGCTCTGGACAGTTGTTGAAGGTTTGGCACCTTCACCCAGCCAATACTTTATTCTGTCTTCTTTCAGCACAATTGCATTTGGCTCAACCATTGGATTGTAGGTACCTAAAAGTTCTAAAAATCTGCCATCTCTTGGTTTTTCAATGTCAGCAGCCACTATTCTGTAAAAAGGTTTCTTCTTTGTTCCTTGTCTGGTCAATCTGATTTTTACGGCCATATTCTTTTCTTTCTCCTTAAAACGGCAGCATGTTTTTCAATGATCGCATGCCGCCTTTATTAAACTTCTTTATCATTTTCATGGACTGGGTATAGCTTTTTAATAGCTTGTTAACATCCTGAACCGTGGTTCCGCTTCCAGTGGCAATTCTTATTTTTCTTGACCCCTTGATAATGGCGTGTACACGTCTTTCGTAAGGTGTCATTGAATTGATAATTGCTTCAATCCTGGCAAATTCCCTGTCATCTATATTTATGCCTTTGAGCTGTTTCTTATTCATCCCTGGCAACATCCCTAAGAGATCTTTTATTGACCCCATTTTCCGGACTGATTTCATCTGGTTCTTAAAATCTTCCAGAGTAAAGGTATTCTTTCTCAGCTTTTTCTCAAGCTCTTTGGCATCTTTTTGGTCAACGGCTTTCTGGGCCTTCTCAATAAATGAAAGTGCATCCCCCATTCCCAGGATTCTGGAAGCCATCCTGTCGGGATGAAATGCTTCCAGCGCTGTTGATTTTTCACCCACACCGATGAATTTTAACGGTTTACCCGTAACAGCTTTTATGGAGAGCGCTGCACCACCGCGAGCATCACCATCCATTTTGGTCAGCACAACACCGGTAATATCAAGTGCTTTGTCAAATGAACCGGCAATATTCACCGCATCCTGACCTGTCATAGCATCAGCCACAAGAAGGATTTCTGATGGATTGATCCCCTTTTTGATGCCTTTTAACTCAGCCATTAATTCTTCATCAAGATGCAGTCTTCCAGCCGTATCCAGCAACAAGGTGTCACATCCTGATTCCCTGGCTGCCAATTGCGCATCCTGACAAATTTTTAAAGGCTTCATGTCTATTGTGGATTGGAATACTGGAACATCCAGTTGTTTTCCAATCTTTTTCAACTGATCAATTGCCGCTGGTCTGTAAACATCCACTGGTACCAGGAACGGCTTTCTACCCTGGTTACGAAGATAGAGAGCAAGTTTTCCTGCTGTTGTGGTTTTACCAGAACCCTGCAGCCCAATAAGCATGACAGAACCCAAAGACTTCCCATCAAAATTTAAGCCTTGATGCTCAGACCCCATCATCCTGGTAAATTCATCGTTTACAATTTTTATGACCTGCTGACCCGGTGTAAGACTTTGCATTACTTCCTGGCCCAAAGCCCTGCCTTTTATATCTGAAATAACAGATTTTGCAACCTTATAATTGACATCAGCCTCAAGCAATGCCATCCGCACCTGTTTAAGACCATCATCAATGTTCTTTTCATTCAGGGTGCCGTGGCCTTTTAGCTTTTTAAAGACCGAATCAAGTCTGTCACTCAAATTTTCAAACATAAAGAGGCCAACCTCAAAATATCAAATCAAATCATTGAAATTAGTATATATTCCGTGTTATGTCAAGAAAATATTAACTTTAGAAAGATAAAAATATATGGAAAATATACTGAATTTTACTAGAAATGATCTTGCTGGGTGGCTTGATAGCAAAGGTATTCGACCGTTCAGGGCCGGGCAGATATTCAAGTGGCTTTACATCCGTCAGGCAGATACCTTTGAACAGATGACGGATCTTTCAAAGGAGCTGCGCAAAAACCTGGAAGATAATTTTTATATCCAGCGTCTTATCCTTGATGAAAAATTGGTTTCTGTTGATAAGACTGAAAAATTTTTAATAAGACTTTCCGATGGCCAGCATATCGAATCAGTCTTGATTCCTGAAAAAGATCATTTCACCCTTTGTGTGTCTTCCCAGGTTGGATGTGTTCAGAATTGCCGGTTTTGTTTAACAGCTAAAGGCGGATTCATCAGGAATTTAAATATTTCTGAAATCATTGCCCAGATAAGGGATGCAAGGTATTACCTGATTCAAAAAGATCTTGATCCAAAAAAACTTTCCAATATTGTGTTCATGGGAATGGGGGAACCCCTTGCCAATTATAAAAATCTTGTAAAGTCATTAGAGATTATCACAGACAGTGATTATGGACTCAAATTTTCATCCAGGAGGGTAACTGTTTCTACCTGCGGTCTTGTCCCGAAAATAACACAATTGGGCCTTGATACGGATGTGAATCTGGCAGTATCTTTAAACGCAACCACGGATGAGATGCGATCCCGCTTGATGCCCATAAATAAAAAATATCCTTTAAACCAGCTGCTGGAGGCCTGTCGAACCTTTACCATGAAACCAAGGAAAAAGATTACCTTTGAATATATTTTAATGAAAGGAGTGAATGATACAAAAGAAGATGCGCTTAAGCTTGCAAAGCTTTTGGCTCCGATTAAAGCAAAGGTGAATCTGATACCCTTTAATGAATATGACAACAGTGATTTTAAACGCCCGTCTAAAAATCAAATCAGTGAATTTCTGCAGGTTTTACTTGACAGAGATTTCACAGCAATTACAAGAAAAAGCAAAGGTGATGATATTTTAGCTGCGTGCGGACAGTTAAAAGCAAAATTATATTGAATGTTTGTGGATATGAATTATATTATGGCCTGTAAAAATACTGCGATGTGAGTTTTGACTAGCGAGGAATAAAATGTCAGCATTCCTTCTTTCATCACTCAAGGTTTGTAATCCTTAATTGTTTGGAAAGAAATATGCCAAATATAAGTTTGAAAGACAAAAAAATTCTGATTGTTGATGATGAACCAGATGTTCTGGATTCTTTGGAAGAATTGCTCGATATGTGTACAATCGTAAGAGCCCAAAGCTTTGAAGAAGCAAACAATTTTCTTGAGACCCAAAAGTTTGATATAGCGGTTCTTGATATCATGGGTGTTGACGGCTATCAGCTGCTGGAGACGGCTATCAGGAAAGATGTTATACCTGTAATGCTTACAGCCCATGCGCTCAGCCCGGATAATATTAAAAAATCCTATCTTGGTGGTGCCTGCTCATATATACCAAAACAAGAAATGATCAATATTGAAACATTTCTTATTGATGTGCTCACAGCTAAAAAGGAAGATAAAAATCCCTGGACCAGCTGGTACAAAAGGCTTGGGTCATTTTGTGATGAAAAATTCGGTCCAGACTGGGACAAGGATGAAAAAGAATTCTGGGAAAAGATGATTTATTATTAAATTGATGGTCTTTTTTTTATGCTTAACCCCCTTTAACCAGATCTTAAAGGGGGTTTTTATATCATTAATTCTTTAAACTCTATAGCCTTGACTGTTTTAATGCTGAGGATAGTTGCATCATTTTTTTTTATGACCTTTATGTCTGCATTTTCTCCTGGAATTGATTTGGTATAGCTTGCACAGATCATGGCTGCTGTTTGAATATTTTTTTTGTTACCCTTTCCTGTAAGAATTACATCAGGGCCGGGTATTTTGGCAGGCCTCAATAAAAGGTCCATGTTTTTTTCAAAATAATTAAGCAGATGCTGGTTGTCCTTTTCTGAACGTCCCACAATAACTTTTGTTTTTGAATCCAGTCTGAAATGCCTTCCATGTTTTAAATAATAGAGTTCTCTTTTATTAAAAAGTTTTTGAGTATTCATCAAATCTTTCAGCCTGTCTGAAAAAATTTTATCCGTTAAAAGGCATCCGCCGGCCGGGGAAGGGTATTCTTTAATCCCAAAAGCTTTGGCCATCTGCATTTGAATTTTCCTTGATCTGCCTGAGATATCCATAAGTTTTTGCCTGTCAACCAACCCCTTTTGTTCGATAAGGGTTTCAGGTAACAGCCTTGCGCACAAAGGTCTTAAAATTTGCCCGTCAAAGCCTGAATTTTTTTCCACATAACGCAATGAATTTTTATTCTGGGATTTGGGCCTTTGACCTAACACTTCTCCGCTGAACAGAAAAAGAAAGCCTTTAGTTTTAAGGATTTCACCTGCCTTGGAAAACATCAAGGCATGGCAGTCCATACAGGGGTTCATGTTTTTCCCAAAACCGGCCCTGGGGCTTTTCATCATTTCCATATAATCATCTGTGATATCAAGTGTCATGAGCGGGATACCCGTCATGCGAGACGCTTTCTGGGCTGATTCAGATGAAAAAAAAGGGGTTTCAAAGCAAATCCAGGTGATGTCAATTCCCTGACGTTGAAGCAAAAGCGCGGAAAGAATACTGTCCAGCCCACCGGAACATAGGCCCAAACCTTTAATCTGATCTTTAGTCTGGCTTGAGGTTTTATCAATATTCATATATAAGTGCTCTATGACATTAAGTGCATTAAAAATAAAAACAATTCTTAAAATATTAAGAGACAGGTACCCTGTTGTCAAGACCCAGCTTGAACATGAAACACCTTTTCAACTGCTCATTGCCACTATTATGTCTGCCCAGTGCACGGATAAACAGGTGAATAAAGTATGCAAAAATCTGTTTGAAAAATATCCTGATCCTGAGAGTTTGGGCAAGGCTCCTTTAAATGACATCAAACAGATAATCTATTCCACAGGCTTTTATAATAATAAAGCTAAAAATATTAAAGCCTGCGCTCTTGCAATTCTTAACGAACATGAGGCAACAGTGCCCCAGGAGATGGTCAAGCTTATTGCCTTGCCGGGCGTGGGAAGAAAAACAGCCAATGTTGTGCTGTCCGCAGCGTTTGGTCATCACACAATTGTTGTGGATACCCACGTATTGAGAATTGCCAGAAGACTTGGTCTGACAAAAAGCCTTGATCCTGTAAAAGTTGAGTTTGAATTAATGCAGATCATTCCAAAAATATCCTGGAGCGATTTGTCCCTGCAATTGATTTATTTTGGCAGGGAAATCTGTGATGCTAAAAAACCGCTTTGTGAAAACTGCCCTTTGTTTAAAATCTGTTCAACAAAGGGGAAGGGATAGAATTTTTACAGGATAGCCTTAAAACCGTCCTGAATTGTTATGCTTTCTCAGACAGTTTTTTTGTCAGGGTATCTATTCTTTCATTAAGGGCGTTTATATCTGACTTTGATGGCAGATCCAGTTTTAAGAGTATTTTTTCTATGGTTTTTTCGATCTTTTTATCAAAACCGGTTTTTGCCTCTTCATATTTTAGCTGACATTCCGTTAGAAAATCTTTGGTTTCACTCTGGCTCATTTTGGATTTTTCGGCAAATTCTTTTGCCAGGTCTTCAATTTCATTTTTGGACCTTAATGCAAGTCCAATCCCTGTTAACAGTCCTTTTTTCAGATATTCAAACATATTCCCTCAACCCTGTTAAAAAACTGGTTTATTTTGATCCAAAAGAAACGTCCAGAATATCCTCCACACTTGTGTCGCCTTCAAAGATAGCATCCATTTTACCATAACTTGATGGGAGAAGGGTATTAATAAAAAACTTAGCAGATTCAATCTGGCCCGCATAAAAGGCAGCATCTTTGTTTTTTAAAGCCTTGGCTGCAATGGCATCCCTGTCCAGGCTGCCAATTTTTTGGGCAAGCCAGGGTGCGGCAATAGATGCCCGCCACAGATGCATCCATGCAAAGGTGACATCCCCGGTTACTTCAAGAAAGGGATGGGCAAAGGCATATGCATTCATCGTTTTCTCAGACCTGGCTCTTTGTCCGATTTGTTGACCAAGGGCTTCAAGCCTTGATACAGCATGGTCAACTTTTTCAACCAGTCTCTCAATGCCCTTAATACCCCTTGCCTCTTCAATGGTTTTTTTCATCTGGTCAATAAAGTATTTAAAGCTTTCACCATTATTCATGGAAAGTTTTCTTCCGATTAGATCCATGGCCTGGATACCATTTGTGCCTTCATAAATCATGCAAATCCTTGAATCTCTCATGAGCTGTTCAACAGGGAATTCACTGATATAGCCATAGCCGCCATAGACCTGTACTCCATGGGAACAGACTTCCAGGGA
>JACKQG010006187.1_pt1 | contig 12806 bp, 12 predicted proteins | sample 8237621 | NCBI WGS metagenome assembly JACKQG01 (sample SAMN15677084, study PRJNA649215) | marine metagenome | biome: marine; feature: Black Sea; material: saline water; isolation source: suspended particulate matter (SPM) from the Black Sea western gyre | collected 2013-06-09/2013-06-10 | depth...
TTCCGAGCAGAGACTTCCTCAGGATGGCTCTTTTGCCATGACGTTTCTTAATACAAAATACGAGATGCGTATATCTACTACCCCCACGATTTATGGGGAGAATATAGTGCTCAGGGTGTTGGCTGGGACAGGGCAGCTTCTCAGGGTGGAGTCTCTCGGCTTTGATGAGAGCAACACAAAGAGGCTGAAGAATCTTTTCCATAAGCCGTACGGGATTATCCTTATTACCGGGCCTACCGGAAGTGGAAAAACAACGACCCTGTATGCAGCACTCAGAGAAGTTAATCTGCTTGAGAGGAATGTGCTTACGGTGGAAGATCCGGTAGAGTACAGGCTGAGTTTTGTAAAACAAACACCGGTTAATCTAAAGGCCGGCTATGATTTCGCCCTTGCGGGTAAGACCTTTATGCGGCAGGATCCTGATGTAATGCTTCTTGGAGAAATCCGTGATGAAGAGACGGCTAAAATAGCTGTCAGGGCTTCTATCACGGGACATCTTGTGCTCTCAACTTTGCACACTAATGATGCCATAACTTCTATACCGCGACTGCAGGATTTTAATGTAGACCGATTTATGCTTTCCTCATCTTTGCTGGCCGTTATTGCGCAGAGGCTTGTGCGAAAACTATGCCCTTCCTGTAAGCAAGAGTCCGAGGCCACGGAAGATGATCTTGCTCTTCTTAATATCTCAGGAGATGTCCAGCCCGGGGTAGTAGAAAGTCTGAAGAAGGTTTATCGGGCAAAGGGCTGCAATATGTGCAATCAGAGCGGGTATATGGGAAGGACCGTAGTTGGAGAGATACTGGTTGTCAATGATGAGATCCGGGAGCTGGTATCAGAAAATGCCTCGCTTAAAAAAGTTAAAGAGGCTGCCCTGAACAATGGAATGGTTACCCTGAAGGCCTCTGGTATAAGAAAGATCATTGAGGGTGTTACAAGTATTGAGGAGATTGCGAGGCTGATAGTTTAATGTCTTTTTTTTCCTATAAGGCAATGAACGGCATGGGTGAGATCGTCACCGGTACGCTGGAGGAGCTGGATGAGCAGATGGCCTATGATAGCATAGCCGCTTCCGGTCTCCATGTTCTGAAGATCCGGAAGTCCTCGGCCCTGTCTGATATTTATCTCAAGAAGGTGAGCAAAAGGGGGATAAAGGCAACTGATATTATCGAGTTTGCCAGTAATCTCTCAGTTATGATTCGGGCAGGTATCCCCCTGATGACTGCTGTTATGGACATTGCTGAAACCACAGACAACCGGTATATGAAAGAGAGACTGCTCGATATGGTGCGCACTATAGAGATGGGTTCTAACTTTTCTCTGGCTGTTGAAAGGCATCAGGATGTTTTTCCTGATATATTTGTCAGTCTGGTTTCTGTCGGCGAGGAAACCGGACGACTTGATGAGAGTCTTAATGATATAGCCGTGCATCTTCAGAGGATGGAGGACCTGAGAAATGCGATCATAAGAGCCCTGATATATCCCTCTTTTGCGCTTGTCGGCACTGGCATTGCGCTCTTGTTCTGGTTGTTATATGTACTGCCGAAAATGACGGGCCTTTTTTTAGCGATGGATATGGAACTTCCCCCGATAACCCGCGGGATGATCTTTGCAAGTGACATGAGCCGGGAGTACTGGTATATGTTCGCCGTGATTCCTGCGGTTGCTTTTGCTGCTTTTAAAATTTTATCACACTATGAATATACGCGCTATTATGTGGACATGATGAAGCTCAGGCTTCCGGTTATGAAACTTGTATTGACCAATAAACTTTTGGCACTGTTTACGGAACAACTGAGAATACTTCTCTCTGCAGGGATAACTATAGATCGTTCCTTTGATATTATTATCAAGGTGGTAAATAATGCGGTTTTCAGAAGGGCGCTGCTTAATATTAAGGAAGACATAATGGTCGGCAGTAAGATAAGTGATTCTATACAGAAGCATAAATATCTGTTTCCTAATATGGTAATAAGGATGGTATCGATTGGTGAGTCGACAGGCAATATGCCTGAACAGCTGGATTATCTTTCCGGGTATTTTCTTGCCAAACTGGATGATCTTGCAGAGAAAATGGGGAAATTAATAGAGCCTATTATCATTATTATTGTCGGATCAATGTTTATGATCATAATTATGGGACTGCTTGCTCCCATATATAATCTTGTCGCTGGAGCTGGATCTCAATAATGGATTTTTTAAATTTTTTCGGCCTCAAGGAAGACCCCTTTAAACTGACGCCGGATCCTGTTTACTTCTACCCTTCTGCAAATCACAACGAAGGACTCCTGCTTATGGATTATTCCATAGAGCAGAAAGAAGGCTTTATTTTGATAATCGGTGATCCGGGAACCGGTAAGACCACGATGCTGAAGGTCTTTCTTGAGAAATGGAAAGCTAAGGCCGAGATAGCCATGGTGCTGACCCCCAGACTTTCTCCGGAGGAGTTCCTTACCTCTGTGGCTGAAGATCTGAATATTGAGCTGAACAGTGCCAGTAAGCATGAGACCATAAAGGCACTCCGAGATTTTATGGCACAGCAGTCAGCGCAGGATCGGCGTGTGATTATAATAGTTGATGAGGCCCAGAACCTGTCTGATGAGACACTGGAGGAGCTGCGTCTGCTGTCTAATCTTGAGACAGACAAAGATAAATTGCTGCAGATAGTCCTGATCGGACAGCCGGAGCTTGCGCTGAAGCTTGCCCGGGAACAGCTCAGGCAGTTGAATCAGCGCATTACCAGTAGAATAAATCTCAACCATTTAAATGCGGAGGAGACGCAGGAATATATAAATTTTCGGATAATAAAGGCAGGCAAGGAAAACCTGCATATTGATAAAAAAGCGGCCCGAAGTGCTTACAGGCTTTCTAAGGGGGTTCCCCGGCTGATTAATATGTTGATGTCCCGAGCCCTTATGGCGGCTTATCTAGAGGAGAAGCACAGGGTAGCAGTGAGGCATATAGAGCATGCGGTTAAGAGTCTCAATCATAGCGAGATGGTGCCGATTCGACGGGGATGGCTATCTCCGGTATGGGCCGCGCTGGCAGTTGCTGCGGTTATTGGAGCAGTTATTTATCTTGCCGGACCCGCAATGGATTATAAGGGGACGGTCAGGAGGGCTGAGGCTGAAAGTAGTAATGAGGAGCAGGTTCCTTCTGAGCCCTCGGCGCCCGTTTTAGAAAGTAGTCCTTACAGGCTAGTCACGGTCAATGTTGCTCTCGCGAGTGTCAGGAGCGGCCCGGCAGTTCATTTTTCTAAGGCCGGTACAGTTTTCAAGGGGAGCCGTTTAGTGGTGTTGAGTGAATATATGGATGACCGAAATGTACGCTGGTATAAGGTTCAGTACCAGGGAGAAAAACGATGGATATCTTCCAGGGTTGTTGAAATTATGGAGAAAAACAGTAAGTAATTCAGCAACATGTGATGGGTGCTATTATGTCCAATAAGCAGACACCGAAAGAATTTCTGATACATAATTGGCAGGGGCTGTTCCTCGCCATACTCCTGGGCATCTCTGCCTACTTTTTTAAACTTCTGACTAATTCCAATATGTCCAACCCTCTTCTTGCTGCATTGATTATGGGGATCATCATAAGAACTTCGGTCAAGAGCAGCAGGAAAATGGCACCTGCGTTTGCGATAGCACCACAAATATTTATACCCATAGGCATTTTTTTTTACGCCGTTAAGAATATGAATTTTGTGCAATTTGTGGATATTCAACCTGGAATAATCGGAATTCTCATTGTAATTATGGCTGTTTACATTTTAGTGATCTCATGGCTTGGCAGGCAAATGAATCAGAAGGACAAGATCACCTGTTTAATTGCTGCGGGTTCTGCTATATGCGGTGCCTCTGCCATTGCTATAGTTGCTCCAGCTATTGATGCTGAATCTGAGGACATATCAATATCTCTGCTTGCCGTCGCCCTGGCAGCCTTTGTCGGGTTATTTATTATTTTTCCGTTCATTGCTATTTTGTTTAATTTAAGTGGTGAGACTTATGCGATAATGTCAGGATCAGTGCTGCAATTTACGGGGTCTGTGAAATCGGCTATAGACAATATACCGTACCTGAGTTCTGGTCTGCCGAAAGAGGAACTAGCCTCTCTGGCACTTTCCGTTAAAGCCTTCAGATATGCCGGACTTCTTGTCGTCTTGCCTCTCTTTGCAAGTATAAACAAAAGAAAGTTTCATATTCCGGGAGTCCTTTGGGTATTTTTTCTTGCAGGTCTAATGGGTACTTGGATTAGCGTCAGTAATGTTGAGTTTTATAAGAACACGCTTATTCCAATAGTCAATCCAATCTATAATATTTCCTGGTCCATTGCAATGGCGGCAGTAGGTCTGAATGTAGATGCGAGAATGCTCATGAGTAACAATGGAAGCAAGGCACTGGTCATGGCCTTTGCAGGGTTCTTTATAGCAACTGTATTTTTTCTTGCAGCGATATTTGTAATCTTATAACAACCGGTATATATATGAAAAAGGCAAATACAGAAGATTCGAGTATCAGAAATAATATCATGCTTTTATTTTTTCTGATTATTGCAATTGGCGGCATAATTATTTCTCAGCTTTTCAGGTCTATTTCGGAAACCGTACTTTTGCAGCAGGGTCTGGACAGGACTGTCTTAGAAAATATTATTAATCAGTTTATCCTTTTAAGCACCGGTCTGACCATAGTAAGTACATTTCTATTTCTTTTAAGCGCCATCTTGCTTTCAAGGATGTTTCTGGGGCCAATAAGAAATCTTATGGATGGGGTAATGGATTTTGCTAATGGCAATCTGGATAGCAGGGTTGAGATTGAGAGCCGCGATGAGCTGGGGAAACTGGCTGAAGGATTTAATTTCATGGCCGAAAAAATCAGAGAGTCTGTAAGTCAGATGAGAAACGCAAAGGAGTTTACGGATGATATTGTAACGACCGTACCTTCAACACTAATAATTGTTGATCCTGATCTGGAGATTCTGCTTACTAACGCCACCCCGCAGAAAATTGCTCCTGACATTTCCCTGAGAAGGCTTGTTGCGCAAGTGGAGGAGGACATAGTGGAATGCCTGAACAGTGGCGATGATATTGAGAAAGAGATAAGTATCTCATCTGACCTCGATGAAGTAAAGCAGATTTATCAGGTAACTATTTCACAAATACATGTGCCGGACAGGGAGAGGACATGTGCTCTTTTAGCCGCCACGGATATAACGCAAAGGAGGCTGAGTGAAGAAGCAGTCCGGCTATCTGAGGACAAGTTTTCAAAGGCATTCCGCTCAAGCCCTGCCTTTGTTACGATCAGCACACTTAACAGCGGTGTATTTCTAGATGTAAACGATGCTTTTTTGAAGGCCAGTGGATACTGCAGGGAGGAAATAATTGGTAAGAGTTCATCAGAGCTTCAGACCTGGTTAACTTTGTCTGATCGTGAAATTATCGTCAAGCAGCTTAATGAACATGAAAGAATCAGTAATTTTGAGACCAGGCTGCGGACAAAGTCAGGGGATATAATTAATGTACTTTATTCTGCTGAATTAATTGTTATTGCAGGAGAGCAGTATATTATTGCTGTGACTTCGAATATTACAGCACGAAAAAAGCTCGAAGTACAGCTTCTTCATGCCCAGAAAATGGAGGCAGTAGGGCAGCTTGCCGGCGGTGTTGCCCATGAATTCAATAATATACTGACGGCTATCAATACGACAGCCTTTCTTATAAAAAAAGGAACTCCGGACGATACCCTCGTAATGGATCGTATCAACAATATACTGAGTTTGACGGAAAATGCCGCTAAGATAGCCCGTGAACTATTGGCGTTCGGCAGAAAGCAGCACACCGAACTTGTCAGGTTAGATCTACATGAAACAATCACACGTATAGAGACACTTCTGACGGATTATATTGGAGAGAGTATTGAATTGCAGATTCAGTTAGAGGGGAAGAGTCCGGTAATATTTGGGGATAAGGCTCAGATAGAGCAGGCTATTATGAATCTTGTTAAAAATGCTTGCGATGCCATGCCGGAAGGGGGCGCCCTCATCATTAAAATCAGTACAACGGAAATAGACGAGGAGTTTATTGACCTATACGGATTCGGTACGGCGGGTAAATATATGCTCTTGACGGTCTCTGATAGCGGGACGGGTATGAGTGAGGAGATCAAAAATAAAATATTTGAGCCTTTCTTTACCACTAAGCCAGTTGGTCAGGGTACCGGACTTGGTCTCTCTATTTTGTATGGTATGGTGAAGAGCCATAGCGGATATATTAATGTCAGCAGTGTTCCCGGAAGCGGGACAACTTTTGATTTATATTTTCCGTTGACTTAGGGTGAAAGCATTCGGGAGCTTTGAGATTTCAGATAATCATAGATCTTTGTGCAGGTCAAATTCTGCCAGTATGGGGGTATGATCAGAGGGACGCTCTTTTAATCTCGGGTTCATGTCTATCCATGCCCTCGTAGATTTTTGCGCAAGGGGGGAAGTCGCCCAAATATGATCCAGTTTCCAACCGATATTTCTACTTACCGAGTTCCTTATCCTGTAATCCCAGAACGTAAACTGTTCCGTCTCGGCTACATGTCTGCGAAAGACATCCGCAAAACCCCATTCAGCGAATTTCTTTAAGAGTGCATGCTCATCCGGATGGTACCCCGTCTGCCCCAGCAATTTTACGGGATCATAGACATCTCCGGGTTCAGGCGCAATATTAAAATCACCCATCCAAAGTACTGGCTGTTCAGGAGTGAAACGCTCCTGAAAGTATTCAAGGAGTCTTTTAAGCCAGTCCAGTTTGCCCTGAAATTTCTCTGAGTCGGGCTCGCCGCCCTGAGGTATATAGGTGTTTATGATATTGATATTCTGAAATACAGCGGATATGATACGGGGTCCTGAGGACTCTTCGTTATCAAAACCGATATGGATATCATGCAGAGGCTCTGTGCTGAGGATGGCAACTCCGTTATAGGATTTTTGACCCTTAAATGCGACACTGTAGCCAGCCTCGGAAAAAACCTGGACCGGAAAATCCTCATCTTGTACTTTTGTCTCCTGCAGACAAAGAACATCAGGTTTCTCCCGCTGAAGCCAGGGCAATAAAATATCGAGTCTTGCTCTTACGGAATTTACATTAAAACTTGCGGCCTTCATTCGCTTATACTTTCTTATCAGGTTTATGGAATATAACTCATTATCTCAGCGAAGGGCAATTCCAGTGGGGTCAGACCTACACATTTTACAAATTTCCCCTCTCCATTACGAGCTCAATACCCTTTCTGTGCATCCTATCCTTTTGTATGACTTGCTGACCGCGGGATCGTGTCTCAAATTTAAATGCGCTATCCACTCTTATACAGTTTAATGCGTAGACGTGACACCACCCACACTTTAAGGTTTAGACACGATCCAGCGGGCGACCCCGCAGAGGTATTTTCTAATACATTGAGTTATTCTATAAGACGCTGCGAAGCATTTGGCAAATAACTATCTCAGTTCAAATGATTAAGAACAGCAATTTATGAGTTAAACGTGTCCATTTTTGCGGATAAGACCACTTTCCAGAGAATTTAACCAATTTATTTTATAAGGACAAAAAAATATGAGTTCATTTGATGATTTTAATTTACTTGTTTCTCTTAAAGAGACACTTTCTGATAAGGGACTAGTCAAGCCTACTGAGATTCAAAAGCTTACGTTACCTAAATTACTTGATGGATTCTCAGTAGCTGGTGTTGCAGAGACTGGAAGCGGAAAGACACTGGCATATGCGTTACCCATACTTCATGCGCTAAAAACTTTGGAACATGAGGGTCATCCCGTCAATATTGCTAAGCAACCTCGTGCCATAGTTATTGTTCCTACGAGAGAACTTGGAGAGCAGGTCGCAAAAGTGTTTAAAATCTTTACCCATAAAACACGACTGCGTGTTCGATCTGCACTTGGCGGTACAACCATGGAGGAGTCAAAGAGAAATATTGCCGGACCTTTCGAAGTTCTTGTTGCCACACCCGGCAGCATATTGAAACTTTTAGATCGGGGTCTCAGTTTAAGTGATGTACGCATATTCGTATTTGATGAGGCAGATCAAATGTTAGACCCTGGTTTTCTTCCAAATGCAAACACCATCAGGAAGGTTTGTCCTGCGGATCTTCAAATGGCTTTGTTCTCTGCAACTATTTCACCAGTTGTGCAACAACTCATGAAGACATTATTTTCTGGAGTTAAGGTGATTAAAAGTAAAGGCAGTCATCGGATTGTCCCCACCCTCACTACTCGGAATGAGACAGTGATTCTTGGCAAGCGTTTTCCTCTGCTTGAAACAATACTTCAAAAAGGAATAAAAGGCGGAATGTTGATCTTTACCAACACGAGAGAACAATGCGATAAACTGGCAGCGCAACTTTGGGAGAAGAATCATAAGTGTGCAATATTTCGGGGTGAAATGGACAAAAAGGAACGTAGAGCAAACCTTAAAAAGTTTAGGGAGAAACAAATAGACATACTCATTTCAACTGATCTTGCATCACGGGGACTTGACCTTGAGCATGTTGAATGTGTTATCAATTATCATCTGCCTCAGGAAATTGAGAATTATATTCATAGGGTCGGAAGAACTGCCCGTGCTGGTAGACCTGGTCTGGTAGTAAATTTTGTAACTAACCGGGATAAAAAATTGATTAATAGTTTAGATACTCTCAAGGCAACTTGATATGACAGGTGCATACATTGGTGTTTGGTGTAAGGTGGAAAAATGAAAAAAAATTATAAGCATTTAAAAGAAACAGTTGAGCCGGGAGTGTTTGCTCTATGGCAGGAAGTAGATGTGGAGATTTATGCCTATACGGATTTGGGGGTAAACGTAGCGATTAATGATGAGTATACCGGATTGGTTTACCGAAATCAGATGTATGGCGATTACCAAAAAGGCCAAAAGCTCAAGGCCTATATAAAATTTGTTAGAGAAGATGGAAAGATAGATGTTTCCCTGCAAGCGAAGCCAAATAGCCATATTATTTCAACTACTGACAAAATTCTGGAACATCTTAAGGCAGTTGGCGGGAAATCAGTGCTTAATGATAACAGTTCCCCTGAAGATATAAAAAATGAGTTTCAAATAAGTAAAAAAGTATTTAAGCAGGCGATTGGCAGGCTATACAAACAACATAAAATAAAGATTACAGATGAAGGGATAGAGCTTGTTAATTAAATATTAACAAGAGACATTTTATGAAACGATCCTTTTATGATCTAAATTATTCTGATTTACAAATGGTTTTAAAACAGAATGATTTAAACCACACAGCAGCGGCAATTCTTTTTAATTGGCATTATAAGGAAAAAGAAAATGTTCAATGCAATGAGAATATTGCAAAAAGTTCATTGGTTTTTTTTCAAAATAATTTCAATTTTTCTCTGCCTGAAATAGATACGGTTCAAGAGTCAAATGATCGAACAGTAAAATTTCTTTTTAAGCTTAAAGACAATCACACTATTGAAACCGTCCTTATCCCCTTTCATAATAAATATTCTATTTGCCTTTCATCACAGGTTGGCTGTGCAATGAATTGTTCGTTTTGTTTTACCGGACAGCAGGGACTCAGAAGAAATTTAACTACGAGTGAAATTGTTGGCCAGTTCCTGCAGGCGTGGCGTTGGTTAGCGAAAAACAGGCCCGGCGAAGAGAGGATCTTAAATATTGTCTTTATGGGACAGGGCGAACCTTTACATAATTTTGATTCTGTAAAAAAAGCGTGCGAAATATTTTTATCAAAATACGGAACTTCAATTGCTGTTAGAAAAATTACTATTTCTACGGCTGGTTATATTCCTGGACTTAAAAGATGGTGCCGGGAAATGCCCGGAGTGAACCTTGCTTTCTCTCTTCATTCACCCTTTGAAGAAAAGAGAAATGAACTTATTCCCATTAATAAAAAATATCCACTCAATGAAGTGCTGACATATATTGATGAGATACCTGTAAAGAAAAAACAATTTATTACTTATGAATATCTTCTGATAAAAGATTTTAATGATTCTGCAGATGATGCTAAAAAAGTGGGAGCGATGCTGGCCGGTAAAAGTGCCTATATAAATTTAATTCCTTTCAACTCATTCCCGGGATCACATTATGAACGTCCCAATTGGGATAAAATCGAAAAATTTAAAGAAGTATTAGATAAATTTAAAATTCCGACTTTAATAAGAATTGCTAAAGGTGAGGATGTATTAGCAGCATGTGGACAACTTAATTCTAAAGCCGAATAAAGCGGTGTGCAGTATCCGTCTCAATGGGACTTATGCCCTTGCGGTATAAATATTATATAGGTGGATTATCACTAAGAGGATAATAGTGCAGGGATAAGAAATAGATCCCCCTCACAGCATTGCGGTATGTTGAGGAGACAATATATCCACCGCTTGAGTTAACAATTTCTGCGCTTCTCAGTCTTTTGTATGGCTTGCTGGAAACTGTAAGCTTCCCCCCTAAAGCAGACAGAGTAAAAATAGAGCTTTCAGGTAAAATAAAGGACAGAGGAAATATGAAGAGATTAAGGTTTATAGAAACTCAGATCGTACAATTCTTGTATATTTTCTCTTTACTGTCTGCAACGGGGAAGTTTATAATTATCTGTTAATTTCCGGGCAGGAATAACTCTTTACGATAGATAACGGTATACCAGAAATTGAAGGAAATAACATGACTAAGAAAGAGGCAGTCTTTATTGACCGTGATCACTGTATTAGCTGCGGTGACGGTAATCTGAAAGAATTATCGGGCGGATTGTTTGGTGATGCACCTTTACGGGAGTTTATTGAAAATGATCCGTGGGGTGAAAATCCTATGCCGTACATTGAACATAAAAAATGGAGCTATGTCCAGTGCATCAATTGCAGGCAAATGTTTCACAGATATATACTCTCAAATGAATGGAATGAAGTACGTTTTTCTGAGTGGATGACGCAAGAGGCTATGGAAAAGTTTGAGGAATCGATACAGACACCCGCATCTGATTTTAATAAGGCTAAGCAGCATGTAGAACATATATTGCGAATTGAAAAAATGTCATTGGAGTTAAGAGGTGATTCGCCTGTTCGTATCCTTGATTTTGGCTGCGGGTGGGGCGAGTTTCTGGCTATGTGTGAGAGATTTGGATTTAGTGGGTATGGTATAGATCGCTCCTCGGAAAGGCGACAACAGGGTAAGCATCTAAACATATTCCCGGAGATTGAAGAGTTAGTAATGGAAGAGGGGTCTACTAATTTTTTTCACGTTATCACATTATTTGAGGTATTGGAGCACTTGGATGAGCCCTTAATATTGCTAAAGTCATTGAGCCGATTATTAGCTCCAGGCGGCATATTGATTGTAGAAACACCAGATTGCTCTGATGTGACAGATATTAAAGATGAAATGTCATATCGTAAGATACACCCATTAGATCACATAAATGGTTTCACGCCCGATACTTTACGTAATATTGTGCAGCGCGCTGGTTTTCGCTCAGTTCAGCCACATATTAGTCATGTTTCTACTGATAGAACCAAGGTTATTAAAACTGAAATCAAGCAGTTGCTTGCTTGGTTAACTAATGACAAAATACAGCAATATTTCCAGAAAAAATAAGTAGCCAGCACTCTGCTTGTCCGTGGGTGCGAGTTTTGTTTTCTGCTCCTTCTTAAATCAGTTTTTGACATTGTGCATCCGCGGCGTGAGCATCTTGTTCAAAGGTATATTGAGATTGCCGGACGTATTACCGCACTGTATGTTTGGACAGTATCCGTAAATGATCATGCAGGGGCTAAAGATGTGGTTAGCAGAGTTCTGAGATTATATGCAGTGACATGGATAGCTGATGAGAATGCAGAATTGCGCTGGGCTTTTTCAGGTTACTTACGCAGCAGATACCGACACAGGCGGTTATTTCTCAGAGCGGCAGGACAGGGCATCTTCCTCCACATTGAGGCTTAGTTGTCTGTCGCGGGTAAGTTCCTTAAGGTCATGTGCTGATATTTCATCTCGAATGAATTGCTGCCATAGTTTGTACCATACTACATCACTCATGACCATCACCTCCTGGTTAAGGGTTGATCAGCGTCTGTAAGGCCGTTGCTCGATTACCTCTATAGCGGCTGCCCTGTACTGGTATACACTTAGCGCTGCGGACATTGCGGTGCAAATCAAGACTAATGCAATTATTGACATTTATACAGTCTCCTTATAGTTGTCTATACTGATAAATCGGCCTGAAATGGGGAAAACTTAAATTATGATAGATATCCCTGAGTGTTGTTAAGAGACATGAGGCAGCTTTGATTTATTTTGCGGAAGACGTATTGAGGGGATGTCAGAAGGCAGGTGAGTCTACTTATTTTTTTTGGGGACTACCTTCAGTTTCATTTTTTTCTTTGCAAGTTCAGCCTGATCTGACTCGGGAAAGCGCTTGATCAGTTTTTCAAACATTATATTCCCGAGTTTTGTATTTTTTATTGCATAGAAAGCGAGTCCCTGTTTTAGCATCGCTCCCGGGACTTTATCACTATCTGAAAACTTCTTGAAAAGATCCTCATAAGCCAGGATTGCATCTTCGTACTTCTCTTCCTGATAATAGGTCTCTCCTATCCAGAAAAGAGCATTATCTGAGTATTCATTAGTTTTGAATTTATTTGCTACAGCATTGAATTTTTCTCTAGCCTCAGGCATATTGCCGGCCTTGAAAAGTTGGTAACCCTCCATATATACATCTTTTACCGCAGGGGGAAGGATTACTTTTTCAGTCTCAGAATCCGGTTTTAGCGTAGCGATGGTTTTG
>JACKQG010006189.1_pt1 | contig 12804 bp, 12 predicted proteins | sample 8237621 | NCBI WGS metagenome assembly JACKQG01 (sample SAMN15677084, study PRJNA649215) | marine metagenome | biome: marine; feature: Black Sea; material: saline water; isolation source: suspended particulate matter (SPM) from the Black Sea western gyre | collected 2013-06-09/2013-06-10 | depth...
GGCGGTGTGTAGGACTCGTGTTTGGTGGCGGTCATCTTCTTGTTAACGCGGTAGAGGTCGTTGAAGTGATGGGGCTTAGAGAGGTTGACAGATTGGTTCGAGTGGAGGGAGGGAGAACCATTGACTTGGTGGGATATACCACTGCTGCCCTCCTCTTGGAAGTAGTGTTCCAGTTGGAAGAGAGTGTACCCAGTGGAGGTGTGGACATCTTAGCAACGGGGTTCATCTTGATTGCTTTCTTGATTCAAGTTGCTCGAGCGTCCATGGGAAAGCCCCTCTATAGAGTTTCTGAGCTTTCTACCACTTTTTTTGGTGTATTCTTGACGGCAGGATTACTTTCGTATATCTTTAGGTTTCATTCCCTTGCAGACCTCTTCCCAGATGCTTCTTGGCCCGCTTTTGTTCTCATACCCGTGGTGGGAGCTTGGGGCTACGATTCCAGTGCTTTTTTTTCGGGAAAGTTTTTTGGCGAAGCGACCTACTTGCCCCACGTCAGTCGAAAGACTTGGGAAGGTACGGCAGGGGGATTGTTGGGGGTTTCTGTAGGGATGGCTTTCTTTGCGGGGATAACGGGTCTTGCTCAGACGATTCCTGAGCTGGGCAAGTGGTGGAGCTTAGGGCTGATTTGTGGATTGGCTGCCCAGGTGGGAGATCTGGGGTTCTCGGTCTTCAAGAGAGAGATGCAACTCAAGGATTCAGGTAATTCCATTCCCGGGCATGGGGGCATCTTGGACCGATTGGACTCCTTTCTCTTCGTTCTTCCTGTAGCGTTTACATTGATGGGCATCTTCTTTGGGATGAGTGGTTGATGGCTATTGTGAGTGGTGTATTGGGGGCTGTCCTTCTCTTTGGATTGGTCGTTTTTGTTCACGAATTGGGACATTTCCTTTTTGCCCGAATGATGGGGGTAGGGGTTGAGGAATTTGCCCTTGGTTGGGGTCCTCTCTTGAAATCTTGGCGTGGGAAGAAGACCAAATGGTCGCTTAGGGCGATTCCTTTAGGAGGATACTGTTTAATTCAAGGGATGGCAGGGGAGGAGAATGAAGGGGATAAGAGCGAAGGGAAACCTAAGAGGGGAGATTTCTTGGCAGCTGGGCTCTTTGCTCGCATCCTCGTTCTTCTGGGAGGAAGTATCTTCAACCTCCTCTTGGCCGTTCTCTTACTTTTTGGGATTTCTAAGGCGTATGGAACGGACAGACAACTCGTATTGATCAACGAGATTACCCCTTCTATTCAGGTGCAGGGTGTTATTCCCTCGGGAGGCGTGATTGCCTCGATTGCTACCGAAGATCGCAGGATTGAAGCGGTGGAATGGCCCTCGCCCGAGGCGTTCCATCAAACGATTGAGACCGCCCGTTCTCGGGGTGTAAAGGTTCATATGGATATCACTTGGATGGGTGCACGATTTGGTCCCTTAGTTTACGCCCCCATTGAAGGAGAGACCCCCCTTTCGTTGACACTATCACCCGTATTGACTGGACGGGTTGCCGCATTGGGCGACTGGGGGGCAGGGAAGATTGAAGGAGTGGGTCCTTGGCATGCTACGGATGGGGAGCCACTGACGGGACCTGTCCTCCAACTCTTGGACGGCTTAGAAGCTACACTTGTATTGGAGAGTGAATCGGGATTACGTGTCGTTGGAGTACCTAGAGAAGAAGTAAGAGCGTGGTTGGAGGCGGGGGAAAGACCATCAGGAATTTCCGCCAACGAAGTCGTTGTGTGGGCGGATGGTGTTCAAGGAGCGAATGCGTTGGAGGGGGCTGCATCACCTACAGTGCAGGTTCGGCTCTTGAAAGAAGAGGGATTAGAAGTCATTGACTTGGAGCGAGGAATCCTGATGAATTCCACGGGTTGGGAAGCAGAAACTACAGAGGCAGGTTGGGGAGAAGCTTGGGAGAGAGGCACTAAAGAGACTGCTTTTAGAGTTTTCTTGATTGGGGCGTTTATCAGAGATTTGTTCAAGGGGAAGAAGGATGCTGTAGAAGGTGTTTCAGGTCCTGTGGGCATATTCAAGATTTCCTATCAGGCAGCCCAGATGGGATTACAGGCTGCTCTTGGATTTGCCGCATTCCTATCGATAAACTTAGGGCTGATCAACCTACTTCCCATTCCAGCAATGGATGGGGGAAGAATCATTCTCCAACTCGTTTCAGCATTTATCTCCTTCCTTGGGTTTCGGATGTCTCCAAGAGTCGAGGAAAGAATCAATGCTGTAGGCTTCGCCTTTCTCATACTCCTCTTTGTCTTGGTTAGCATTCGTGACTTGATCGCTCTGTAATGAGGGTAACTGCTCTCGTTCCGGCGTTCAACGAGGCGCCACGCGTATCACCAATACTGAGACTGCTCGTTTCTTCCCATCGGGTCAAACGAGTTATGCTCATTGATGACGGGTCCACGGACCAGACGGCTGGTGTAGGAGAAGGGGTTGAAGGGGTAGAGGTGATGGTTTTGCCCGAGAACCTTGGAAAAGCGGGAGCGATTGAAAGGGGTCTTGCCACTGTAGATGAGGGGATCATCCTCCTCTTGGATGCGGACCTAATCGGGTTTTCAACGGACCACCTAAACCAACTCCTTGATCCCTTAGAAAAGGGACATTGCGAGATGTCAGTGGGGGTTTTCCTTGAAGGAAAACTAAGTACGGACTTGGGGCAAGTCGTTGCTCCAGGTCTGTCCGGACAACGCGCCTTTCTGGCATCTAGATTCCAGGGTTTCCCTCTTGGGGAGGTAAAGGGGTATGGCTTTGAAACAGCACTCAATGGTTTTGCCTTGTCTGAGGGTTGGAGAACACTTCGCATTCCCCTCGTTGGGGTCCATCAGGTTACCAAAGAGAAAAAGCGAGGCGTTGTGAAGGGGTTGGGCGAACGATTGTTGATGTATTGGGAAGTAGCCCTAGGATGGATGGGTAGATGGACAGCGAAATAGAGGTCAAGATCCGTGATTCAGTCTCCTCATTGGGGTATGATTGCTGGGACTTGTGCATCTATCGTTCAGGAAGGGTGGTTCTAACCCTGACTGGAGTCCATGTAGGCGATTGTGCCAAGGTGTCTAGAGCGTTGTTCGCTGACAAAGAGATTGGAGAGGTCTTGGGGAGAGGATCTCTTGAAGTTTCGTCTCCAGGTATCAATCCTCTCCTGAGAACTGCTGCCCATTTTGAGGCGTGGGTCGGTCGGACAATTCGCTTGAAGGTCACAGGGGTTCCTCAACCCCAATCCGGGCTGCTCTTAGGGGCGGGACAGATTCTGTCCCTCCCTCTAGAGGGGGGCTTTTTCCACTGTCCTATTTCCCGGATAAAAGAGGCTTGGGGTTGTGACAATAAGGAGGAAAAAAAGGTATGACAACTGAAGTAGGTATGATTGACTTGCGGAGTGAAATCCAAGAGATCTTGAAGGAGCGAGAAATCACAAAAAGTGAGCTTCGCGAAGCCCTAAAGCGGGCGTTTGAGGTCGCCTATTCTAGAGAGAATCGAATGGACTCTCCCCCCCCTAATTTCCGAGTTGATGTGGATTTGGGCAGGGGCAAAGTGGGGGCATTCCTAGTAAAACGAGTCTTGACCGAAGCGAGAGATCCCAGTACAGAGATTTCCATCGCAGATGTGCGGGCATTGGGGCATGACTTGCCTGCTCGGAGTTTTTACCAAGAGCTTGTGGACTTTGGGAATCTCTCTCGCATTGCGATTCGAGAAGCGATGAGGACCCTCAATGAAGGAATCGCCGAAGCAGAACGAGTGAATCTCACAAAGAAGTCTGAGATCTTGGTCGAGACGAATGTCTATGGCGAAATCTTCAAAGTGGTGCGTGATACAGCTTGGGTTGAGATTGGGAAGATTGAAGGGATTCTGCGACGAAGTGAACGGATTGGGATGGAATCCAGAAAACAGAAAGTCAAGATGGGGGTGCGTGCCTACGCGCACGGTGTTACAAAGGACCGAAGCGGCCGCCCCCAACTTCTCCTTTCTCGAACCCATCCAGGTTTCCTTCGGGGCTTGATGGAAGAGAACATTCCTGAAATTGCCGAGGGGCAGATCGAGGTCAAGAACGTTCGTCGAACCCCGGGAGTTAGGGCGAAGGTTGCGGTCCACTCTGTAGAGCGGGGATTGGAGCCATTGGGAGCGTGTATCGGTCCTGCAGGTCGTCGCATTAATGCGGTTATCAAAGAGTTGTCTAACGAGAAGATTGATGTCATCAAGTGGGACGAGAAACCACGGCACTATGTCGCAAACGCCATGCGGCCCGTCCATGTGGGTCCTCAAGATGTTATCCTGCTCCATTATTTGGGGATCAATACCGAAGAAGGGATGCCTCCAAGGAGAAAGGCTATTGTCGTTGTCCCCCTAGACCAAAAGAGCAAAGCGATTGGTAATGAAGGCGAAAATGTGGGATTAGCTGCACGAATTACCGGTTGGGCAATCGATGTTTGGTCTCGAACGGACTTTGAAAACTTGCCCGATAAGGCGCTCAGCGACGATGCCTTCGAGATGCCTCCCTTTATTCTGGAAGCGTTAGAAGGAGTGGGGGTCTTACTGGTAAGAGACCTCTTTACTTACGATGAGGAGGGGCTAGAGAAGATTGAGGGGCTTGGAAAAGAAGGGGCGCGGATTCTGCTCCAATTCTTAGATGATGTAGGTGTAACTGAGGGAGAAGAATAAGGCTAGAATCAGGGGTTTATACGATGAAAGTATTTGAGTTGGCTAAGCGCTTAGAAATGGATTCCAGAGAGATCCAAGCAAAAGCTCAGGACTTGGGAATATCTGTCCCCACCAATTTGTCCACTCTAAGTCCTGAAGACGTAAAGGCTCTTCTGGGATATCTCCAACGAACCCTTCCAGAAGTGGAGGGGAAAGTCCCAGAGCCTGATGAGGGAAAGAGTTCGCCAAAACAGCCAAAGCCAGCACAGAGCAAAAAGCCTGTTGCTAAGAGGGGAGGGCAAGTAAGAAAACTCCACCGCAAAGAGCAAGAGAGAAGGATTCAAATGGGACGGAAGCCCAAGAGAAAGAGGAGAAGTGGAAAGATTGGCTCCCGAGTAGCAAAGTCTTTCTCGGTCAGACTGACAGAGACGGGCTCTACCCAAGATGCCCAGCTCAAGGCGGTTGAAGAAGTCCATGCAGGAACGACATTCAAGGATCTATCTTCCTTGTTGGGCGTCCCCATGGTGACTTTGTGGTATGGCGTGTATGGTAAAGAGGCTCCCCCAATGGGAGAAACGGATGGAGATGTGATGCCCAGTAAGAAAGAGCTAGGAGAACTCCTTGCTACATTGGGAAGAGATGAGATTAGAGTCCTTGATGCTCGGACAGATGAGGTCCAAATAGAGAGCAAAGAAGAAGGAGTTCTCCGAACCCCTGTGATTACTGTGATGGGCCATGTGGATCACGGAAAAACGACCTTGTTAGATAAGATCCGATCAACGAATGTCGCTGATGGAGAAGCGGGGGCAATCACTCAGGCGATTGGAGCAAGTGTATCCAAGATTGAGGGACGGAAGTTGACCTTCCTAGATACACCTGGTCATCACGCTTTTACAGCGATGCGGGCCCGCGGTGCTCAAGCGACAGATATCGTTGTCCTTGTCGTTTCGGCCGATGAAGGACCTCGAGACCAAACAGTTGAAGCGTACGAGCATATCAAAGCATCGGGTGTTGAGATGGTCGTTGCATTGAACAAGATTGATTTGCCCCGGGCCAATGTGGACCGTGTCAAGGAGAGACTCCAAAAGATGGGGATAGAGCCCGAAGATTGGGGAGGGGACACACCCTGTTTTCCCCTTAGCGCCAAGACGGGGGATGGTGTAGATGATCTTCTGAAGGGGTTGCTTGATTTGGCGGATGTGATGGAACTTCGGGCGGTAGAGAGTGGGCCACCAAGAGGAATTGTGATTGAGTCTCATATCCAAGAAGGGGGGAGAACGGCTGCTATCTTGGTCACAGAGGGCACTCTCAAGAAGAGAGATATTCTCCTCTTTGACAAGGCTGTTGGTGTGGTGCGAACACTCCTGTCCCCTGATGGTTCGCCTCAAGACGAGGTCAAGCCAGGGCTTCCCGCTGTCGTGACGGGATTGGACTTTTTGCCCAGTCCAGGAGAACGGTTCGTCAAAGTGCCTAGCAAGAAACGAGTCAGGAAGATACTCAAAGAGCGTGAACGGAAGGGGGGTGGTCCTGCTGGACACAAGGAGATGGATGCTGCATCCCTATTTGGTGAAGGTCCTGAGGAAGAGTTCCGAATCCTATTGAAAGCGGGAAGCCATGGGGCTCTCGAAGCGGTGCGTACCCAGCTAGAGGCACTCTCCGGAGAAGAGCTAGATCTCTTGATTGTAGGTACTGGGGTGGGAGATGTGACCGAAGGGGATGTCACGTTGGCTCATTCGGCTGGAGCGAGAATTGTGGGCTTTGAAGTGGGGATTTCGGGGGCAGGCGGAAAGTCTGCTCGCTCAAAAGAAGTGGGAGTAGATGTCTACAACTTAATCTACAAACTGGTAGAGGAAGTGCGGGAGAGGATTCTCACCACCTTGTCACCCGAGGAGGAAGAGATTGAAACAGCACGCTTAGAGGTCTTGGGTATTTTCCGAAAGACAGCACGTTTGACCATTGCGGGCGGTAAAGTCCTATCTGGAACGCTTCTTCGTGGTTCTCGATGTCGCTTGATTCGGCAAGGTGAGATTCTCTTTGAAGGGCGAATCGATAACTTGAGAAGATTCAAGGAAGATGTGAAGACAGTCAAGGAGGGGTTTGAGTGTGGATTTCGCTTAGTGGGCACCCCCGGCGTGAAGGTGGGGGACGAGCTGATTGCGTTTGACCTTAAGAAGACTCAGCGGTCTGCGAAAGAGGTTTTTGGAGATTGAAGAATCCACGCCCTCACTTTTCGGGCTCTGCCCGACTCGTTAGGGATGCAATCGGTAGAGGTATCACTCATCTAGATGATCCTCGTTTTCCCCCCGACCTTGCTGTCACATTTGTCAAACTTGCTAAGGGGGGTAGCCAAGCCGTAATTGGTGTGAGCGGTACGACCAAAAAGCAAAAGACTGTTCTCCATGCGTTGGGAAAAGCGAGTCGGTATTTGGCTGAGAGGGAGTTGGCTGGTTTGAGGTTAAGACGCATCCCAAAGATGACTTTTGTCTGGGACGATTCGGTAGAAAAAGCTTTTGTGATGGATCAGCTTCTCAAGAAGGGTGTTTCTGATGATTGACCATGTTGCTGGGGAGATTCGGAACGCAAAACGCGTGGCTCTGTTTGCCCATAGGAACCCTGATGGAGATGCCTTGGGCAGTTTGATTGCGATGGATGCTCTTCTGGAGATCTTGGGGGTTGAGACGATCACTTTTTGTATTGACCCTATTCCTGATATCTACTCATTTCTCCCTAGATTGAGTCGTTTCAAGCGTTCCTTTTCAACCCAAGACTTAGCCCAAGTGGATTGTGTGTTGACATTGGATGTCGCTGTGGGTGAGAGGATGAATGAAGAGATATGGGAATGGATTCAATCTTCGGGATTGCCCGTGGTGAATATAGACCACCATCTGACAAACTCTCGATTTGGAATCGTCAATTGGGTCCGCCCAAAGAAGGCAGCGACAGCGATGATGGTCTATGAGCTGTTTGAACACATTGGGATAGAGTTGACCCCAGATGCGGCGATTGGCATCTATACCGGCATCATGACTGATACGGGTCATTTCTCGTTTAAGCGAACGGGGGCAGAGACATTTGAAATGGCTGCTCATTTGGTTCGTGCCGGAGCAGACCCCACTCAGTTGAAGGAGAAGATTTACTTCAGTCAACCTGAACGGAAGGTCACTCTTTTGGGACGGATCATTGATCGGCTAGAGTGTGATTCCAACCACGGTGTTGCTTGGACTTGGTCTTCTTTGAAGGATTGGGAGGAGTTGGGCGTTTCAACCCCCGATTATGAAGGAATACCTGACTATGCAAATATCGTCAAGGATGTGGACCTCCTCCTCCTTTTTCGTGAGATTCCCAATGAACCGATCAAGGTCAATCTTCGGAGCAAAGGGGATGTAGATGCCAGTGCTTTTGCCGAAGCATTTGGGGGTGGTGGACATATCAATGCTGCAGGAGCAACCTATGCAGGAACATTAGAGGAAGCGATCAAAGATGTGGTCGCTTCTGCCCGTCTTTATCTTGGAAACAGACAGGCTGGATAATTGGATTTCTCCCAGTTTTTCCGCTCCCATCTAGAGGATGTCAATCCCTACGTACCTGGAAAGCCCGTTGAGGAAGTCCGCCGTGAGCGGGGTGTGGACAAGTTAGAGAAGTTGGCTAGCAACGAGAATTTCTTAGGAACGAACCCCGCTTCTTTGGAGGCGGCAAGAGAGATGTTGTCCTGCTCTTGGATCTATCCGGACAGTGGATGTTGGTCTCTAACAGAGTCTTTGGCTAAGAAGTGCGATCTTTCACCAGACTCCCTCATTGTGGCAGGGGGGTCGGTAGAGGTTCTTTTTTTTCTCTCAATAGCGTCTCTTTCTAAGGGGGACGAAGTGGTCAGTCCTTTTCCGTCCTTCGCAATGTATCCCATTGCCACGAGGATTACTGGGGCGCGTTTCGTGGGCACGCCTTTGCGTTCAGATTATGGTTACGATATTGATGCATTGATTGGTGCATTTACTCCCAATACAAAGATCGTATACTTAGCCAATCCGAACAATCCCACAGGTGTAATGACTTTACCTGATGAGATTAGTAGGGTCGTTTCTGCTTTGCCGCCACAGGCATTATTGGTCATTGACGAAGCGTATTGGGACTTGGTGGACCACCCCCGTTATCCTGACGGGTTGGACTGGGTTCGAAACGCCCCCAATGTCTTCGTAACGCGTTCCTTTAGCAAGGGGCATGGATTAGCGGGATTGCGGGTCGGGTTTGGAGTGGGTCACCCTCAACTCATTGAGGGTATCAAGAAGGTCTACCCACCTTTCAATGTCTCTTCGATTGCTCAGGTTGCCGCCTTGGCGGCTCTAGAGGCTCCAGAACATCTTGAGCGCACCAAGGAGATGTTGCGGATTGAGAGACCTTGGTTGACAGAACAGATTAGAAGGGCAGGGTTTGATGTGCCCGATTCCCAAACGAACTTCATCTGCGTAGGGGTGCGACAAGATGCTCAATCGGTAGCAAATAGCCTAATGGACTTGGGTTACATCGTTCGGCCACTCAAGGGGTTTGGACTTCCTCAACACATTCGGGTTACCGTAGGAAAGAGAGATACGAATAGGGGGTTTGTGAAGGCGTTGGAGAGCTTGGAGATTGGGGCAACCCATAGAATGGGGCTTTGAAGCTAGTACCGTTTTTCTTTACTCTTTTTCTCTTGCTGGGGGGTGCAACCTTTTTGCCAGAAGAGCATGCTGTCTCTGTACAAGAGGGTAGGTACAAGGTTTGGTGGCAAGGCGAGTGGGTCGGGTTGGGAGAAGTGCCTCATGGGGAACTCTACAAAGCTGATGATCCCGCTCGGTTTCTTCCCCAAGGTCTACCTTTGGAAATCGTGGGTAGGATTGAAGCTATTCATGCTCGTATGGAGAGAGCAAATCAGTCCCTCTGGGTTGAGGTTGTTTCTTTGTGGGACGAGGCTCTCTTGCTTTCAAAGAGAACGAATTCTCTGGATGCGGACTATCGAGCCGCTTTACTTGAAGGTGTGCGCATTCGATTAGAAGTGATTGACTCAAATCGATACCATTTTTTCTTGGACGCTGTCCTAGAGATTCCCCTCAATTTGCGAGAGAGTTGGTTTAGGTCTGTTGAATCTTGGACTCCTCCACCTATTATCCGATAAGTGATTCGTATCGCTGTTTTACCAGGGGACGGAATTGGTCCCGAGATTACGGATGTAGCTGTTCGGGCTGCCACTTCAGCGTTGCCTGAAAAGATCCATTGGGAGAGGTTTGACGAAGTTACAACGCGGAACTACGTAGAGCAGGGGATTGGTTTGGACGAAGAAAGGATGTCCCGAATACTGGGTTGTGATGCTATCTTTTTAGGTGCTGTTGGAGATGATTTGGACTTGGACCATGCCGCCCGTATCTTGCTCCGATTGAGGTTTGACCTAGATCTCTTTGTCAATCTTCGACCGATTCGCATGTGGGCGCCTTGGAAATCACCTCTGGCCAAGACTAAGGGAATCGATTTCGTAATCGTTCGGGAAAATACAGAGGGGTTTTACAAACAGGAAGGGGGATACAACAAGAGAGGAACCCCTGAAGAAGAGGCGTGGCAAAAGGGAGTTTATACACGAAAGGGAACAGAGAGAGTGATTCGTTATGCCTTTGAACTTGCAGTTGGAGAGAATCGCCAACGGGTGACGATGGTGGACAAATCGAATGTCTTACGACATGGGCATCAGTTGTGGTTGGATATCTTTAAAGAAGTAAGCGCCGATTATCCTCAAATGGATACCGAACATCTTTATGTGGATGCGGCTACGATGCAACTCCTCAAGCGACCGACCTCTTTCGGGGTAATTGTGACGACGAATATGTTTGGAGATATTCTCTCGGATCTTTCAGCTCAGATGGTGGGAGGGTTAGGTTTAGCTCCTTCAGCTAATCTTCACCCAGGGGAGCTTTCTCTTTTTGAACCTGTTCATGGTTCGGCACCCAAGTATGCAGGTCTTGATATCGCCAACCCCTTAGCCGGCGTTCTTTCAATGGCGATGCTCCTGAAAGAGCGGGGGCAAACTGAAGCCTCCCTTCGCTTGGAGAATGCGGTCAGATTCGTCTTGAAGAATGGGCAAACGACCCGTGATTTGGGGGGGGATTTGGGAACAAAGGGTGTCGGTGATGCGCTCGTTTCTGCTCTTGAAATGCCTCAAAAAACGCCGGTGTAGCTCAGCGGTAGAGCGGCTCTCTCGTAAAGAGCAGGTCACAGGTTCGAATCCTGTCACCGGCTGATTAGTCGGTAGTTTTCCCTTATGACAACTCATGATGGGTTTAGGATTCTCTCCTATGGAAGGGAAAGAGATTCGTGCAGAGGGATTGGTCAAGAAGTATGGGCGTCGAACGGTCGTAAAAGGGGTGTCGCTCCATGTTCCTATGGGACGAGTGACGGGGTTACTAGGTCCCAATGGAGCGGGAAAAACGACCACGTTTTACATGATTACTGGATTGGTCAAGCCAAACAAGGGTTCAGTCTTTGCAGGGGAAAAGAATATTTCTAGGTTGCCTGTATACAAACGAGCGAGGCTGGGGTTGGGGTATTTGGATCAAAGCCCCTCTGTTTTTCGCCGATTGACCGTGGCAGAGAACATCGCTCTCGTCTTGGAGATTCATGGTGTCCCTCATAAGGCGCGTGCAGAGCGCGTAGACGCATTGATGGTAGAGATGGGGGTTCAGGACTTGTCGGAATCTCATGGATATGCGTTGAGCGGTGGAGAAAGGCGTCGGGTAGAGATTGCTAGAGCCCTTGCTGCAGACCCAGAGTTTCTCCTGTTGGATGAGCCCTTTACAGGCGTTGACCCAAAGCATATCCAACAGCTGCAAGATATTATTGTGGCGTTGAAAGATGAGCGAGGATTAGGAATCTTGATAACCGACCACAACGTGCGCGACACGATGGGGATTTCAGATTGGGTTTATCTGATGAATGAGGGAGAGATTGAGGTAGAGGGCAGTCCTGAAACGGTACGCACACATCCTCGGGCACGCGAGGTCTATTTGGGCGATCGTTTCGATTCCGAGACATGAGACTCGTTGACAGATTACTCCTTCGGGAGGCTCTACCAACATTGGGTGCTGGGTTGGGAACATTTACCTTGTTGGTCGCTTTTTCACTCTATTTTCGGTTTGTCGTCAAAATGATAACAGAGTACGATGTAGGACCCGACTTGATTGGACGCTTTCTCTTGCTGGGGCTTCCTGGAGCTGCTGCGGTTGCTATTCCGATGGCTGTCCTCCTAGCTACTCTCTTGACCTTTTCTAGGTTGTCAGAGCATGGAGAACTCCGTGCTATTCTCGTTTCAGGTTTGAGTTTGAGACGGATTGCTTGGGTTCCAGGAGTCCTAGGGTTATTGGCTTCCCTCGCTTTGATTACTCTCAACGAAAAGGTGATTCCTGATTTTGCTGGGAAGATGGAAGCCCTAAAAAGAGAAGCATTCCAACAGGGAGCGATAAGTAGCGAGGATGTCGTTCGGCGGTCCACTTATTCATCGGGTCATTTAGAGTGGGTTCTCCTGGCTGATTCCATGGAGAAGGATGTCATGCACCAAGTGCGGATGTTGAGATATGAGGATGGTCAAGACCGAACGCCCTTGATGGATATCAGCGCCGAAAGGGGTGTCTTTATTGGAGATGGCGTTTGGGAGTTCATGAATGTCGTTACGCGCACGTACCTAGAGGAAGATCGAACGATGGTAACCAGACAGGACAGCGTAGAGGTCATCGTGGGAGAGAGCCCTCTTGAGATAAAGACACTAAGAAGTCGTGACCCAATGGAGATGACTTTCTTGGAAGGGCGCTCATACTTAGCCGCACTCAAGAAACGGGGCGAGACGGCGATTGCACGCCGAGTAGCTACGCAGGTAGAAATGAAGGTAGCGGTACCCTTTGCGGCATGGATCTTCGCCTTATTGGGTGTGGGGTTGGGGACATCATTGGGACGCCAAAGTGGAGGAGCAGGTGTAGGTTTTGGCATGGCGATTCTTGTCATTTTTTTCTACTATGCCATGATGATGGTCGGGATTGGGATGGGAAAGTGGGGAGCGAATCCTCTCCTAAGTGCATGGTTGACCAATCTCCTATTTGCTCTTGTCACATTTTCACTAATCGTTGAAAGGGAGAATCCATTTCTTCTTGCAAAAAGATAGCGAGATAGAG
>JACKQG010006190.1_pt1 | contig 12801 bp, 16 predicted proteins | sample 8237621 | NCBI WGS metagenome assembly JACKQG01 (sample SAMN15677084, study PRJNA649215) | marine metagenome | biome: marine; feature: Black Sea; material: saline water; isolation source: suspended particulate matter (SPM) from the Black Sea western gyre | collected 2013-06-09/2013-06-10 | depth...
TGGGAACAGATATGGTTTCAAAAAATTTTATACTCTTTAATAGGTGTAGGGGTTACTAAAGTAATAGACAATGCAAACTAGATATATAATAACTATAGACCCTATCTATAAAACACCTAACTACTCTGTTCAAATTGATGACACTTCTAATTACACAACCAAAATTTTAGATGATGCTTACATTAATACTGTGGCTGCTTTCCAAGCGGCGCAAGAGTATATAAATAAAATAGGGGCGAGGCGCTAGATGGGTAGCAAAAAGTCTTCAAAACTTTTCCCGCCGGCTTCCAAAACCGGTTGCGTGGGTTCGATTCCTACCGCCCTTGCCAACATAAACAGGTAATATTATGAACAAAATACTAGAAATACTTAGTAGTCTTTTCAATCTTTTTATGAGGGTACAAACGCCTCTAGAGATTATTGACGCTACGAAAACCTTACCTTGACATAAAACACGTACTTGATCTAAACGTGGCTTAAAATCAATAAATAAAATTATTGTGCATCAAGAACTCGGAATGGGAACTGTTGCACAAGTAAACAATTATCACATCACTCCTGGGGAGCAAAACCACTTATCTAAGCGGGGCGCTCCCCATTTTTCGTATCACTATGGAATTGACCTAGATGGTACTGTGTATAAAGCCAATAATCACAGTTGTACAACTTGGCATACCAAGGGTCAAAACTCTGTTTCCTTAGCAATTCTCGTAGCTGGTGACTTCGCTGGAGACAGTCATAAGGGTAAAATATCTCCCTCTAAGGTACAAAAGAAAAGCTTGCAAAAACTGCTTGACCACCTTATATTAGAAACAGGTCTGACGCATGATGATGTCTATGGCCACTGTGACTTTGGGAAACCAGCGTGTCCAGGTTACGAACTTTATCAAATAATAACTAGGAGAAAAAGTTAAAATGATGAAATTAATGTCTATGCATTTGGATGTAGTAGATGAAGTTTTAGGAGGCAATTTAGAAAAATTTGCAGATCTTGTCGAGCCTCTTAGTGACTCCGTTAAAGTTGGCTACATACCAAATCCAGAAGAACAGCAAAAGAAAGCGGACAGTGACTTTGCATTAATCTTATTTCACCCTCATGTGGGCACGTTAAATAAGTTTGCGAAGTATACCCCTGAATTAACAGAGCTTAATTTAGCCTATCTATCAGATAAATGTAATGAATTGCCAGATGAAGTGGTAAAAATAGCTTCGACGAACTTGGCGGCAGCCGCAAAACTTTCCAACATTGAAGTACCCGAGAATTTACAAGTTTATATTGAGACGCCGAAGTATATTGAAAATACCTTAGATGTTAGAGGTATCGACGAAGCTTCATTTATTCATAAAACAGCTTCTACTATTGAGGTTGAAGATTATGCATGGCCGGAAGAAAAACGATATCCATTAGGTAATGCTCAAAATATTGAAAAAGCTGCGGACTACTTTTCGATCTATCATTCAGAAATGGAAGTAAAACAAAAATTAGAATATGCTGTTAATACTAAGCTCGCGGCAAATCGCGCAGATCTGGATATTGAAATGTCGGAGATTGATAAGTATGCAAAACTTAGCAGAGATATTTTTAATCCAGAATTCTATGACCACGTCAAAATTCGGCAGTCTTATCTTGAGGATAATGAAGACAGATTTTTAGACTTATACACTGACGTGCTTAAAAAAGCAGACGAACTTGGACCGGTAAAAACGGCTGAAGTTCTATATGAAATAGATAAGCAGGCAGACCTAAGTAGAAATTATGGTGTAGGTATTGAAGACCCTATTTTATCAACTCTCCATGTCCCGCAAGATGCTGAACGGGTGATTGACGGGACTCTCGTTAAAAAAAGCTCCCTAGAAAATTTAGATAATACGGACCTAACTGAATTAGTTGGTAACGATGTTATTGCTGAGCTAAAGGGTGAAGATGGGTTGGATGTTTTAAATAGTTTGCCTAAGCCTATTAGAGACCAAATTTTAACACAGATCGGTTAGGATGACACTTTTTGAGGCCCTATTTTTAGCAACGTGCTGAGCGGGTATTTACACCTTCTATATTACCTTACGTGGGGAAGCAACTAAATTTTTTAGCGCTAAACCGAAGAAAGTTAAAGTGCCTGTAAAGGAAATCGGTATTACTGACTTTGTGAGTGCTCGAGAGTCGTTATCTACTAAATTTATAGAAGAATCCAACATGGTCTCGGAAGAAGTTACAACAAGCTCTTCAGCAGTTGACCTAGCAAAAAAATTAAAAGAATCAAGGAATAAATAATGCCTAAAGGATTAGATTGTGGGACCGGAAATTATGTAGCGGCTTCCCCAGATAAAGTAAAAATACAGCGTAATGCCTTTTTATCCGTAGACCAAAATCCTACGACTAAAAAATCGTTAAAACGTTTACGCATACCTTATGTGGAACTTAATGGTAAACTAAATATTGTTGGGAAGCATGCCTATGAATATGCGCAAATATTTGGTAATCAAGATTTAAAACGCCCCATGGCTAAAGGACTACTAAATCCTGCTGAACAAAATGCCCTCCCTATTTTAAAAGTTATTATGTCGGAACTACTTGGTACACCTCAAAAAGAGAACGAAGCAGTTGTTTATTGTGTTCCTGGGGCCCCAATAGATGAAGAAAATTTAGTGGACTACCATGAAGATGTGCTTAAACAGTTAATCGAATCATTGGGGTACACTGCCCGACCTATAAATGAAGCAGATGCGTTAGCTTATACTGGACTTATAGATGATAACCTAACAGGGATTGCTATATCTATGGGTGCGGGAATGTGTAATATCTCTATAATGTACGCAGGTATGCCTGCAATGAATTTCGCTGTGTCTAGAGGCGGAGACTTTATTGATGAAAATGTTGCACGAGATTGTGGCATTAGTAAAGCAAAGGCCCAATATGCTAAAGAGACTGGCGGTGTTAATATTGGAAAACCGAAAGTAGTTATTGAAGGCGGGGTCCCTAAAATAACTCATGAGGAAATCTTAACTCGAGAACAGCAGGCGGTTAAAACCTACTACGGAGTTTTAATTCGGTATATATTAGCGAACATAGCTAAACAATTTGAAGAAAGCGACTCTATGCCTAATTTTCCTGATGCAATACCTATAGTGATAGGAGGCGGAACAAGTTTAATTAGTGGATTTATCGATGTTTTTCAAGAACAGTTTAATCAAAAAGAATTTCCAATAGAGGTTGGAGATGTTCGATTGGTAGATGAGCCGTTAACGGCTGTCGCTAGGGGATGTCTGGCAGACGCTTTATTAGAGGAAGAGGAGTAAAAGGTGCTAAAAAAATTAGGGTTTAAAAAAATAGCTCGTAAACAAAAACCACATATGTCAGACCCTACAAAAGATGTTATATCGGGTTTAGCAGGCGGAGCTGTTGGAACTATTGCAGTCTTTCCTCTAGACACTTTAACAACTCGTGCACAAGCTCGTTATTTACAAAGTGGAAAGCAGTATAAAGGGGTTTCTGCCTTTAAACGTATATGGAAAGGGCTTCCCTTAAAAGAATCTATGAAAGGAGGCGGCAAAGTAAAACAAGTTGCGTCATTATATAAAGGTTTACCCTTTAAACTTTTAAAAGCTGCTCCTGGTACCGCTGTTACACTAGGAACATATGGAGTAACCAAGCGCTTTCTTGATAAACATTTTACCAGTAAGACAAACTAATGCGTCCTATTGATGTATTAACTGCGACCGAACATATAGAGCCAGAAACTATTAGACAGCTTATGTCTCTATCAAATCATGATGTGGAAAAGACTTTGGTCTTAGACGTCATAAAAAACACAAATGCTGTGTTTGAAGATATGTATGTATTTGAAAATGCATGTCTTGTTTTAAATGGACTAACACCGGATGTAACTAAAATCGAAGGTGTATTACCATATTTCCTTTGGACTGCCTGAGACATTATTAAGGAACTCCGCCCTTCTATGGAGTTTTCACATGAAGTACTTATGTATATTAAGTATACCTTAAATAGTGCGGGCATATGGTTTTACCCAGAAAATATAGGCTTAGATAACAATCTTTTAGAGAGTATTAAACAACGAGCAACAGACGGTCCTTTTCCTTTAGAAGAAGATCATTTAGGAATACAGGCGTATAAATACCTAGCGATACAAGAACATATTAATCAGGAGGATTAAATATGCCAGCTGAGCCATTGACTGATGCTGACATTGTAGGGGGTAGCAATGTGAGAAAATACCCTAACCCTTTCTTTGACCTATCAAAGAACTTTGTTCCAAAAAATATTAAAACATTATTTTCGTATTGTAAAACGTTTTTTTATACCAATGCTTTTTTACGAAACGTAATTACGAAACTAACAGAGTACCCTATCACTGAGATACTGATTGACTCTAGCGAGACAGAGTTTAAGAAAGAAAAGTGAAAGCAGATTTTACATAAAAATGTCAAACTAAAGCCTTTACTCATTGAGATCGGATTAGATTACTATACGTATGGCAATGCCTTTGTATCCGTATCTACCATACCTAAACGCTTTCTGAAATGTTCGAGTTGTCAAGAAGAACATCTATTTGATTCTGTAGCGTTTAAGTTGAAAAACTTTGAGTTCATTGGGACATGTAAAACATGTAAAACTGCTGCTATCAAATTTACAATTGTTGATGAGCAGACCAGGTCAATTGAAAATCTAAAATTTGTTAGATGGTCCCCAGAGAATATTGAAATTGATTGGGACCCTATAATGAATGAGGCCGAGTATTATTACACAATTCCCGCATCTGTAAAAGCTAAGATTTTAAAGGGCAATAAACATATTTTATCCCGGATACCTGAGATCTTTTTAACTTCCTTGAAGAATAAAAAGAAAATTAAAATTGATAGCGCAAATTTTTACCACTTTAAACGGCCTACCTTAGCTGAGGAAGGGATGGGTTGGGGTAAACCTATTATCTTACCAGCTTTAAAAACTATCTACTACCTTCAAACACTGAAACGGGGAAATGAAGCCATAGCCAACGAGCATATTGTCCCTAAAAAAGCTATATACCCTGCTAATACTACTACGCTAGACCCTTATACCCAAATGAACCTAGGCAAGTGGAAATCTCAGATGGAAGGACAAATTAAAAAATGGAAGACAGACGCCAACCATATTGGGGTATTCCCAATTCCAATTGGGTATCAAGAATTAGGCGGAAATGCTCGATCAATGTTATTAACCCCAGAACTAAAATTTTTAGAAGAGGAGATTATTAATTCTCTTGGAGTTCCTGTAGAGTTTGTGAAAGGAAATTCTTCTTGGACCGGATCTTCTGTATCATTACGGATAGTAGAGAACCATTTTTTAACTTATCGAGACCTTCTGTTAGATTTTGTTAATTTCTTTGTAGTAGAAAAGATTGCAGGGTACCTAAATTACCCTAAAATTGATGTTACCTTTAAGAAGTTTAAAATGTCTGATGATGCGCAAGCTAAGCAAACCTTAATGACCCTAAATCAAACAGGCAAAATTTCGGACCATACACTCTTAGATGAGTTTGGTTTAGATGTTGTCAAAGAACAGGCATCTCTTGATGGTAGTCGAAAAGACTTTAGAAAAGGTCTATTAGAAGACGCCGTTGCACAAGCAAAAAGTCAAGGTGAAGCACAAGTAATTGCCGCCCAATATCAAGCACGTGCTCAACAGGCCATGGAAGAGGAGACGACTAAAATAGATACAGAACTCTTTCATGACGAGCTTTCCCAAGAGAGTCTAGGTATCCCAGAAGACGCTAATAAAATCATTGAGAAATACTCTCGAGAAATCTTTTTACTGGACCCTGAACGGCAGTCCGTTTATTTACAAGAACTATATAACCTTATGCCTACAACAGCCTCATTAGTACATAGGCGTTTGCAACAGCTTCAAGGAATTGAAGGTACCGTTAGTGGTATCCTCAGTCCGCAACATATGGAGGCTGCAACTCAAGCGCCTCCCCAGGCTAAAGCAAAGTCAGAAGACCAAGGCAAAGGCCCTTCACAAGGAGAAGTATAATGATAGAGAAATATGGAACTTACAAAGTCTATAAACATAAACTTACTGGGGAGATAAAACGCGTGCCTCCTAATGCGGCAACGGCTTTTGAAAAACTCGCCTCAGAATTAGATCAGTGGGAGGAAGTGCCGTATGACCCCGGAACTATTAAAGACTAAGAAATTTGTGGATAAATGGTGTCTTGATAAGACTGAGGACAAAGCCATGTACGAGGCCCTCCTAAATGACGAGGACTCCTTTATAATAAAAGAACAGTTTGCGTACGATCGGAGTGGAAAAGCTGTTATTACGGTTTGATGAGAAAAAGATGAGTAAAAATAAAGCCCCTAAGTTAGGGGCTTTTTTATTGTAGTAAAGAATTAAGATGTCTGAACTTAAACGTCTATTAAAAAGGTTTTGAGCAGGTCGACCTTATCCTCCCATAAAAAGTTAGTGGTAATATTATCAATACACTCTTTCCGTACTTCTTTGTCCCCGTTATAATTCACCCATCTGTCATACTCTAGCTCTAACGCTTTACACATTTCCCATGGGTCGACAATAGGGCGTAAATGTCCATTATCTAGGGCCATATTAAAAACTGCCTTATTAGGGACTAAATGTCCCGTATTTTTCAGCATTTCGGGAATTGCACTATTACAAGGGGCTATGCTTGGGGTTCCAGTGGAAGCGGCCTCAATTAAACTTAATCCACACCCTTCACCAATCGCGGACGAAATATTTACATTTGATGCATTATAAATATTGTTCACTGTGCTTTCAGGGATTTGTTCTTTATAGATATGGCGAGCATTGATACCAATAATATTATTTACGTCGTCATCCTCAAAACCAGCGTTAAGTAAGTGGGCTTGTAAAAGGTTGGCTTTGCCGGGCCCCATAACGTGTTCTTGCGACATCATATGTAAATATAGAAAAACGTCGTTACGGTTTCTCTGGGTGTACTCTAGACTATCTTTACTACACGAGTTTAGCTCACACAGTTTACGATTGTACGGCATATGATGCCCACATTTTTTACAATGAGCATACCCTTTCGCAAACATACTAAAAGCTAGAGCAGTTCCTGGAATAAATTTTCTAGGTTGGAATCTATTTACATTGCAAACCACAAATTTTTCCTCCCAATTAAACTCCGTTCTTAAACGAGCGATTTCATTTAAAGGTAAAGGGAAAAAAGTTTTCTGATTAACCCCGTGGTATAATTTTCCTATATCTAAATTTTTATATACAGGTGGCAGGCTATCTTTAATAACATCTATAGCCCATTCCGAATAGGTTACGACTTTGTCAGAGTAATCCAGAACATTCGCCCAAGCCTGGTTAAAAGGTGCCCCGTCTACGGGAAAGTAAGAAATAATTTTTGTGTCGGTCCCGATCTTTTTACGTAAAGGCTCTATAATATCTGATATGTGGAAGATATCCTGAAATAAAAATATAACGTCCGGGTTTACATCATCAACAATCGTCGCAAATTTGCCTTTTCCCAAAAGGTCTGCACTGCCTACCGGGTACACGAAATATTTCGAGGTATCATAGCGCCGGTCTCCTCGGTAATTAATCCCTAAAATATAGACATCATAGTCGTGGTGTAAGGTGTCTAGCAAGTTTTTTGATACGTTACCGAATCCGGTGGGAACTAACATGTCGCACCATGCTAGTAAAGTAGGTTTACTCATAAAAGTTTTGGTTTTAAATTTAGCAGTGTCTACTTTAATATAGTACTTATTAGGACTAAAATCAAACTTAATTCTAAGCTAAAAAAGAAAGAGGACCACTATAGAATAGTGATCCAAGGAGGGTTCCTGGCTAGTCTTTCTTTTTTATAGTTTTTTTTTCTTTGCAAAGATGCGACGAGAAGCTGTACCTGCAGAGGCGCTGCGTGTCGGAGAGGACCCGTTGAGTTTGGGTACTGCAACTGTTGTTTGTAGTTAGGTCTGTCTCTGTCATCTCGTATTCCGGGTAGTCCCTTCTAATCGGAAGCGGATTTACCTAGTTGCTGGTGGTACTGGTTCGGCCTCACCTGTCAACTGTGTTTCTGGCTGCGCAGTATTCAGGCGCCGCTATGCATGCGGCCGTGGTTTCGGTTGGCGTCACTGCGAGCTCGTACTGTCTGATCACGGTGTAATCCGTGGGGTCTGTTCTTTGCTTGGTTTGAGGTAATGGACGATCCGTCCTTACCGCTCTCTCTTCTTGTTAATACTTGAAATCCCGTAGGGATTGTTAAGGTCTGTTTTCCGGGGGCGCTCGGACGTGGTTTGAGGTGTGCGAGTGTTCGTAAGGAGTTTTATCCTGTCGAACCTTGACATTCGAACCAGTCTGGGTCGCCTCGGCAAAACAGTTCTGGATTTGACCTGTATGGAGGTCTTAACCGTAGCGCATCGCTATGGAGCACTATCGTATGATAGTATTAAATCTATTAGTTGAAGAAGAGAGAACTAGTTCTTTACTTCTCACTTAGTTAAAGGGGTTTCCGAGTTCTCGGTGGCCCACAGATTTCTAAGCTCTTACTAACCGCTATAACGATCAGCTTTTTTAATTCTCTTAAATGGCGTCTACACTCTAGGCCGGCCTTAAATTCCCCTCGGCCAAAAGAGTTTTGTGCAGAGTCCTCCATTTCGAGCACTTTCTCTTGAATCCGAGTAAAGTATTCTATGGGGTCTGTGTGTTCGTGGTATTCCATTGTTTTTCTTTGGTTACTGTTGAACGCCAGCATTTTGAACATACACTACAGCTTTTAGCATGCGTTAAAGCACCACTGTCACACGGACACTGTTCTTTAATTTGCCGAGACTTTTCTTTTTCGATCTTCTTATTAGAAGTATTAAAGAAAATGTCAAAACTATAGGTATCTTTAATTACGTTGAATTCATCTGCTGCGCCTGTATAAGCGAATTTAATTTTGTCTTTTTTATATAGGTGTGATACTGCTTTATAATTGATTAGATTTTGCTGATCAAAACTTAAGCACACAGTTGTTAAGTTGTCAAGTTGAATAACTTTGTCAATCTGGGTGTAAAAACCGGGGTCGGTCAGACTTTTAGAAATTATATAAAATTTAAAGTCTAACTCTTTCATAAATTCGTAATGGTGTTTTACGTAATCTCCTGACCCATATATCCGTACTGGAAGTTTTTCTAATCTTTGTAACTGTGCACTAGAGCTCTTCCGAGCTTTTAAGTATTCAGTATTTAAAGTTTGCGCAAAGTCAGCTGGACGATCTTTAGCCCATTCATAATTACGCTCTATTTTTTCTTTATAAGATGGATATATCCGTTCCATATTACCTACGTAACAGTAGTCACAGATTTGTGGGCAGGTTTTAAACCTGTCGAAATCGATAGATAGTATGGTTTTGGAGTTTTGGGTGAAAGCTTTGAACATATAATATTACCCCCTTTGTGGAGGGTTGTCATACTTCTTACTGACACCGCTCATATAATCTTTATATGATATAGGGTGGGCAGTTATAGGATTGCCCCCTCGGAGTTTTCGTCCGACGGTCATAGCATCTATAATATTATCTGCTCGCACATATAAAACTCTGCTTTCACTTCGCTTTTTTCCCAGTTCTACTACAACTCTAAAGTGTTCCATGTGTTCTGTTTTATGTTTCTAATTATCGCTTTACTTTTTTTAACTTCAGTTGTTCGTTATCTAATGCTGTTGTCGCTAAGATTGATATTGCCTGTCCAGTAGCTACTAAACAAGCTAGTCCGATAATTTTCCACATATTCTCCATATTCCTGGTTATGTTAAGTGATTACAATCAGGCAGTACAGTAAATTAACAGGAACCGCATTGATTCTGTTAATAAACTCTCTACCTGTTCTTGTATTTTTTTTGGGTTGAGTGTTCCTATATTTTTTGATACAGTTACAATCTTCTCATCCCACTTGTAATAAAAGCCAGGTTTCCTCTTTATGCGGGTACTAATCACTGTTGCAGGAAAATCCTGCTGCAACGAAATGTACCTTCTTCCTTTATAAGTCTTTGTCCTTAACTTAGTGAGATACACAGAAGGAATAGTTAACAAGGTTTGATAATCACTTACAGTTAAAATATGGGGTAAATTGTTGTCTACCTCTTTAGGTCTGTTGTTTTTAGGTGTGTTGTCTTCAGCCTGGTATCCGATTCCTACCCTGCCAAAAAATTTTAAACTTTGTTGGTAGGTAAGGCGTCGATAGCCAAAAGGCAAATTAAGTGTATAGCCTGATAAAAAGCCATTTTTTAGCCATGTGGTATTTAAAGCATCAAGTTCAGTTTTCCAATCGTGTTCAGAAACTGTTGACCTCGTATTGGGTGTAACATTTTTATCCATTCGGCAGTACCTCTAATTTCTTGATATTCTTCAGGTGTTACAGGAACTTGGCTCATTTGTAAATTATGTAATTTAGCTCGAAAATTTCTCCAATACCATTTCGGCGTGGATAGCTTTTCATTAACAACTACACCAGTCACTGTCATACGGTTGTGCGGTCTTTGTACACGGGTTTTTTTATAATTAACCGTTAGCTGTGCACGCGTAATTTTTTTGGACACCGGTTTAATAAGATCTTTAACATCAAATACTGCTTTCTCTTGTTTTGTACTGAACGAAAGATCATCTGCATAACGCGTATAGATACAATCAGATTGTGCGGCTAAAGCGGCCAATTCCTTATCTAAAGGAAGGGTACACAAATTAGAAATTGCAGGGCTTGTCGGGGCCCCTTGTGGTAGCCGGCTTTTAAAAGTCAGAAGTGCTGCAAATAGTTCCACATCATACGAAGTAAAAGTAAAAACATTGTCTGTAATTTTCTTATACCTGGAAAATAAAAATTTAACTAGTTGGCGCACTTTACCAATGTGGATAGCGCCGAAAAAGTTTTGAAAATCCATGTTCAGTAACTGCTTAGATCCTAAGTGTTGTTTAGCTCCACTGGCTACATTTTTCCCCCGGACGAAACCTACGCAACAAGGATGAACGGTAAACTTGTATAAAAACGAATTTAAGAAAGCTTCTTGAAAAGTTTTTAATTCCGGTTGAGGAGCGTCAATCCATCTAATTGCTTTGCCCTTTTTTTTGGCAATGGGGTACGATAAGTATTGGTTATCGATGTCGGTCTGTAATGTTTTAAGCGTTTGCTTGTCAGTAGCAAGCATATCATATATATTCATAATTCTCCTCAAAAAAAAGAGGGCGTCTAAACTAAAACGCCCTCTTAGGTAAGTTATACTACGTGAGTGAAAAGATCTCCTATGAGATCTCTAAGCGCACGTTTATGTGTGTCTCTTTGGTAAGAGTTGCTGGAGCGTGGTTCACACCCCTATCTATGCCACCGTAGTGTAATAGGCTTATTTCTATAACTGTACTTTAGTCTCACTCGCCCGTTCTGTATGGCTCTTTGGTAGTTTATAAGATAAGCGATACGCTTCTCTGTCTATAACTTGTCTACAGTTTAGTCTTGCTTAATCAATAATACCAAAGATTTCTTCGGCAGCTTTATTTTGGTTTTGTTCTAATTCACTCAGTTTGATAACCGTATCTGAAAACTCATCTAAAGTTACATTAGAATTCCAGCCTGAATCAATTAAAACGCCGTATATACTGACGTGCTTTTCTTGTTTCCATTGAAGAAAGTCGTGTAACCAGTTGTCTCTTACGGCACACTCTCCATCTGTGATGAAGATGATATCCGCTTTAGAAAAGTTTGGCTCTTTCATAATTATCGACTGGGCTAACTCTAGAGCGGGCTCAAATAGAGTCCCTCCTCCTAGAAAAATTTCGGCCAGGCCAATAATCTTTTCAAAAGATTGTTTTTCATGCTTGAGAAACGTATTTCGATGTAATCTCTTCGGGTCTTGAGTGGAGTCAAAGTGGATTGCGGTAAAGTCTCGTTTTTGGCCTTTGGCTATGTCCAGGACTCCGAGTGCAACTGCTTTAGCCCAGATCTCTCTGGACCCGCTCATACTACCCGATGAATCAATACAACAAACGATCGGGCCCTTGCATTTTTTTTCGGTGCCTTTGTATTCATATTGTAAGAGCTGTTTCTCTAGTAGATCCTTCTTGAACAACATCTCTAATTCAGGCTCGAGTAACTTAAGGGTTTCATTAGATAGTAGTTTTCCTATTTCATCGCCGTACGTTGTATCGAAAACTTCTTCTGACCCTTTTTTGATCTTCTCTCGTCGACTCGTTAGAGCCATTCGTTTATAACGACCTGCCAATTCTGCTAGTTCTCGTAGCTTTCTGGACTGTCTTAAACGGGTTAAGAGCTTGATCTTCTCTTGGTGGCTAGTACGTTCATAGGTGGGATCTTGGTCTAAGCCCCAACTAGTGATCGTATCCATAGTTTCTCTCGTCTCTGCAATAGTGTTGTCTAAAAGCCTATTAATTTTACGAGCCTCGGTTTTTGTAATCTGATCATTCACTGTCTTCATAGCTTCTTCGAGGAGTTTTTTGGCAGTCTCTAGGTCTAAGTGAGCCTGTCCTTCGGTAGCGTCACCTGGTTCGCCCTCTTGAGTCTCGTCTTGTTCTGCCTTCTCGACAGCCTCTTGGGCCTGTTGAGCAGCTTTCATAGCATCTTCGAATTGGTCCTTTAGCTCTTCTACCAACTGTTTAACTTGCTCGCCCATAACTTCGGTCCCTACTGTAGCGTTAACCGTGTCCATTTTGGTGAGTAGTCGTAGCTCTTTGTATTTTGGTGACTCCATTACCGTGCTCATAACTTGGCTATTCAGTTTATGAGATAGCTCAACTCGGTCAATGTCACACAACTCGGGATTAT
>JACKQG010006191.1_pt1 | contig 12800 bp, 14 predicted proteins | sample 8237621 | NCBI WGS metagenome assembly JACKQG01 (sample SAMN15677084, study PRJNA649215) | marine metagenome | biome: marine; feature: Black Sea; material: saline water; isolation source: suspended particulate matter (SPM) from the Black Sea western gyre | collected 2013-06-09/2013-06-10 | depth...
AAGCTGCCGTTACCGGCGACACCGTCGGCGATCCTTACAAGGATACCGCAGGTCCTGCCATTAACCCCATGATCAAGATATTGAATGTCGTTGCTTTGCTGATGGTTCCATTTCTGTTGTAGATTACGGCATTTTGATTAGTAGCGTTTAAATTGAAAAAGGATTGGCGCTGTGATGCGTCAATCCTTTTTTATTGATTGTTGTTTGAATGTATGTTATAAAACACTTAGGTTTTTCTTAAAATTATATAAGTTGGTGTAAAAATGGACAAGAATAAAGTCAAGGAAGCGCCGAAACCGACCAACCAAAAGGTGAGGGAATTTAAGGTGGGTGATCTTGCCGTATACCCTGCGCACGGTGTCGGCCGGATTAATTCCATTGAAGCCAAGATTGTTAACGGCGAAACGCATGACTTTTATATGATGAAAATAATTGAAAACGACATGACCATTATGATTCCCACCTGGAACGTGGATCAGGTGGGGTTAAGGGATATCATCGACGAAAAAGAGGTCCCCAAAGTATACGAAGTCATGAAACAGCGGCGTGAGTCCCCTGCCGAAACCCAGACCTGGAATCGCCGTTATCGTGAATATATGGACAAGATCAAGACCGGTTCACTTTATGATGTTGCCGAGGTGTTCAGGGATCTTTCCCTTTTAAAATTAACAAAAGATCTCTCTTTCGGCGAGCGCAAACTTTTCGATACGGCCCAGCTTCTGCTGGTAATGGAACTTTCCACCGCTAAAAAGACTGATGAACAGACAATTCTTTCAGAGATCGAGCTACTGTTCGCAGCTGACAAAGATCCAGACAGCGAGAAATCCGAAAACTCCAAAGATAGCGATAATTCTGACAAATAACTCTCCCCGACCCCAGCATGCCCAATGCAAGTGCCTTTACAATTTTTGTTGATGAGCCCGACTCAGGCCGGCGCCTTGATCTGTTTGTCGCCTCTTGCATTGCTGCCTGCAGCCGTGCCGTTGCCGCCGATCTGATACGCCGTGGAGCCATAAGGGTACAGGGCTCTGAAAAAAAACCCGGCTACAGGGTGAGACCAGGGGATGAAATTAGTGGACACATACCGTCTCCTAGGCCGGTGGCGCTGATACCTGAACCAATCAAGATCGACATTCTATACGAAGACAAGCATCTTATCGTGGTGAACAAGCAGCCGGGTCTTGTCGTCCATCCTGGGCCGGGGCATTCGACCGGCACTTTAGTTCATGGACTTTTGTATCACTGTCCTGACCTTGAAGGGATTGGCGGCGAGCTTAGGCCGGGGATTGTGCATAGACTCGATAAGGACACCTCCGGAACTCTGGTTGTTGCCAAAAACGCTGTTGCCCTTCAGCACCTGGCCGGGCAATTCAAGTCAAGAAAGATTAAAAAGGACTACCTGGCGCTTGTGCACGGTGAGATAAAGACGGATTCAGGTACAATTTCGCTGCCCGTGGGGCGCCATCCAACTGACAGAAAGCGGATGTCGACCGCCAGCCGCAAAAGCCGCGGGGCTGAAACTACATGGCAGGTCAAAGAACGGTTTTGGGGTGCAACTATGATCGATCTCAATTTAAAGACCGGGCGTACTCACCAGATTCGGGTTCATTGCGCCGCCATCGGCCATCCGATTGTTGGTGATACCGTATACGGCGGCCGCAGGACGCGGCAGACCATTGCAAAAGGTAACGACTTATCAGACATTTTCGGTGCTGTCACCAGGCAGATGCTGCATGCCCGTCACCTGGAATTTGTCCATCCGGCTACGGAAACAACCGTGACCTTTGAAGCGCCTGTCCCGCAAGACATGCAAGCACTGATAAGTGCCTTGCGCCTGCAGAAACCGAGTTCGCCTAACCCGGATAATTTATAACTCAAGTTTCGCACCCTGATTTAAATCAAAATCCTTAGCGCCCAAGGGTTGGATGGTATTTTTTAAAAGGCAAAATATAAACAGAGCGTTTTCGCTTTGTTGACGGCGCCTGGACATCAAATATCATTTTATCATACTGAATAGAATACAAAACTTCGACAAACGCTGCCGTTGCGCCTGGCCTGGTTGGATTGTGAGAACATAACTTTTTGCGCAGTTGTCGAGATATTTTACCTTTTAAAAAACACCATCCAACCTTTACGAGTAAAGCGCATCGTTAAAGTAGGGGTGCGAAACTTGAGTTATAACTTAATTGATGATGGCGTCGTAAAAAGGTTCATATACAAGGCGTAGTATTTTATCAGGAACGAGGCCATACATGTAGTGTGCCGAGTCTCTGCAAAAATAATACAACGCAGTAGATGGGACTTTTTAGGACGCCATCAAGTTTTACACCTTGTGATTCACCTTGAGTTTAGCATTTTTTTATTATATTCTTAGTTTACTCCAATAGGGCGAGGGGCCTAAGTTCTTCTCAACTGTCGACAAAGGAGATACGGCTTTGAAAAACTTAATCACACGCATTGCACAGGCATTGGTTGACCATCCGGAGCAGGTGGTAGTTACGGAAGTAGAAGGTACTCAGATCTTGGTAATAGAACTTAAAGTGGCTAAAGAGGATATTGGGAAGGTAATCGGCAAGCAGGGCCGGACTGCGCGAGCCATACGGACCATATTAAGTGCTGCTTCTGCCAAAATAAAAAACCGCGCTGTTCTTGAAATTTTAGAATAGTGCAATCGTTTTCCTAGAGGATGTGCTCATATCTGCCGCGCATTTCTGATTGCTTGCTAGAGCTCTTTTTGTGTTTATATGAAGAAGTATTTTGGCTTTTTGCTGGCTATGCTATTATTGCTTGAAGGATGCGTGTCATCAAATATCGAAGATCCTTCTATTTTGGAAACAGAAGGGTTTAAGAAATATACAAAAACCGATATATATATAGAAGATTCTCTTATCTCTCAACCAGTAAGCAAAAAAAAATATACAGATCCTGAAATTAGGTCCGGTCGATCTGGAAATTATCAGTCAGGGCCGGACGGGGCCCAAAAAGCAAAGCCTGGTTTTGAATGGGTTGCCGGGCCGGACAGAGATACAACTTGGGATGAGGCCCGGTCTTGGGTGCAAAGCCTTACAGTTGATGGCGGCGGCTGGCGCATGCCTACCATGGAGGAACTGAAAACCCTTTATCAAAAGGGCGACATAATTGTTTTAGCAAATGCCACCGGAAGCTGGGTTTGGTCCAGCGAAACCAAGGGTTCTTTGGCAAGGCTCTTCAGCTTCCGCTATGGTATTGATAAATGGACCAACCGCGGTTACGCTGAAAAAAATCGGGGTTTTGCCGTACGTCCCGGGAAATGATGATGGAAGATAATCTATGAAAACGTGTCCTTCTTGTGTAGGGGAAATAGAAAAAGAGGCCCTTAAATGCCCTTTTTGCGGCGAGATTCTAAATAAATCCGATCAACCCCAAACAAAATGGTATTTTTCTACCACAATTGTTGTGATTGCGCTCCTCTCCTTTGGCCCATTTGCATTGCCGCTGGTTTGGTTTCATCCACGTTATAAAACAACCACAAAGGTAGTAGTCTCGTTTATAGTTATTGCGCTGACTGTTTGGTTTTGTTTTATTATGAAAGATCTGTACCTACAGGTTTTGGAACAAGCCAAAGCGCTGGGACTCTTTTAAAAAAAAAGGGCGCAAAGCGAAGAGATTTCGCTTTGCGCTCAGAAAGATGCCCTAATTCCCTCTATTCGCTTCAAGTGGTGTTGTCCGGGTTGTAACAGTAAATGCAGCAGTTCAGGCAGCGGTTAGATTCATAAAGAGCATCTTCTTCAGTGATAACAAGGTCCGCTTCCACAAATGATTTGATGCGTTCATCCACCGGGAGTTCGGGCATCGGCGTCCGCTTCTTTTTGACGATCCCCGGCACCGATTCCAAAATCGATTCCGGGATATTATTTGTAAACAGCGTTTTTTCAGGCGGCGTGAGATCTTCGCCGGCCAGGTACATGTGGATGGATCGGGCGGCCCGTCTTCCAGCGCCGATGGCGGATACCACCAGGTCTGCTCCGGTGGCGGAGTCACCGCCGGTAAAGATATAAGGGATGCTGGCCTGCAGGGCGATTTCGTCTTCACAGTCGATGGTGTTCCAGCGGGTAATTTTCAGATTCGCGTCGAGCATTTTGTTTTCTTCCTTGAAAAACACATCCGGGCCCTGACCGATGGCCGTGATCAGCATATCGGTCGCAAGAACGGTCTCAGAGCCTTCAATCGGTACCGGACGTCGTCTGCCGCTGGCATCCGGCTCACCAAGCTCCATCTTCAGGTATTCCAGTCCGGTAACATAGCCGTCTTCATCACTGATGACCTTGGTAGGGGCTGCCAGGAAGACGAAATTGATGCCTTCATGTTCGGCGGCGACGATTTCAACTTCGTTGGCCGGCATTTCTTTGCGGGTACGGCGGTAGACGATCGACACCTCGTCGGCACCCAGGCGCACCAGGGTGCGAACACAGTCGATGGCCGTATTTCCGCCGCCGATGACCACGCACTTTTGGCCGACAAAGGGCCGTTCTTTATCGGGTGTTTCCTGCTGCCATTTGGCAAAATTGGTTAAGAAATTGATGCCGGTGTAGCAGCCTTTTAGCTCTTCACCTTCAACCCCCAGAGTGTAATCTTTCCAGGCGCCGATACCCAGGAAAATGGCGTCGAAACCGGAAGCGATCAATGATCCCATGTCAAAGTCGCGGCCGAGCTTTACGTTGGCTTTGTGTTCGACTCCCAGATCCAGAATTCCCTGGATTTCCCAGGCCAGCACCTCTTTGGGTAGCCGGTATTCCGGTATCCCGTATCGAATCATGCCGCCAAGTTTCGGATTGTCGTCAAAGATAGTAACGTTGTGTCCGAGACGGCGCAGAAAAAAGGCACAGCTCAATCCAGCCGGGCCGCCGCCGATAACAGCCGCTTTTTTGCCGGTAGAGGGGGCCACGGAACTCGGCAGGCGCGAGCCTGAATTCATTTCATGATCGGCCACAAAGCGTTTGAGCTGATTGATGGAGACGGCCTGGTCTTCAAGCCCTCGGCGGCATTTTACCTCACACGGATGGGGGCAGACCCGGCCGCAGGCCAGCAGCAGCGGATTACGCTCCTTGATTGTATTGACGGCGCCTTGATAGTCGCCGTGTTTGATCTGCATAATATATTTGGGGATGTCGATTTCAGCCGGGCAGGTCTGCTGACAGGGGGCGATGCGGTCGTCGAACTGGTTGAGATGGAGCAACTTTTGGGACATGGTTTTGATTGCCATGATATCCTTGGGGCAGACTTTTTGACAGGCGCCGCACCCCACACATTTATGTTCAATGACGACAGGATACCCATGGGACCCGATTTTAAGGGCATCAAAGGCGCAGGCCCTGACACAATCGCCTAAGCCGAGGCATCCGATGGGGCATTCCCGCTGGCCGCCATAAAGGCTGGTAAGCGCCTGGCAACTGTTGATTCCCATATAATGAAATTTATTGTCGGCGCGTTCGCCGCCTGTACACGTATTGTAAGAAAGCAGAGGCTCTGCCGTACCCGGATCAACCCCCATGACAGAGGCGATATTGGCGGTGGCTTCGGGGCCGGCAATAATGCAGACGCTGGGCGGTGCTTCACCGGCCACTACGGCAACAGCTGCGGCAGAGCATCCGGCATATCCGCAGCCGCCGCAATTGGCGGCGGCCGTATGTCCTTCCACTATGGCGATTCGGGGGTCCTCATAAACATAAAAGACTTTTGAGGCCGCACTGAGCACGGCTCCGCAGCCAGCCCCCAAACTCAACATAAATAAAATGGCTTCTAACACTATATCCTCCTTAAATCATCCCTTTGAATGCATAAAAGGTGAGGGACAGAATACCGGCGGTTACCAGTCCGATGGACGTATCCTGAAGCGGTTTCGGCACCCGGGCCAGAATGATGCGTTCACGCACACCTGCAAAAAGAATCAGTGCCAGACCGAATCCTACGGCATAAGCAGTTGACTGAACCAGGGTTTTCATAAAGTTCAGCTCTTTATCGATATTTAAAATACACGCACCAAATACGGCACAGTTGGTGGTAATCAACGGCAGAAAAATGCCCAGTCCGGCGTACAGGGCCGGGATGCTCTTTTTTAAAAACATTTCAACAAACTGGACCAGGGATGCAATCACCAGAATAAACGCTATCGTCCGCATATATACCAGTTTATACGGTACCAGAAAAAAGGCGTAAAGCACCCAGGTGATAACCCCGGCCAACACCAGGACAAAGACCACCGCCATGGCCATGCCGACGGCGGTTTCCATCTTTTTGGATGTGCCCAGAAAGGGGCAGTTGCCCAAAAACTGGGCCAGCAAAATATTGTTTACAAAGATGCCGCCGATAAGAATTTCCATGTAGCCCATTGATTTACTCCTATTTGCTTCCTAAAAGATTCATGCCGCAGAGCATTAACCCTAAGCAGACAAAGGCCCCCGGGGCTTGAACCATGAACGCAAACGGTTCAAAGTTCGCACCAAATACTTCTTGAAGGCCGATAACGGAAGTGGGTGTCGTCCAAAGGGTTAAATTGTTGGCACCTATCAATTCACGTACAGCACCGAGAGCCGCTAAAGAAAGGGTAAAGCCGATACCGATACCCAGGCCGTCGGCAATTGAAAACGAAATACTGTTTTTGGAGGCAAAAGCTTCCGCCCGTCCCAGCACAATACAGTTTACAACAATCAGGGGGATAAACACGCCCAGTTTGAGAAACAGGGGGTAGGTAAAGGCCTGCATCAGCAGTTCGGTGACGACAACAAACGTTGCAATAATGATGATATAACAGGCGATGCGAACCTTGGACGGAATGATGTTTCGCAATGACGCCACCAGAAGGTTGGAAAATACAAGCACGAACGTTGTGGCCAGGCCCATTCCAATACCGTTTTCCACGGTGGTGGTAACCCCCAGTACCGGACACAAACCCAGCACCAGCCGAAACGGCGCTATTTCTTCCCACAGACCTTTGGTAAATTCCTGTGTGAATGTTTTTGCCATCTTGATCTCCCTATTGGTTAAATTCCTTAAGCTTTTCCACAAGCTGAGGCTTAAGCTTTTGATAAACACTGCCGGCACCGGTGGCGGCCACACAAACCGCCCGTGAAGTAATCGTGGCGCCGCTCAAGGCGTTGACCTTGCCGCCGTCATTGGTAACTTTAAACGTCTCATTGAGGGACAGGCCTTTAAATTGAGCCGCAAAACCGGGATCATCCTTGGCCGTAGCTCCCAGCCCCGGGGTTTCGCTGTGGGTGGTTACACTCACGCCGACAATCTTGTCTTCTTCGATGTTGACGCCGACCATCAGGCCGATGTCACCGCCGTATCCCTTTCCGAAACTTTCAAGAACGACCGTGTTGGCCTTGTCATCAAATTTTCCGACGAAAAATTTCCGCTCGATGTCGCCGTCCTTAAGAGCAAACCGATCGGCAATGGGATCATTGGTTGCGCCTGTTAGAATCGATTTAATCGCAGGGCCTTTTACAAATTTCAGCTGCTGCACTTCGATCCGGGCAGCGGTTGCATTCCGCAGGCCGGAAAGCAAGCCGCCCGAAAAGGCGCTTAAAACCGTCAGAACAACCACCATGGTTACTAATTCTCGCATGTTACCCAACCTTTCCCAGTGCTTTTGGTCTGATTTTATCACAGAGCGGATTGATGAGATTCATCAGCAGAATTGCAAACGGAACACCGTCAACAAAGGAGCCTATATTTCTTATCAGCACGGTCATTATTCCTGCACCAACACCGTAAATGAGCATGGGGATAAAGTTGACCGGTGATGATGAGTCCTCAGGCGCCAGAAAAAATGCGCCGATCAGCGTATAGCCGGTAAAGAGATGAAAGAACGGGCCGGCATACAGCTCAGAATTGTTGATATGAAACAAAAGGGCCGTGACAAAGACGCCGGCCAAAAAGGAGAGCGAAATTTCCCAGCGGATAAACCCGCGGGCAATCAGATACATACCGCCTAAGATAAGACCCAGTCCAAAGGTTGACCCGATGCCGCCGGTCTGCTGACCCAGCAGCAGGCCCGCTGTGCTGAAGGACTCAATGCCGGCTGTTCCCAGATGTTTGGCAGCGGCCAGGGGATAGACCATGGCAAAACCAAGGTCGTAGTTAACCAGGACTTCATTAAAATCAAAAAAATCCCTCCATGCCGCTATGAGGATGGCAAACCCGATAAGGACCGGGTTGAAGGGATTGCCGCCGATGCCGCCGTAAATATGCTTGCCAATCACCACGGCCACGAAAGTGCCGGTAGCCACCAGCCACCAGGGAGATGTCGCCGGTAACAGCATGGCAAATAAAAGGCCGATAAGGGCGGCATTGCCGTCTCCGATGCTGACGGTTCGCCGGGTTATTTTGTTGATAGCCAGTTCCCAGATAATTGCAAAGGAAATGGACAGCGAGACCACACCGAGGGCCCTGGGGCCGTACTGGAAGATTCCCATTAAAACGGCGGGCAGCGCTGCGATCATAGTGTGATAACTTCGAGTTGATATGCTGCTGCCGTTGTGCCAGAAAGGAGCGTGTGAAACGATCAGTTTGTTGTGATTAAGCATTCATTGCCTCCGCTGCATGCATCCGGCCGAGTTCATATTTTGCCAACTTTATATAATGGAATACCGGCATTTTTGATACACAGACATAACTGCAAAGACCGCAATCGATGCAGGAATAAAGGTCGTACTGGTCTGCGGCCTCCTCATACTGCCCGGCTTCAAGCAAGCGGACCAGCATGTTAATCGGAACGTTTGCCGGACATATCCTGACGCAATCACCGCAGTTTATACAGGGATAATCTGAAACCAGGTCGAGGTTTTCGCTGTCTTGAACAATAATGGCGTCGGTATCCGCCTGAACCGGGTAATCTTCTGAATATATCGCAGATCCGGTCATGGGTCCGCCGACAATCAGGCGGTCTTTTTCATGTAACGTTATGCCGTAAGTGTTTAGAATATCGCTGATCGGTGTTCCGATTTTGGCTGATATCAATGATTTATCCCCGTTTTTATTAACAATTGTCAATGTTTTGGTAACGGGAATGCGGCCCTTGTCAAAGGCTTGGCCAAGTGATGCAACCGCTTCGGCGTTCAAAAAACAGACACCCAGATCTTCACAGTTTTGGCCGGCAGGGACGACCTGACCTAACAAACTTTGCATCATAAGCTGCGGGAGTGTCGCCGGATATGCAGAATCGACGGTCACAACCTCGGCACCGCTGGCTGTCGCATCCTGCATAAGATGTTGGGGCACGGCTATCAAGATATTGTCCACCCCGGTTATTTGCTTTAAAATCCCGATTCCGCTTTTAATGGCCTTGATGTGCGTTTTGACAGCATACTGGTTGGTTGCTATAAGCAGATCGCGGTCGACGCCGCAGATTATTATGGTATGAATCGATTCGGCAGCCTCTGAAAAGGCTTGGAAAGACGGGTTGCCCGGCATGCCGGACAGAAAATTTTTGGCCACATCGAGAGTTGGGTCGGCAGCAAGCTCTGCAAACTGATCGTCGAGCTCTTCGTTGTCATCAACATCGACCGATATGGCTGTATAAGACTTGCCGTAGTCACCGGCAAATGCGGAAATTGACGAGATAGTGCCGGTCACTGTCGCAATTACATAAGCATCCGGATTTGCGGAATAAGCTAACTTCTGGCCGGTTTTAACTTTATCCCCGACATTAAACAGGATCGAATCGTTGCGAACAGGAGATTTTTTCAAGAAAAGCGTGATCTTTTCAGATGGCTGAATTAATTGAGGCTCCGGTTGTCCCGCATCAAGGACTTCATACTCAATCCTGGGTTTTGCCAAACCGATAAAAGATTGTTTTATCATTATTTAACCTTTTTTTATTTAAGTAAAACAGCGTAATAAAAGCCGTCGCCAGTAACTGCAGGCTGAAGGCTTACATGACGTGGCACCAGTTGCATCTTTCCTCTACAGGGCCGATTTCGCTTTCCTGATGGCACCCTTCGCACTGAGCGTGGTAGGCATCAGCTCTTTTTGCCGTGAATTCCGCATCTTCGATATCTTCTTCCTCATGGCATTCCATGCAGGATTTTGGGAAGGCTTCACCTTCTGCCGGGATTTGGTGACAGACGCCGCAGGCTACAAGGGCCTCTTTTTCATCTTCCGGTTCTTCGGGATGATGGTGGCAGTCCTGGCAGGCAAGGGCATAGCCTGCATCGGCAGCATGCGTCTTATGGTCGAATAAGACTTTGCCTGCAACCGATTTGTACATAATCCGTATGGGTTCATCCGGTGTTTTGGCAGGAAAGGCTGCAAAGCTTAACACACCCACAATCAACAGGGCAATAGCCAGACTGTAGGCCAGCTTCAGTTCTTTTTGTGGCGTCATTTAACATATTCCTTTCAACATCAAGTTGTTAAAAAGGTGGGCGTAAAAAACCAAGGAGAACGGGTATCACAATGCCAAAAAGCTTTCAAGTCCTTTTTTGGTATGAAAGGAAAAAAGATCAAAAAGTTGTCGAAAATTAAGAGGAAAACTAAGGGCAGGGGTTGGGTCGGGTATCAGGCGGACCGACATTTTAGAAAGAAAGTATTGGCAATATTGGACGAATAAACAATAATCTGTTTCATAAGATCCATCAATTCCATGTGCACTTCATGGGTTTGGACGGATTCCTTGCGATTATGGCGGATCCTTTCCAGATGCTTTACGCGGTATTGTGCTTCCAGATCCAGGTATTTTCTTTCTTTGGCCATAATGTTGCGCGCCTTTTCCAGGTCTCTTTCAGCAAAAGCTTCCCGCAGCTGGTTAATCCTTCCTTTCTTATGAATTTTTCATCCGACATAAACGGGATAATAACGGCCCGCAACTTTGAAAAGCACATGGGCCAGGGCCACGCGCTTGGCCTCACGGGAGGTGCCGATGGAGGCCAGGCCGGCCCCGTTTTCGGGGCTGTCCAGGTTGGGTTAAATTCTATCTTTTTCTTTTGAATAAAACTCCTGGTTGTCGTAAAATTCTCGCGGAGTCCTGGTAATGGCGTATTCAGGAGTTTTAAGCTTGGAACATCCCATTATCATCCATACCTTTGACAGTCTGTCTCTGCCGGTAACCCTCGGCCTGATTTTGAAAAAGGGAAATCCTTCGGTTTTTTCGACTGCAACTCTGATGTAAAGCAGCTCCAGGCAGTTTATCATCACGATAAATCCGATAATGGTATTGTACCATACATAGTCCGTAAAGGCGCCGGGTTCGTAAAGGGGTGCAGATATGAAAATGTAATGAAAGGAATAGAACTGAAAAACCAGGTACGCCATGGCAATAGTACACAAAAGAATGCCGAGAAGGCCTCTGAAATGATGGAATGTTCGATCCTTTGATTCCAGTTCGGCACAAAGATCTATCTTTTCATCCTTTGATACGATCTCTTTACCATAAGCCACGATGGTCAACCAGAACCAGTAGGCCTTTTCTCTCTCTTTGTAATAACCTCCGAAGAAGAAGCTGAAGATGCTGGTCAGAGCTGCGACAGAGATCAAAAAGGCTTGTGGTTTGTACATGGGTACCTCCCTCAGGATGTGTTAACTAGTTTCCATCCATAAATGGTCTTTTTGCCCAATCTTCCGTCTTCGCAATAGCTACGACGGGACAAGCTGCGTTACGTTCAAAAAATACAATCTCGTTTCTTAGTGTTAGCAACGGACGACTGACAAAGGACAACGGACACCCAATTGAACGTTTCGCTCAATTAGGGTTAAAATGTTGCGGCAGCAAGAACCGCATTTTCATGATAGTGTTGGAATGTCTCAGTTGTCATTATATTTTTGACCAACTCAGCATAAAATGGAAAAGCATAAGCCTCACATAATTTGCAGCATATTATAATTTCTGACATTAAATCTACATATTGTCTTTCAAACTTCAAATTATCTTTACAAAAATCTTCCAATTCTTTCAAGGCTTTAAATGAACTTTTGGGCGCTTTCTTTTGTCCAAAATTAGTATCGTATAATATTACATGTGTTAAGAAATATGCGTAGAGGTCAGCATCTTTAATGGCTTCTTTTCTTAAAATGGGAATGTATCTATTAAACCGTCCATATTCTTCTAAATCACAAAATGATAAGGTTCTAACATAGATATAAAACAGAACAGCATCCTTTGAATTAGTGACATTCTTTATTTTGGCATCTGGTATGATTTTTTTTATCAATTCATGTTTGGCTTTGTATTTATCTTTGTGCCCCAGCAATTTTGTGTAATACCAATAATCCAAATTTGGCTGCAAGCCATATAATGATGCTCGTTTGGCGACTATTTGTTTGATTCTTGAGGTAATGCTTTCCAATAATGATGCCGGCTTTTCTATTCTTTCCAGAATTTTTGAGATAACGCTTTCCAAGTATTGGTCTAAATTTAGTTCTTTGAATTTTTCCGGTGCAATCTGTTTTAAGGTAAACAATATTGATAATCTAATAGATAAGTTGTCATCGGTTTCTTTGACGGGCTTTAAAAATTCTTTTAAAAAAAAGTCTGATTTTTCATTCATAGCTTTCTCTAAAAATGGGACTCTCGATTAGTGGCGCACTTAATCGAGATAGAAATTGGCGATAGCCCTGATCCTGTGCATCGTTTTCATCTAAACATTTTAACTAAATTGAGGCGACAACTATCCTGACACAGGGTTGCCGGTCTGTTGAATGGCGAGGTTATAACTTATCTTTTCACCTTTGTTTTTCTTGGTGCTTTATATACAAACCAATCCTCTTGGGTTATTTCATGAAAATAGTCTGCTTCATCAATTAATATCTTGGCAGCTGTTTGT
>JACKQG010006192.1_pt1 | contig 12799 bp, 11 predicted proteins | sample 8237621 | NCBI WGS metagenome assembly JACKQG01 (sample SAMN15677084, study PRJNA649215) | marine metagenome | biome: marine; feature: Black Sea; material: saline water; isolation source: suspended particulate matter (SPM) from the Black Sea western gyre | collected 2013-06-09/2013-06-10 | depth...
CTCGCGAGTCGCGAAAGTCAGAGTGAAAGCGCGTTTACCTTCGGTATCTTCCGACTGTCCAACCAAGCGACCTGGCATCCTGCGCACGTACTTCATACGCGTTGCAACGAAGCCGACGTACGGCCCGCCGAATCCTAAGGGTACGCCTAAGCTCTGGCCGTCACCGACGACGATGTCAAAGTCAGCTTCGCCTGGGGAACGCAGTAAGCCAGCTGCAACAGGGTAGAAGGAACAGACCGACAGTGCGCCGCAATCCTTGGCCGCAGTTGAAGCGGCGTCGAGATCTTCAATCACACCCAAAAAGTTAGGCTGCTGCACGATGACAGCTGCAGTTTCGTTGTCTGGGTCTAGCGACCAATCGGTTGCGCCATTAAGCAGGGGGGCTTCGACCAGTTCCACATCCAAGTGTTTCAGGTAGGTTGCCAGGGTGGCGCGAGCGTCGGGGTGCACACCTGCTGAAACCACTACCTTTTGCCGCCGCGTAATGTTCACTGCCATCAAAGCAGCTTCGGCAACCGCGGACGCGCCGTCGTACATAGACGCGTTGGCTACTTCGCAGCCGCAAATTTCAGCAATCAAGGTTTGAAATTCAAAAACCGCCTGCAAAGTGCCCTGCGAGCACTCCGGTTGGTAGGGCGTGTAAGCGGTTAAAAATTCACCCCGCGACGCGATGGAATCCACCAAGGCTGGCCAATCGTGCCAGTAACTACCGCCACCCAAAAAACAGGGGCCTTTGCCCGCCGGCCGATTGGCGTCGGCGTGAGTTTGCAGGGCGGACTTCAATTCGGACTCGGTCAAGCCGGCGCGAATGTCCATCGCCTTTTGCAGACGAATTTCCTCAGGGATGGAGGTGAACAAACCATCAAGCGAGCTCAGACCAATTTCGGCCAGCATCGCTTTTTGGTCTTCATCGGAATTTTGAATGTACGGCATCGTGGATTAGCTTTGAGCTACTACCAACTCTTCATAGGCGGCGGCATCGAGCATGCCATCCATGGCATCTGCACCCGAAACCCGCACTTGAATTAACCAGCCACCAGCCATTGGTGCGGTTTGCAGCGCATCGAGCTCGTCGGCGAGGCCATCGTTTACGGCTACAATTTCGCCGTCGACAGGAGAGTTCAAATCAGAAACAGCTTTTACGGATTCCACTTCGCCGAAGGCGTCGCCACTGGAAACGGAATCGCCAACGCTTGGCAAATCCAAATAAACCAATTCGCCTAACTGCTCAACGGCGAAGTCGGTGATGCCAACTGTGACGACATCGCCATCCAGCTTGGCCCACTCGTGGCTTTCAAGGTAAGAACGATCGGAAGGACGCATGATCAGTATTGAGTTGTGGAGGGAAAAGGGTGGCGATCAGCCACGGGAACGGTGGGGAACGAATGGCAGCTCTGCTAGCTGCACCGGGAATTCTTTGCCGCGCGCACTCACAGTGAACGCGCCGACGGCACCTTTTTGCACGTACGCGGTGGCGATGGGTAGGTCTAGGGTCGCGGAATAAATTCCACTGCAAATCACACCAACTTCAACTCCATCGCAAAGCACAGGATAGCCTTCGCGCGGCACCCGTTTTTCGGCGGTGAAGCCAACCAGTACACGGCTAGCCTCGGCGGCATTTCGCAGCGCCTCGCCACCAATGAAGTTGCGAGTTTTCCAACCCCGCACAGCGAAGCCTAAGCCGGCTTCGAATGGATTGATGGCTTCATGAATCTCATGGCCGTACAGAGCCAAGCCGGCTTCCAGGCGCAATACGTCGCGCGCACCTAAGCCAACTGGATGCACGCCGAGCTCAAGTAGCCGATTCCAAACTGGAACGGCCTGCTTTGCCGTGACAAATATTTCGAAACCCAATTCACCGGTGTAGCCGGTGCGGGCGATGAAAAGTTCACCGAACGGACTTTGCGGCCAAGCTAAATCCAAAAAGCCAGGTGCCAAATCGTCAATCCCCGTCAGTTGTTGCAGGATCTTGACCGCGGCAGGGCCTTGCAGGGCCAGAATGCCGCCACCGTCTTCGGTAATGTCTTCAAAAACGGTGTCGGTAAGGCGCGAAACCAAATGGTCGCGGTCGCGGTCGCGGTTGGAAGCGTTGACTACCATAAAAAAGGCATCCTCGGCTGTGCGATAGGTAATGAGGTCATCCAAAATGCCGCCGTCCTCTTGCAGAAGCATGGAATATCGTGCTTTGCCGACCGCAATATCGGTGACGCATCCACCCAATGCATGGTCCAATTCAACCGCCGCCGACGGCCCTCGAAACCAAAACCTAGCCATGTGAGAAACATCAAAAACTCCAGCCGACGCCCTTACCGCCCGCGCCTCGCCGAGAATGGAGCCATAATCCAGCGGCATTTCCCAACCTGCGAAGGGTACCAATTTGGCCCCGGCGGCTTGATGGCAAGAGTGCAGAGGAGTTTGCAGTAGTTTTTGAGTAGGGGACGTAGCCATGGCGGCGCAGACGGCGGTTGTTGTGGTGAGGAGCCCCTAAATACAAACAGGGCGCCCATTTACGAGCGCCCTGTTTGTGGGGGCTAGCCCCGTGCATTCAGGATCCGTCGAACGCTGGTCCATTTACCTGAGAGTTTCGCGGCATTTCCGCTTGCCCCTTCGGTGTTCAGTAGGTGATCCTCTGAAGCTCTCCCAGCGCCGTCAATCGGACCGACATTCTCACCTTGGTATGCTTCTGCGTCAACACTTGACCTGGAGCCGATTGGCAATTAAACTTTGCGGCCCTTTTCATAAGGACAAGCACAAACAGAATCATGGCACGTCGCTGCGAAGTAACCGGCAAAAGCACCAGAGCAGGCATGACCATTGCCCGCCGCGGTCTACCCAAAAAGAAAGGTGGTGTAGGCCTCAAAACCACCGGTCACACCAAGCGCGTTTTTAAAGCGAACGTGCAAAAGATACGAATACTGCTGCCCAACGGCACGGTTCGTCGTATGAAATTGGCCACTTCGGTCATTAAGAAGGGCGAGATTACCGTCCGTATGGATGGCAGAATGTGCACCGTTCCATTGGTCAAAGCACTTCGCGGTCGTAACCGCGAGTTTGTGAAATAGGCTAAAAATCGTCGAAATGGGCACTTTTTTAGGTGCCCAACCAGGTTTTCGCCCTGAATTCCGAATTTTCTAGGAATTCAAGGCGAAAACCATTTTTTTTCCGCCGATGCAACCCTAGAACGTTGTCCTCTCCTAATTCTGGGGGAGGAGTCTCGAGACACCCCCTCATTACCCATAAAGGAGTCCTTCATGGCTGCTAGAAAAAAAACGGCAAAGCGCAAAGCTACTAAAAAGAAAGCTGCGCCTAAAAAAGCCACAAAGAAGAAAGTGACTAAGAAAAAGGCCGCCAAAAAAGCGACCAAGAAAAAAGCCACTAAGAAAAAGGTCGCTAAGAAAAAGGTGACCAAGAAGAAGGCAACCAAAAAGAAAGCGACCAAAAAGAAAGTCGCTAAGAAAAAGGTGACCAAGAAAAAGGCTGCCAAGAAGGCAACTAAGAAAAAAGCGACTAAAAAGAAGGCCGCTAAGAAAAAGGTGACCAAGAAAAAAGCTGCCAAGAAGGCAACTAAGAAGAAAGCCACCAAGAAGAAAGCAACAAAGAAAAAGGCAACTAAGCGCAAAGTAATGCGCAAGCGCTAATTGATGCTGAGTGGTTTTTCTTCGAAATCCGGTTGAACCGGACTTCGGCCCCTGGGCAATACGCCCCGGGGCCCTGTTTTTTCTCTTCCCCAAAAATCCCCACTCTCCCCCCCCCAAACCAAACACAACACTGGCATGAATAAGCGCGAACTCATCGATTTCGTCTGCTCAAACTTGGAAACCACCAAGACTGGCGCAGAAGAAACGGTTAATACGGTGCTCCGTGGCATTCAGCACGGCATCGCCCAAGACGGCTCCGTTTCGGTAGCAGGTTTTGGCACCTGGAACACCCGCGACAGGGCCGCCCGTCAGGGTCGCAACCCGCAGACTGGAGCTCCGATTCAAATTGCCGCCAGCAAAACCGTTGGCTTCAAGCCCGCCAAGGCTTGGAAAGACGAAATGAATTAATCAGGCTGCGATTGCAGCTGGCGAATGATCGTCATTCACTAACGACGCTTTCGAGGCGATTCACTTCAGCTTCGATCGCGTCGTTGTCTATTTTCTGGAACATAACTTGGGCTACGCCGGTTGCCAGTCCAGCGGCTAGCCTTGCCGGACTCACGCCGACGCCCTCGGCGCCCCATTGATTGGCGTTTTCCGGTACAGCGATGGCGCCTCCCAGCATTTCGCGCAGGTTGGCAGCGGCATCGGGGCAAATCGGAGCCATGCGCCTGCTAAGTAATTCCAAATAGGCCAAGCATCGTTCCAAAGAATTGCGGCACTGAATTTGGTCTTCTTCGTCGTCGCTCTTGATCAACTTCCATGGTGCCATCGCATCGAAGAATTGATTCAAGGCGTCGCAAGCCGCCATCAATTCTTTGGCTGCGGCTTTGAATTCAAATTTGGAGATGCGGTCACCGATTTGGGCGAACGCGGCGTCGGCCAAGGCTAATTGCGGATCATCGTCTAAGGCGCCACTGGATTCGGGAACCACGCCATCAAAACGTTTGGCGTTAAACTTAATGACACGACTGGCGAAGTTGCCCAACTTATCCGCCAGTAGTGAATTGTTAGCGTTTTGGAATCCTTCCCAAGTGAATTCGGCATCTGCCGTTTCCGGGGCACTCAACAAAAGGTAAAAGCGCGCGCTGTCTGGACTGTAACTTTGGAAGAACGATTCCGTGTCGATGTACCAACCAGACGAAGTATTAAATTTGCGTCCCTGTAAGTTATAGAACTCGTTGGCTGGCACGTTGTGAGGTAAAACGAAGGACTTGTCGTTCCATTCTTTGCCTTGGCCCAAAAGCATGCTCGGAAAGACTACGACGTGAAAGGCGATGTTGTCCTTGCCAATGAAATGGACTAATTGGGTGTCGTCGCCTTGCCACCAATCTTGCCAAGAATCTGGCGCGCCCTTTTGTTCGGCCCATTCCATGGTTGCCGAGATGTAACCGATAGGCGCGTCGAACCAAACATATAAAACTTTACCCGCGGATCCTTCGAGCTCTTCCGGAACCGGCACCCCCCAAGGCAAATCGCGGGTAATCGGCCGCGCCTGCAAATCCTTGAGCATGGCTTTAACGTAGCCATCCACGTTTGGCTTCCAAGGCCCGTGGGGACGGATTGAATCGTCGCCCTGATACCAGTCCTGCAAGCCTTCTTCCTGAAGCTTGGGCAGATCCAAATACCAATGTTTGGTCTGCTTCAAAATCGGAGTGGAGCCGTCTAGGGTGCAGGTCGGGGCTGTCAGCTGCTGGGCATCTACCCAAGTTCCGCATTTGGGGCACTCATCGCCGCGCGCCTTTTCAAACCCACATTGGGGGCATATCCCTTCGACGTAGCGATCAGGCAAAAAGCGTTGCATACTTTCGGCGTACCATTGGGCTTCACTGCGCTCAAACACAAAACCCCGCTCCAGTAACACTCGGAAAAAGCGCCGGCTGGCCTCGGCGTGGTGGGGGCAACGCGCAGTGCCGGACCAAATGTCGAAGGAGATTCCGAATTGATCAAAAAGCTGCTTAATTTCTCCATGCCAGCGGTCGACGTAATCGCGGTAGCTGACGCCCTGCTGTTCCGCTTTGAGGGTGATCGCCACGCCATGCTCATCAGAGCCGCAAACGTACAAAACTTGCTCGCCTTTCATCCGCAGATAACGAGCGTAAACGTCGGCTGGCAGGTAGGCTCCGGCCACGTGCCCGAAATGAATCGGACCATTGGCATAGGGCAATGCAGAGGTTATGAGGTGCCGAGGCATGGGTCGATAGAATAGGCCCGCGCCAGGGCTTCGTCTTGCCCTAGTTCATCCCCAATTGGAAACAATCATGGCTCTAATTACCGCCACCATTCCGTTCGAAGAACTCGATTTTTTCAACTTTTCCGAGCTTCTTAGCGAGGAGGAGATCATGGTCCGTGACCAGGTTCGGGCTTTCGTTGATGAAAGAATCATGCCTGGTGTTGCAGCCCACTGGGAGGCCGGCACTTTCCCGAATGAAATCATCCCCGAGTTGGGCGAAATGGGCCTGTTAGGAGTCACCATTGACCCGAAGTATGGCGGAGCAGGCATGAATTCCGTGGCCTACGGGCTTATTTGCGCAGAAATCGAGCGCGCCGATTCTGGTATTCGTTCCTTCACCAGCGTGCAATCCTCGTTGGTCATGTACCCGATCCAAACTTTCGGCTCAGAGGAGCAAAAGCAAAAGTGGTTACCTGAATTGGCTTCCGGGCGTCAGATCGGCTGCTTTGGATTGACCGAGCCTGACTTCGGTAGTGACCCCGGCGGCATGCGGACCCGCGCCCGTCGCGATGGTGAGGATTGGATTTTGCACGGCCAGAAAATGTGGATTACCAACGGCACCGTGGCCGACGTATCCATCGTCTGGGCTCGTGATGAAAACAATAAAGTTCAGGGCTTCCTAGTTGAAAAGGACCGCGAAGGCTTCAGTGCTCCGGAGCAGAAGCACAAATGGTCGCTGCGTTGTTCGGTAACCAGCGAATTAGTTTGCGACGAAGTACGCGTGCCGGAGGCCAACCGTATGCCTGGTGTGGAAGGTTTGAAGTCGGCGCTATCGTGCTTGACCCAAGCGCGCTATGGCATCGCCTGGGGTGCCCTGGGTGCCGCTCAAGCTTGCTTCGACGAGGCTCGCCGCTACACCCTAGATCGTCAAATTTTTGACAGGCCGTTGGCTGGTTACCAGCTGACGCAAAAGAAGTTGGCCGAGATGGCGACGGAAATTACTAAGGGCCAGCTGTTGTGTTGGAAGTTAGGGCGGATGAAAGACGCCGGTACCATGAAGCCGCAGCACGTCTCGATGGCCAAGCGCAATAACGTCGCCATGGCTTTGGATGTTGCTCGCGAATGCCGCTCGTTATTGGGCGCGAATGGAATTACCCTCGAATTCCAATCCGGTCGCCACGCCTGCAACTTGGAAACAGTGATTACTTACGAGGGTACCCACGAAATCCACACGCTGGTTTTGGGCGAAGCTCTGACCGGCATCCCTGCCTACCGTTAGGCAACCAAACAACCCCCGAATCCCGTGACTACCCAAGCATTTCGCTGGATGATGACGGAGCCGGATCAACCCTTGGTCCGCGAATCCTTTGTGCTCTCCGCGCCTGGACCCAATGAAGTCTTGGTGCGTATAGTCGGCTGTGGTGTATGCCACACCGATCTAGGTTTCTTTCATGGCGGTGTTACTACTAACCACGCACTCCCATTGGCCTTAGGCCACGAAATTTCCGGGGAAGTGGTGGAAGCCGGAGTCGGCGCCGAAGCGTGGTTGGGTAAGCCTGTAGTTGTGCCAGCCGTGCTTCCCTGCGGGAACTGCGATTTCTGCAATGCTGGGCGTGAAAATGCCTGCCGCAATCAAATGATGCCGGGCAACGATTTCCATGGCGGATTTGGCTCGCACATCACTCTGCCAGCACAGTGGTTAGTTGACGCCGACAACCTTCCTGAAGAATTGTCGCTTGCCGATGTCGCGGTTTTGGCCGACGCCATTTCTACGCCGTACCAAGCAGCAGTACGGGCTGGCATTAAACAAGGGGATCACGTTATCGTTGTTGGTTCGGGCGGAATTGGTTCTTTCGGCATCCAAATCGCTGCCGCGATGGGCGCTAAAGTCATGGCCATCGACATCGACGCTGCCAAATTGGCGCGCGCCGCTGAGTACGGCGCTGACGTCACCTTGAACACCCAAAAAATGACTAGTGGCGAAGCGCGAAAAGCTGTCAAAGCTAAGGTTAAGGAAATCGGTTGGCCGTTGTACGGTCATAAGGTACTGGAGATGAGCGGTACCCCGGTCGGCCAGGAATTGGCTTGGTCACTTTTGACCTTTGCTGGTGTCATCGGCATAGTAGGCTTCTGCTTGGATCGCGTTCCAGTTCGACTTAGCAACCTGATGGCATTTGACGCCGACGCATTTGGCAACTGGGGCTGCCGTCCGCAGCTTTATGGTCCGGCATTGGATCTGGTGCGAGAAGGCAAAGTCAAAATCCTGCCGTTCGTACGCCATTACGCCATGGATTCCATTAACGACGTCCTTTCAGACGTTGAACAACACAAGATTTCTGAGCGGCCGATTTTGGTGCCGTAAAACGCGATGACCATGACCACACCTAAGCGCGATTTTTTTGACCACGAATTAGCTCCAGGTACTGAGTATCAGGACATCCGCTACGAACTCAAGCCGTTAGTCGGCCCGGAGGGCGGCGAGGTGGATGGGTTGTTCCATGCTTGGATTTGGTTGGATAATCCTCGTCAGTACAACAGTTATACGACGCGGGCTTTGTGTGAATTGATTTTGGCTTTGCGCCAGGCATCGAACGATCCCAAAGTTCAAGCGGTAATTTTCACCGCAGTTGGCGATAAGGCATTTTGCACTGGCGGCAATACCGCTGAATACAGTGAGCACTATGCTGGTCGGCCGGATGAATACCGTCGTTATATGCGCTTGTTTAATGACGCTGTGTCCGCTCTGATGGAGTGTGACAAACCAGTGATTAACCGAGTCAACGGAATGCGTATTGGGGGTGGTCAGGAAATCGGCATGGCCTGTGACTTCACGGTGGCGGTGGATACTGCTCGATTTGGTCAAGCTGGGCCCAAACACGGTTCGGCGCCGGTGGGCGGATCAACGGACTTCCTGCCGCTGTTTGTCGGTTGGGCCAGGGCGACGGCGTCCTGTACCTTGTGTGAAACTTGGACTGCCCACCAAGCTCTTGATTACGGTTTGATTAACGTGATCGCACCGGCATTGAAAGTGGATGGGAAGTTCATCGCCAATCCGCTGGTTTACATCACCGCCGAGTACGACGAATTCGGACGCCCGTTGTGGGGTTCTATGAAGTCGGGTGCCGCGTTACAGGCTGGCAAAGAGTTGATGAAGTCGGCCGAGGTCGACCTGAGCAAACTCGACGCCGAAGTGGAATTGCTGGCGTACAAGCTGGCTTGCACTATGCCGGACTGCACCGCATACACGCTGGAAAACTTGCGACGTCATAAGCTTGCCCATTGGGATAAAAACCGCGAGGGCAACCGCGCTTGGCTGTCCTTGAACATGATGACCGAAGGTAAGGCTGGCTTCCGCACTTTCAACCGTGCTCCACGGGCCGAGCGCGAAGCGGATTTCCTAGAAATGCGCCGCGCATTGGCCGATGGTGCCGTTTGGGGCGACGATTTCCTCAAGCGTTTTGCACCATACGCCATTGACGGGGTGGAAAAAGCATGAGCCCGACGTCGCCGATTAAGCTGCAGACCTTCTTCGATGGCGCTGCAATGCTTCTGGAATTGGGTCCTGCTCCAGCCAACATAGTTGACCGCGAAGCTATCGCTGCGTTGCGTGGTGCGTTGAAAGAAGCTGCAATCCGTCCCGGATTGAAAGCCGTCGTCATTCGTGGCGAGGGCAAACATTTCAGTTATGGGGCCAGCGTGCCCGAGCACGTGGCGGGCGAAGTCGACAAGATGTTGCCCGAATTCCACGCCTTGCTCGATGAGATGAATCAGCCAGGATTGCCGCCGCTGATCGCCGAAGTGCGCGGCCGCTGTTTAGGTGGTGGACTTGAAGTCGCTTTGGCCTGCGACCTCATCGCGGTCGATGATGATGCGGTTTTGGGTTGCCCAGAAATCAAGCTCGGAGTCTTTCCACCAGCCGGTTCGGCGCTGCTTCCGTTGCGTGTACCGGCTGGCAAAGCAATGGCAATGCTGCTCGCAGGGGAAATGATTTCGGGCATTGAAGCTTTGGCGATGGGCCTCGCCGACCTCAATGCCGACGATTTGTCGAAGTGGATAGAGCACAACTTGCTGCCACTTTCTGCGGTCGCAATTTGTCACACTCGCCAAGCTGCACGCTGGCCTTGGAAAGATGCTACCAAACGCATTCTGCCCAGGCTGGAGCAGCAATACCTGGGCGAATTAATGGCCACCCATGATGCCGTGGAAGGCATCCAATCCTTTTTAGAAAAACGCAAGCCCGAGTGGAAGAATCAGTGACTCGCCGTGCATTAGTTACCGGCGGTTGTGGCGGCATCGGCGCTGCAATCGTTATGGATTTGGCCCGCCAGGGTCATGAAGTTGTATTCACTCACATGGGCCAAGCCGACGCGGCTGCAGCGCTGAAAAAAACGGCGGCCGACGAAGGCTTTAAAGTTGTCGCTGAAGAAAGTGATACCACTGACGCACATTCGGTGGATGCTCTGCATCAACGCTGGGAGCCGCTGATCGTGGTTCACTGCGCAGGCATTGCGCGCGACCGCATGATTTGGAAACAAGACCTTAGCGATTTTGATGCCGTTATGGCGGTCAATCTCAAGGGGGCTTGGCTGCAAATGCGAGCCGCTGCCGCTGCTATGCGCGAATCTGGCTGGGGCCGTGTCGTTTTGATTGGTTCGATTAACGGCAGTCGCGGCAAAATAGGCCAAAGTGCTTACGCCGCAAGTAAAGCAGCCTTGCATGGCCTGGCCAAGTCTACCGCGCGCGAACTCGGGCGAGCCGGGGTGACCGTAAACGTAGTGGAACCTGGCTGGGTAGATACGCCGATGACGATGGCGGTGCCGCTGGAGTTTCGCGAGGCAGCCACGGCCGAAACGGTGACCGGCAATTTGTGCAAGCCCGATGACATCGCGTCGGCGGTTGGGCTTTTGTGCGGGGAAAGCGGGCGTCAAAATACCGGCCCAATTTTGCGCGGAGACGGCGGCCCACACTTGGGCGAGTTTCGCTAGCCGCTTTGGTACATTGCTTGCATGTTTACCATTGCGTCAAAGCTAGGCGCCGCCATGCTGGCCGGATTGCTGTTTTCCAGCGGCTTATTTGCTCAACCGCAAACATCCGGCCCACAAGTTAAGCCCGCACCGCAAGCGCTGGTTTTGGCCGCTCCAATTGATACTTGGGACGAAGCTGTGCCGTTGGGGAATGGCCTGTTGGGTGGGCTGCTGTGGGGCAAGGACAACTCCATCCATTTATCGTTAGATCGAGGCGATTTGTGGGACGAACGCCGGCCCGAAATCCTTACCCAGGACAATTGGAACTACGCCACCATGCGTCAGTTGCAGGCCGACGGCAACCAGGCCGAACTCAACCGTCTTTTTGACCATCCTTATTTGGCAAAGACTCCAACCAAGCTTCCTGGCGGACGCTTGAAAATTGAGTTACCAAGCCATCTGCTGGCGCAATCCTTTCATCTCAATCTGCACCAGGCAATGGCCAGCGTGGATCTGAAGGACGCCAATGAAGCAGCCTTGGCTGGGGCAGCTTTGCCACAGCTTAGGTGCTTCTTTAGCGCAGTGGATCAGGTCGCGATGCTGCGTTTGCCAGCGGCCACCGCTGAGCTGGAGGTTTTGCGACCAAAGGGATTGGATCAACTTGCTTATCCAAAGGCGAATTTCCAATCGGCGCGCCACAAAATCGGCGATGAAGAGCAAAGTAAAGCGGTGGAATTGTTCTGGATGCACCAAGTGGCAGCTCAGGGCTTGGAATATGCGATTGTCGTCGCCCAAATGCAGGTCGGCTCCGAAATCGAAGTGGCGGTCACGATTACATCCAACCAAGGTGGTTTGGATCCGGTTGCAGAGGGGCGTGCACAAGTGATTGCCGCCTTAGAAAGGGGTTTTGATGAAGTTTTTGAACAGCATCGTCTTTGGTGGCACGAATTCTGGCAAATCTCTTCAGTGCAAATACCGGAACCAGCGCTGCAGCAGCATTACGATCTGGTCAAATATTATTACGGTGCAGCGTCTCGGGTAGGCGCGCCGCCGATGCCACTGCAAGGCGTTTGGACGCGCGATGATGGCGGTCTGCCGCCGTGGAAAGGGGACTTTCACAATGACCTAAATACGCAAATGACCTATCTGGCATATCACACTGCCGGGTTGGAAGAGGCGGGCCTCAGTTTCCTTAATTACCAATGGCAACTGCTGCCCCAATATCAAAATTTTGCCAAAGAGGTTTACGCCGTAGACGGCGCTGTCGTGCCAGGCGTTGCAACTTTGAAAGGCCAAGCGCTAGGCGGTTGGGCGCAATATTCGTTATCGCCTATTCAAGGGTTTTGGGTCGGCCAGTCGTTTTACCTGCACTGGCGTTACACCAACGATCCGGCTTTTCTGGCGCAGCGCGCTTATCCATGGCTGGAGCAAATTGGGCGCGGCGTCGCCAACCTATTGGAAGAAAAAGATGGTCAGCTGTTTTTGCCTTTGTCCTCCTCGCCCGAAATTCATAACAATTCCATTCGAGCCTGGCTTACGCCAAATTCCAATTACGACCTGGATCTCATGCGCTGGGGATTTTCCGCGCTAGCCGAAATGGCAGGCGCTCTCGGCAATAGCGGCGACGCAACCTATTGGCGTCAGCTGCTGTCTAAGTTGGAAAAACCGCACCTGAGCGCCGAGCATGTTTTGATGTTCGCGCGTGACGAACCGTTTACCCAATCTCATCGCCATCATTCCCATTTGATGTCCATACATCCGTTGGGATTGCTGCATCCATCGCAAGGTCGGTTTGCTAGCAAAATTGTGGAGTCCAGTTTGCGCCGCACCGAAACTCTTGGAACCCAGGCCTGGGTCGGCTACAGTTTTTCTTGGTACTCTTGCATGTTGGCCAGAGCAGGGCGTGGGTCGCAAGCGCTGCGCTACTTACGTGATTATTTGCGCGCCTTCACCTTGCGCAATGGTTTCCACGTCAACGGCGATCAAATTGGCGCTGGCCTATCCGCGTTTGGTTACCGGCTCTT
>JACKQG010006193.1_pt1 | contig 12798 bp, 12 predicted proteins | sample 8237621 | NCBI WGS metagenome assembly JACKQG01 (sample SAMN15677084, study PRJNA649215) | marine metagenome | biome: marine; feature: Black Sea; material: saline water; isolation source: suspended particulate matter (SPM) from the Black Sea western gyre | collected 2013-06-09/2013-06-10 | depth...
ATATTTATAACCTTTAGTGAATAACGATCTAGATGCACCGTTTGCTTCAACCATTGGTATTCCATATTTTTCTGTAACTGGTGCCATTGCTTTTGTTAAGCCTGAGCTGTATGGTCCAAGCATAAATTGAACACCGTCTTGTTTAATTAATCTTTCTGCAAGTTGAGCAGCTCTTCCTGAATTAGACTCATCGTCATAATATATGATTTCAAACTTATAGTTTTTTCCACCAACTTTAACACCACCCATACTATTAATTCTTTCAACGGCTAAATTGTAACCATTTTGTGTATGAACTCCGTTTGATGAATACTTTCCAGTTAAAGATACTGCTGCTCCTAAAATTATTTTATCACCTACAACTTTTGAAAAAGAAATTGTAGTTGAAGTTAATATTAAAGCAATTGCAGAAACAAATATTAAAACAAACTTATTTAATTTACTCATCTATTTCCTTTCTTTAAGTTAATTTCTTAATTAAATAATTAAACAACCAATCTGAATAGATGTAAATCAATGATTAATAATTTTGGATAAAGGCAATTATTAGTGCAATAATTAATAATGCACACGCGGAAATTGTATTAATAACTTTAGGATTTGCTTTTAGCCAAATAATCAATTTATTTGCAAGCATAGCATAGCCAATTAAAGATAAAAAATCTAAGACCATATAAGTGATAATTAAGATAATAAATTGCGCAACATAATTAGAATTAAAATCAATAAACTGTGGAAATATTAATGGAAAAAACATCCATGCCTTTGGACTTGTACCAGCAACTAAAAAACCGTCCTTAAAGAAAGAAAAAATACTTTTTTCGTGCTTGACTGTTAAATTTATATCTTTTGGTTTACTGTTGTAAATATCATAAGCTAAATAAGCTAAATAAATTATTCCAATCCACTTAAATGTATTTAGAAAAATTGGATTATCTAAAAAAAATGATCCAATTACAAAAATTACTAACGTTCCTTGAATCAAATTTGCTGTAATATCTCCTAGAGCTGTCCAAACACAATTTTTGACACCATAATTCATTGAATATGAAATAATTACAATTCTTGGTGTGCCAGGTGTGATAAATAAAAACAAAATTATCTGTAAAAAAAGGAAATATTCTAAGGGCAGCATTTTCTGGATAGTCCTAAAAAACCGGGAGCTAAAGATGGCTAGATAGGACTATCTATAAAGAATATATCATAGCCTATAGAAATTGCATTAATCATTTCTTTAATATTGATCAAAATCTTATGAAAAAAAGTCACAGGCCAGTCACCACCAAAGTGAAAAATCCAGATTCTAAGAAGAAAGTCTAGATTGGGTTGTATAAGCTGTCTGGACAAATCGGGTGACTTTTGAAGATAGTAAAAAGTAAAAAAATTATTATATAAGAACTATGAAAAGTATTATTATGTACACTGGTCCATTATGTGTTTTTTGTGGTGCAGCAAAAAGATTATTTGCTAGAAACAATATTGCTTATAAAGAAATCGATGTTTCGACCAAGGATGGCCTTAGAGATGAAATGATCAAAAAAGCTAATGGAAAAAGAACAGTTCCTCAAATATTTTTTGATGATTACCATATTGGTGGTTACGAAGAACTCAGAGCTTTAGAAAAAAATCAAGAACTCCATAATTTATTAAAATAACTTATCTTAATATTTGTAAACTTATTGCTCTACCTTAAAAGTAAGACAAATACCATTATTACAATATCTTTTACCAGTAGGCTCTGGACCATCTTCAAAGATATGACCGTGGTGTCCACCACATTTTTTGCAATGATACTCCGTTCTTGCGTAACCTAACAAATGATCTGTTTTTGTTTCAAAAACATTAGGTAAAGATTCAAAAAATGATGGCCAGCCTGATCCACTCTCATATTTTGACTTTGAATCAAAAAGCTTAGTATCACAGTTCACGCAATAATAACTTCCTTCTCGTTTTTCATTATTTAGTTCACTAGATCCAGGTTGTTCCGTTTCCTCTTTAAAAAGAACTAACTTTTGTTCAGCAGTTAAATTTGGATTTTTTTTAGACATATTGCTCAACAATTCTTTTTGGTTTTCCGGCAATTCATTCTTCAAGCATTTGTTGGCTTCCTATTAGATAAAATTATTCCAGACAATATAAAAATTGCTCCAAGCAAATGATAGAACATAAATTTTTCACTAAAAATTATAATAGCCATTGTTGCACTTAAAATTGGCATTAGATGAAGGAACACGCCTGACCTATTGGCGCCTATCAATGATATTCCTTTAATCCAACAAATGAAAGATGCAAGACCTGGAAATAAAACTACATAGATTAATACAAGTACAAAAGGTTTGTTAAGATTAATTTTAAATCCAAGATTATATTCTGCAATGTAAATCGGTATTAAAAAAATCAGCCCAAAAGTAATAATAACTTCAAGCAAAGATAATTGTGATAATTCATGTTTTCTTTTTTTTAATAAAGCCGAGTATGTAGCCCATGAAAACATTGCTATAACCATTGTTAGATCGCCTTTATTAAAGTCTAGATTTACCAATAATTCAAAATTGGCTTTGGTTATAATAAGTATCACACCAATAAAAGAACAAATAACTCCAAAAATTTGAAAGATGTTTGTTTTTTCAATTTTTAGAATTGATGAGATAAACATAATCATTACTGGGATCGTTGATATCATTAAGACACCGCTAATAACTTGGGTAAAATTTAATGAGTAATAAACAATTGAATTAAATATTGTAACACTAGTAATGCCTAATAAAATATAAAACTTGTAGTTTTCTAAGATATAATTTTTTTTTGATATAATTTCTTTGAAAGTAAATGGCAAAAGTATTAACCAAGCAAAAAACCATCTATAAAAATTTAATGAAAATGGTGGTATCTCATAATAACTTGCAAATTTTCCAACAATAAAGTTTCCTGCCCAAAAAAAGACAGCTAAAAATAAAAATATATATGCAAAATTTATTTTAAAATTCACCTAACTAAACCTTAGAGAGCTATATGGATCTAATTCCAAATTTGTATTCTCATTTGATACCATTTTTGAAATTATCTTCCCCGATATTGCTCCTAATGTCCATCCTAAATGATGGTGACCAAATGAATAAAATACATTTTTATAATTTTTGGAAGGACCTATAACTGGCAAATAATCTGGTAATGTTGGTCTAAACCCCAACCATTCATCTTCATGCTCTGGTAATCCATCTAACAAAAAATTGGCATTATTTACTAAATTTTTTATTCTACTTTTGCTTATTTGATTTTTTAAGCCACCAAATTCTACAGTTCCTACTACTCTTAGTCCTTGTTCCATAGGCGTCATTCCAAAACCTCTATTCTGAAATACAACAGGACGTGAAATTAAATGATCACAATCTTTAAAATGAATATGATAACCTCGTTCAGTGTCTAATGGAATATTTTCGTGTAGTTTATCTGTTAATTTTTTTGAAAAAGCTCCACAAGAAATAACCAATTTATCAAATATAAATCTTTGAGTTTCAGATCTTATTACGGGTTTATCTTCATCAAAATTTAAATCTTGAATATTTAATTTCAAAAACTTTCCGCCTTTTTTTATAAAATTTTCAAATAATTTTAACCAAATTTTTCTTGGATTTCTTGCGTGCCTAGCTTTTTTATAAAAAACTCCAGCATGATAAACTTTTTTAATATTTGGTTCTAAGTCATGAATTTCTTTTTTGTTCAGCAGTTGTTGTTCTGCTCCTATTTCATTTCTAATATTTATTTCTAATTCTCTGCTTTTGAGATTTTGATCATTCCAAATATACATAATGCCTTTATTTTCTACTAGTCCAGATAAATCAATTTCCTCAAATAATTCGTCATACGCTGGTAAAGCTAAATCTAATATCTGGTGCATATATTTAGCTGTATGCATCATATTTTTTGTACTACAATTTTTTAAAAATTTTAAAAACCAAGGAATCATTTTTGGAACGTAATTCCATTTTAAAGCTAAAGGTCCAGTAGAACTTAAAAGCATTGACGGTACATCAAATAAAAAATCAGGTCTGTTTAAAGGGATAGAGGCATAAGGTGAAAAGTGTCCTGCATTTCCAAAAGAAGCTGCAGAACTTACAGGCTCTTCTCTATCAAATAAAGTTACTTCATAACCTTTTTTTTGGAGAAAGAGAGCGCTACAAACTCCTTGAATACCTGCTCCAATAATTCCAATATGAATATTCTTCATTTAATATAATTATATATTAATCTTGATATCTGATTATCGCGACAAATTAATCAAATGAAAATTTCTTAGTTAATAATTTGTTTATTGTAAATTTTTGCACTCATTACAATGCTTAGTCCAATCATGGTTGCAAGCATTGACGATCCACCATATGACATTATCGGAAGTGGAGAACCAACTATAGGTAGTAAACCTAATACCATACTCATATTTACAGCCACATATACAAAAATAGACGAACCGAATCCATAACAAAAAAGTTTTCCAAAAAAACTTCTTGATATTGAACCAATTTTAATAATTCTAAAAATCAAGACTACATAAATTATTAATAAAAAAACTGAACCAACAAATCCTTGTTCCTCTGAAAATAGCGTAAATATAAAATCTGTATGCTTTTCTGGTAAAAAATCTAAATAACTTTGAGTTCCTTTTAAAAAACCTTTGCCAGTTAATCCTCCAGAGCCTACGGCAATTTTAGATTGAATAATTTGATAGCCAGCACCCAAAGGATCTCTACCGGGATCAAAAAAAGTTAAAATTCTAAGTTTTTGATATGGTTCTAAGAAAGAAATTACAAATGGTAACGAAATTAATAAAATTAAGCTTGAATAAACAAAATATCTTATATTTAAACCTGCTAACCAAAAGACAATTATACCACTCATACCAATTAAAATAGCAGTACCAAGATCAGGTTGGCTTACTACTAATAGAACAGGCATAATCAAAATTGTAATTGAAATAATTATATTTTTAAAACTATTAACGCTGGAAATTTGTGTTCGGTGAAAGTATCTTGCAAAGCAAATAATGATTGCTATTTTCATCAATTCGGAAGGCTGTAAATTTATAAAATGTAAGCTAATCCATCTTTGTGAGCCGGATGCAGTAACACCATATAATGAAACCCAAATTAAAAAAGCTAATATAACTGTATAAAAAAAGTAGGCTGTTGTATGCCAAAATTTTAAATTAATAAATGACAAAAAAATCATCATAGTAAAAAATATTACAAATCTTATAAAATGACTTTTAGAATGGTACAAAAATTCACCTCCATCTGTTGAGTACATTGAAATATTGCTTATAAAACCTAAAACCAAAACACATGTTAAAAGTATAAAATCAAAGGATCTTACTTTTTGAAACAAACTAAGGTGACTTGTGTATGATGATTGTTGAAACATTTAAATTTCTATTAAATCACTTTTTCTAATTTTTTCTCTTTCTTCATGACGATCAATAACTTTTTTAATTAACTTTTTTGCTAAAGGTGCTGCAGTTGAACTTCCAGACCCTCCATGCTCAACAAAAACACTAAGGGCATATCTGGGATTTTTGTATGGTGCAAAAGCAATATACCAGGCATGATCTCTATCCTCATAAGGTATTTGTGAAGTATCTAAATCTAATTCTCTTTGTAATTTTGTAATCCTTTTAACTTGTGCAGTTCCAGTTTTACCTGCAAACTGATATTTTGGATCTTCTATCCTGGATTTATAAGAAGTTCCCCTCCATTCATTTGTGGAAGCAAATATGGCATCCAAGACAAATTTAACATTCTCTTGGTTTCTAAAAAGTTTTGTATATTTTTTTGCATCTTGATTAAAAAAATTTTCAGCATTTTTTTTAATAATTGATGAATCATCTTTTTCAACTTCATTAAGACTTTGGGCCATTTTATACTTAATCTCTTCTAAACTTTCTTGACTTCCATCTACTGTTATTCTTGGAAAAATTTTAAAACCACCATTTGCAAGCTGGGCTATCATCAAACATAATTGCAAAGGTGTAGTTTGAATATAGCCCTGGCCAATACCTGTTATTAGCGTTTCACCTAAAACCCATCCTTCACCAAAATGATCTTTTTTCCATTTAGTTGAGGGAATCAGTCCTTTCTTTTCCTCCATATACAAATTACCTAAAACTTTATTACCTAAACCAAAATTAGTTGCAGTTATATTAAGTCTGTCTACACCAAGTCTTCGAGACATCTCATAAAAATAAGAGTCACAAGATTGTTTGATTGCATTTCTTAAATCTACAACTCCATGACCTTTTTTTTTCCAACAATGATATGTTTGTCCGTACATTTCCATTTTTCCTGTGCAATTAACTTTGAAATTTTGAGAAATCACATTATTTTCTAAAGCTGATAAAGCTACAATTGGTTTAATTGTCGATCCTGGAGAATATAATCCAGATAATGTTTTGTTTATTAACGGTTTTAGTGGGTTTTCTGTAATTGATTTCCATTTATCAATACTTATTCCGTAAAGAAATAGATTTGGGTCAAATGAGGGTGATGAGTGCATTGCAATAATCTCACCTGTATAAATATCCATAACACTTATAGAGCCAGCTTTGTCGGCTAATAATTCATTGCAAAATTTTTGAACTTCAGTATCAACGGTTAATTTAATTTTTTTACCTTTTTTACCTTCTTGAAAATCTACCTGGTTTATTCTTTTTCCATAAACATTAACTTCATATCTTTGAACGCCATTAATACCAATAAGATCATTTTCAAAAGTTTTTTCTAATCCTGATTTTCCAACCCTCAATCCAGGAACATGTTTGTTTTTAATATTTTCATTATTCATCAAGTCATTTTGGCTTGCTTGTGCAACATAACCTAGTAGATGAGTATAATTTTCTTTAAAAGGATAGTTTCTTGAAACAGATAAAACAGGTTTTACTCCAGATAGTTCGTGTAGATAAAAATTAACTTTTGAAAATTGATCCCAAGTTAAATTTTCAGAAATTATTAATGTTTCCCATGGTTTTTGTTGTCTCTTTTTTTTGCTTATTTTTAAAAATTCTTTATCAGATAAAGGTAAAATATTTTTTAGTCTTACCATTAAATATTTAAAATCCTCAACCTGTTCTGGAATAACATGAAGTTGGTATACTTTTATATTGCCGGCAACAATATTTCCAAAATAATCTTGAAAATCTCCTCTTACAGGGTGTAGCCGCCACTCTCTTAGTCTATTTTTATCTGAGAGCGTAAGATATTTTTTATTTTCACTAATCTGTAAAGTAAATAATCTCGCTATAATTCCAGTAAATACTATTCCTTTTGCAATTGATAAAATGAAAACTCTTCTATTAACAGTGTTAAATTTTCTAATATTAGAGTCACCGTCTCTAAACATGGGGACCTCCAAAAACTAATTTTTGATAATAATCAAATACATTGCTAAAAATTACATAGAATAAAAAAGTGAATAAAATGTTTACTAAAACACTTTCGTATAAAATTTGCACATTAAAAAATAAACTTACAATTACGTAGATAACTGAATTAACAACGAGTATTGTAAATCCAAAAAAAAACCAATCTTTAACCAGACTAGGTCGTAAAGTAATGTTTCTTAAATATGCTGAAAAACCACATATTAATAAATAAGCTAATGCACTTATCCCTATTGGTAGACCTACCACTGCATCATTAAATAAACCGGTTATAAAAATCAAACCGTGACCAATGCTACTGGGTTTTTTTAAACTCCAATAATAAATTAGAATAAATGGAAAATTGAATGAAAAATATTTTAAATTTAGATAGTTTAAGTCAAACTCATTTAAAACAGATATTACCAATAAAATAATTGGACCCTTTTCTAATAGTTGTCTAAAAAAACTGTATCGACTTATTTCGCTCATTATCCCTCATCCTTTTTAAATGAGATTAATTTTACAAATCTTAGTTGTGAAAAATCTGAAAAAAAATTCACATTTAAATTCGGACTATCATATTTTTTTTCAATTTTACCTATCGGTATACCAGATTTAAAAATACCACCTGCTCCAGAAGTAAAAACTATATTCTCATTTTCTATGAGACCTTGCTCTTTAATATATTGAATAATTCCTTGTTCTCCTCCAGTCCCAGACAAAATTGATTGAATACTATTAGGCATAATATCTACAGGAATTTTACTATTTAAATCAGACAGAAGTAATACTCTTGAAGTAGAGAAGGTAATCTCAACGATTTTACCAACAAGATAATCACCATCCATAACTGCCATGCCTAACTGAACATTACTTCTACTGCCTTTATTGACAATTATTGATTTTAAGAACGGACTTTGTTTATCAATTAAAACTTTTGCAAGAATTTCATCGGAGAAATAATCTATCTCATCAATAGTAGACTTAAGTCTCTTATTTTCCGCTAAAACAAATTCCATATTATAATTTTGACCCGTTTGGTCTTTGAGTTCTTTTTTTAATTGAATATTTTCTCTATATAAAAAAAAATGACTTTTAGTTTTTATGTAAGCATTCTTAACAAAATTTTCTGGTACAGATGCTATAAAGCTGGATCTATAAGCTACTTCTTTTAAAGAAACCTTTAGATAGTCAACTACTTTAAAATTATATTTTCCAAGTATCAATAGAGTTAAAGTTAAAAGAATTAATCCTAGAAGAGAAAATTTTTGTTTGTTCTCTTTCTTTATGAAAGCTGAACGAATAGCAATTACAAAATCATCTCTGCTACCCGTTTGCATTTTAAATTAGTATTCAGATAGCATCGAAGTGAAAATTTCTTCTTGATCTAAAGCTTTTCCTGTTCCTATCGCTACGCAGGCTAGCGGATCCTCAGCAATATGCACTGGTAATCCTGTTTCTTTAGTTAGTCTTTTATCAATATTTTTCAATAATGCACCGCCGCCGGTTAATGTTAAACCCATGTCAACTAGGTCTGCTGATAATTCTGGAGGTGTATTTTCTAAAGCATCTTTAATTCCATTAATCATTTCTCTTAAGATGGGATTAAGTGCTTCAACTGTATCTTCTTCAGTAATATTAATTTCCTTAGGAGTTCCTGATCTTAGATCTCTGCCTTTCACAGCATAAGTATTATTATTTGTTGCAATTGCTGTGCCAATTTCTTTTTTTATTTTTTCAGCTGAGCTATCACCAATCATTAAGTTATATTCTTTTCGCATATAACTTATCATTGCTTGGTCCATTGCATCTCCAGCAACTCTTAAAGAGTTAGAATAAACAACTCCACCTAATGACATAACGGCTATTTCAGTTGTTCCACCTCCGATATCAATTACCATTGAACCAGTTGCTTCTGAGATTGGAAGGTTTGCACCAATTGCTGCTGCAATCGGCTCTTCAATTAATTGAACTCTTCTAGCTCCAGCTGCAAGAGCACTATCTTGTATTGCTTTTCTTTCCACAGGTGTAGAGCCTGATGGAACACAAATTAAAATTCTTGGATTAGCAAAAGATCTTCTTTTGTGCACTTTTTTAATAAAATATTTAATCATTTCTTCTGTAACTATAAAATCTGCAATAACACCATCTCTTAGTGGTCTGATAGCCTGAATATTTCCGGGAGTTCTACCTAGCATTGTTTTTGCTTCGTCTCCAACAGCTAAAACAGATTTTTTTCCTTTGTTGTCTATTACCGCTACAACAGAAGGTTCATTAAGTACCACTCCTTGTTCTTGTAAAACAACTAGTGTATTTGAAGTTCCTAAATCGATGGCCATATCTTGGCTCCACATCGAAGCTATCTTATCAAAAATACCCATTATTATATTCCTTTCATTTTTTGAGATTTATAATTCTGTTCGTTTTCAAAACTTTCTGGCGCTGTTTTATTTCTTTTTATAATCATTTTATTCAAAGCGTTTATATAAGAATTTGCGGAAGCGACTAATGTATCAGTATCTGCTGCTTGTCCAACAGTTGTTTTTCCATTTTCCTCAATTCGAACACTTACTGTGGCCTGAGCATCCGTTCCCTCTGTGACAGCATGTACTTGGTAAAGCTGTAAATTTACATCATGAGGATAAAGTTTCTTTATACATTTAAATATTGCATCAACCGGTCCATCACCAGTCTCTGAAGCACTTTTAACATCTCCAAATACATCAAGAGTCATTTCTGCTCTTTGTGGCGCTCCTGTTCCTGCAAAAACTTTTAAAGATTTTAAGTTTATGGCATTTACTTTATTGTCAATAATTAAACTATCATCAACTAAAGCTATTATGTCTTCATCATAAACATGCTTTTTCTTATCAGCTAGTATTTTAAATTTTCCAAATGCATTTTCTATCACATCGTCTGTAACATCAATATAACCAAGATTATTCAATTTATCTTTAAATGCATGTCTTCCTGAGTGTTTACCCATTACTAAAGAAGTTTGTTTTACTCCAACACTCTCAGGTGTCATGATTTCATAAGTGTTTCTGTTTTTAAGCATCCCATCTTGATGAATTCCAGCCTCGTGGGCAAAAGCATTTTTTCCAACAATTGCTTTATTAAACTGGACTGGAAAACCAGTTGCGTTTGACACTAATTTTGATGCCTTGCTTAAAAGAGTTGTATTAATTCCTGTTTTATAGGGCATTAAATCATTTCTAGTTCTCATTGCCATTACCACTTCTTCTAAAGCAGCATTACCAGCTCTTTCTCCAATACCATTAATTGTACATTCTATTTGTCTTGCGCCTGCTTGAACCCCAGCTAACGAGTTTGCAACTGCTAAACCTAAATCGTTATGACAATGTGTCGACAATATTGCTTTATCGATATTTGGAACTTTATTTAGTAATGTTTGAATAATTTTTGTAAATTCAGATGGAACAGTATACCCAACGGTATCAGGAATATTTATTGTCTTTGCTCCACATTTAATTGCAAGTTCTACTGTTTTGCACATATAATCCATACCCGTTCTAGTTCCGTCCTCACAAGACCATTCAACATCATCAGTAAATTTTCTCGCATAAGTAACGTGCTCTTTAATAGATTCATAAACTTCCTCGGGAGTTTTATTTAATTTATGCTTCATATGTAAAACGCTTGTAGAAATAAAAGTATGAATTCTAAATCTTGGCGCATGTTTTAGAGCCTCATAACATCTGTCTATATCTTTTTTTGAGTGTCTTGAAAGACCTGCGGGAATAGATTTTTTTAAAACTTTGCTTACCTCAGTTACTGCTTCAAAATCTCCGGGTGATGCTACTGGGAAACCCGCTTCAATAATATCAATTCCAAGTTCATCAAATACTCTTGCAATTTGAATTTTTTCTTCCAAACTCATTGATGCACCAGGCGATTGTTCACCATCACGCATCGTTGTATCAAAAATATATACTCTATTCTTATCAGTCATTTTACTAAAAATTCAGCCAAGGCATAATACAGTCTCTCGTGCAGATTGCAAAATAAAATAAATAAATTAACCTAAAATTAACAAATTTTTTACTTCTTATCGCTATCAACCAATTTTTTCTTGCTTATCCATGGCATCATAGCTCTAAGAACGGTTCCAACTTTTTCAACCGGATGCTCAGCCAGTTTTTCTCTTGTTTTTAAGAAGTTTTTTTGGCCATCTTTACATTCGTCCATCCATTGTTTTGTAAACTTGCCAGACTGAATATCAGCCAATACTTCTTTCATCCTTTTCTTTGTTTCTTCTTTATTAATAATTTTTGGACCCGTAACATATTCTCCGTACTCTGCTGTATTTGAAATAGAATAATTCATGTTTGCAATTCCTCCTTCATAAATTAAATCAACAATTAATTTAACTTCATGAACAGTTTCAAAGTATGCCATCTCTGGCTCATAACCAGCTTCAACTAAAGTTTCATAACCATTTTTAATTAATTCAACCAGTCCTCCGCATAATACTGTTTGTTCTCCAAATAAATCGGTTTCGACTTCATCTTTAAATGTAGTCTCAATTATTCCAGATCTTCCACCACCAATAGCTGAAGCATATGACATAGCAAGATTTCTTGCATTTCCCGATCCATTTTGATGGACAGCAAATAGACATGGTACACCAGCTCCTTTTTCAAATTCACTTCTTACTAAATGGCCTGGTCCTTTTGGTGCAACCATAAACACATCTAAATCTTTTCTAGCTTTAATAAGATCATAATGAATATTTAATCCGTGAGCAAAGGCTATGGAAGTTCCTTCTCTAACTCTTTGTTCAATATGATTTTTATAAATTATTGCTTGAAGTTCATCTGGAGTTAAAATCATTACAACATCTGCCCATTCCGCTGCATCAGATAAGTTCATAACTTTTAATCCCTTTGACTCTGCTTTTGCTTTACTTGCAGATCCATCTCTTAGGGCCACTACAACATCTTTAACTCCACTATCTTTTAAGTTTAATGCGTGAGCATGTCCTTGACTTCCATAACCAAATATAGCTATTTTTTTGCTTTTAATTAAATTTGCATCAGTATCTTTTTCATAAAACATTTTCATAATTTTCTCCTTATTTATTTAAATACTTCTGCTCCTCTTGTCATTGCAACCGCTCCAGTTCTTGAAGTACTGACAAGTCCAAGTAATTTTAAATTTTTTGTTACTTTATCTATCTCTCTCCTTAAAGCAGTAATTTGAATTACAACAGATTTATTTGTTTTATCCAATATTACAGCATTATAATTTTTACAAGCTTTTAAGGCTTTTTCTCTTTTAGAATTATTACCAACAATCTTAAATAAAGCCATTTCTTTAAATATTACATTTTTATCTTCTCTTTTAAAATCAGCAACTTTGTGAAC
>JACKQG010006194.1_pt1 | contig 12797 bp, 6 predicted proteins | sample 8237621 | NCBI WGS metagenome assembly JACKQG01 (sample SAMN15677084, study PRJNA649215) | marine metagenome | biome: marine; feature: Black Sea; material: saline water; isolation source: suspended particulate matter (SPM) from the Black Sea western gyre | collected 2013-06-09/2013-06-10 | depth...
ATTTTCTTGCGTAGCTCATCTGTTGCAGGATACCCTACTGAGATAATGAGTTCTGCTCTCTTTTTCATCGGAATGCCAAGAAGCTCTTTCACTTGTTTTTCATCGAACCAACCCATGATACAGGTCCCCAATCCTTCTGTCGTAGCCTGAAGGCAAAAATGTTCCACGGCGATCCCTACATCCATGATCGTGTAAGGTTTGTCTTTCAGCAGGGTTCCTAATTTCGATGTCAGGTTCGGAGCCTCCCTGACGACCACAACCAGTATTGGAGAATCTTTGGTAAAATGATTAAATCCCAACCATTTAGAGCGGGCGGCTTTTGCTATCTTCTGCTTCAACTCAGGTTTGTCAACAATGACTAGCTTCCAGGGTTGTGCGTTGCAGGCTGATGGAGCCAGGCGCAGAGCTTCGATACAGCGATCCAGTTTCTCCTTTTCCACCTTACGGCCTGGATTGTAGGAACGACAACTTTGACGTCTATTAACTAATTCAAGAAAATCCATATGCAAATATATAATGATATTGTAACATGCTACCTGTCTAACTTGTCCAACCTGTTCAAAAAAATTCCGACCTTTGCATAAAATCGAGATGTATGTATGAGAAGAAAGGAAAGAAAACCGGAAAGCCGGCACCAAAGTTAACTGCGTTGGCTGAGTTAGGAGAGTTTGGCTTGATTGATCGGTTGACTAAGAATATTTCCATTCACAATCCAGCAACACTCAAAGGTATTGGTGATGATGCAGCGGTCATTGATCCGGGAAACAAACTGGTTCTGGTATCCACAGATCTGCTGGTGGAGGGCATCCATTTCGACATGACATACACACCTCTGAAGCATCTGGGATACAAATCGGTGGTAGTCAATGTTTCGGATATTGCAGCGATGAATGGTGTTCCCGGACAAATAACAATTTCGATGGCTATCTCCAGTCGCTTCCCGGCGGAAGCGCTCGATGAAATCTACGAAGGGATCAAACTGGCTTGCCAGAAGTACAGGGTTGACCTGGTCGGTGGAGATACCAGCTCGAGCACAATCGGGTTGATGATTTCAGCGACTATACTGGGCGAAGCTGACAAAGATGAGATCGTTTACCGCAATGGAGCCAAACCGGGGGACTTGTTATGTGTCACCGGTGACCTGGGCTCAGCATACGTAGGATTGTTGCTGCTTGAACGGGAGAAGAAGGTTTTCCAGATCAATCCAGGCATGCAACCTGAATTGGCCGGTTTCGACTACCAGGTAGGCCGCATATTGAAACCGGAGGCTCGAGCCGATTTCAGAGCAGTATTGCAAGAGATTGATATGAAGCCTACCTCCATGATCGATATTTCAGACGGATTGGCATCTGAAACTCTTCATCTGTGTAAACAATCCGATGTAGGATGTAAGATATATGAAAATAAAATTCCGATTGATGCGTATACACGCGAGGTTGCAATCGATTTCAATATCATCCCGACTGTGGCTGCCTTAAGCGGCGGAGAGGATTATGAGTTGCTCTTCACGATCCCTCAAAACGATTACGAAAAAGTAAAAGATGTAGCAGGAATCTCAGTGATCGGCCATATGACAGCCCCCGGTACAGGCAGATTCCTGGTTACGCCGGAAGGGAAAGAATCGAAGTTGACAGCACAGGGATGGGATTCTTGTAAATCGTAATTCTTTTGATGTCATCAGCCCGTGTAAAATATTTCTCTCACCTCGACAGCATCGTTAAAGCGATCCCGCATAAGCCGGGCGTATATCAATTTCTGGATAGCAAGAACAAAATCATTTACGTTGGAAAAGCCAAAGACCTGAGAAAACGGGTCAGCTCCTATTTTACCAAGATTCATTCGATCAGCGGAAAAGTACAGATGCTGGTGAGGAAAATTGCCGACATCAAATATATTGTTGTGAGTACCGAACAGGATGCTCTGTTGCTTGAAAATAATTTGATAAAAAAATACCGTCCCCGTTACAATGTGGCATTGAAGGACGACAAAACATTCCCCTGGATACGCATTCGTAATGAGCCTTTCCCACGGGTCGATTACACAAGGAACCTGACCCGCGACGGATCCCAGTATTTCGGACCTTATGCCAACGTTCGGATGATGCATACCTTACTGGAACTTATCCGGCAACTTTATCCGCTGAGGAACTGTACATTTAAATTGACAGATAGTAACATCCGTGATCAAAAATTCAAGGTTTGCCTGGAATACCATATCGGCAACTGTAAAGCCCCTTGTGTTGGGCTGCAATCATCAGAGGATTACGATGAATCGATTCATAGTATTCGCGATATCATCAAGGGGAATCTCTCTTCGGTAGCCAGGCAATTGAGAAAGCTTATGATGGAACTGGCGGAGAAAAGGGAGTTTGAAAAAGCCCACCTTGTGAAGGAGAAGTACCTGGCACTGGAGAAGTACCAAAGTAAATCGACGGTTGTCAATCGCAATATCAATGATATAGATGTCTTCTCCATTGTCTCCGATGCGACAACCGCTTATGTGAATTTCATGAAGGTGATGAATGGTGCGATCATTCAGGTCCATACGATTGAATTACAGAAAAAACTGGATGAATCAGATAAAGAACTCCTTTCTCTTGCAATTACAAATATTCGCCACCGCTTTGAAAGTGGATCGCCGGAGATCATTGTTCCCTTCGAACCTGATTTCGAACACCCTCATGGCACCTTTACCGTTCCGAAGATCGGGGATAAAAAGAAGTTACTGGAGCTTTCTCAACGCAATGTGAAGTATTACCAGCTGGAAAAAGAGAAACAGAAAGAGTTGGTCGATCCTGAGCACAAGAGCCGGCGTATCCTGAATGCAATGATGAAAGATCTCCGGATGACCGAGCTTCCCGAACACATCGAATGTTTTGATAATTCAAATATCCAGGGAGATTTTCCCGTTGCAGCTATGGTCTGTTTCATGCACGCCAGGCCCGATAAAAGTGAATACCGTCATTTCAACATCAAAACCGTACAGGGTTCAGACGACTACGCCTCCCTGGAGGAGATCGTATTCAGGAGGTACAAACGGTTGCTAGATGAGAATAAACCTCTTCCTCAACTAATCATTGTCGATGGCGGAAAAGGTCAGCTGAATGCCACGCTGAAAAGCTTGAAAAAGCTAGGGTTATCGGGAAAGATGACGGTTATAGGAATTGCCAAAAAACTGGAAGAGATTTACTACCCCCATGATCCGTTGCCGATGTATCTGGATAAGAAATCAGAGTCCCTCCGGCTGATCCAGCAGATGCGGGATGAGGCGCATAGATTCGGGATCACCCATCACAGGAAACGAAGGGAGAAAGGAACAGTGAAATCGGCTCTGACCGATATCAACGGTATCGGATTCAATACTGCCCGGCAACTGCTTCTAACATTCAAATCGGTGAAACGGATCAGGGAAGCATCGCCGGAAGAACTGCAGAAGATAATCGGAAAAGCGAAGGGGAAACTGGTGTTTGAGTTCTTTGCGAATAAGTGAAGACAAGTTCGATATAACGGATTTACATCTTACGTTTTACGTTCCACCTCCCTGCGTCCCCACATTCCTTCCACTCCCCATCCCAAGAAACATCCAGCTACATTGGCGATAAAATCCCAGGGGGAAGCGACCCGTTTCGGTATCACAAACTCCTGAAGCAGTTCAGTTAACCCAGCTACACCCAGGCTAATTAAGAATGTAAGGATGATGGCGTTCCGGGAGACGGATGCCGGGGTGCCTTTCTTTCTGAATCCCCTGACAAGGAGAAAGAAGAAGACGGCAAAAATAAATGTATGTACCAACTTATCGGGTTGAAACAGGTCTATGTAAGAAGGAAGCTTTGGGAGGACCGTCCCCGGAACACAGGTGAGGACAAAAATAAGGAGGCCCCACAAAACAGCCCACCGGTTATTCTGCAGGAACTTTTTCACGTGTTGCGACAGGTTTATGATTTACGCCTCGATCAGCTCTTTATACTGAGCGGCATCCAGGAGCTCATCCAATTCAGCCAGATCAGCGATCCTGATCTTCACCACCCAACCCAGGTCATATGGATCCTTATTGATGATTTCCGGTGTGGAAGAAAGTTCTTCGTTGTATTCAAGCACTTCTCCACTTACAGGCATGAACATATCGGAAACAGTTTTCACTGCTTCAATGGTTCCGAAAGCCTCATCTTTGTCAAGGGTTTCACCCACCGTCTCAACTTCGATAAAAACGATATCGCCAAGTTCTTGCTGTGCATAGTCTGTGATTCCGATAAAAGCCAGATCACCATCAATATTTAGCCATTCATGGTCTTTTGTGTACTTCAGATTTTCAGGAATATTCATGGATGTAAATATTATTTTTTGTGGTCAAATATACTGCTTTTTCAATTATTGAGACAGTGTAAACCTGAGTGCCAATCCACCCTGAGTATTCGAGGTCCGGTATTGGTTGGAGACATATGGTGTCATAATATCCTTGTCGAAGTAAAACCGAATATTGAACCGGGCACTCAGGTTGTAATCAACCGAGAAATTAATTGCAAGACGCTGTTGTCCGCTGGAGATCTGGTTGATATCTTCATCCACACGTCGCAGTGTGGTTTTATTCTGACGCAATGAGAAGTCAAGCTTGACGTTCAGATCACTGGAGCTACCCCCTCTGCTTCTGCTCCTTCTACTTCCAAAAAGACCCGAGAAATTTAGCCGGATATTTTTAAACCTGTATCCGATCCCGGCAACATATTCGGTACTCTTGATCTCGGTAAGCTGATTATTTACAAAACTGAAACTCAGGTTTCTTGATTTCCGGATTTCGAACGTTGTAAGCAGACTGTTATTCCATCCCATGTCAAACCGGATCAGCGGGCTGAATTGCTCTGTGATAGTCACCACATTCATCTCCCGTTCCGGAATAAAATTTCCGGCTGCATTCACAGCATATGGGAGGCCGTTTCTCTCCTCATAATGAATGTTTGAAACATAATTGCTCACGGTATAGGTAGCGATGTATGCGTGAGTCAATGTCAGGTTCCGCAAGAACTTCCGGAAAAATTTCATTTTGGAGAGGCCGTCATAGGTCACCCGCCAGTTAGGAAGAGGGATCCCTGGGAAAGCGGAGAGACCGATCTTTGACGGATCCTGTCCTTTGTATGCTGCCAGGAATGCTATTGCCATCACTTCCTGATTGGTAGCTCCATACCCATTTGGAAATCCAAGTGAATCTACTCCTTGCGACCAGAGATTCGTTGCAGCATACCGCTGAGCGATCAACAACCTCGACTCCTTCAGTTTCTCAAAAAGGAGAGACATGTTCTCATCTCCCTCTTTGGTAAAAGAGGTTCCGATAATGATATATGATATAGTATAGTTCCCGGCCATTTGTGGAGAGTAGGAGTCAAAGTTCCCATTCGCGTCAGCCTTATAATACTCTTGCCTGTTATTCGTCTGCTGCTTGGTGGCTGTCAATTCAATACGCAGATCCCGGAGGGGTTCGATACTCGCTTTGATATTGAGGCTCTCATTGAATTTCTTATGATAGGCTGAATTCAACAGTGTATCCAGTGTCATCCAGCCCCGGTCTACTGCCCTGGGGCGAATATCCTTTTGATCTCCAAAAACAAATCCAAGTCCGGGAGCATTCATGCCGAGGTTGATTCCCATGAAATCGGGTTCTGGCATAAATCCGGGAAGCATAGTCCCATGACCCTGACTATACTGGAAGCTCGCTTTTCTCAATCCCATCAGGATCCTTAATGTTCCTTCAAGTAAAAATTTGCCAACGTTAAACTTGGGCTTTTCCGGCTTAAGACTATCAGGTATCGTTGTCGGTGACTGAGCTGGATCTTTTCCACGGCCAGGTTTGTCGAGCATCATCGATCGTGGATCCTGGGATCTTCTTTTCCCCTGGTTGATTTTTTTCAGGTAAGGTAACTTGTTATAGAGATTGAGCAGGTTCATTGCACCATTCAACGCATAGGTGGCATTGTTTTCAATTACGTTCCCAAGTTGTTCCTGAACCGAGAGAGGACTGGCAGACCAGCGATAGCCTGATTGATAACCGGCCGTCATGTTAATGAAATTTAATATCGGGATCTTGGAAAAGGGTAGTTCCCAGGTAATTGAGGCTGTTTGGTTATAGTTATTCATGGTCCCTTTGGAGAAGATCTCATCCCAGATCTGCTCCCGTGATGATTTGTCAACCCTTCCAGGGGGTTCATTGATGAATGATCTGGCATTGGCAGCCCAGGTGAACCGGAGTGATTTACTAAAATCGTACTTCAGATCATACACTCGGGTCCAATCCCATCGTTTGATGTAGAAGGTTTCCATCGGGACAACTGCCCGGCTCTTGTTCCTGAATTTCCGCTGATCATATTCACGGATCATATCTGTGCGGAAAGAGAAATTTTTAGGAACATAGAAGAAGTTGAAGTCCTTGATAAACTTGAGCGCTTTACTCGCCGAGGCCCATTTCGACTTTTCGAAAGGTTTGACATTTTTCGGTCTGAGGGCGAAATTATACCCAATCCCTCCTGTATATCGTTTGTTCAGTTCATAGTCAATATCAGCGTCCCTGTGGAATGTTTCCGAATAGGCATAGCTGACGTTGAAATTTTCAATATCGTATGGTCTCGGCTTCTTATCCGTTGTCCTGTCTTTCCGCACATTCATCAGGTTGAAGTTCTTTCGCTCGGTATAATCAATCGCCAGGTGGCGCACTGAATCCTTCTGGTGCTTAGACCCCATAGCATCAATTACATCTTTCAGATGAAGGTCGGGATTCAGTGGATCATAAAGTGGTGTGATCTGCTGGAGGGAGTAGTCGAAATGCATAGGGATCCGGATACCCATTCGTTCAGGAAAGAATTTACCCAGTTGCAGGTCTGTATCGAAACCCAGGAGCATGGCGGCTTCCATCAGCCGTTCGGTGGTCTTTTGTTCGATCGATCCAAATCCGGCACTGCTATAGCTTCCGGTTAGCTGAATCCGACCCAGGTCTGCCAGGTCGGCTGCCACACGAGCAATAGCAGCCCAGCCTCCTTTTTTGTTGAAATCACTCAACCGTAGCTCATCAACCCAGATCTCTGCGCATTTCGCCTGTCCGTCATCATCAGGGGAACTGGAGGTTTTTTTCGGATTTCTGATCCCGATCATGATTGCCCGTACATCGCTGATCGTAGGTGATCCCACCACTGTGATTTTATTCTTTCCGTCGTACTGGGAATATGGCATGGACGGCGTTAGTGTGTTTCCCGGCTGTCGCATGGCAATGATCCGTTCATATTTCACCTGAACAAGCCGTTCGAGATCAATGTCGAAGTCATTTGCCACCGGCCAAATGGACTCCGGATCCTCCGGACTTGTACCCCAGGGTGTGAATGTCAGTGGTATCTCGTATTCGTAGAAGTTCTCTGTGAAGTCACTTCCCACACGCATAAAGATTGTCAGGTCTCCATTCTTCAAATCCTGACTCTGAATGGCTTGCTCGGCATGAACGAACATCTTCAGGCGCTTGAACTGGCGAAAGTCAAACTCCGCTGTCTTGTAAGCTGCCCTGGCATCCCCGTCAACCAGATTACAGATTTTGAGGGCCATCGATTGCTCATTCAACTGCTGAAAGTTAGTGGATGCCCAGTTGGTTTCCCGTTCGATACCCGGAGGCATCACATAGGGAATCGGCTCTTTGCTTCCATTCTCCTCAATGCTTACCGTACTGATGTCAAACGTGGTCTGATTTTGATATTCGTCAGGGATATACTCGCCCGGTGCGAGCAGACTGAAATCATATTTTCTCCACTCACCACGGGAAAGTTCCAGCGTGGCAAACCGGCAAACGATCGCTTTCTCAAAACCCTTAAAGAACATTCGCATAAAACGGATTGAGGTAAATCCCTGGATATCACCAACTACTTTGTCGGGTGTACGGATAGGGATTTTAAACTGATACCATTTGACTCTTCCCCGGGTACCGTCTGCCAACGGAATATTTGTTGCTTCATATACGTTGGTGATGTAGTTCTGTCCGGGCTTCATCTTATCCGGCCGCAACTGTACCCTATACTGGTAGTACCGTTCCGATTCGCTCAGGGTGTTGTCTTTGTTGATATCTTCAACATTGGGAAGTGTGGTTGCCAGGGTCGGATAACTCTCGGTAGTAGTCTCCGCAGCAGGAGAGTTGCCTTCGGTGTTGTTGTACTTTTTGTATCTCTCCAGAATACTTGAATATTTGGGATCGTTGTCATAATCTGTTCCGAGGAAGTAGTGATAGTTATCGGCTGAAGGGTCAATCGCAGCTAGTTGGTAAGCCTGGGAAGCAGGGCCAAAAGCATTATTCAGTTTGGCGATATAGTTCGTATCAAAAAAGGATAGCTCATCTACCGTTGGTAATCCATCATATCCTACATCCTGGTAGGGGCGGGATGCGGGATTGTTATCGAATGCTTCAACCAGGGCCTGAATCGTAGGCACCCGTCCCCAAATAGTCGTATCGACATTGACGATAATATCGTTGACAGGCAGCCCGTTTTCATAACTTTTCCGGCCGTCCTTCAGAATATCTTCACTCACATCTCCGAGGTTAAAATAAAGCTCCCCTGAATTGGTTGAATCATACACAAAAGGGTCCATCATCCAGAACTCGATGTACTGGATGTTCGTCGCATCAAAATCTGAGGATTCTATCCGCCGCATGATCCCTCCCCATCTGGATGCTGGTTCACTCAAGAATCCATCTGCCTGCATCCCTTTGGAGAATCCTGATGGCAAAACATCGTAGTTGTAACTACCCCGCTCAGCGGGATAATATGCCATATTCAGTACTGCCATGTTCACCGGGACTCCATTCAAGGGTTCTTTATTGGGAAAAACTTCCGATTCCCAGATTTGTCTGACGTACTGCCTGGAGAGTTCCGTATTGTTGACGTTTGACGGAACGAGGCTGGTATTCCTGTCGTAAAAAAGGGGATCAACCACATACCATGCCAGCTGCGCACGGTTAAATCCATATGTCAGTCCTGTTCCGGGTGCTGCTTCCGGGAACATATTCAATTCGGATTGCCCCTGAGGTGTACTGGCCAGGAACCATGTTCCGATATTACGCAGGTCGATGGTTGATTTGGCTCCTTCAAAATCGTCGATATAAGTAGTGCCAACCTTGCCAATCGCTTTGGAGTGGCCCGGGATGAAGTGCGCAAATTCTGCGTCAACCGCGATGCTGGATACAGCTTTGGTGGATATCAGCGGAAGTACATCGATCATCCGTGTCAGCAGGCGGGACTCTTTCCGATAGGTAAGATTCACACCCCAGATCGTGTTGGAGATGGGTTCGTCCCCGTAATTGACTCTCAGTGTCAGCGGGCGCTCATTTAAATTCATTATCGTTGCCCCCATCTGAAAGTTTTTATTGAGCTTGAAATCGACATTCGCTCCCATCAAACGTTTTGTTTGAATATTAAACATCTGGTTACTCTCTAGCGAAATGTTGATCGGAGTTCCGGAATTGAGGACCCCTTCGTTGATGATCCGTACACGGCCCAGTGTATAGTCGACAGTATAATCTACATTTTCTGTCAGCAGGATGCCGCCGGCATAAACGCGAACAGATCCCTGTGGAACATTCAGGGCATTCAGTGAGATCTCCGAACCTGTTGTCGATTTATAGAATCCCTCCAGCACAAACTTGTTCTTATCCGGATATTGCTTCGCCATGGTTTTAGTCATGGTATAGAGTGAATCGTAACAATACTTATCAGCCAGCTCCAGAGATGCTTTCGGGTCGGCCGGATCGAAAATCGAATCTCGAAGGTCCTGTCCGAATGGTTCCAGAACCGTGAAGAAGACTCTTCCGTTTGAGGATTGGATTGTACCACCCCTTGTTGCAGCGTTATCAATGAAGTCGAACATCCCGTCGCCAGGAGGATTCAGCTGTTGGTTAAGGTTGTCAAAATTCAGCACCCTGATCAGTGGGATTCCTTTGATACGCGTCTCTTCCAGGTAAGCTGTAGGGACCCCATTGGCATTCCCCGAATAGAGGATGTTAAGGGTAAAGTCGTTTGGTTGGATCTGGTAAGCGCCCAGTGGATAAACATTCTTCATCATCAGATTCCACATTGGGATCCTGGTATTCAGCGCTGTGCTCTTCAGCAGTTTTACGATGAGACACTGTGGGGAGTTGATCCCTTCATCAGAGAACTCTCCAACCTGATAAATCGTTGTATCGCCCACCAGCTGGTATTGAAAGGCAACACCCAGAATCTGGTCAGAATTCAGCATGGTGTTGATCGAAATGAAGCCCAGCTTTGGGTTGAAGGTGTATTCAGTAGGAAGAAGCTTTCGGGCGCTCTCCACCTTTTCAAAATCGATCCCCGAGGTAAGGAAGAACGGAGGGCCCTTTAGGTAATCCGATACCATATTGATGTTTCTGGCCTTGGTCGTATCTGCCGGATTTGGCATGATCCTGTTGAAGAGTGTATTGGAGCCATTGGTCGGGTAGATCTGCCCCGGAATCCCCTGGAAATTTTGTGTATTGTAAGGGTCGTTCTCACCGAGGTCCTGGAACGCAACGATGTTTCTGTTTTCGGTGATAGCAGCCCCGATGTTAGTCACCCATACCTCGATCTTCAGGATGTTGACATTGGTATTGATGATTGGCAGGTTACTTAAGGTCTGTTTGTATCGGTCGCGGAAATACTGAGCCAGAAAGAAGTGCCTGTTCTCTTCATACTGATCAGCCCTGATACTGAATTCTGTTGTTTGAGCATTGCCTTCAACAGTGATATTCTTGGTCTCACTCTTCTGCTGGGAATAGAGAGCTGTAACTGTAGTCCGGCCAAATCTGAGCTTTGTCTTGATCCCGAACAACGCTTCCGTTCCCCGGATCAGGGTGCTGGAGAGAGGCATGTTAACATCGCCGGCTTCAATAAGCTGGATGATCTCATCCTCTTTCCCTTCATATTTCAACTTGAGTTTGTTCTCAAAATCAAATGTTGCTTCCGTGTTGTAACTGGTCCGAAATTCGATCTTATCTCCGATTTTGGCGATGACATTCATCTGGATCCGCATGTCAAAGTCGAAGTTGGTCTGTCTGCGTTGCCTGGTGTTGAGTGCCGGATCATCGCGTTTGTTGGATACGATCCCGAATTTGATTTCTGCTGAACCCTGCGGCCGGATATCAACGGTGTTATTTCCGAAAATCGTCTCAAAAAACTTCCCGGGGATGTGGATTTTTGGGATCAACCCTCCGGATTTTTCAAGATTTGCTGCTTCCGACCGCTCTTTCCAGTAACTCGATACCATGCTCTCCATATCTTCTATCTGAAAATCTTCAAACGAAAGGGTTGTCGGGATCCGGTAGGTCTGATCTCCGATCTTATAGATCTTGACATACTGCCTGGTGACGGGATCATATTGAATCTCCGTAGTGATGTTTGAAGGATTCTGCAGGTAAAGAGGGTGTATATTCGTATTGGAGGGATCCACCATCTGGTTGGTAAAGGGATAGATCAAGTTTGTATCACCACCCGTTGTATCAGGGGGTAAGTTCATGGTCTCAAAGATGCTCCCATCAGCAGACAATGCCCGCAAAAATAGCGGGCAATAAAAGACAAGAAAAAGAAATGTGAATTTTCTCACCAAATTAAAGCATTTTGAGCGCCAGTTTGATCAGCTCTTCTACTGTTAAATCTGTACCATCCTTGTCAATGATTTTGGTCAATGCTTTTTCTGCAAGCACCTTCGGAAAGCCCAGAATTATTAAACCAGATAACGCTTCTTCCTTTTTAGTATTGTGTAAAAATCCTAAATTTTCTTGCGGAACAAGGCCTTTGGTTACCTTGTCTTTCAAGTCAATTACGATCCGCTGAGCTGTTTTTGCTCCAATGCCTTTAATTTTCTGTAATAACAATGCATCTCCTGTCCCGATCGCCTGGATCACCTCCTGAGGAGAGAGGGATGATAAAATGATCCGTGCTGTATTGGCTCCAACTCCCGAAACACTGATCAATTGCCGGAATAGCTCCCGTTCATCACGGTCGTAAAAACCGAACAGGATCTGTGCATCTTCCCTGACCACAAGGTGTGTATAAAGATGACAATGCTCTCCCTCCCGAAGTTGTGAGTAAGTATTCAGGGATATGTTGAGCAGGTATCCAACGCCATTGGCTTCTACCACTGCAAAAGCCGGATTGCGGTTTGTCAGTTTTCCTTTGATATACTCGTACATGAACCGGATTTTTTAAAAGGATTCAAAGTTACAGTTTTCGGGAAATCTATCCTATTTGATTAACTTCGTATCTCCAAATTCATACTTAATCACCATGTCGTGAAAAAATTAGTCGTACTTACTGGTGCAGGTATCAGTGCCGAGAGCGGGATCAAAACCTTTCGGGATGCCGATGGACTCTGGAACAACTACCGGATCGAAGAGGTCGCAAGTCCGGTTGCCTGGGCGCGTGACCCCCAGCTGGTTCTTGACTTTTACAACATGCGCCGGAAACAGTTGTATGAGGTTAAACCCAACGCAGCACATTTTGCTCTCGCAAAGTTGGAAAAAGACTTTGATGTTGAGATCATTACACAGAACGTGGACGACCTGCATGAACAGGCCGGGTCAACAAAAATACTTCACCTCCATGGCGAGCTCAAAAAGGTGCGGTCGACATCCAATCCTTCTCTCGTCCACACCCTTGATGGATGGGAGCTGAAGTTGGGAGACACCTGTGAAATGGGATCGCAACTCAGGCCTCATATCGTATGGTTTGGAGAAGAGGTCCCAAATATTTCGATTGCTGCTTCTATCGTTGAAACAGCCGACATCATGGT
>JACKQG010006195.1_pt1 | contig 12796 bp, 11 predicted proteins | sample 8237621 | NCBI WGS metagenome assembly JACKQG01 (sample SAMN15677084, study PRJNA649215) | marine metagenome | biome: marine; feature: Black Sea; material: saline water; isolation source: suspended particulate matter (SPM) from the Black Sea western gyre | collected 2013-06-09/2013-06-10 | depth...
TGTTGCCAGTGTAAAAACTGCGAAGAAAAACTTGAAAAGAAATTGACGAGTAGCGATTTACGAGTGACAAATTACGAAGTAGAGGCTGAAAAAACTATAGCCGTCTCTGTCTATTAAGCCGTTCCTTCGTCATTCGTAAATCGCTACTTGTCACTCGTCACTTTCCGTTAATTTCCCCTGCCACGAATCCCTGGCAATCAGGATCTGGTTTATCAAGTCCTGTGTCTCACTTTTTTTGCGGGACCACATGGGGGCGATCAGGTCTTCAGTGTGAGGGTCTCCGGTGAGACGATGTATGATCATTTCTTTGGGCAGGAGTTCCAGGAAATCGCAGACAAGGTGCATGTACTCCTTTTGTTCAAGACAGTGATAGGAGCCGTTATTGTACATTTGTTCAAGGGCGGTTCCCTTCAGCACGGAGAGGTGGTGAAATTTGATGCCGTCAATGCCCATATCCGAAATGATTCTCGCTGTTTCAAGCATGTGCTCTTCTTTTTCACCGGGCAGGCCTAGTATGATATGGACGCATACCTTGATACCTTTGCGCTTGGCCATGGCGACGGCTTTTTCAAAGCACTTAAAATCATGACCCCGATTGATCAGGGTAAGCGTTGCATCATGGGCCGACTGCAGACCGTACTCAAGCCATACCATATAGTTTTCATTGTAATGCTGAAGGAGATCCATAATCGATTCATCAACACAGTCTGGCCGGGTGCCGATAAAAAGTCCTACGATATCTTCTACCGCCAGGGCGGCGTCATAGAGAGTCCTGAGATGTTCAACGGGGGCATAGGTGTTAGAGAAGGACTGGAAGTAGGCGATGAATTTTTTTGCCTTGTATTTTCTGGTCATGTGATGTTTGACTGCTCTGACCTGTTCGGTAATGGGCAGTCCTGGTTCGTGCGCGCCTGTTCCGGAGCCTTTGGTATTGCAGTAGATGCATCCCTTCGTGGAAATAGTGCCGTCCCTGTTGGGGCAGGAAAGACCGGCATCGATGTATATTTTCTGTACCCTGCAATTGAAAATGGAGCGTAGATATGTGTTTATGTCATTATATCTTTTGCTATTACGATCCATTTATTAATTATGAATTACGAATCAACGGATTGCTGGTTATCAACTATAAATTATTAATTGCGAATTTAAAAACTTTGCACAGGGTATGCTCATGCCGCTGACAAGTCTTCTGTTATTAAAACTCCTAATTCATAATTGATAATTCGTAATTAATTCCCCCCGCAGCATTTTTTAAATTTCTTGCCGCTTCCGCATGTGCAGGGGTCATTGCGACCGACCTTTGGCGCTTCACGCACGACTGTTTTTGGGGCGACAGGATTGCCGGTTACAAAATACCAGCTGTCCCTATCTTTTTGAAAGATCGCAAGTTCGTGATGCTCTCTGCGTGCACCGCCTTCTGTAAACGTGGCGATAAACTCCACAGTGCCTTCGGTGTCATCCTCGCCGCCGCCTTTGGTCTCAAGTATCTCAAGGCCGTGCCACTGACAGCTATTCGCCCACTTACGGGTGCTCACCTCGTCATAGTCCTTTCTGTGCTCAGGATGTAGCGATGAATATAGATATCCAACAATCTGTTTTGCATAGGCTGAGTATCTGGAGCGCATCAACTGCTCGGGACTTGACGCATTCTGCGTCCCATTTATGATTGGACCGCAGCACTCTTCATAGTTAAGCTCGGTTCCGCATGGACATGTATTCATAATTCAACTCCTTAATATTTGATTTGTATAGTATATATTATCTGGGTCATATCAGGTCTAGACCAGACCTGTGTGGATGGCCTCGCCTGTCAGTGTTGCGGCGGAAGATTGTGATATAATCTACACAGTGAAAATGAAGAGCTTAAATACATACATTATAGTTTGTCTTTGTCTTGGTTTGTTTGCATCATGTGCAACGCAGAGGCCGGTTCTATATCCAAATCATACCCTCAAAGAGCAGGGCGGCGAGGCTGCGCAGGCGGCAGTCGATGAGTGTATGCGTCTTGCGGCTGAATACGGTGCTGAGGGGAGTGCTGGCAGTGAGCTTGCAAAGGATGCGGCAGGTAATGCGGCTGTTGCTGGGGCCGCAGGTGCAGCGGCAGGTGCGGTGCTGGGTAATATTGGGAAAGGAGCGGCAGCAGGAGCGGCTGGAGCAGGTGCAGCGACGCTTGCCAGTGGGCTTTTCAGGTCGAATAAGCCTGATCCTGTATTTCGAAGTTTTGTTGAAAGATGTCTGATTGAGCAGGAGTATTCGCCGATTGGCTGGAAATAGTACGCAAATTATTAATATGTATTTACTTCGGTTACAGCAGGTCAGTTTTTAGCAGTTTTTTCTTATTGAAGCGCACTCTTTTTTCTTGATTCTATTTAGGCAGCGCTGAATAGAGGCAGTTTTTGCCAGAATAATGTCCCTGTCAGGCATATATTCTGCCCTTTAGGATCTTGGCCTCTGATTCAGCCCTTATAATTTTTAAGTCATCATACTGCTTCACGGTATCGCCGTAATATATACTGTATTGATTTTTTTCTCCCTCAAGCACCAGAATCCCTTTTTTCAGAACCTGCATTCTGAGTATCGGAGAGGCTTGATTAAGCACTGCAAGATCGATTTCTTTTTTCAGTATTCCGCTTAAATCAGCCCTGACAGTATTGAGGTCGTCAATATTCGGGACTACTCTGAAATACACAGCAATATCTATATCGCTGGAGGAGGTTATATGATTCGAAGCATGTGACCCAAAGAGAAATACGAGGAGCGTATCATTACGGCTTAGAAAATAATCCGTTATGGGCTGAATTATTTTCCTTACACTTAAGCCTGAGAGTGATGGTTTGTTATGCTCAAAGATTTTTGGACCAATAAAAGACTGGGAGTGCATATGCGGTAAATATATACACATGCAGCAAAGCGAAACTGTCTGTGACAAATGCGGCGTTGAGATTATACAAGCAAAATCAAGATCTGAAAGGTTCGCGCATATAAAACTTGCACTGCCTGTCACGCATGTATGGTTTATAAAAGATATATTGCCAGCGGTTCTAGACATGAGTACGCACAATCTCAAGAAAGTCATCTATTTTAAAAGCTATATCGTCACTGACCCTGGCGACACACCACTTAAACATAAGGATTTACTCTCCGACGAAGAGTACAGGATAATATCATCTGAGTACAACACACGGTGCAAGGTCGGAACTGGTGCTGAGGCAATCAGAGAACTTCTGAAGACAATCGATCTCAGTGAGCTTTGTGTGGAATTAAACCTAGCTATTAAGGACGCTTCATCAATAACTACAAAAACTGCTTTAATAAAACGGCTTAAGATAGTCAAGAAGCTCAAAGAACTCGACAATAAGCCTGAAACTATGATTTTGGATGTTATTCCTATTCTGCCTCCTGACCTGCGTCCTGAGGATCCATTTTTTAATGGTGATTTTCCTAAATCAGATCTGAATGAGCTTTACCAAAAACTCATTACTCGTAGAAACAGGTGTAAGAGGTTAATGGAACTAAATGCCCCTAGTGAAATAATTAGAAATGAAACATGGATGATTCAAGTTGCTGTAGATGCGATTTTTGATAATGGCAGAAGCGGCAGAGCAATAGTGACAAAAACTAAAAGGCCACTAAAATCTCTCAGTGATATGCTGGCCTTAACTCTTTTAACTTATCAGCATATGCTACCTATGCCAAATAAACCCGTAAAGCGATTAGATTTAGAAACTTACTATGCAGGGTTTAAGTTTGGAAGGTTAAAGATGACACCAGAAGAGATTTCACAGCGTGAAAATCTCGGAGAAGAAATATCTGAGTATGGCAAATTACCAAAATACAATGACTGCATTATAGAGGAAAGCATTGATTCAATAAAACAAAGGTTGTTGAAATTATCAGCTGCATTAGCTATCAATATATCTCATTATTCTTTCAATTTTAAGAAATTACTCGCTATTCTGGAAGTCATTCTTTCACATAATATCGATGAAATAATAATTAAACGAGATAATGCAGAATTATTTAACAATCAATTAAAGAATTTTTTTGAACAATATGCTTCTTATGATATTGAATCACTAATCCCGAACATCAATATTACGGATGATAGTTTTTACTGCATAAAAGAACATATCCCTCATATTATTTCGCCCTCAATATCATTTAGCAGATTAACTGATACCTTCAAACAGCAGCTAAGATTAATTCCTGGCATTGGTTCGTCAAAAGAGCAAAATCTCAAGTCACATGGCTATCGTACAATTCTAGACCTTTTAGACGATCCACGCTATACAGTTCATATAAAAGAAGTTCTTGAATTACTTAACAATAAAGATTACCCATCGCTAAAAGATTACCTTTCCAAGAGAACTATTTTGAAATCACACCCTGCCTGGCTTGTATTTTCATGTTTCAATGAAATACATAATTGGCTTTTTTTAGAAATTGAGAAACTGGGGAAAATGCCAGCTCCAATAATCCTAGTCGGGATAGCATACTTTGAGAATGGTTCATTAGTCATTGAATAATTTCTAGCTAGAGCGCGTAATGAGGAAAAAGCTATCCTCGACCATATTTATAATATAGGTAAGGGCAAATCCATATTTTCATCAAGAGGAAATTCTGTTTTTAATAATACCAGATTAAGAATGCAACTTAGTAGCAAACTCGATTTTTTTGAATCTACATATTCTAGGTTCGATTTATCATATCTCATCCATGAATTAGCGATCAAGAAATCTACCCAACTTAATTTTAATACCGTGGATAGAGAAGTTCCTATAAACACCCTTGCAAGTAATTGTAATCGCGAAATGATGGTTGCATTATACCGTGGATATTCAAAAACGGGGATGAGTGGATTACTGAAGCCACTTATAGAAACCAATAAGGCTAAGCTGTTGACAACTGTAAGTGATTTCCTGGGTATATTAAATAAAATCACTCATAGAGATGAAGACGAGAATTGCTAATTATAAGAGACCTTAGGCCGGTAGTGCTGTAAAGTTATTTATAAACAGAACTCAGCCCTGATAATATAGACGAATGGCTCGACATTCTTAGCAAGCTATAGCACTTAAACTTGCTGAGATAAGATATTTCAGTTACAATGTAAGATCTTGATTATTCACGTTTAATCTTTTTCAGGGGCTACGGGTTGGCGAAATCACAATACTCAGAACGGGACATCTGCACTAAGTATATTACCCCTTCTATTCAGTCTTCTGGATGGGATAGTGCTCCTCATCATTTCCGGGAAGAAGTATCTTTTACCGCTGGGCAGATCCGTGTTCGAGGTAAAATAGTTACCCGGGGCAAATCAAAAAGGGCAGATTATATTCTCTATTACAAACCTAACCTTCCTATAGCAATCATAGAGGCCAAGGATAACAGTCACTCTGTTGGAGCCGGTATGCAGCAGGGGCTGGAATATGCCGACATACTTGATGTTCCATTTGTGTACAGCTCTAATGGGGATGCCTTTATTGAACACAATCGCAATCTCGGGGTTGAAGTTGAGATACCTCTTGATGCCTTTCCTTCTCCTGATAAATTGTGGAACCGATTAAAAAGTGATAAAAATATCGATCCCGAACAGGAAAAGATCATTACCCAGGAATATTACTTTGATCCCGGGGGTAAATCTGCGCGCTACTACCAGCATAATGCTATTAACAGAACCATAGAGGCCGTATCTAAGGGACAGGACAGGATCCTGCTTGTTATGGCCACTGGTACGGGTAAGACATATGTTGCCTTTCAAATTATTTGGAGACTCTGGAAGTCCCGTACTAAAAAGAGGATACTTTACCTGGCAGATCGCAATATTCTTCTTGACCAGACAATAGTGAATGACTTTAAGCCCTTCGGCAATGTCATGACGAAAATCAGGAAGCGTCAGGTGGATAAGTCCTATGAGATATACCTTGCCCTGTATCAGGGAGTCACAGGAACTAAAGAAGAGAAGAATATATATAAACAGTTCTCTCCTGACTTTTTTGACCTTATTGTAGTGGATGAGTGCCACAGGGGTAGTGCTGCTGAGGACTCTGCATGGCGGGACATCCTTTCTTACTATTCATCGGCTACCCAGATCGGGATGACAGCCACACCGAAAGAAACGAAAGAAGTCTCCAATATTCATTATTTCGGTGAACCACTTTTTATGTACTCATTGAAGCAGGGGATTGAAGACGGGTTCCTTGCTCCGTACAAAGTCATCCGAATAGCCATGGACAGAGATTTGGGGTGGCGACCTGAGGATGGCAAAGTTGATAAACATGGTAATTTCATCCCTGACAGAGAATATGCGGTAACTGATTATGACAGGGAGATCATACTTGAAAAAAGGACAGCATTGGTTGCGGATAAGGTAACAGAGTATCTGAAAAATACCAACCGGCTGGATAAGACGATAATTTTCTGTGAAGACATAGACCATGCTGAGCGGATGCGTATGGCGATAGTTAATAAGAACAGTGATGAAGTGGCCAAAAACCATAAATACGTCATGCGGATCACCGGGGATAATAATGAAGGTAAGGCAGAGCTGGATAATTTCATTGATCCTGAGAGTACTTACCCTGTCATTGCTACCACCTCAATGCTGCTGACCACCGGGGTTGATGCTCAGACCTGCAAGCTTATTGTTCTTGATAAGACAATCAACTCCATGACTGAGTTTAAGCAGATAATCGGACGAGGTACACGCATCAAGGAAGAGTTTGATAAGTACTTCTTCACGATCATCGACTTTCGCGGAGCGACCAGGCTATTTGCCGATCCGGATTTTGATGGTCCTCCCATACAGATTTATGATCCTCCTCCAGATGGGCCGGTTGTGCCGCCTGAGGATCCTGATGAGGGCGGCAATGAAGATGATGGTGGTGGGGATACGTTGCCCCCTGGTTCTGATCCAAAAGAACCGAGGCGCAAATACTATGTTAATGACGTTGAAGTCCTGGTAGTGAGCGAACGTGTCCAGTATTATGGCAATGACGGCAAGCTGATTACTGAGTCACTTAAAGATTATACGAAAAAAACTGTCAGCAAGACGTACTCCAGCATAAATGACTTCCTGAGTAAATGGAACAGCGCTGATCAAAAGAAAGCGGTTATAAATGAGCTTACTGAGCAGGGTGTTCTCTTTTATGAGCTTCAGCAGGAGATCGGAAAAGATATGGACCCTTTTGACCTGATCTGTCATGTAGTATTTGACAAGCCCCCTCTCACAAGAAAGGAGCGGGCAAACAATGTGAAGAAACGTAATTACTTTGGGAAATACAGCGAGCAGGCCCAGGCTGTGCTTGAAAATCTTCTCGATAAATATGCTGACGAAGGGATTGAAAACATTGAGAGTATAGCGATCCTCAATGTGCAGCCCTTTAATCAGATGGGCAGGCCGCTTGAGATTATAAACCTGTTTGGCAGCAGGGATAATTACTTTCAGGCAGTGAAAGAACTGGAAGCTCACATTTATGCTGGTACCACATAATCACATGAGCAGACGGATATTGTTATGAAAAAGACCGGACGATATGATGTATCCCGTCTTACTGAGGCTCAATTTGAGCCTGGATCACGCGGGCGTGTACTTGTTAATAAGCTAGGCATCAAGAGAAAACGTGAGATGGATAGGCTTGAGCGGGAAGAACTGGAGAGGACGCTTGATGAGTTATACGGCATGTATGATGAGACACATCGTTTTACATTCCAAGACATCAGAACTATGCATAAACTATGGCTCGGCAGTATTTATGAATGGGCGGGAGAGTATCGACAGGTCAATATTGGTAAGGATGGATTTATGTTTGCATCAGCTGCACACGTCCCTGAGTTAATGACTACTTTTGAGCAGGAGCAGCTCACCAGGTATACGCCCTGTCACTTTACTGAGCCGGATGAGACAGCATATGCACTTGCAAGTGTTCATGTTGAACTTATTTTGATACATCCCTTCAGGGAAGGTAATGGCAGGACCGCCAGACTCCTGGCAGATGTAATGGCAGCTCAGGCTGGTCTTCCGCCGCTGGATTTTACAAGTCTTGTACGGCGAAAAAGGGACTATATTGCAGCAGTGCAGGCCGGGATGGATAGCAACTATGAGCCGATGAAGAATATGTTTATGTCAGTTATTCGTAGGACGCTGAAGCTTCACGGACAAGAGATATGAGTTTTTTTCGGGAAGATTTTTTTAACTTATCGTACTTTGTCAAAACGCCTTCAACAGCGGTAGAAGACGATGCAGAAAGATGTATCAGGTCTTTTCGAAGGCCCGGGTCTTTAAGGCATGGATTTGTTTCTTTTAATGATTTTTTCTGCATTTTTTATTTTACCACAACGGGTAATATGAAGGGATATTAATAAGGAGAGCAAATGAGCATTTCTACAACGATTAAATCTATCCAGGACATCATGCGCCAGGACGCCGGTGTAGACGGTGACGCGCAGCGTATCTCCCAGCTTGTCTGGATGATATTTCTCAAGATATTTGATGACAAGGAACTTGAGTACGAGCTTATGGACGGCAAATACAAATCTCCCATACCGGAGAAGCTCCGCTGGAGAAACTGGGCAAAAGATGCAGAGGGCATTACAGGAGATGAACTTCTGGAATTTATCAATAATAACCTCTTTAAGACCTTAAAGAACCTTGCCATTGATGAATATAGTGACCGCAAGGGCTTTATCGTAAAAGAAGTCTTTGAAGATGCCTATAACTATATGAAGTCAGGTACCCTTATCCGGCAGATTGCCAATAAGATTAATGAGATTGATTTTAATAAATCTGAAGATCGGCATATATTTAATGATCTGTATGAAAAGATCCTCAAGGATCTGCAGAGTGCAGGAAATGCCGGTGAGTATTACACGCCCCGTGGCGTTACCCGGTTTATGGCGGATATGGTTGATCTGAAACTCGGCGATACTGTGCTCGATCCAGCCTGCGGCACCGGGGGATTTCTAACCTGCGCTATTGAAAACCTGAGGGATCAGGTGAGCAGTGTAGAGGACCGGGAGATATTGCAGAACTCAATCAGGGGTTTTGAGAAAAAACCGCTCCCTCACCTGCTGGCTATTACCAACATGATCCTTCATGACATTGAACTTCCCAATATAAGACGGGATAACTCACTTGCCAGGCCTGTTCGTGATATATCACCAAAAGACCGGGTAGATGTGATACTTACTAATCCCCCCTTTGGCGGGACTGAAGAGCCGGGGATTGAGGCCAACTTTCCATCCACTTTCAGGACAAAAGAAACTGCTGACTTGTTCCTCGTGCTCGTTACTCATATGCTCAAGCCCGGAGGCAGGGCCGCGATCGTTCTTCCTGATGGTTTTTTATTTGGTGAAGGTGTGAAGACAAGGATCAAAGAAAAGCTCATGACTGATTGCAACCTCCACACGATCGTCCGCTTGCCTAATGGTGTATTCAGCCCGTACACAAACATCAATACAAATCTGCTGTTTCTTACCAAGGGCGAGCCTACGAAAGAAATCTGGTATTTTGAGCATCCTTTGCCTAAAGGATATAAGAATTATTCCAAGACCAAGCCTATAAGAATTGAGGAATTTGACCTTGAGAAAGAATGGTGGGATAAACGTGAGGTCAGTCAGAATGCCTGGAAGGTGACCATAGATGAGATTAAGGCTAAGAGTTATAACCTTGATATAAAGAACCCTCATGTCCTTGAAGAGTTGAATGCTGATCCTGAAGAGATGCTCGAGAAGTATCAAGGTCTTCTCAGTAAAATAGCTACAACCAGAGATGCCTTGAAGAAAGAGCTAATGGACTCACTGGAAAACAAATGAACTCAAATAACAAAGCCAATCCCAAAATGTGTCATTCCGGACTTGATCCGGAATCCAGCCTTTTATATATAAGCAGTCAATCGGGAAGCCACCACCATGAATAAGACATTATTCTTTGAACACTTCAATACTCTTATGGATGCTCCTGACAGCATTGGGCAAATGCGGAAGCTGATTCTCCAGCTTGCGGTGCAGGGAATGCTTGTGCCGCAGGATCCGAATGATGAGCCGGCTTCGGAGTTGTTGAAGAGGATTAAGGTTGAGAAGGAGAGGCTTGTTAAGGAAAAGAAGATTAAGAAAGAGAAGGCGCTTCCAGCTATAACTGATAATGAAATTCCTTATGACTTGCCTAAGGGGTGGGAGTGGGTGCGATTAGGATCAATATCACAGATTAATCCCCGAAATTACGCGGATGATGACCTGGATGTTTCATTTATTCCTATGACATTAATCGATGATGGATTTAGCAATAGTCATAAGTCTGAAGAAAAGAAATGGAGTGAAATAAAGTCAGGATTTACTCACTTTCAGGAGAATGATGTAGTAGTAGCTAAAATCACACCATGTTTTCAAAACAGAAAGTCAGCAATAATGAAAAACTTAGTAAATGGCTATGGTGCAGGCACCACAGAGCTCTATGTATTCAGACCGTTTGGCAAGACGATTCTTCCTGAATACTTATTACTCTTATTTAAGTCTGAAAACTTTATTAATGGTGGGGTAAGTACATTTACTGGAACAGCGGGGCAGCAAAGAGTCAAGAAGGATTTTATGCATTCTGTGGTCTTGGGGGTGCCATCAAATGAAGAACAAAAACGCATCGTTACCAAAGTCGACCAGCTCATGAAAATCTGCGATGAGCTTGAGGTAAAGCAGAACAAAGCCTCTAAAAACAGAATAGCTCTGAACGATACTGCCCTGAACAGGCTGATGAGTGCTGACGATGAAAAAGACTTCTCAACCCAATGGACATTCGTCCGCAATAACTTTGACACACTTTACACTGTCCCGGAAAATGTTACCAAACTCAGACAGACTATTTTGCAGCTTGCAGTCCAGGGGAAGCTTGTGCCTCAGGATCCGAATGATGAACCGGCTTCGGAGTTGTTGAAGAGGGTTAAGGTTGAGAAGGAGAAGTTGATTAAAGAGAAGAAGATTAAGAAGGAGAAGTCTTTGCCTCATATATCTGGAGATGAGATGCCCTATATGTTGCCAAAGGGATGGGAGTGGGTGAGGTTGGGACAACTGGGTGAAGTTTGCGGTGGTGGTACACCTTCTAAAAAAGTATCAGAATATTGGAATGGCTCTATACCATGGGTTTCGCCAAAGGACATGAAATTCGATATTTTAATTCATTCTGAAATGACAATAAGCAATAAAGCCATAAATAATAGCTCGGTCAGGATGATTGTTCCTGGATCAATTTTGATTGTGGCGCGAAGTGGAATACTTAAGCATACTCTTCCTGTGTGTATCAACAGCATGGAGTGCACAGTGAACCAAGATATTAAAGTTTTAATGCCCCATTTGAAAAGCATTAACACGTATATTCAAGTAATGTTAAAAGGCTTTGAAAACTTGATTCTTGATACGCTTGTCAAAGACGGAATGACCGTACAAAGCTTGCTCTACTCCGAATTTTTCACTTATCCTTTTCCTTTCCCCCCATTATCAGAACAAAAGCGCATCGTAGCCAAAGTCGACCAGCTCATGCAAATCTGTGATGACCTTGAATCCAGACTCAAGCAGTCACAAAAAGATAGCGAAAAGCTCTTGCAGGCAGTGCTGCATGAAACGGTGGGATAGAATGCCGGATATTCATGATATTCCCACGGTGCCCAATGAGATCAAGGACGCAGCATCAAAAGGTAAACTCGTTATTTTTGTAGGTGCCGGTGCCTCCAGAATAATTGGTTGCCCATCATGGCAGTCCTTTGCGATGCATCACCTGAAAAACCTTTTTGATGAAGGTATGATTAATTTTCACGAATACTCCCATTTAAGTAAAGAAGAGCCTCGCAAACTATTATCAATATGTTTCAATATATATGCAGAGGAAAAGCTCCTGCCGCTCCGAACTAGAGATGTGTTGCAAGCAGATCCTAAGAAGCTGGCTGAATATCCTATATATGATGATCTGTATTCATTTAACTCAATATACGTCACGACAAACTACGATATGTATTTAGACCAAGCGGCTGCCAAGGTAGCGGGATCAATACCAGAACCTCTTGGCTCTACCGAGCCGTCAGGTGTAGTTGCTACAAAGCCAGAACTGCAAATTGTAAGCGCAATAGATGAATTGCTAATTTCTAAGCTTAACAACGGAACAATAATACATCTGCATGGAAGTGCTGAGAACGAGAGTGATTTAATAATTACACTTACTGATTACATGATGCATTATACTCCAGGGTCAAATCCAGCTGTTTTTCTAGAAGAGATATTTAAATCATATACAGTTCTTTTTGTAGGATACGGCCTCGAAGAGTACGAAATTCTGGAGTTTATGATTAGCAAATCAAATCAGAACCCAGGCACTATCCAGCACTACATGTTATATCCAGTTTTTAGATCTGAAAGCCAATTGTTAAAATTTCAGGATAACTATTATGCCGATTTAGGCATAAAACTAATTCCCTACCCGAAAGATAATAACGGATATGATCAGCTAGCCAATGTCATCAAAGAGTGGGCCAAACAAGTAGGGCCTGTATCACAACCACGGCAATATTTTGATAAAATCAGGCTCATTGATGAGGTGCTTACATGAGTTTGAATCCTAAAGAAATAGCAGTTTTAGAATTATTAGATGAAGATCCCGTATATAGGAATTATTTCTTCAATAAAGTTTCCGATCTAAAGTGGTTCGATGATTTAAAGAATAAAGGTCACTTTAATCCTCAAAGCGCCCCTGGCCCTCTTCCTGGTGAGCAAGAGGGATATTATTCCATCCCTTGGTGGAACGTGCTCACATACTTAG
>JACKQG010006196.1_pt1 | contig 12796 bp, 9 predicted proteins | sample 8237621 | NCBI WGS metagenome assembly JACKQG01 (sample SAMN15677084, study PRJNA649215) | marine metagenome | biome: marine; feature: Black Sea; material: saline water; isolation source: suspended particulate matter (SPM) from the Black Sea western gyre | collected 2013-06-09/2013-06-10 | depth...
CAGAGGCCGAGCCTCCGGCCGAGGAAGCCGAAGCCGAACCGGCTGTCGAAGAAGCCGAAGCCGAACCGGCCGCCGTGGAAGAAGCAGAGGCCGAGCCTCCTGTCGAGGAAGCCGAAACTGAACCGGCTGCCGAAGAAGCCGAAGCCGAACCTGCCGATGGGGAAGCAGAGGCCGAACCCACTGCTGAGGAAACGGCACCCCAGCCAGCCGAGAGTCCACAGAACTAGCGGGAATCATTCGTCCCGAGGCATCACCACCACGGCCATCACAACCATAGCAGTAGTTACGCTGTCAAAGCCAAAACGCCGCTGGAGTAGGCCGCAGGCCGTATCGAAAGCCAGCTTTGGCGCTGTCAACACAGTTCCGGGTCTCAATGCAGCCCTCACAGGCCTACTCGACCGGCGAACTGCGTAACTGCTGAACCATAACTATTGCCGGAGGCGCTTCAGCCACCGCCTCGCGGCGCGTGTCAGGTATTCTGGATGTCACAGAAGCTCGATCGCTTCACCAAAAAAACACAGCAGATTCTCAGCCAGGCCGTGGAAGAAGCGCGCCGCCTGAACCACGACTACGTGGGCACTGAACACCTGCTCCTCAGCCTGGTGAAAGAAGAAGAAGGCATCACCGCCCAAGTGCTCCGCGGGATGGATGTGCGACCCTTACATATCATTCGCAGCCTGGAGCGTATGATGCCCGAGAGACGAGGGACGCGGGTGGGTCGCCCAGTCCTCACGCCCAGCACCAAGCAAGTGATCCAAACGGCCATTGACGAGGCCCGCACCATGGGCCATCACTACATCAACCCCGGTCACCTCCTGCTGGGACTGGTAGCCCTTGACCCCTGTATCGCCACGGAGGCCCTGGAAAAGTTGGGCGTGAACCCTCAGCAGGTGCGCACGGCGGCCGTGCGCCATCTCCTGGAAACAGGCGAGCCGTCGCCGGAGAGGGCCAGAGGCGAAAAGACGCCCCGCCCCGAGACCAAACTGCTGGACCAACTGGCCGTTGACCTCACAGCACTGGCGGCGGAAGACAAGCTCGACCCCGTCGTTGGCCGCCAGAAAGAGGTCGAGCGGGTCATCCAGATCCTCTCCCGCCGCACGAAGAACAACCCTGCCCTCGTCGGCGAGCCGGGCGTGGGCAAGACGGCCATCGTGGAAGGTATCGCCCAGCGCATCGTCGCGGGCGATGTGCCGGAGTCTCTGCAAGAAAAGCGTCTACTGATGCTGGACGTGGGCAGCCTGGTGGCCGGGACCATGTACCGCGGGCAGTTCGAACAGCGGCTGAAGAGGGTCATCGAGGAGATCAAAGGCAGCAAGTCTATCCTCTTCATTGACGAAGTGCACATGCTGGTGGGGGCTGGCTCCGCCGGCAGTTCGGTGGATGCCGCCAACATCCTCAAGCCCGCCCTGGCACGGGGCGAATTACAGTGCATCGGCGCCACCACCCTCTCCGAGTATCGCAAGCGCATTGAGGGCGACGCCGCACTGGAGCGACGCTTCCAGCCCGTGCTGGTGGAAGAACCGACCATCGAGGAGACCATAGACATCCTGCAAGGCGTCAAAGCGCGCTACGAAGCCCATCACAATCTGGACATCAGCGAGGAAGCGGTGCGCGCCGCCGCCCAACTGACCGCCCGCTACGTGACCGACCGCTTCCTGCCCGACAAGGCCATAGACGCCATTGACGAAGCCGCCTCCCGCGTGAGGATGTACAAGACGCCGCGGGCCGTGGCCCTGCGTGAAGCCTTCACCAGCCTGCGGGCGGTGGAGAAGCAGCGACAAGATGCGCTGCTGGCTGAACAGATCGAAGAAGCCATCGCCCTCAGCCACCGCGCCGGTGAGTTGCAGGAACAGATGGAACAGATGCGGCTGGACTGGCAGGCGACGGCCGAGCGCCCTCGCGTCACCGCCGACGACGTGGCCGAAGTGGTGAGCATGTGGACCGGCGTGCCCGTATCCCGCATCGCCGCCAAGGAATCGCAGCGGCTGCTGCAGATGGAGGAAGCCCTGCACGAGCGGGTCGTGGGGCAGGACGAGCCTATCTGCGCCATCGCCAAGGCCGTGCGGCGGGCGCGGACGGGCCTGAAAGACCCCACACGGCCCATCGGCAGCTTCGTCTTCCTGGGACCCACGGGGGTGGGCAAGACGCTGCTGGCCAAAGCCCTGGCCGAGTTCATGTTCGGCAGCGAAGATGCCTTGCTGCAACTGGACATGTCCGAATTCATGGAGCGGCACAGCGTGGCCCGGCTGGTGGGCGCACCCCCCGGCTACATCGGCTACGAGGAAGCCGGGCAACTGACCGAGGCCATCCGCCGCCGCCCCTACTCCGTCATCTGCTTCGACGAGATCGAGAAAGCCCATCCCGACGCCTTCAACATGCTGCTGCAGATCATGGAGGATGGGCAACTCTCCGACGCCAAAGGGCGCAGGGTGGACTTCCGCAACACCATCGTCATCATGACCTCCAACGTCGCCGCCGAGCTGATCAAGCGCTCGGCGGCGCTGGGCTTCCAGGCCAAGGCGAAGGAAACGGATGACCGGCGGTCGTGCACACCGGAGGAATGGGAGCGGGACTATCAGGAGATGCGCCAAAAGGTGCTGGCCGAATTCAACCGCACCTTCCGCCCCGAGTTCCGCAATCGGCTGGATGGCGTCATGGTCTTCCGGGCGCTGACCCGCGCGGAGATCAAGCGGATCGTTGACCTGGAGCTGAAACGGGTGCAGCAGCAACTGAACGAACAGGAGATCATCCTGCAGGCCACGGAAGCAGCCAAGGAAAAGCTGGCCGAGGAAGGGTACAACCCTGAGTTCGGCGCCCGCCCGCTGCGGCGGGTGATCCAGCACCAGGTGGAAGACACACTGAGCGAGATGCTGCTGGCTGAAAGATTTGCGCCGGGTGACATCATCCTCGTGGACGTGAATGAGCAGGAGGAGATCGAACTGCGCGTCAACGAGCACTCTGCCGGAGCTGACGAGGTGCGGGAGATGTTGGAGGAAGCGCTCGGATAGGGGACGCGGGTTTCGGGTTCCCAGTTTCGGGTTTGCAGTTGATGAGGACAAGTGCGGTCAGTCGCCGGCAAGGTGCCTGGCCGTTTTTGTTTGACATGTGTGCACAAGTAAGGTAGAATAACGTTTGTAGTGAGCCACGTAGCGGAGAGGAGTGGCATCCGAACGGCACCCCACCTCGTTCCGTGCCCGACTACAGAGGATACCTCATGAACACTCGCAACCGCTTACGTGTGCTGGTGCTCATCGCCAGCCCTATCCTGGAAGCCGATGGCCTCACCCCCGTCGTGCGGTTGGACGTGGCCGCCGAGCGGCAGCGCATGGATGAAGTGCTGCGCCGCGCCGATCCGCCGCTGGACGTGACCTTCCTGCCCGCCACGGCCCGCGCCTTGCAGGAGGTCCTGCTGGAAGGCGCCGACGTGCTGCACTTCGTCGGCCACGGCGGGCAGAAGGCCCTGGGCTTTGAGACGGAGGAGGGCCTGACCCATCCGGTGGACGCCGACCTGCTGCGGGACCTGACGGCCGGCAAGGGTCTGCGGCTGGCCCTGCTCAACGCCTGCCACTTCGGGAGCGTGGCCGAGGTGATGAAGCAGGCGGGCATCCCGGCCATCGTGGCCGTGGAGCGGTCCGAGGGAATCACCGACGAGGCGGCCATCGCTTTCAGCGGTGGCTTCTACGCCGCCCTGGGCCGCGGGCACACCCTGGCCAGCGCTTTCGGCGAGGGCAAACTGGCCGTGCGCTGCAGCGACCGGTTAGGGGTTGAGGCCAAAGCTGAAGCTGACAAGTATGATCTCCTGGCCCAGCCGGGGGCCGAAGGTATCATCCTCCTGCGCCGCGCCGAGGGAGGCTACCGGGCCACCGCGCCCGTCTGCCGCCACAACCTGCCTCCCCGACCGCAGATCTTCCTGGGGCGGGAGCGGGAGATGGTGGACACCAACCGTGCCCTGTTGGGCAAAGAGCGGGTGGTGGTGCTGCGCGGCGAGGGGGGCATCGGCAAGACGGCGCTGGCGCGGGAGGTGGCGGCCTGGCAGGCTGAGCGGGGCCGCTTCCCCGGCGGCGTGGCCTGGGTGGACCTGCAGACCCCGCGGCCGCTGGCGTCCATCGTCGAGGAGATCGGCGCTGCCGTGCTGGGCGAGGCGTTCCGGCGGGCCGCTGCGGACCGGGCGCAGCTCCTACGGGAGCACCTGGCGGGCCGGGCCACGCTGATCGTGCTGGACAACTTCGAGACGGTGCGGGATGACCCACTCGTGCTGGGCTTCGTGGGCTCGCTGCCTGCCCCCAGCGCGGCGATCCTCACCAGCCGCCAGAGGGTACGCGCCGGACAGGTTCAGCGCGTGCGGGAGCTGAAAGCGGACGATGCCGCGCAGCTCTTCATCCAATGGGCAGGGCGGGCCGGCTGGGATGGCCGCGGCGATGGCGCGCAGGTGCAGGCCCTGTGCGCCGAGCTGGGCTACATGCCGCTGGCCATCGAGCTGCTAGCGCCGCAGGCCGCCGCGCTGACGCTGGCGACGCTGCTGCGCCGCGTGCAGCGCAGCCTGGCCGCTGTGGCCGACGAGCGGCCGGGCCTGCCGAAACGCCACCAGAGCGTGGTGGCGGCGCTGGCGGTCTCCTACGGCGCCCTGAGCGACGGGGGCAAGCGGTTCTTCCCCCGCCTGGCCGTCTTCCCCGGCGGGGCCTGGGCTTACGAATTCCGAACCCCTGACGGGGCGGTGAGCGACGCCATTCGCTTTGTGTGCGGTGTGGACGACTGGGAGCCGGCGGCGGCCGAGCTGGTGGACAAGGGGCTGGCGCGGCTGGAGGGGCAGCGCTACGTGCTGCACCCCATGGTGCGCCGCTACGGGCTGGAACTGCTGGAGCGCAGCGGGGAGCGGGAGGCGGTGGAGCGCCGCGCCGCGGGGTTCTTCCTGGATCTGGCGGAATTCGCCAGCAGCGTGGTGGGCAGCGAGCAGGCCCGGTTCGGATTGGCCATCGTGGAAGCGGAGCGGGCCAACCTGCTGTGGGGGCAGGAGTGGTGGATGGAGCAGGGGAGCAAGGGCGCAGGGGAGCAGAGGAGCAGGGGAGCGGGGGAGCAGAGGCGCAGGAGGCGTGGGAACGGGTCATCGCCTACGGGTACGCGCTGCGCGACCCGCTGGATGTGGGCGGCTATTGGGCTGAGCGGCGGCAGGTGCTGGAGCGGGCCTTGGAGGCGGCCAGGCTCAAGGAGGACCGGCGGGAACAGGCGAGCATGGCCCACAACCTGGCCGTAGCGCTTTATCAGATGGGGGACTACCCCGCCGCCCACCGCTACTACCAGCAGGCGGGGACGAGCTTCGAGGAGCTGGGAGCCAAACAGGAGCAGTCGGCTGTCCTGCACCAACTGGGCATGCTGGCGCAGGATCAGGGGGACTACCCCGCCGCCCGAAGGTACTACGAGCAGAGCCTGGAGATGGCCCAGGCCCTGGGAGACAAGGCGGGGGTGGCGAAGAGCTGGCACCACCTAGGCTATGTGGCTTATCTTCAGGGGGACTACCCCGTCGCCCGAAGGTACTACGAGCAGAGCCTGGAGATCAAGCAGTCCCTGGGGGACAAGGCGGGGGTGGCGAAGAGCTGGCACCAACTGGGGATGCTGGCGCAGGATCAGGGGGACTACCCCGCCGCCCGAAGGTACTATGAGCAAGCCTTGGCCACGTTCAAGGAGTTGGGCGCCCGGTGGGAGCCATCGGCCGTGTTGCACAACTTGGGTGCTCTGGCACAGGCGCAGGGGGACTACCCCGCTGCCCACCGCTACTACCAGCAGAGCCTGGAGATAGCCCAGGCCCTGGGGGACAAGGCGGGGGTGGCGAGTACTTTGCACCAACTGGGGATGCTGGCGCAGGATCAGGGGGACTACCCCTCTGCCCACCGCTACTACGAACAGAGCCTGGAAATCGCCCAGGCCCTGGGGGACAAGGCAGGGGTGGCGAAGACTCTACACAATTTGGGTATCCTAGCCGAAAACCAGGGAGACTACCAAGCTGCCCGACATTATTGCGAACAGGCCTTGGAAATTGACCAGGGCCTTGGGGACAAGTTGGAGATTGCGCGAGTCACCCATACCTTGGGGATGCTGGCACAGGATCAGGGGGACTACACTGCCGCCCGGCGCTACTGCGAGCAGAGCCTGGAGATCAAGCAGGCCCTGGGGGACAAGGCGGGGGTGGCGATATCTTTGGGTCAACTAGGCAAGCTGGCCGAGGCCGAGGGGAAGCTGGAAGAGGCCGTGCGGCTGTGGCTGGCGGCCGTGGCCATCTTCCAGGAACTGGGCTCACCGTACTTGAAGCTGGCGTCGAGCGACCTGGCCCGCGCACGGGAGAAGCTGGGGGAGGCGCGGTTCGAGGCCTTGGTGCGAGAGGCTGTCAGCGGATAGGTAACGGATAATGGACGATGCTCTGACACACCGCTACTTTGACCGCTTTGGCCAAGAAATCATCCTCACCGCTGAAGTCAAGAGGGTGGTCTTTGCCAAGCATCCAGAGGTGAGTCACTTCTTTGACAAAGTGACCGGCACCCTGGCCTTGCCCGACCTGGTTAAGAGAAGCACTACTGATCCCAGGGTGAGATTGTATTACCGCTTTTACCAGGAAGTGTTCGGGGGCAAGTTCATGGTCGTGGTGGTCAAAAGTGTCGAGCGAGAGTTTATCTCTACGATCTACATTACGGACAAAGTGAAGGGAGGTGAAGTGATATGGCAAAGACGACCAACTTCTTCTACGATCGGGGGGGCGATGTCCTCTATCTTTCAATAGGGGAGCCTCAAGAGGCCATCTCGAAAGAAATCGGGGACGACGTTCTGCTTCGCCTGCACCCCTTGACAGGCGAGATAGTGGGTATCACGGTCCTCAATTTCGTCAGCCGTTTCAGTGATCTGGCTCACCCGCAAACCTTACCACTCTACACTGAGTTTCGAGTCAAAGAGGAAGCGTTCGCTTAGGCGTAAGAGCTTTCCACCGAGGAACCGCATTCGCCCAACCGAGACATCGTGCGGGGCTGGTTCGCCCGCCTGCGGGGGGATCTGGGCGAGGCGCGGTTCGAGGCGCTGCTGGGGGAGATAGGAACGTAATGCGTGATGCGTAAAACGTGATCTCGCTTTACGTTTCACGTTTCACGCTTCACGTTTCACGTTTCACGTTTTACGCTTTACGCCCGGTTCTGTATGCGCCTTTCGTATAGAATATCAACCATCGAGGAACGACCATGGCCAAAGTGAAGACCCGCTACGTCTGCCAGCAGTGTGGCAGCGCACAGCCTAAGTGGATGGGACGCTGTCCCGATTGCGGCGAATGGAACACGTTGGTGAAAACGGTCATCGCCGAGGAGCGGCTGACGGGTCGCTCCTTGGCCGCCTCGGAGACCGCTCCCCAGCCGCTGCCGGCCATCTCTCCCGACGGCTTCGAGCGCATCCCCGTGGCCATCGGCGAGCTGAGCCGCGTGCTGGGCGGCGGCATCGTGCCCGGCTCCGGCGTGCTCATCGGCGGCGATCCAGGCATCGGCAAGTCCACCTTGCTGCTGCAACTGGCCTCGCTGCTGGCCCGCCAGGGCCACAACGTGCTCTACATCTCCGGCGAGGAGAGCCCCCAACAGATCAAGATGCGGGCGGAACGTCTCGGCATCAGGGACGACACCCTCTACGTCCTGGGCGAAACGCATCTGGAAAGCATCGCCGCGCACATCGAGCAAATGCAGCCGCGGCTGGCCATCGTCGACTCCATCCAATCCATCACCACCGACGCCCTCAACTCGTCGGCGGGAAGCGTCAGCCAGGTGCGCGACTGCGCTGGCTACCTGCTGCGGCTGGCCAAAGCGCAGTCCATCCCCATCTTCTTCGTCGGCCACGTGACCAAGGAGGGCGCTATCGCCGGGCCCAAGGTACTGGAGCACATGGTGGACACCGTGCTCTACCTGGAAGGCGAGCGCTTTCACGCCTACCGCCTGCTGCGCTCGGTGAAGAACCGCTTCGGCTCCACCGACGAGGTGGGCATCTTCGAGATGGGCGAAGAGGGACTGGTGGAAGTGAGCAACCCCTCGGAGGCCTTCCTGGCCGAACGGCTGCCCAACGCCGCCGGCTCGGCCATCGCCGTGACCATGGAGGGGACGCGGCCGCTGCTGGTGGAGGTGCAGGCCCTGGCCTCGACCACCGCTTTCAACATCCCCCGCCGCACGGCCAACGGCGTGGACTTCAACCGCTTGCTGCTGCTGGCAGCGGTGCTCTCGCGGCGGGTAGGCATGCGGCTGGCCGACCAGGACATCTTCGTCAACGTCGTCGGCGGTCTGCGGGTCAGCGAACCTGCCGCTGACCTGTCCATCGCCGTGGCCATCGGTTCCAGCTTCCGCAACCGGCCCGTGGCCGCCGACCTGGCCATCGTGGGGGAGGTGGGGCTTTCCGGCGAGCTGCGCAGCGTGAGCCACCTGGCGCAGCGGCTGAACGAAGCCGCCCGGCTGGGCTTCACCCGCTGCCTGACGCCCCGCTGGCGCCAGCGCGGCAAGAAGAGCGTTCCGGAGGGAATCGAGATCATCAGCGTCCGCACGGTGCAAGAGGCCCTGGAAGCGGCGTTGGTGTGAGTGGTTTAAGGACAGTGCCAGTCAGAATAGAGACCTCGTTCCCTGTTTTGTGCTTGAGCAAAGTTCGTGGTATAATCAAATGGATGTACAGATAGTTGTATGATTAAGCGAGAGGTGCGAGAACCATGACAATTGCTTCCCTGTCTATCTTGCCGGTGAGTGATCTACGAAACAAAGCTAAGGATGTGCTGAAGCGAGTGCAGACGCAGCCCATTGTCATCACACAGCGAAGCCGGCCGCGAGCGGTGCTCGTCGAATATGAGCAGTACAACAACATGGAGCGGAGGCTGGAGGCCTTGGAAGATGCACGGGATGCGCTGCTCCTCGAGCGCGCCATGGCAACGGCCACAGAGTTTGTGACCTTGGAAGAAGCGCTGGTGGACTACGAGCAAGCCACAGGAGTGCGTATCGAGCTTGACGAGCTACTTGAGGCGGCCAAGCGTGTATGATCTGCGCATAGAGAAGCGAGTGCTCTCCGAGTTGCGTCGCTACCCACCCAAGATCTACAAACAAGTGATGGGCTGCGTCCTGGCCTTGCAGTTCAACCCCCGCCCACATGACTGCAAGCGGATTGGACTGGGCTATCGGGTGGACAGTGGAGAATACCGCATCTTCTACCTGGTGGATGATGAGGAGCAGCGAGTGACAGTGCCCTTGATTGGCCAGCGAAGTGACGACGAGATCTACAGGCTCGCTCGCAGGCTGGGGTTGTTATGAGACTCAAGGACAAAGCGTGGAACAGGTAGGTGGCGTGGCCGGGGCTTGTGACTTTGGAGACCTGCAAAACCACACACGCCAGGCTGCCGGGCTGCTCTATGCTCATTTCTACGGCGCCGGGGCGGCGGCAGAGAGTGACGAATGGCGCGGCCCGCCGACGCCGCGGCCGCCGGGCGTCTGCCCAGGCGGATAGGCTCAGTGGAGTCTGCATCGAGCATTTGACAAAATCGCCCTCTTGGGGCATAATGGCGGCCACAATTGAGATCATCCTTGCCAAAGGCTGTGACGGAGAAGAGTAAGCGGGCGGAGACCGCCAGGGAGGCGGGGTCGCGGACTGCAAGCCCCGCTCGGAGAAAACCCGCCGAAGTTCGCTCCCGAGCCGACCCCTGAACGGGGGGATGGTACATTGGTACACTGGTAAATTGGTAAATCGGGAAATGCTCCGTGAGTTCACCAATCTACCAGTTTACCAATTTACCGATTTACCAATCCCCAAGTAGGGGGCTCCGGAAGCCCACCGTTAGCAGGGCAGCCGATAAGCTCTAGCCTGATGGCCATAGCCGTCGGTGGTGGAGAGGGCCGGCGTGGCCGGTCAAACGAGGTGGTACCGCGGGAGTGTGACGCTCTCGTCCTCACGGACGAGAGCGTTTTTGGTTTGGGGTGCTATAGCTGGCGCTCAACTCCCTTGCTCGCCCAATCCACCTGGTACACGGTAGTGTTCCTTTCGTTCGGCGAGATAAGCTTGGAGCGAGCGCCACCTGCTTGGTTTTCTCCAATCTTCATGAGGAGGTGTTGACGATGTCAGAGCAAATTAACAGCTTGCGAGAGGAGGCTCTGCAAGCGCTGGAAGCGGCAGGCAACGCGGCAGCGCTACAAGCCTGGCGCAGTGCCTACCTGGGTCGCAAGGGGCAGGTGAGCGATCTGATGGGCCTCATCAGTTCGCTGCCCAGCGAGGAGCGTCCCGCCTTCGGCCAGGCCGCCAACGAGCTGAAGCAGGCGCTGGAGGCCGCCTTCGAGGCACGGCAAGAGGCACTGGCCCGCCAGGAGCTGGCCGCAGAGCTGGCCGCCGAGGGGTTGGACGTCACCCTGCCCGGCCGCCCCATCGGCCCGGGTCACCTGCACATCACCACCCAGACGCTGCGCCAGAACTATGCCATCTTCGCCGAGATGGGCTTCCAGGTCTACGAGTCCCCCGACGTGGAGACCGATGAGATGAACTTCGGCCTGCTGAACATGCCGCCGCATCATCCGGCCCGCGACATGTGGGACACCTTCTGGATCAGCGACGAGGCTTCGACAGGCCCAGCCCAGGGGGTGCTGCTGCGCACGCACACCTCGCCGGGCCAGATCCGGGTGATGCGCGAGCGCTGCCCGGAGCCCATCCGCGTCATCCTGCCCGGCAAGTGCTATCGCTACGAGCAGATCACCGCCCGCTCTGAGCATCAGTTCTACCAGGTGGAGGGACTGGCCGTGGGGCGCGGCATCAGGATGACCGACCTGATCGGCACGCTGACCGAGTTCGCCCGGCGGCTCTACGGGCCGGAGCGTCGCATGCGCATCCGCGGCTCCTACTTCCCCTTCACCGAGCCCAGCATCGAGGCCGACATGGACTGCATCTTGTGCCTGGGGGAGGGCTGCCGGGTCTGCAAGCAGAGCGGCTGGCTGGAGGTAGGCGGTGCCGGTATGGTGCATCCGGTCGTGTTGCACAACGGCGGCTACGACCCCACCGAGTGGAGCGGTTTCGCTTTCGGCCTGGGGGTCGAGCGCCCGGCCATGCTCAAGTACAGCATTGACGACATCCGCCTCTTCTACGGGAACGATCTGCGGTTCTTGCGGCAGTTTGGATGAATCAGGTGTCAGGTATCGGTGATCAGGCATCAGGGGAGAGCATAGACATCCGTGCCCTGATCACTGATCCCCGATCACCGATCACTCATTAAGGAGTCAACCAATGAACGTCCCCCTATCCTGGCTCAAAGACTACGTTGACATCCCCGTCCCCGTCACCGAGCTGGCTGAGCGGCTGACGCTGGCCGGTTTGGAGGTGGAGACCATCGAATACATCGGCCTGCCGGGGGCCGAACTGGCGTGGGACCCGGAGAAGATCGTCGTGGGCGAAATCCGCGCCGTGCATCCCCATCCCCACGCTGACCGGCTGGTGCTGGCCGAAGTGGCATACGGCGGCGCCGAGCTGGAAACCGTCGTTTCGGGGCCGCCCAGCCTGCTGCCGCGGCGCGGCCAGAGCGACCTGCACCTCAAGGCCGTCTTTGCCAAGGAGGGCGCCCCGCTCTGGGACCCCTACGCCGAAGTGCCTCGCATCAAAAAGCTGAAGGGCGCCAAGATACGCGGCGTGGTCTCGCGAGCTATGGTCTGCTCGGAAAAGGAGTTGGGCCTCTCCGATAAGCACGAGGACATCCTCTACCTGCCCGACGACGCGCCGGTGGGCGTGCCCCTGGCTGACTACCTCGGCGACGCCATACTGGAGTTCGACATCAAAGGCGCCTTCGGCCACCTGCAGTCAGTCACCGGCATCGCCCGCGAGGTGGCCGCCCTGCTGGACGTGCCGCTGCGCCGGGATGTGCTCGAGGTGCTGGAGCGGCATCCGGCGGAGCTGCACCCCGCGCCCGATTTCCTCGTCCTGGAGATCCCCGATCCCGACCTGTGCCCGCGCTACTCGGCGGCCTTCATCCGCGGCGTGAAGGTGGCCCCTTCGCCCTTCTGGATGCAGACGCGGCTGCGCAGCGCTGGCATGCGCCCCATCAACAACATCGTGGACATCACCAACTACGTGATGCTGGAGCTGGGGCAGCCGCTGCACGCCTTCGACCACCACGTCCTGCGGGCCAGGCCGGGCGAGGAAGTTCCGGCCATCATCGTGCGCCGCGCCCAGGCTGGCGAGCAGATGGCCACCCTGGACGGGGTGATGCGCACCTTCGACGACGAGATGCTGCTCATCACCGACGGGCAGGGGCCGGTGGCCGTGGCCGGCGTGATGGGCGGCCTGGAAAGCGAGGTCACCGCGGCCACGACCGATGTCCTGCTGGAGTCGGCCAACTTCTACTTCCTCAACGTTCGCCGCACCTCCCGCTTGCTGGGGCTGAACACCGATGCCAGCCAGCGCTTCGGGCGGCGCGTGGATCCGGAGCTGACGGTCAAGGCCGCGGCGCGGGCCGCCCACCTGATGGCCGAGCTGGCCGGCGGCAGCGTCGTGCCCGTCATCGGCGACCTGTACCCGGGCCGCCAGCCGCCGCCGGTGATCGCCTTCGATCCCGCCTACGCCACCCGCATCCTGGGCGTCGAAATTCCGAAGGACGAAATCGTCCGCATCCTTACATCTCTCGAATTCCAGGTCCAACCACAAACCGCCCAACCCACCAATCTACCAATCTACCAATCTACCAATCTACCAGTCTACCAATCTACCAATCTACCAATCTACCAATCTACCAATCTACCAATCTACCAATCTACCAATCTACCAATCTACCAATCTACCA
>JACKQG010006197.1_pt1 | contig 12796 bp, 10 predicted proteins | sample 8237621 | NCBI WGS metagenome assembly JACKQG01 (sample SAMN15677084, study PRJNA649215) | marine metagenome | biome: marine; feature: Black Sea; material: saline water; isolation source: suspended particulate matter (SPM) from the Black Sea western gyre | collected 2013-06-09/2013-06-10 | depth...
GGTTACTCTCAATGACACATTGTTTTCTTCCGCCCGATGTGCTAGTTTTTGCAGCTCTTCTACCCCATGCCGCATAGTCTCGCCTTCCTTGGGGCCAAATCGATAAGTTAGAAGATAGGGGTGTGTGTTGTGCAACGCGTTGAGAATATGATCACATGCTTTCCTTATTTCGGCTGCAGTTGGTGATTCGTGTAATTTTTCAATGGCGCAAATGTTTAGCTGTAAATTAAACCTGAAGATAAACAATACCACTGGCCTGTGCATAAATTTTGTGAGACTTTGGCCTTGCGAAATTACTAAGTGGTTTGGAATATTCACATCTTGGCCATCAGGTTTTTGTACAGAAACTGCTAACGAAAAACGTTCATTCTGAATTTTAATATCTCTTGCTGGATCATCTTCTGGCAGCAGCTGCCTGATGTTATGTAATACATCCTCGGAGTAGGTTTCAAAGTACGTTTTGCGCGCCACATCTTTCGGAATCTCTGCTGCAGGGATCAGTTTTCCGATGAATATGTTCAGTTTAGGACGTTTAAATTTCAGGGCTGATTCTAATGCCCGCAACGTGCCGGCATATCCAATGGGCAGTACTGGGGCTTTGGCGCGATAGCTCAGCCAGGCCACTCCGGATTGTGCGCGCATCTGTCCGGGATCCCAGATGCCACCCTCAGGGAAAATGCCCAATACACCTCCAGCCTTCAGCGCGCTGAGCGTTTTTTGCAGGGCAGGCCGGTCTACGTGCCCGCGACGTATGGGAATATATTTGTAAATCGCCTGGAAAAATTCCGTGATCTTTTCTTGTGGAATATCACCCGTTCCCAGAAATTCCACCTGGAAGGGAGTATATATTGCCATAAGCACGCCTTCCATGGCCGCATTGTGGTTTCCAGCCAATATCAAGGGGCCTTCTTTTGGGAAATTCTCCCAGCCATTAATCTCAATGCGGAAGAAAATGGGCAATATGATTCGAGCGATTGCTCTCAATAACCCGCGTGCAAAGCGATGGCGCGGAAATTGCAATGGTTGTTCGCTTGGTGTGGGCATATTTATCTCGAGAATGTTTGAAGAAGAGGGTGCGGTTTTCAGTAATTATCACTGTAGCCAAGTTGATTTTCTCTGAATCAGAAAATAATAAATTGGAAAAGAAACTAGCCACCTGACAGTTTGAGAAAAAAACTTTTTGGGACACGGATTTACACTGATTTTCACGGATTTTTTGTAAAGATTCATAAAAACATCCGTGTTTTTCCGTGAAATCCGTGTACAAAATAGAAACTATCGGGCAGCTAGAAAAGAAATGATCTGGTTTTTAAAAAATTTTCTGATCTGAGTAGGCGATTTGTGGATTACTGGTTCTGGTTGAAGTTGAATTTTGCCCCTGGAGGGAAGGGGCTGGTACCACGTTTGAAGTGGAATCCTGATGCCCCAGCATGGCCACCGCCTCCGAAGCGATGGGCTATATCAGCTACATCAACCTCATCAGAATAGAGCGATACGAAAGTGTACAGTTCCCCATCCAAAAAATTGTCAATATAGCAATAACCAATTTCATAGCCGTGATTTCGAATATGTTCACCTAGATCACCAGAGCCGCGCATATTTATTGCCAGCGTGCGGTAGCCCTCAAAGTTCACCGGATAGCCATAGCGGGCTGTTGAACTTTGGATGGCTTTCAGGCGCGCTTCCCTGAGAGCGCGCCCGTGCTCAACAATCTCATTGATGAGTTGTTGATCGTCATCCAGGAGCGGCTTCCAGAGGCGGTCATTACGTGGGTTTGTGTTTAGTTGATATAACCCCTCGTTGAACGCGCCTGTATCCTGATGATCCCAACGCCAAATGTCGCGGTCGCCAACCAATTTGACAGACAAGGGTACATCTATGTCGGGGAAAAAATAATTCCATGTCAACACACAGGCAGCTTCGCTTGTATCTCGAATCCCTGGCCATGTTTGAGAAATTTCAGCTAATTCCTCAATAGCGGTCTTATGATGGTCAATCCAAGTTATTTTATGGTAGCCGGAAAGGCGCTCCATGTCTTCACGCGAAAGCGAGAAATCGACAATGATGATATGGTCCGAAATAAGAACATCTTCTAAGGGGAGAGAATCGCCATATTTCATCTCACAGATGCTCACCTCATTTCCCAAGGCGCGGCGTACAATTGCTGCCGAAGCACGTCCGTCAGCATCGTTGTGGTATAAGCATAGAGTTTTCATAGACGTTGGTGTTTATTTATCTCACTTGAGCATTGCTTGTAGGGTAGCATTGGTGTAATTTAATCTTTGGGCGGTGAGTTCAACCATGAATTTGTGGAATGCCGAAGCGATGTGCGGGTCAGCTTCTTCCATTTTCTTCATGGATTCAATCGAGAGAATGTATATAATCGATGGCATGTCTGTCACCACTGTCGCGGTCGCAGCCATGCCTAAATAAGCCCCAATTTCCCCAACGACTGTGCCTGAACCCATGGTGCGTAGTCGAAGGATTTCGCCATTCTCAATTTCAATCTGAACCGTTACCTGACCGCGTTCGATAAAGAAAATACCGATCGGTTGATCGCCGCGGGCGATCAATTGAGTGTTTTCTTCAACAATTTGTTCCTCGAGATAGGCCATGAAATCATCAATATTGATGTTTGCTGGGAAGGAGGCTGCGATCTGTGATTTGCATGAGGGTAGGCTGGTATAAGTAACGTCTCCAGCCTCTAAAAGATGGCTTTCACACCATTCAACGGCGTAGTCGATGTCTGAAAAACTTAATGAAGTTTGGCTCTCGTCTTCCAATATGCCCGTGCTTTCGAGTTGACGTTTGACGTTAGAATCCAAATCTGCAAAGGCAAGGACGTAGTCTCTTGCGGCAGCTTGATAATGCATACCGATAAAGCTGTTCAAAGCGGACGAATCTACGCCACTTACAAAACGGAAATCCAACACAACAAATTCCAGTTTTGGAAGTTGTTTATCCCGGGCGCGTTTTTCGATTTTCATTTGCAAGTTGTGAGCAGTGCCAAAAAATATAAAGCCTTGCAATTTGAGAATATAAACACTTTCCCCAACCGAGCGAAGATACTCTTCATGTTTGGGATCACGCTGCACATTGCTCTGGAAATTCGAGCCCGAAAGTGTGCTGCGTACGATATCGATCTGGCTATAATTTAGCGCAAACAAAATGATGGTTGCAAGCACCCCAACCAGCACACCTTGTAGTAATCCAAAACTGATAATCACACCGAGTATGACCAGCAAAGCAATATATTCCAATTTGGAGATTAGGGTAAAAGATTCAAATACCCATTTGGTCAAGAAAGTTAAACCCAAATAGATCAGCAGCCCCCCAATCAATAATTTGGGAATTACAGAAAGCAGTCCAGCGCCGAAAAAGAGAACCACCCCAAATACCGCGGCAGCAAAAATACCCACAAAGCGGTTGTGCACGCCCATCTTATGCGAAAGAGCCGAAAGGCTGGCCGATTGATAGCCCATGATCCCGCCGCCGAAGCTGGCCAGAATATTGGCGAATCCAGAAGCCATCAGTTCACGATTAAGGTTAATCGGTTTCCGAGTTGCTAATTCAATACCGCTGCTGTTGAACAACATGCTGATTAGGGCGGTTGGAATGAGTGTCATCATGGTGAGGACGTGATGTGATACTTCTTGCCAATTTACCTTATTTAGCTTAAGTATCAGGGTAGGATCCCAAATATTGTCGCTCCTAAAGGTGCCCAACAGCCAGCCGTGTTCTGCCATCTCTGTAACGGAGAAATTGTTCAGTTCTCCAATTGCATGGAAGATGCCCAACCCTAAAACAAAAGCTATCGGGATAACGGCGTCATTTTTATAACGCCTTTGTAGCAGCAGAATGAGAACAGCAAATAATACTCCCGGTGCCCAGCGCAAAATGGAAAAAGGGTAGAGCCATTGTGTTAAGAATTCAAGTTTCAGTGGGTAATCTGCCATCATGTTGAATCCACCCTTGAGCAGCAGCCACCCCAGGCCAGCCATAAATCCCCCTGTAACTGGATACGGCATGAAGCGGATAAAACGGCCCAGTCCAAAAGCTCCGAAGAAGAAAAAGATGATTCCAATACCCAAGGTGCTGACCCCCAATGCTACAGCCACAGTGATAAAAATTTCCTCAGGGTCGGCTGAGGCAGGCATATCAAAAGCAATTTGAGCAGCCAGCAGTGCGAGGATGGGTGTCGTGGCGGCTTTGGGAAAAGCGATTGTCCCCGGATAAGAACTTGTCAATGCCATAGCGGCCGTGAGTACTAACCCACTGAACAATGCCAGACCGACGCCAAGCGGAATGAATTGTTCGAGATCCCCCGAGAAAATTGAAGCCCCGTATGAAATTGTTTGGCTGATGGCCACTACTCCAGCCAATGTTCCGGCAAATATTGTCAAAATCAATTGCTGGGGAAATTTTCGAACTTTGCTAAGAACAGTCTCAGACATTTTCAGCCTCGATTAGGCTATCCTCCCAATGGAGATATCAAGGGAACGGGGGTGAAGACAAGCACGAAGATAATTATCCCGAGCAGGGCAACGGCTCTTCGGCGAGGATCTAATGTTGTGATTTGATCTAAGGGTTCTGCATACCTACGTCCCAACATGAAGATCAGGAAAGCCCATAACCACCAACCAGACCACACCAACCCTAAAAGCAATAGTGCCCCCAGGATGAAAGGCATCAGTCGCCGTGCTTTGTTGCCAAGCAACACGTAAATCATATGACCACCATCGAGCTGGCCTGCGGGGATTAAATTCAGCGCGGTGACCAGTAATCCAGCCCATCCCGCCCAGGCGACTGAGTTCAGGGTGATATCGATGCCTCCGTGGGGCATTGGCATTCCGGTAAAGAAATAGCGCAGCCAGTAGAGCAGGGGTTGGAGACCACCGAAGTTGGCTGGTTGCGGAAGCCACTTACCCGTGACGAGGAATTTGATTCCCAAATAGAGGATTGAATTACCCTCGAAGCCGTAGCCGCTGTGCAGCAATTCGGGGAGTTGATGCACTTCTGAAGTGCTCAATCCGTAGATTAACACTGGGATTGCAACAACCAGTCCCGCCAAAGGTCCTGCTGCCCCAATATCCAGCAAGACGCGTTTATTCTTGGGAGGTTCTTTTAGTCGGATTGCCGCGCCCATCGTCCCAAAGGGGCTGAGTGGGAAGGGAATAAAATATGGCAGCGTGACTTCGGTTTTGTGGTAGCGGGCCGCTACGTAGTGACCAAACTCGTGTGCCAAAAGAATGCCCAGCATGCTCAAGGCGAACGGCCAGCCACTGCCAATATTTTTCAGGATGGCCAGAATATTCCCAACGGCATCTTCAGAGACAGGGCCATCGTAGCCGTACAGAGCACCCGCGAACAAAACGCTGAATAAGGTAAGAACAAATAGAACGAGGTTCACCCAAGGGTTCGACGGTTTTATCTGGTTCACCCCTTCCATTAGGTAAACCACATGACGCTCATCTTCTGGTTTAAATAGTGGGGTTACTTCGTAGGGTTTTACTGCTTCAGCTAACTGCTCGTAAGACGTGGCCGAATCTCCATACAATCGACCTCGGAAGCGAGCCAGATAGCCTTCATTTGATGATCCCCAAGTTGTATCTTCTATCTGTAAAACACGCCCGACTAAACGTGAAAGGATTTCTTCTGTTCCTGGTATTGTAGATTCTGTAACTGTCATGGGAAAGTTTGTGTTTGCTCCACTACCTATAAATTTTTAGAAACAATAGGCGGGAGTGGATGGGAGTCGAACCCACCGCGGCCCGCAGAACGACCCGCCACAGGTGTTGAAGACCTAGGAGCCCACCGGGACTCAACCACCCCCGAGTAAAAATACTGGGATGTGCAGCGATTATACCGCAGAAGTCCCGCATTATTTTGGGCTAAATCTCTCCAAAATAGGGAGATATTTGTCAATAAGCGTACATGACAATTGACTGTTGACGAAGTATCCCTGATCAATTAACCTGTGGATATTAATTTGAATTAGCTACCTTGGAGGTTTTTACCATGACAATGACAATTACTGATGACTGCATTTCTTGCGGCGCTTGTGAGCCCGAATGCCCCACAGAAGCAATCTTCGAAGGCGATGTAATCTTTGAGATCGATGCTGAAAAGTGCGTTGATTGCGAAGGTTATTTCGACACCAACCAATGTGTTGAGGTCTGCCCTGTAGATTGTGTTGTTGCTGCCTAATTGATTATTAGTAGAATCAAAATTGCACCCTTGCTTATCAAAGCAGGGGTGTTTTTTGTTTATTGACACCCCCTAATTTGGTGTGCTATCATTCGGCCGTTGTTCGACGTAACGGCAAGACAATTGAATATCGGAAAGATAGCGGCTGACCCCGTCAAATCGGGGTACGAGGTGGAGGTTCCTCCCAGCGATGGGAGTGCTAATGTCCCAAACCTGATTGAAAAATTAGGTTTAGGTTCGAAAAATCGAATTGATCAGCGGATGCCTCTGAAGCCTGACCACGGGCTTCTCTTTTCCTTCCGGAGAGTGTTGGTTCAAAACCAGTCAGTGATGGCTGGGCCAAAGATCAGCACGGTGGTCCAAATAGATTTTCTGTAAAGAGGATTTATTTGTGTTAATCAGGAAGGGCTGCCGCAAACAGTTATATTTATCAACTGGGTATGCCCATGCATACCCAGTTTTTGGTTTAATGCTCAGGAGGCATTCAAATGGAAAAAAAACAGTTGTTGGAAAAAGTAAAGGCCGACAATATCAAATATGTTTCCTTACAATTTACAGATGTGATCGGCTCTGTAAAGAGTGTGGATATCCCCCCTAGCCGCTTGGACGAAGCCTTAGAAGACGGAGTCTGGTTTGATGGCTCCTCAGTGGAGGGCTTTGCCCGCGTGCAAGAGAGCGATATGCGTTTGGTGCTGGACCCGGATACTTATTCGATCCTGCCCTGGTCGTCAGATGAATTCAAGCGGGCGCGCATATTCTGTGATATCTATCGTCCCGGTGGAGCTCCCTTTTTAGGTGATCCACGTGGTGTACTCAGGCGTGTTCTCAAAGATATCGAGGACCGAGGCTGGACTTTCAATGTGGGTCCTGAACCTGAGTTCTTCCTCTTCAAGCGGAATGGCCCCGAAGGAATTCACCCTGTGCCCCATGACGTTGGCGGTTACTTCGATTTCTCCCCTGGTGATGAAGCCGTCACCGTTCGCTCGAAGTTAATGGATGCGCTAGAAATCATGGGTTTGGAAGTAGAGGCCGGGCATCATGAAGTGGCCCGCGGCCAACATGAGATCGATTTCAAATTTGGTGAAGCTCTTCATACAGCCGACAATGTGCTGACAATGAAGTACACCATCAAGGCCATCGCTGCGCAGCATGATTTGGTTGCCTCGTTCATGCCCAAACCCATCTTTGGCGTCAATGGATCAGGTATGCACTGTCATCAGTCTTTGTTTGATAAAGATGGCAACAACCTTTTCTTTGATGATAACGATGAGTACAAACTCTCCAAGATCGCCTACGGCTTCATCGCCGGTCAATTGAAACATGCCCGTGCTTTAGCAGCCATCGTTGCCCCCACAGTAAATTCATACAAACGTTTGGTGCCGGGTTATGAAGCCCCCGTCTATGTCGGCTGGGCACAGATCAATCGTTCCGCGCTGATCCGCATTCCCCGGCACACACCCGGGAAAGACAAATCCGTGCGCGCCGAGTTACGGTTCCCTGATCCTTCAGCGAACCCTTACCTGGCCTTCGCCGCCATGTTGGCCGCCGGCATGGACGGCATCGACAACGATTTAGAGTGCGCCGAACCGCTGAATAATGTCAACATCTGGTATCTGACCCCCGAGGAGCGCGCCGCAAGAGGCATTGATGAATTACCCAATTCCTTGGCCGACGCACTGAGGGAATTCGACAAGAATACTCTCTTGAAAGAAGCTTTGGGTGAAACAATGTATGATGCCTTTGCGCGTGCAAAATGGGCCGAGGTTGAAGAATACCGCACGCAGGTGATGGACTGGGAAGTCAAGCGCTACCTGGAAATTGCCTAGTTTAAAAATTAAACGCAAAGACGCGAAGACGCAGAGAAATCAATCAAAATCTTTGCGTCTCCGCGTCTTTGGGACTCTGCGTTAGGTATTTTCCACCAATCTACAAAAAGCGCATTTATGTGGAGCCATAGTCGGCTGCCCACACGACTCGCAGGCTTTCATTTCTTCTTTCCGAATTTCTGGTTCTGCAAATACCCCCCGCTCTTTGGCTTTAAGAAAGTTTAGATAAAAAATTAACTTGGTGCCCGGTCGATTTGACTCCAGTTGGTTGAGGATCTCTTTGTAATAGATTGTCTTGGCGCCCTCAGAATGGGGGCATTCGTCATATATGTAATCTATGCCCTTTAGCAAAGCATATGCAGCCATTTCACGTTCGTAAAAACGGAAAAGGGGTTTGACCTTGCGCACCAATCCCGAATGTTCGGCTTCCAAAACAGGCCCTTGTCGTAGAAGATAGTTATCTAACCAATTGAGCGTGTTGCCAAATAAAACCGCTGCTTCGTCGTCCAAATTGTGCCCCGTGGCTAATACGTCGTAGTTTCCCTCGCGGGCGACGCGGTTCATGAGGTTGCGTTTGCTTGTTCCACAGACGGCGCAGGGTTTATCCTTGCCGCGCGGAGTTTTTGAATTGAGTTCGGGAATAGAACTGCCATAGGTTTCTGCTACGTCCACGACAATCATCTTCAGCCCGCGCCTGTCAGCAAATCTTTGGCAGAAATGCAGCGATTTATCTGAATAGCCAAAGCCGCCATCAATTCCCAGACCGATATACAACCCGTCCGCCTGGTAGCCTAGTTTAATCAGGATATCCCAAAGGGCGAGCGAATCTTTGCCCCCTGAGATTGCCACGAGGATTTTGTCCTCAGGTGAAAACATCTTGTACTTCGCAATGAAGCGTTGGGCTTGCGCCGGAATCCAAGAGAGATAGTGTTCTTTGCAAAGCGCCAGCTTGTGCTGGCGCATGTTGATAGCGGCTTTCTCGCCGCAAGTTTTGCATTTCATTACTTAAGTATTTTTTATGGCCGTCATCCTGAGCGAAGCGAAGGATCTGAAACTTAGTGAGGAGAGATTCTTCGCCTTGCCTTCGGCTACGGCTCAGAATGACAGATTAGTTTAAAAACTTGCACAGCGAGTCAGCAAGCAATTAACCACCAGAAATTACCGAGATCAGCTTGATTTCGTCGCCATGCTCGATAAGTTCATCGTCGGTCATCAACTCGCCCTGGCGCGTAGCGAGCACCGATTCGGGCAATATTTCCAGCTTCTCTAACGCAGACCTGACGGTCATACCGGATTTGACTTCAAAAATTTCTTTTCTGAGGATCAGTTTTGCGGGCATAGGAGTACCATTAATTTAGATTGGAGCATTCTACCTTGGGGCTTGGATACCGTCAAATGGCATCAGTTCACCATGCTATAATCTGCGCGAGGCAAACTTAGGAGGCACTATGGCAGTAGAAACGTATTCCATTAAATTAGAAACAAAGGGGGATGCGGACATCCAAGATATCACTGAAGCTGTAGGTGCAGTTCTCTATGAATCTAAGTTTAGCAATGGTATCGTGACCATATTTTGTCCCTCGGCGACCAGTGCACTGACCACCATCGAGTTCGAATCGGGCTGCATCAGCGACCTGCGTAGATTATTCGATGAAATCATCGATCCCAATCGACATTATGATCACAACGCCCGTTGGGGCGATGGCAATGGACACTCCCATGTGCGCGCAGCTTTGATGGGACCATCCTTTACTGTGCCCTTCATCGAGAACCGCCTAACCTTGGGAACCTGGCAGCAAATTATCTACCTCGATTTTGACAACCGTCCTCGCCGCCGCGAGTTGGTTGTGCAGATCATGGGTGAATAATAACCAGTGATAAATGGGATGAGCGGGGATGGCAAAAATAAAATCCCATTCATTTCTGTTCATCCCTGGTGAATTTTTAGGTAGTCACCCTATAAAGTGTTATTGGCCGAATACCAGAGCCAAATATAACTGCAGAGCCGCAGAGCACACAGAGTGATCGTATGATTGAAAATCTATCAAGCACCCTCACAAAAATTCTCTGCGATCTCTGTGTCTCTGCGGTGATATTTTTGGACCGATTTTGATTGTATTGCTGTATGGTAAAGAAATTCATCCTTACCTCTGAGATAGCCAAGGCCGTGGGCGTGCACCCTAACACGGTTCGGTTATACGAGCAGTGGGGTATGCTGCCTGAAATTCCGCGCACGCCTAAGGGTTATCGCATGTTCAACGAGACTCACCTCGACCAGATGAAACTGGCGCGGGCTGCGATGAGCTTCACCTGGCTGGGCGGCGAGATCCGCCAGACAACGTATCAGATGGTTTATCGTGGGACAGAGGGAGATTTAGGCGGTGCCCTGGAATTGGCCTATCAACTGAAAGTTATGATCCAATCAGAACGCGCCCATGCCGAATCCGCCGCTGACTTTTTAGAGAAATGGGCCGGAGGATCACCGATCGAATCTACAGACAAAAAGTTGCGCATTGGTGAGGTTGCCAAGCTTCTCAACACTACTACAGATCGTCTGAGAAACTGGGAGCGTAATGGCCTCATCGAAGTACCGCGCAACCCGATGAACGGTTATCGTTTCTATCGCGCCAAAGAGATTGGCCGATTGCGCGTCATTCGGGCATTGTGCCAGGCTCGATACAGCCACATGGCTATCCTTAGAATGCTTTTGCGCCTCGATCAGGGGGAAACAGGCGATCTTCGTGAAGTGTTGGATACGCCTCGAGATGATGAGGATATCTACTACGCCACAGATAAGTTGCTCTCAAATTTGGCCGATCTGAAAATTAGAGCCGAGGGGGTCATTGCATTGTTAGGGGAAACCATCGAAAAGCAGCAATAGCACAACCCTCCACTTATCCACCAAGGTCATATAATGGATATAGATTAGTTTACCTGATGTGAGAATTTTCTAGTTTATCTGTCATGGGGACCTCTAGGATTCGCTGTAGTAAGGGGCCACATTTGGGGGTAGGGGGCGTGCGGCGCACGCCCCCTACCCCCAAATGTGAGGTCTCTCACGGCAATTCCCATAGAACCTGTCATGGCCATCGGCCCGCCTTCGGCGACGGCGGCTCAGGATGACAGTCACAAGAAAAATGCTTTCACACGACATTAGTTATTCGAGGTGACAAGTGGTAGAAAAACAAATTGAAGTTCGCAAACTTACGAAAACCTTCAAGGTGCCCGTGCGCGCGGAGGGATTTGCTGCATCGCTGAAAAGCCTTGTGCAGCGCAAGTATCAGGAGGTCGAAGCGGTGCGAGAGATCAGTTTCGACATTGAGGCTGGAGAAGTGGTCGGGTTTATCGGACCCAATGGGGCGGGGAAAACCACCTCACTCAAAATTCTCTCCGGGTTGCTGCATCCCTCTTCGGGCGATGTGCGGGTGCTGGGTTTCAAACCCTGGGAACGGGAACCCGCTTATCTCAGTCAGATCAGCATGGTGCTAGGTAACAAGAGCCAACTGCTTTGGGACATCCCCCCAATGGACACCTTCCGAGTCCTGGCTGAAATCTACCGCGTTCCTGAAAAGGAATTCAATCTTATCTTGGATGAACTCATCGACTTGCTTGATATGAAAGCCCTGCTGACCAAACCAGTGCGCAACATGTCTTTGGGCGAGCGCATGAAGTGCGAGCTGGTTGCTGGGCTGCTCTATCGTCCGCGAGTCATGTTTTTAGATGAGCCAACTTTAGGCTTAGATGTCTCAATGCAGGGGCGGTTGCGGCGATTTCTGACCGATTACAACCAGCGCAGCGGGGTGACGATGATGCTGACCAGTCATTATATGGCCGATGTGACTGCTCTGTGCCCGCGTGTGATCTTGATCCATAGGGGCGAACTGCTCTATGATGGGGAATTGGCGGGGCTGGCTTCAAAGCTGGCACCGTTCAAATTGGTGCGTCTTGCTCTTGAGGTGGATTCGCCGAAACCAGAGCTTCCCCCCGAAGCTGAGATCGTTGAGCAAGAGAATGGGCGCCTGACCCTGCGGGTTGCCCGAGCTGAGGCGCCCAAGCTGACTGCGCATCTGCTCAACACGCTTCCCGTAGCCGATCTTTCCGTCGAAGACCCACCTATCGAGGCGGTCATCGACCAGATCTATCAGGATGGGGAGGTGAGCGCATGAACCCTCGCGGAGGATGGGCGCTGATCAAGCGCACCTGGGCTTCCTGGATGCAGCATCGCAGCTTCTTTTTCCTTTTGGCTTTCGGGTGGATGATCCCGCCGTTGATTTATCTCTTTGTCTGGTCGACAGCCGCGGGCGGGGAGACAGTCGGCGGCCTGACCCGGGGTGAGTTCGTTGCCTATTATTTGATTCTGATCCTGGTAAATCAGCTTACGTACGCCCAGACCAATTGGACCGTTGGCGATCTGATCCGAGATGGAAGCATGAATGTTTGGCTGCTCAGGCCGATGTCGCCGATTTACAATGCTCTCTCGACGGAAATAGCTGGCAAAGTAGTTTATATGCTCTTTACCGCTCCGGTGGCGTTGGTGTTGGCGATTTTTCTGCGGCCAGAGGCAACATTTAGCCTTGGAAATACCTTGTTATTTATCCCTTCGCTACTATTTGCCTGGGCGCTGCGTTTCTTTTGGGGGTACTGGCTGGCGCTGCTGGCCTATTGGACGACTCGCGCACAGGCCTTCCTCTCTTTGCAAGATTCGCTGATTTTCTTGCTGGGCGGACAGGTCGCGCCAATGGTCTTATTGCCGGGATCAATGG
>JACKQG010006199.1_pt1 | contig 12788 bp, 14 predicted proteins | sample 8237621 | NCBI WGS metagenome assembly JACKQG01 (sample SAMN15677084, study PRJNA649215) | marine metagenome | biome: marine; feature: Black Sea; material: saline water; isolation source: suspended particulate matter (SPM) from the Black Sea western gyre | collected 2013-06-09/2013-06-10 | depth...
GACCAAGGTATCACAGTTTGAGGAGCTACGTATCTGGCAAGATGCGAGGTCTTTAGTGAAAAGCATTTACGAGGAGATAGCTAGGAATAATGATGCTAGCAAAGACTGGGGTTTTCGCAATCAGATACAGTCAGCCTCTGTATCCATAATGAATAACATTGCAGAGGGATTTGAGAGACAATCGGACAAAGATTTTGCGCGATTCCTTGACATGGCAAAAGCCTCTGCCGGGGAAGTACGAAGTATGTTATACTTGGCTAGCGATTTAAATTACCTGGCACCTGAGAAAGCAAATAGTCTCAAGGAGCAATCAGAGAAGATTTCAAAAGGCATCTCCGCCTTGTCAAAACATCTGCGAAAGAGTGGATAAGATCTTGCACTCAATAGCCATGAATCCAGCAAAAACCTTTCGACCTTCGACCTTTGACTTTCGACCTTCAGACCTTCGACTCCATTTAATGGCACGAAAATTAGCAAACCAATGAATATTTATTAATGAGGAATAACATGAATAAACCAAAAAAAATCTGCGTCGTAGGAGCAGGGCGATGGGGAACCAATCACATCAAGACCCTGAACACGCTTGGTGCTCTGGCTGGAATCGTAGAATCCAGGGAGAACCGCCGCGAAGAATTAAAGAATTTGTTCCCTGACGCCAGATTGTTTAACAGTGTTCGTGAAGTTCCTCTGGATGAATATGATGGTTTTACGGTTGCCACACCTGCAGAAACGCATTTTGAAGTGGGATCTTATCTTTTGGCGCACGGCAAACATGTGTTAATTGAAAAACCCATAGCCTTGAATACCAAAGAAGCCGCCGCTTTGAAAAAACTGGCAGATGAAAATCATGTCAATCTCATGGTGGGACATGTCTTGCTGTTTCATCCTGCCATCATCAAGATTAAGGAAATGATTGATTCAGGTAAAATAGGCAAGCTGGAATACATTTATAGCAATCGTCTCAATCTGGGTACGGTGAGAACCGAGGAAAATATCCTCTGGAGTTTTGCGCCTCATGATATCTCCATTTTTGAATATTTTATTGGCTCAAACCCCATTGATGTGGTGAGCCGCGGCGGCGCATTTTTAACACCGGGGATTCATGATACCACAATGACCTCATTGACCTATCCCAATAATGTGGTAGGACATATTTTTGTCAGTTGGTTACATCCGTTCAAAGAACATCGGATGGTCATGATCGGATCCAAGGGCATGATGTCCTTTGAGGATAGTTCTGCTGAAAAAGATATCCTCTTTTATGAAAAGGGAATTGACTGGATTCAGGGCGAACCCATCAAACGGGATGGTCCCACGGAGGTGATCCCTTATGAGAAGGGTTTCCCCCTCACCAATGAAATACAATATTTTATCGATCACCTGGATGGCTCCAAGCTGGAAATCGCCCATGGACAGAATGCCTTTGATGTTTTGGAAGTTCTGGAGAAAGCCACTTTTTCATTAATGGGAGAAACTCCTGCGCCTGAGGAGATCAAAGCAACCGACTATTTTGTCCATAAAACCAGTGAGGTGGATGCTGGTGTTAAAGTGGGCAAGGGCACCAAAATCTGGCATTATTCCCATGTACAGGGTGGATCATCATTGGGTGAAAATGTTTCCATTGGACAAAATGTCAATGTGGGCAATAATGTAAAAATTGGCAACGGTGTCAAGATTCAGAATAATGTCTCGGTTTATGAGGGTGTTGAGCTGGAAGATTATGTCTTCTGCGGACCTTCCATGGTGTTTACCAATGTACCCCGGCCTAGATCGGAATTTCCCCAGCGCGGAACTGAATTTTATGCCAAGACTCTGGTGAAGAAAAGCGCATCAATTGGTGCCAACGCCACCATCGTCTGCGGCTCAACTCTGGGTGAGTACTGTTTTATTGGTGCCGGCGCAGTTGTGACCAAAGATGTCCCTGCCTTTGCATTGGTTGTTGGCAATCCTGGTAGAGTGATAGGTTGGGTAGACAAAAAAGGCTACCGCCTGGAGTTTGATGCCAAAGGTATCAGCAAATGCGGGGAGTACCAACTCGTCAATGATCTGGCTACGTATATAGGGAAATAACACTGACTGAGTCTCCAAAGGATGCTCCAGTAATGATATTTGTCCTTAGATAATAGAACTTTTACAAACCTCGCTTAGTTCTATTTTTAGTCCAAGGCATTCTTCGGATTAATTAGGAAATACATATTGCCAAACATCACCCCCCCCCCATGATCAATCCATCACGCTTTCTCAACGTGAAGCAAGGAATGAACACAAATCAGCAGTTCTCTGGTTTACTGGGCTATCCGCTTCTGGAAAATCGGTTATCGTCATGGCTTGCCAGGAAGAACTCTTTAAGCGGGGATCTCAGGTAACCGTACTGGATGGAGACAACCTGCGCCATGGTCTGAATGCAGGTCTGGGATTTAGCCAGGAAGATCGTCATGAAAATCTGAGGCTGGTTGCAGAAATGGCGAAATTAATCAACGATCATGGTTTGATTGTGATCGCCATCTTCATCTCTCCTGACCTTGAAACCTGACAGCAGGTAAAATCGATTATAGGTCCTAAGAGGTATCGAGAGATCTTTGTGGACTCACCAATTGAGACGAGTAGAAAAAGAGATGTGAAGGGCTTGTACAAAAAGGCAGATGCTGGCAAACTGAAACACTTCCCAGGTGTGGATAGTAAATACGAAGTCGGAAACGCTGATATTGTTCTTAACGATATAGAGACTGTTAATATCGAGGATCTCGTTTAATCCAATAAAAGTGCGATATAATACACTATATTCCATAGTCGTGGGAATTGAAGCGTATTATATGAATAAAGTGCAGTATAATGCATTAATGCTATGAAATACTGACTCAGCTGTTATATTTACAACGAAAGGGGCAGTATAATGCATATATCAAACATGAATAATGCAATTAGGGAACGCCGTAAAACACTAAGCATTAATCAAGCTGACCTGGCTGCTCTTTCGGATTTAGGCCTACGCACCATCAAGGCACTGGAAAGTGGAACAGCAAATCCAAGCATCAATACCCTCCAAAAAGTATGTGACGTGCTGGGTTTGGAAATCGTTATCCGTATCAAAGATCCAGGTGACTGAAGATGCGTAGCGCGAATGTATTCTGGAATGGGATTCTGGCGGGTAGCTTGATAGAGGAAAGTGCTGACCAGTATATCTTTGAGTATGTCATCGATTATTTCGTAGATCCCGATCGCCCTGCCATAAGCCTGACCCTGCCCAAAACGAAACAGAATCATAACTCCCCGGTATTATTTCCATTTTTTAGTAATCTTTTATCTGAGGGTAGAAATCGAAGTCTCCAAAGTAGACTTGTTGGTGTGTCTGAAGATGATGACTTCGGCTTATTGAGTATTGTTGCAGGTGCTGACACGATTGGAGCCATCACTGTGGTTAAGGGAGATTCCTGACATGGCTATCCCGGAACTATTGGTATGCCCCGGAAACCTCAGTCTCCATAGGGGAGGCTACAGTAAGGCATTTCTAAGACGCATGTTCGATGGACGCACGGTTAGTCATATCCTTCCATACAATTCACCGGATGTGAGTGAATTGGATATTGATTTATTCCTGGAGAACCGCAAACACTTTTCACTTTCAGGCATCCAGGTGAAATGGTCGCTAATTCAGGAAAAGAATAAACTCAGGTTAACGCGAGCAGGTGAGCAGGGAACACATATATTAAAACCCATACCTACAGGCTTAAAACGCGTCGACCAAATACCTGCCAATGAGCACATAACCATGCAAATAGCAAGACAAGTATTTGGAATCTCCACGGCTGAAAATGGTCTGATCTTTTTTAAGGATGGGAGTCCTGCTTTTCTGACCAAACGATTCGATGTTTCAAGTGATGGCAAAAAACTGAGACAAGAAGATTTTGCCGTTCTTGCAGATAGGTCAGCATTGAAAGATGGTCTCAATTTTAAATATGAGTATAGTTATGAAGCGTTGGCAGTACTTTTAAAAAAGTTTGTGCCAGCTTATAAAGTTGAAATCGAGAAATATTTTCGCCTGATCATATTCAACTATCTATTCTCTAATGGTGATGCCCATCTTAAAAACTTTTCCTTGCTGGAAACCCCTTCATTTGACTTTATTCTAAGTCCGGCTTATGACCTCCTTGATACCAGAATCCACGTGAGTGATAATGATTTTGCCCTCCATAAGGGGTTATTTTCCGAACCTGCTGGCTCAGCTCTGAGACATCCTGACAAGAGAGATTTTATGAGATTTGGGGAAAGAATAGGCATTCAACCTTCAAGAATGGAGCAATTGATCCATCCGTTTATAACAAGGCAAGATCAAGTTTCAGATCTTGTGGGCCGCTCCTTTTTAGATGAATCAACGCAGCGTGGCTACATTCTTCATTACAATACGCGTCGAAATTTTTTAAATAGAGCAGACTAGAACCACGTAGGCCCTGCAACCCCAAGAGGAGTTAATAAACTCAAATGGCAACACCCCCCATTAGGGAAGGAACAAGCGAAACCATCCCAATTACTAGCAATAATTATTCTGAAATTTTGTGCACATCCCACACCTCCCAACTCGTTTAAGTGTGATGAAAAGGTTTTTGAAAGCGTATTGACTAATATCAGCTTGGCGGAGGGTAATTTTTGTTTAAGTTATGTATATATGCAATCAAAAAGCAGAATAACATAAAATGATGATTCCCAGGACCCTACAAGCTCACATACAGAAAATGTTGGAAAAGTTTCCAATTGTCTCTATAACGGGACCACGTCAGGCAGGAAAAACCACCTTGCTCAGAGAAACATTCCCAGACTATACCTATTACAATTTTGAGCGACTGGATCACCGAGAATTATTGAAGGCGGATCCTCTGGGATTCTTAAGACAAGCTGGGGATAAAGTAATTTTTGATGAAGCCCAACGGGTGCCCGAACTGTTCCCATACATTCAAGTACTGTCTGATGAGACTGGAAAAACCGGGCAATATATACTATCTGGATCTCAAAGTTTTCTTTTGAATGAGAGTATATCACAGTCATTGGCTGGTCGCGTCAGTGTCCAGAACCTTTTTCCTTTCACCATGAACGAACTGAAAAATTCAACAGATAGCTCGGTTGCTTCACTCATATTAAATGGATTCTATCCACGACTCTATGATAAGCATATTCTAGCAGAGGACTACTACCCATCCTATCTGCAGACATATATCGAACGAGATGTTAGAACACTACGATCCATAGAAAACTTGAACACCTTCACTCGATTTTTGGGATTGTGTGCCGGGAGAGTAGGACAAGTGTTGAACATCACTTCACTGGCGAATGATTCCGGGGTAGCTGTGAATACAGCAAAATCATGGTTGTCACTCCTAGAAGCCAGCTACATAATATTTTTGTTACAGCCGTATCATCGAAATTTTAATAAACGAATGATTAAATCACCCAAACTATACTTTTACGATACGGGGGTCGTCTCGTCACTTTTGCGTATTACGAATACGGAAGCCCTTCGAACGCACTACGCATTTGGCTTTTTATTTGAGAATCTTGTCATCAGTGACCTGATAAAACATCAATCACATAGAGGAGTGCGACCTTCCCATTATTATTGGCGAGATAGCAATGGAGTGGAAGTTGACTGCATCATCGACCTTGGGAATAACGAAGTATTAGCTCTGGATATAAAAGCAGGTGAGACCTTCAATCCAGATTATTTGAAGAATCTTAAAAAATTGAAGTCATCTAAAGAGTTAAAAATTAAACAAGCACTTCTCTATCTTGGAGATACATCCTCAGAAATATCAGATATCTCCATTGTCGCCTGGAAAGATTACCACTTGCGTATCGTCGACATGGCTACAAAATAGATATCACATATATATTATCAAATATCCTTGAATCTCTGCGCCCTCGAGAACCAGGACACCTTCGACCCAACCTGACTCCAGGCCTTGGGAAAAAATTAAATGCCCCGGTTGGTTTTCGTAATATCGCTGTACTTGAGTATCAAAACCTTGACCCAGCAATCCTTCAGGTCATCCTTGCTAAACATCTCAAGGATCTGGAAGCATATTATCGTACCATTTTGAAATACTGTGGCCTCTAAACGTATCTGAACCGCCGTCCATCTTGAGCCATGTGCTAGCACGGACAAATACACGCTTCGGTGCACCCAGAACTACCTCGGCATATCTGCACCCTCAGCGTGAACCAATCACGTTCCACCCAACCCAGCAACATGTGTTGTGTCAAACCTCAGCTCAGCAAATCAAGCAGAATATCTAAATCCAGTATTTCACTATCGGATGTTGAGATCACAAAGGGTCTAACGTCATCCTGAATGGAACTCCAATTCAAGCTTCGGGCTGTGTCACTCAATATCGACTTCCAGGAGTTCTCATCTATTGGCGTACCCATATAGCCTGTCTGCTGAAGTGCATGTTGTAAATAGGGAATATTAGGCTGGACATCTTGCCAGCGAGATAAAAGAAATATAAGATCATAGAAATCTCGACCCTTCGAATAGGGACGCTGGAGTATGGCGTGGATCTTACCTGAAAGAAAACTTGGGACATCGTGATGAGTAATACTAAAAGGTGAATAATCATTAATGAGCTTTCGTTCGACCTGCCAGCCCGGAGGAGGATTTGCATCTACCTCTAACTTAATGCTTAGCTTCTCATCCTCATTCGCTGTCAGCCCGCATTCAAAAAGCAATCCCTCAAATTTGATAAAGGTTGACCGAACCGTTTTTTCTTTGATCACGGTATCACTTATTTGATAGCCTTGGAATGACAGATTCCTGCGTAGCATAACAATTACTTCTGAGAGACTGTATGTCTCATTAGGTAGCCTGAGATGAAAATCCAGGTCTTCAGAAAAACGATTAAGCCCGTGTATAATACGCAGGGCTGTTCCACGGTGAAAAATAAGCTGTGGTAGTTCTTTTTGTTCAAAAAGGGCTCTTAAGATAACATGTTGCAGGTATTCCCGCAGTTGCAGATAAGCAATAGTTGGCGATCCAGCCTCTTGTGCGATTCGAATAGCTTCGCTTTTCATTTTATTCCCCCCAAATATTGAATGAGTGCAGCCATCCCCCGGGCAAGTTTCTTACTGGGAATCTTTTCAGCATAATCAAACAAAATCTCAGGATCCAAATCTCCTGTGTTTTGCAGCCGTAAACTCCGCCACCTCTCCATGTCCCACTCACCCCTATTTAATAGACAAATATCCACCAGGGCTTTTTCAGGACTGGCAATGAGGGCCTTCTGCTGAGAATGATTCCCCAGGTGGATCAGTTTGTACCCGGAAAACCGATTGGGTTTTAGACTGTGATAATGAAAACTTCCCAGGGGAGTATGCCATTGTCTTGTATCTCTGGTAGTTACGCTTTGGATAATTGCTGTGTGTTCTGGGATAAGTTTATAGTATTCCAAAGCAGTATAAAGTGAGATATAGGAAGGGGAGTACAAATAATTGGCAATGTAGAATGGGTGAGGTGTAAAGCTTTGGTAATGGAGCGGCAGCATATATTTACCACGACGCAAACGTACCAGCCTATTTGCTGCTACCCATCTTGATAAACGCGGCAAAATTTGGGCTTCATCTTCGAAGAACATGGTAGTCAAATCAGCAGTCTCAAAAAAAGGCTGATTGGAAAAACATCGGATTAAATCATCATATTTCATATTAATAACTTACCAATAAACGCAAGTAAAGAAAATAAAATATTGTGATAATGACTTTTTCAACATTATCACCATTGCGCATAAGTATAATATAGATAGTCATATACAATAGGGATTCAATTCAGTTTTTGCAAAAATGGACAAAAGCAGAACTCCCCTGGAAAATATCCCCTGTTTTTGGCGATATGTATGGTGATAAGAAACCACACATAACTGTCTGAAACAGCACCTTAATTACAGCAAATATTCATCTGAGAAAAAGCACTTGGAATGGGGCTATTTTGGTCAATGCAGAAGGAATTATAGTATGGAAAAAGATTTGGAGCAGATGAGTGATGATCTCATCAAGGAAGAATTTATCAAACGTTTTACGTTTGAAGCTGGTTTGAGACTGGGATGTGCCACCTCAGCAGTGGACCATTTGCGGGCCATGTTTGCAGACTCAGCCTATCAGGAGAGTTTCGCCGTGATCTATCTAAACTCCCAGCACGAAGTCATCGACAGTAGCATTTTATTCACCGGGAGCCTGGATACGGCTGCGATCTACCCCCGCGAGTTGATCCGCACCATCATGATCGATTATCCCGCTACCAAAGCGCTCATCATCGCCCACAATCATCCCAGTGGCAGTAACGTTCCCAGCCAGTCAGATGAAAAGATCACCCAAAAGTTGAAAACCGCCCTGGACGCAATCGATATCGATCTGCTGGATCATATCATTATCGGGAAAGAATACTACTCATTCGCCGATCATCGCAAATTGTAGAACTCAGCCTTTGGGCACCATGGCTTAACAGCCGCTACAAAAACACCTGAACAACCAAACACAAACACAAGAAGGAGGTCATGCTTATGACACTCATGCTACATCGTGGAGCCGAAAGCGCTACCATGAACGAAATAATCGCAATTCCGCTACCCCAGAAGACCCGCACCTATCAACCCGTTCCCCACGAACAACTCGCCACCATGCTGCTTCAAATGGTCGCCAGTATTTTCCCGGATTTCAGTTATGAGAAAAGTCATTTTGGACTGGCAGGTGACGGGAATAAGATGTTTGGTGTCCACACCTTCCGGTCAGTGGATACCCAGATGGGATTGTCCATTGGATTTCGCAATAGTTATGACCGCAGCATGTCCGTTGGAATTGCAGTGGGGGCTTCGGTCTTCGTGTGTGATAATCTGGCGATCTCAGGAGATATTACTGTTCTGCGCAAACATACCAGCAACGTGATCCGCGACATGGAATCCCTGGCGCTTTCCGCCATTTATCGCTCCCAGCAGACCTACGCTGAGATCATGGATGATGCCGAAGCCATGCAGGACATTCACATAAGCGATGATCAAGCTTATCGTATGCTGGGTCTGGTCTATGGGCGCGGGATTATGACCCCTCGTCAAATACCTGTGGCTCATCGTGAATGGGAATCACCCACATACGCTGACTTCGCCCCACGGACGGTCTGGAGTCTTTACAACTCGATTACAGAAAGTTTGAAAAGTGCTCCACCCCAATCCATCATGGAAAAGCACCTCTTGCTCCATCGCTTGTTCACAGAGCAGTACCAATGGAAAGCAGTCCAAGCATGAGGCGCCGAGGGATTCAAGCCTTAATCGAAGCCATCCTGGTGATCATCAGTGAGATTGCCACCTGGGTTCAGGATCGCACCAGAGACCATGAAAACAGCGACAAGGAAGATGATTAAGAAAGCTGAGATCCTTGATAGAATCCAACTGCGCCAGTCCACCATCAAGGACTGGCTCAGTTGTCCCCTCATGTTTCATTATCGCCATGTCTTAAAGCTGGATCCCAGTTATCGGAGTCTGGCCGCCATCCATGGCAGTGCGCTGCACCTGTGTATTCACAGACTGCATGTGAAGGGCTTCGATCAGGATCTAAAGCAAGTGTATGCAAGCGCCCTTGAGGAGGTTCTTGGTATGGAAACACACATTCCCATCCGCTGGAAAAGTGAGCCAGCCCAGGATCTATCCAATCTGGAAACCCATGCAAAGGAACTTCTGGTTGGCTATGTGGGACACAAAGCCAACAGCGACTGTAGGATGCTCTACTCAGAAGTTCAGTTCAGGCTGCGCCTTGGTGGTATGACCTTAACGGGTACCATTGATCAGGTCAGACGAAATGGTGATGGAACGCTGGAGCTGGTTGATCTCAAATCAGGCATGCAAAGACCCATCAAGCGGTCCTTGCCGCGAGATTGGCAGCTAAATCTGTATGCCTATGCCCTGCGATACGGTGAGCTATTTGTGGATGGATCATGGATTCAGCCGCGGCTGAAGGTCACCCGCACTTCAATCTATTTTCTCCGCGCCCACGAAATCTATAAGCGCAACGGAAAATATGGTAAGCAGGGTTCGCAGAAGGGTCAGCCCTGGATAGGCTGCGAGAAACCAGCCTGGGAGCTGGAACAGTTCAGACAGGAGTTAATGGATATCATCAAGATGATGAGTCGAGATTGGGTTTTTCCAAACACGGCTTCATGTGGATTTTGTGGCTTCCACGAGCCCTGTGACGACCGCATGGGATTGCGTCTTTCACATCGATTGAAGCGCTTAAACCACTTAATTCCGTCACAACAAAACGAAAGTGACGAGAAAGGAGTAAGATGATAAAAGTATCAAGTGAAGGATTGAATAGTGCCCTGGAACAGTTGGGTGAAACCGGTTGGGATATTGATCGTGAACTGCAGCGCTTACAGAGCAATGTAAACAAGTATGATATTCCCAGGCTGCGCATAGAACATAGTGAGGAGGGTAAACATCGCTTCTTTATTGATAAAGGTGAATCCTATCTGGCTGAAGCCAAGCAATTTGCCTTTTTGAAGCACCGGACGATGCCGGTCATTGTGCTCAGAGAAGAACATGTGAGAGCGCTCTGGCTGGAAGGTCAGGAGCAATCCCGCTGTGCTGCTGTTGAAGGCGTGATCCACAGTAAAGACCCAGTATCATCCAGCTGTGATCAATGCCCAGAGGCTCTGCCTGGAATGGGAGGCTGCAAGCCTGGTATCCGGCTGTATGTATTGCCGCTGATCAAGCGAAGATCAAGACCCATGGTCTTCAGTATTTCCCCCAGCAGTATTGGCCTGTGGCGGGAGCATCAACTCCGGCTGGCTCGCAGTGGGATTCCACAGATAGCAGTCGTCACGACTTTTGAGTTGCTGGATACCCAGAATGAGGACTATCGCTGGGCTCGGATAGAGGCTGGAATTCGGGAGATCGTCACCAAACCTCAGCTGCAGAAAGCGCTGGATGCCCGGGAACAACTTCCTCATTGAAGCAAACGTCCCATCCACCTTTCAGTGAATTTACCAAATGAGTTCGCTGATAATTGGGTGTAGAATGCCCCTGTTGACTGATTGCCCCAATCGGTCAGCAGGGCTAGATGTGATCTCTAGAGTCATCACTCTGTGCTATAATAGTGATCTTCAGAATGCGAATAGTGACCTGAGAGTGATCTGATCTATGCAGGGAGTCAGAATCCCCCTCAATGTATCAAGTCCATCACAGTATAGGGCGTTCCTGTGCTCCATCGATTACCTCAAAGGTTGTTTCATCGTCTATAACTTCTGTTCAAGAATTGTATCTCTGAAAACTGGAACTAATGGAATATGGGGATATTGCGCCCTGAAGTAGTCATATTTGGTCGGTCTATACAGATTCTTTGAATATTTAACTTCATAAGCCCTGTTCTCTTCTGTCACAAAGTCTACTTCTTGTCCCTTCTGTGTTCTCCAAAAGCGGATATCATCCAGAGACATCGAGTCAAGGAACATCCTAAAGAGAGAATTCTCTAATAGATCTCCACGATCAGCCCGGGTGGCAATCGGAGAAAAATTATTCAAGAAGTGATTCCGAAGACCTAGATCGTTCATATATAGCTTTGGCATTTTCCGGAGTTCTTTCGCCCGGTTTCGGTAAAAGGGATGGACTAGTGAGACATGAAACGATTTCTGCATCACGTGGAGGTATGACTCTATTGTCTTGCGATCAACTCCCAGGTCGCTGGCGACACTTGTTGCGTTGAATAACCCTGGCAGACTTGCAATGATTTTCATCAGGTTCATATAGATATCAGGATGTCTCAGGTTTGCTTCGAGTGCATCCTTTTTGACATAGGAATCAGCGATTTCCTTCAGCAGTAGCCGCTTTTCCTTTAAGGAGGATTCAAGTGCTATATCCGGATATCCACCATATAGCATGTATTCATTCAGATTCTGCTCCAGCTCTTGGCGGTGTATGGCAGGGATTGATCCGGCATTGACATATGGGACCAATTCCTCTCGACCTCTGAAATAGAGAAACTCTTTAAAGGAAAGGGTATAGAGGGTAAAAATACGTTTCCTGCCAGCAAGCGAATCGTGAAACTTTTCATCGATATAGAACCCTGAGGACCCTGTCACAACAAGCTTCAACTCGTCTGAATGCTCATCGTAATGGTACTTTAGAAAATTGGAAGGGTCATTCAAATATTGGATCTCATCAACGAAAAGGATCGTTTTCTTGTTCCCCTGAAGGGGCGGAATGATATCAAAGAGCTTGTCCGGATGCTCGTTCAACAACGATCGGAACTCCGGATTCTCGAGAGTGAAATAGTAGCTGGGTTGCCCCGCTTCGCTCGTCTCACGCTCCAGTTGTCGAAGTAGGGTTGTCTTTCCAGTCTGCCTGGCCCCAACAACTAATGTGATTTGTTTCTTGGGTATATGTTTCTTCAAACTGCTGAACAGAAATCGCTTTTTCATTTTTACCCTCCCGGGCTTAATTCCTGTATTATCCCGATATCGAACTATATTATTCCCATATTATCCCAATTCAAAGGATGTTTTATTCCCATATTATCCCAGAATTTCATAATATTATTCCCATATTAACCTGGGGTCGTCCAGAATGGGGGTATAAAAGGTTTAAGGGTGAGATAGGTAAAAGAAGACGCACCTTTATATTGGGCGTAGCTTGCGGGCTCTATTCAGCCAACCTCCGGTATCTTTCAAACAGTAATTCAGTATACTTGTCTTGCATTGCTTGGGACAAAAAAGAATTCTTAATCATTTTTTCTAATCCATCTTGCTTGTCCACCAAATTTTG
>JACKQG010006201.1_pt1 | contig 12777 bp, 10 predicted proteins | sample 8237621 | NCBI WGS metagenome assembly JACKQG01 (sample SAMN15677084, study PRJNA649215) | marine metagenome | biome: marine; feature: Black Sea; material: saline water; isolation source: suspended particulate matter (SPM) from the Black Sea western gyre | collected 2013-06-09/2013-06-10 | depth...
GCAAAAAGCCACCAAGCGAGTTTCCCGCCGGAATATATGGGGGTGGTTGCGGAGCAACCACCCCCATATATTCCGGCGGAAGCCCTCGTCTGGTAGTTTTTTCAGTGGAGTCACATATGTTAAGGTCAATAGTATCGCTTTGCGCCCTTCGCGGTTCAATAGACCGAAATCATCAAGCTAAAATTTAAGGTTGGTGCTTATGCAGAAATACTTACAGAAAGAATGGCTTTCTCGACTGATCGATGCAATGCTGCCAGTATTTGCCACGCTGGCTGCCCTGGCCGTCGGCGCAATTATGATGCTTTTTCTCAAAGTCAATCCCATCGAAGCCTATGGCGCATTATGGGAAGGAGCTTTTGGTAGCACCAATGCTGTCGCTGAAACCCTGGTCAAAGCCACGCCCTTATTGTTAGTAGGTTTGGGAATCTGTATCTCCTTCCGAGGAGATGTGATCAATATCGGTGGTGAAGGCCAGATGATAATCGGTGCAATTATGGGCACTTTGGTAGGCATCACCCTCACCGATTGGCCGGGATGGGCAGTCGTACCCCTGGCAATGTTCACGGGGTTCATCGGCGGGGCAATTTGGGGCGGTATTCCTGGAATTTTGAAGGCCTATTTCAAAGTTAACGAAATCCTAAGCACTGTGATGATGAATGCAATCGCCGTGCAGTTGATGAATTTCTTATTGCGCGGCCCGATGATTGATCCCGCACAGTTAAAGTTGGCTTCGAAGATTCCCCAAACGGCGCGCTTGTTGGATGCTTTCCGCTTGCCGCGTTGGGTGCCTACCCGTTTGCATCTTGGTGCACTTATTGCTGTGATCTTGGCTATTTTTGTCTACATCCTGCTGTGGCGAACAACCATTGGCTATCGCATCCGGGCTGTGGGTCAGAATCCCCATGCAGCTAAATACGCTGGGATTAAGGTCAACCGATACGTTGTCTTAGCATTATTGTTGAGCGGAGCATTTGCTGGTCTTGCAGGTGTGACTCAAGTTTTTGGTGTCAATTACCGTATGATCACCGATGGTTCGGCATCAGGCTTTACAGGTGCGGCTGGTTTCAATGGCATCGTGGCAGCATTATTTGGACAATTGCACCCCTTAGGGACAATCCCGGCTTCGGTGCTGTTTGGTGCGCTTTTGGTTGGAGCCAATAAAATGCAGCGCGTTGTTCAGGTGCCCTCGGCGTTGGTGACTGCGCTCAATGGGATGGTCGTTGTCTTTGTGGTCAGCAGCGAGATTTGGCGCAGAAGAAGACAGCACAGGCGACTAGCAGATGCAGAAGTCGAAGAGAACATTCCTATCAAATCTCCCGATGAAGACGATTCTTCCGAGACGGAGGTGGATGCATGATTACTGAATTATTATCCACGACTGTCTTGGTTGGTATCTTGGCTTCGGGTATTCGTTTGGCAACTCCCTACCTTTATGCCGCAATTGGTGAAGCGTTTGGTCAACGTAGTGGTGTTCTTAATCTTGGCGTGGAGGGCCAGATGCTGTTGGGCGCATTCGCTGCATTTTACGTTACCTTCACTACTGAGAATCTCTGGTTGGGAATGTTGGCGGCAGTAATCGTAGGCGCACTGATGGGGCTGGCGATGGCCTTTGTGACGGTCAGCTTGCACGCCGAACAAGGCATAAGCGGTATTGGTTTTTATCTCTTTGGCCTGGGTTTGAGCGATTTGCTATTCCAGAAATTGATGGGAACAGTAGAGACTGTAAAAGGGTTTTCAAAGATCACCATTCCCGTATTGAGCGAATTGCCAATTGTTGGCGATATTTTCTTTAGACAAAATATCCTTGTTTATATCGCCTTTGGATTGGTGCCCATTGCCTGGTTCGTGCTCAATAAGACGACATTGGGCTTGAAGATCCGTGCTGTAGGTGAAAACCCAGAAGCCGCGGACTCACTCGGTGTCAGCGTGGCACGCGTGAGGTATTTTACGATTACACTTGGTGGAATCCTCTCTGGGGTAGCAGGCGCATCTTTGTCTATCGCCTTGCTGAATGTCTTCCAGCAGAATATGACAAGCGGACTTGGATTTATCGCTGTCGCACTGGTATATTTTGGCGCCTGGCGTCCTTGGGGTGTCTTGGCTGGTGCTTTGTTGTTCAGTATGGTTAACTCGCTCCAATTGTGGATCCAGGTATTGGGCATTCCCATCCCATCAGATATTGCTGTGATGATGCCCTATGTCTTGACAATATTGGTGTTGGTGGCAACTGTCTCGAGGGTGCGTGCGCCCTCAGCACTAACTCGTCCATTTGAACGTGAAGATTAATCCTACAGGAAAGGAGGTGACGTCTCGAAAATTGTTCGGATCGTTGAATGTTTATAAAAAAATATAAGGAGAAGATTGATGAAACATCTAAAATTTTTGTTCGTGTTTTTACTTGTGTTTGGATTATTGTTAACTGCCTGCACACCTGAGGCCGCACCCGAAGCAGAAGCTCCTGCCGAAGCAGAAGCTCCCGCTGAAGAAGCTGATGCGGAAGCTGAAGAGGCCATGCCTGCAGAGAAATTTAAGGTTGCCGTAGTGATGCCCAGCGCCATCAATGACCTGGCCTTCAGCCAGAGCATGTACGATGCCCTCAAGAGCATCCAGGAAGGCATGGGCGGAGAAGCCGCCATGGAATTAGTTTACTCCGAGGGCATGTTTGTAGTTGACGATGCCGCCGCTGCCATCCGTGACTATGCAGCAGAGGGATTTGACCTGGTTGTTGCGCACGGCTCGCAGTATGGTTCTTCGCTGCAAGAAATTGCCCCCGACTTCCCCGAAACCAGCTTTGCTTGGGGAACCACACTGGATACTTTCGGTTTGGATAACATCTTCGCTTATGAAGCTGCTTCTAATCAGGGCGGCTATGTCAACGGTGTGTTGGCTGCCAGCCTTTCCGAGAGTGGTGTGATTGGCGTAGTTGGTCCCATTGAGACAGGCGATGCCAAACTTTATGTTGACGGTTTCGTTGCTGGTGCCAAGGCTACCAATCCTGATATCCAGGTCAATGTAAATTATATTGGTTCCTTCTCAGATGTCGCCCTGGCTGCTGAGGCTGCTAATACGCACATCGCGGCTGGTGCCGATGTGCTCACCGGCACGGCTCAGATGGTTATTGGCGCGATTGGCGTTGCAGAAGAGAATGATGTTCTGTGGTTAGGGACCCAATCATCCCAGACAGACCTGGCCCCTGGCATTGTTGTTGCTAACCAGGTTTACCACTGGGAAGTTGTGCTCAATGAAGTTGTTGACATGATCCACGCTGGCACCTACGGTGGGCAATCCTTCGTGATTGATTTGGCCGATGGCGGCGAAGTTATGGAATACAACGCTGATTTCGCGCTACCTGATGATGTCAAAGCTTTGGCCGAGTCCACAGTGGCAGGCATTATCGATGGCAGCATAGCGATTGGCGAAGATGCCCCCGAGGAAATGATGGAAGAAGAGGACGAAGGCATGATGGTGCCTGAGTTCGACGATGTCTTCAAGGTAGCTGTGGTTATGCCCAGCGCCATCAATGACCTGGCTTTCAGCCAGAGCATGTACGACGCCCTCATCGCCCTGCAGGATTGGCTCGGTGGCGAATCTGCCATGGAGATTGTTTACTCTGAAGGTATGTTCGTGGTTGATGATGCCGCAGCAGCCATCCGTGACTATGCAGCAGAGGGCTTTGACCTGGTTGTTGCCCATGGTTCACAATATGGCTCATCGCTTCAGGAAATCGCTCCTGACTTCCCTGAGACCAGCTTTGCCTGGGGCACCACGGTTGATACTTTTGGTATACCTAATATCTTCGCCTACGAAGCCGCATCCCACCAAGGTGGCTATGTCAACGGTGTCATTGCTGCCAGCCTTTCCGAGAGCGGTGTTCTCGGAGTTGTTGGCCCCATTGAGACTGGTGATGCCAAATTGTATGTCGATGGTTTTGTGGCTGGAGCTAAGGCGACAAATCCTGACATTCAAGTAAACGTCAACTACATTGGCTCCTTTGCCGATGTTGCTCTTGCAGCAGAAGCGGCCAACACCCACATTGCCGCTGGCGCTGACGTGCTTACCGGTACAGCCCAAATGGTAGTTGGTGCGATCGGCGTTGCTGAAGAGAATGGTGTGCTCTGGTTTGGTACCCAATCCTCGCAAACTATGTTGGCTCCTGAAAATGTGGTCGCCAATCAGGTTTACCACTGGGAAGTTGCCTTGAAAGATATGGTTTCTATGATCGCTGAAGGCACCTACGGCGGACAATCTTTCATAATTGATCTGGCCAATGGTGGTGAAGTTATGGAATATAACGATAACTTCGAGATCCCCGAAGCCGCAGCTGCAACTGTCGAAGGTATCATCGACGGCAGCATCACAATCGAGTTCGAAGAGTAGTATTTGCCCTCACCCCTTGCCCCTCTCCCATTGGGAGAGGGGCTGGGGTGAGGGATTTATGAACAAACCAAGAGCGCACGAACAACTTCTTGCATTCTTGAATTCTTCATAAATCAAACTCGAATTATTGGAATGTGCAACACTACGTAGGAAAAACTTATGAGTGAAAACAACAAACTTCCGTCTGGGCACACAAGGATCGATTCCCTGGAAATGTGCAATATCACCAAGCGATTTCCTGGTGTGCTCGCCAGCGATAATATCGATTTCGATGTCAAAGCTGGCGAAGTACATGCGCTTCTTGGTGAAAACGGTGCTGGTAAAAGCACCTTAATGAAAATATTGTATGGCTTGTATCACGCCGATGAGGGAGAGATTTCATCGAGTGGCATTCCTGTGGAGATTGCTTCCCCAACGGATGCCATCAATTTTGGAATTGGCATGATCCACCAGCACTTTATGTTGGTGGAGTCTCTAACTGTTGCTGAAAATGTAGCTCTGGGCTTGCCCTCCTCACGCGGCCCTCTGACCGATCTCGATCGAGTTAGCGAACGTATTGTTGAACTTGCCGATATCTATGGATTGCAAATCGATCCGGACACCTATATCTGGCAGCTATCTGTTGGTCAACAGCAGCGTGTAGAGATTATTAAAGCGCTCTACCGGGGTGCGGCATTGTTGATTCTTGATGAACCCACCGCGGTGCTCACACCTCAGGAAGTTGACGAACTTTTTGTTATTATGCGCCAAATGACCTCTGATGGACATGGTTTGATTTTTATCTCCCACAAATTGCACGAAGTCATTGATATCAGCCAACGTGTTACAGTCCTTCGTGATGGACGCAAAATTGGAACTAAACCAACTTCCGAGACAACCAAATCTGACCTTGCTAGTTGGATGGTTGGCCGAGAAGTTGGCTTCGCTCCAGATCGTGGAGATTCCAATTATGGAGAGATTCGGTTGGCGTTGGCAGGAGTTTCTTGCAAGAGCGACCGTGGTACCCCCGGTTTGCAAAACGTTTCCTTGGAAGTGCAATCTGGGGAAATTTTGGGAATTGCTGGTGTATCTGGAAACGGTCAACTTGAATTGGCTGAAGTCATAACCGGCCTGCGGGATATCACCGCTGGTAAAGTATATCTTGAAGGCCAAGAGATCAATAATCTATCTCCTGGCGACCGCACTGAATTGATGCTTTCCTATATTCCCGAAGAACGCATGCGCGACGGTATGATCAAAGAGTTTACCGTCGCCGAAAATTTGATCTTGCGAGAGCATCATAAACAACCCTATTCTCGCTCTGGTTTCCTGAACCTGCGAGAAATATCTAAACACAGTGATCGCTTGATTGAAAATTTTCAGGTCAAAACGCCATCGCAGGAAACTCGGGCCAAGAATCTTTCGGGCGGAAACATCCAAAAGGTAGTATTAGCCCGCGAGCTTTCCCGAAAACCACGCGTCATCATTGCCGCTCAGCCCACACGCGGTTTGGATATTGGCGCAACAGAATATGTCCGAGAGCAGCTAATCAAGCAGCGTGGCGATGGCACAGCTGTATTGTTGATTTCAGAAGATCTCGATGAAATTATGACCATCTCAGATCGCATTGCGGTCATCTATGAAGGCCAAATCATGGGCATCGTCCCCATTGAAGAAGCTGCCCCCGAACAGCTAGGCCTGCTGATGGCGGGCGTAATCGAAGAAGGAGCACCTACTGCATGAACAAATTTACTGGTTATCGATGTTCCGTATGTAATGAAATATACGGCCCCGATGAAGTGACCTATACTTGCCCCGCAGATGGCGGCAATTTAGATGTGCTGCTAGATTACGATGCGATCAACAAACTTTCTGTTGATGATCTGATTTTCAAGGATGACCAGTCCTTGTGGCGATACTTGCCCCTATTGCCTGTCTCTGACCCTGGTGGAAGAGGAACCCCCCTTCGGGCTGCTGGCTGGACCCCAGTGTTTTCTCCTGTTCTCCTGGCTGAAAAACTGGGTCTCAAGAATCTGTGGATCAAAGATGAGAGTAGCAACCCCACGGCATCTTTTAAGGACCGTGCCAGCGCCATACTGATTGGGCGTGCCCGTGAGATTGGTGCTGAGATCGTTGTCACAGCTTCTACTGGCAACGCTGGCGCTGCCTTAGCAGGAATGGCCGCGGCTGTGGGACACAAATCTGTTATCTTCGCACCAAAAACTGCGCCGCCTGCAAAGATTGCCCAATTACAAATTTTTGGCGCAAAAGTTTTATTAGTCGACGGTAATTATGATGCTGCTTTTGAACTTTCAATCCAAGCTGCAGATGAATTTGGATGGTACTGTCGCAACACTGGCTACAACCCCTTCACCGCGGAAGGCAAGAAGACGGCCGCCTTCGAGATATGGGAACAGATGACAGCGGTCAGTGGTCAGCCGTCAACCGTCAGCGATAAGTTGTCAGTCTTTGTCTCCGTTGGAGATGGCAACATCATTTCCGGAATTCACAAAGGCTTTAAGGATCTGCTCGAGCTTGGGCTGATCGAGAGTATGCCGCGCATCTTTGGGGTGCAGTCGAATGAGTCCGCAGCAATTGCAAATGCTTTCAATGCCGGAAACGAGGAGATCATACCCGTCAGCGCCACCACCCGTGCCGACAGCATCTCCGTGGATTTGCCCCGCGATGGCCTGCGCGCTTTGCGAGCTGCCACCCAAACCAACGGCGCCTACATCCTCGTCCCCGACAGTGAGATCATTGCAGCCATTGCCGAATTGGGTAAAGTAGGCATCTTTGCCGAACCAGCAGGTTCAACTTCGTATGCTGGAGTGGTCAAAGCTGTGAATGATGGCCTGATCGACCCCAATGATCCAGTTGTAGTGTTTAACACTGGCAGCGGCCTCAAAGACGTCAAAGCTGCCATGCAAGCCGCAGGTGAAGCGCCGGTTATTGAGCCTACTCTGGATGCAGTAAGAAAAATGTTGTAGCTAATCCGAAATACAAGTTTATCCCAATATCGTGTCATCCTGAGCAAAGCGAAGGATCTCACCAGGGCAATCGCATTTAGAAATAGCGGCTATGGATGAGAACACGCAAAACATCCTTTTGGGTAGGGAGCCAACCGCGTTGGCGGCTGAATCAGGCTAAACACATCTTATCGAATCCGCCCAACGCGCCTGGCCTGAGCGTGTCGAAGGGGTTGGGCTACTGACCCAGAAAGAATTTTCACAGAGAGATAATCCATATGCGATTGCCCTGAGGATCTCACCCACCATGTTTAAGAGATTCTTCGCCCCTCGCCACAGGTGTTCCTTTGGCGGGGGCTCAGAATGACAGCCTTTAAGAAGCCTAGACACTAAGTTTACAAACAGTTTTTGTGTTAATTCCAACCCGTATAGGGTGATTTTGCAAGTCGCCGTGAACTATGAATCAATCAAAAAAGTGGAATATAGAATCCCGCTACCTGGCATTCGGGGGACTGATTGTTATCTTTGTCGGCCTAGTATGGTATTTCAGGGCCGTAATCAACTCGGTAGCGATTGCGGCTCTATTTGCCTACGTGCTTTACCCTGTGGTCAAGTTCTTGTCCTCTCGAACTCGACTTTCCCATCGCGCCGCCGTAGTGATTGTTTACATTATTGCGATAGTTTTGCTCGTTTCTGCTCCAGCGATCATTGTCCCGACTGCTGTCAGTCAGATCCGTTTGCTCTCCCAAAACATCGAGTCTCTGACCACGCACTATAGCGAGTTGCTAGAAACCTCAGCCACCTTTATGAATTGGACCTTTTCTTGGGGGCAGTTCCTTCCCGATTTGCCTGGTGTATCCACAGACATGTTCACACCCCTGGCTGAGAGCGCTTTTGCCATCGTAAGTTTTGTGACCAAGAACTTTATGTGGGTTTTGGTCATCCTGGTTAGCTTTTATTACTTCTTGCTCGATGGCCATCGAATGGGAGAAATTGTTGTAATGATTGCGCCGGAGTCCCATCAAAATGATGTGCGACAGATCATGGATCGTTTGCGTTATGTCTGGTCTGATTATATGCGAAGTCAGTTGGCCTTTATGTTGGCCGTAGGCGTCATGGATGCTGTAGCTTGGTTGGCAATAGGACTTCCCGGAGCCATTTTCTTGGGGCTATTCACCGGTCTGACCAGCTTTGTGCATGAGATCGGCGCCATTGTTTCGGGCGTGCTCTCTGTGTTGGTAGCGCTCCTGGAAGGTTCGAATTTTCTGGCTATGTCGAACTTCTGGTTTGCGGTGGTTGTATTTATTGTGTATATGGTCCTTACTGGCATCAAGAATATTTGGTTGCGCCCTATCATTGTTGGACGCACTGTACACGTTCACCCCGGAATCGTCTTTGTGGTGGTGATTGGAGCCCTGGTTTTCCACGGGGCATTAGCGGCCTTTTTGGCGGTGCCGGTGTTGTTATCGCTTTGGGAGATTGGCAAATATCTGCGTTGCCGTGCTCTGGGGTTGCCGCCATTTCCTGACGAACTAGAAACAAAACCTTTGGAAAGCAGTTGATGATGAAACCGACTTTCTCGATTATCGCACCAATTTTCAACGAAATAGATAGTATACCTGAACTGTACAAGCGCATCAGCGAGGTTATGAATTCCACAAACGATCCATGGGAATTAGTCATGATTGATGACGGTTCCACGGATGGATCCACGGATGCGATCCGTCAATTGGGCGCTAATGATCAGCGTGTGCGCCCCGTGATCTTCGCCCGAAATTTTGGCCACCAGATCGCTGTCACCGCAGGTTTGGATTACGCTAGGGGAGATGCTGTGGTGATCATCGACGCCGATTTGCAAGATCCTCCAGAAGTGATCCTGGATATGATCGCTAAATGGCGTGAAGGCTTTGAAGTTGTTTATGCCGTGCGGTCGGAACGAGAGGGGGAAACCTGGTTCAAGGAATTCACCGCATCCCTGTTCTATCGACTGATCTATCGCATTACCGATGTCGATATCCCCTTAGATACTGGAGATTTCCGTCTCTTGGATCGCAAGGTGGTCGATGTGATGGGTCAGATGCGCGAGCGCCATCGCTTCTTGCGCGGTATGTCAGTCTGGGTAGGTTTCAAGCAAACTGGCGTAGAGTACAAACGCGCTGCCCGTTTTGCCGGAGAAACGAAATACCCTTTCCGAAAAATGATCAAATTTGCCACCGATGCCATCACCAGTTTTTCCTATTTCCCTTTGCAGATGGCAATGTATTTGGGATTCATTTCTGCGGGAATTAGTATTCTTGTCATTCCTGTGGTAATTGCCATGCGCCTGGCAGGATCGCAGGCTTTCTTTGGGCAGGCTTCAACATTGATCGCCGTACTCTTCCTGGGGGGAGTCCAGTTAATTTCCCTGGGCATTTTGGGTGAGTATGTTGGCCGTCTGTATGATGAAGCCAAAGCTCGACCGCTATATATCGTCAGCGAGGCTCCTGACCAAGAATAGTGACAAAAATCATCAAAATCAGTTGTCAGACAACTTACTGAATTTGAGTGTTTGAGATATAATCAAGTTGTCTGACAACTGAATTAATCATTAGTTATTCCCAATTCACCATTCCCAATTAATGGAGTTTCCCATGTACACTATTGACTTAACAATAATCGAAGAACGCCTCGAGCGTGCGGTTCAACGCGCCCGCGAGCAAGACATTATCATCCCAACCTTCGCACAGATGAAAGATCCATCGCTTATCCCTGATAAGTATAAAGAGGAATTAGCTTCAATTGGGCTTTGGGATGTGCATCCTCGCAACCTGTTCCGCATCAACTGGCACAATGAACCGATGGTCAGTGGTGGAAAATTCGGCGGCGTAAATTATTTGGAGCTGCCTTCTAGTTTAACGGGTGTACCTGCGCGGATTATCGTTCTCGTCGGCAAGTGGTTCCCCACCGGCGCTCACAAAGTGGGTGCCGCCTTTGGGTGTCTCGTACCACGCCTGGTTACAGGTCAGTACGACCCTACTACCCAGAAGGCTGTCTGGCCCTCAACGGGAAATTTCTGCCGCGGTGGCGCCTATGACTCAGCCCTTTTAGGCTGCGAGTCGATTGCCATTCTCCCAGAGGGCATGAGCAAAGAGCGCTTCGATTGGCTTGCCAATATCGCTGGTGAAACCATCAAGACGCCCGGTTCTGAATCCAACGTCAAAGAAATTTTCGATAAGTGTTGGGAATTACGCGAATCAGGCCAAGATTTGATGATCTTCAACCAATTCGAAGAATTTGGTAATTACCTTTGGCACTACGATGTTACAGGCCATGCCATGGAAGAGGTTCTCAAGCAAGTGATGGGCCCCCGAGACACATATCGTGGATTGGCCTCGGCTACCGGTTCTGCAGGTACGATTGCCAGCGGCGACTACATGAAGCAGCTTTTCCCCGACAGTAAGATCGTCGCCAGTGAGGCACTTCAGTGCCCAACACTCCTGGAAAATGGCTATGGCGCACACCGCATCGAGGGCATTGGTGACAAGCACGTACCTTGGGTGCACAACACCAAGAATACCGACATGATCGTCGCCATCGACGATAACGCTGTTGTCAATATTTCTCGATTGTTCAATGAACCTGCTGGCCGTGAGTATTTGGTCAAGCAAGGTGTGTCCACAGATGTTGTAGAGCAACTTGATTTGCTGGGTTTCTCTGGAATCTCCAATGTGCTTTCGGCGGTCAAAGCAGCCAAGTATTACGAGATGGATGAAAACGATATCATGTTCACCGTACTGACGGACTCGATGGAGCTTTACCAGAGTCGTCTGGAAGAGATGCACGAAGAATTTGGCGCATACGCTGAGACAGATGCTGCCGCCGACTTTGCTCGCTGGCTGCAAGGTGAATCTACGGACAACCTGCTTGAACTGCGCTACGAAGATCGTCGTCGGGTGCATCAGCTCAAATACTTCACCTGGGTTGAACAGCAGGGTCGCACGTATGAAGAGATCCAAGAACAGTGGTACGGACGCGACTATTGGACCGACTTCCAAAAGCAAATCCCTGAGATGGATGAACTAATTGAAAAATTCAACCAGAAGGTTGGGTTAGGCTAAATCCCGAATAAAGTACTTTCGGAATTGACTATCCTGATGCTATAATTAGTTGCATCAGGATATTTTATGTTAATATATTGACCATGAAATTACCAGGCCCGAACTCCTTGGTTCTTGTCGCCTTCTTGCCATCCCCGTGTGATTTAGAAATGGCGCGCGTCTTGGGTTGGTACCGCATTCCACTGGCTACATCACCAAAAGTAATTGCAGTAGATTATCTGGCCTTTTACCAACCAGCGTCATTCAGAGAGCGCAAATGGTGCATTGAATATGTCGCTCCTGTCCTTGGTCATGAATTGACCACCCGAGGAGAATTGCTTCGAAATCAACCAGATCACGCCAGGGCTGAAGAGCAATACTTCAAGATCCAGCTAGGCACATTAACTCCGCTGCCAAATCCAGTAGTTGCCAGAAAGTGGAAACGAATCACATTCCTTTATACGACAGGTGAATACCTTTTGGGCGCTGAAACCGTCAATGATTTAGTTGTTCACTCTGAAGAAAGAAAATTGCTTTGGCGAGCATTAAGAGAGCGTGTTGGACATCATCAGCGTTACGATGTGCCGGATGTCGATGTACCGCCTGAAGTGCTGGCGTTGTTATTGGGGATAAAGGAACTTAGTGGGGAGTATGACTAAAATGGGCAGATGTAATAGAGGGGCCAGGGGGGTCAGAGGAGTTAGAGGGGTCAGAGGAGTCAGAGGCACAAATGAATCAAAGGGTTTGGTAGCGATGTTTTGTAGTTGAGAGTGAAAGATTAGGATGGTAGCAATATGAAGGAACGCGCTGAAAAAGGATTTCGCAAGTTAATAGTGTGGCAGCGGGCCCACAAATTAACATTGCTTGTTTACAAGCTGTCGGAGAGTTTCCCAAAACATGAAATGTATGGTTTGACCTCACAGCTCAGACGAGCAGCGGCATCCGTTCCGGCAAACATAGCTGAAGGGTATGCGTTGGGGAGCAGTGCTCAATACCTGCGTCACCTGCGAATTGCACGAGGATCATTAAGCGAAGTGGAGTATTTCTTATTTTTGACAAGAGATTTAGAATACATATCGCAGGGCGACTATCCTGATGCTGAAAACCATCGTGCTGAAGTTGGTTTCTTGCTCTGGCGTTTGATTGACTCCATCGAAAAAAAGAAGTAACCTCTAATTCCTCTGACACTTTTGACCCATTTGATACATCTGCACCTTTGAAACCTTTGAAACCTTTGGAACTTTTGATCCCTGTAGTAAGAGCATTCCAAGGCCAATTCCATTCTTATAAAATCTGGAAATTTTGTAAACGCTAATGAATTCTAAAAGGTTGAAAATCTTATTCAAGACGAAAAGATTATCAAAAATTGGGCAAATTTA
>JACKQG010006202.1_pt1 | contig 12777 bp, 17 predicted proteins | sample 8237621 | NCBI WGS metagenome assembly JACKQG01 (sample SAMN15677084, study PRJNA649215) | marine metagenome | biome: marine; feature: Black Sea; material: saline water; isolation source: suspended particulate matter (SPM) from the Black Sea western gyre | collected 2013-06-09/2013-06-10 | depth...
ATTGTTCTTTGGAGGTGTACTGGTTTGGAGTCTGGAGGATTGTTCTTTGGAGGTGCACTGGTTTGGAGTCTGGAGGATTGTTCTTTGGAGGTGTACTGGTTTGGAGTCTGGAGGATTGTTCTTTAGAGCCTGGAGCATTGATTGCGGTTCTTATATATTGCCATGGAGTAGGTTTATGGTATTGATGTAGCATGATGCGCGGTATTCCGAGTCATTCAGAGAGTGTGATGTTATAATTAGCTTTACGTGGGTACTATGAGGTGTTATCATACAGCCAAAGGAGATGAGTAGGATGAGCCAATTTATTAGTCCATACAGTGGCGCGAACAGGCTTCTAAGTTTATTACACCTTCGGAATCCGCAGTATCACCCGATTATTTCGATTCATGAGATATCGGAGATTGCGTCGGAGGTTGGGGACTTAAAGCTTGCGTTTGAATGTCATCGCACGATGTTGAAATACATTGAGCCTGAGTTGAAGTCTGTTGATGTAAAGGTGACCAATCCAGCTGACAATGCCATCAGAGTGACTTTGTTTGATGAAGTTGAGTCGGTGCCATTTGATGAATTATAGGTTGTATCCCCAACAAAAGCGGGCCTTGATTACCCCTGCCCAAGAGATTTTATACGGGGGTGCGTTAGGAGGCGGTAAGAGTTACTTAGCCAGGGTTGCGGCCATTGTGTATTCTGTTGAGATTCCAGGGTTGATGACGTATTTGTTTAGGCGTACCTTCAAAGAAGTGTTGTCTAATCATGTACACACTCCTGGAGGCCTTTTAGAGATGTTACAGCCGTTGATTGACACTAAGGGTTGTACATATAATAAGTCAGATTTTTCTGTGACGTTCAGTAACGGGAGTCGCATACAGTTGGCGCACTGCCAATACGAGAATGACGTATACCAGTATCAGGGGGCTCAGATAGGATTTTTAATATTGGATGAGACCACCCATTTTTCAGAGATGATGATCAGGTTTCTCAGAAGCCGGTTACGGTTAGGAAGTTTGTCTATTGGGGGACGGTGGGCGGAGTTATTTCCGCGCATACTTTATGTGACAAACCCAGGGGGTACGTCGCATAATTACATCAAGGGTGGTTTTGTAGATCATGGGTGTGGGAGTACGTTTAGAGCGGACATTTCGGATGGAGGGATGCTTCGGGAGTATATTCCTGCGAAGTTGTCAGATAACAAGGTATTGTTGCAGAATGATCCGAGGTATGCTGAGAGAGTGATGGGGTTGGGGGATTCCCCGTTGGTGCAAGCGATGTTGGACGGTGATTGGGACATTATAGCAGGGGGTGCATTTTCAGACATCTGGAATCCAAAGGTTCACGTAGTGCCTCCATTTGACATTCCGCACACATGGAAGATTGACCGATGTTTTGACTATGGGGCTTCGGCTCCTGGGGCTAATTTGTGGGTAGCGGAGTCGGATGGGACTTCGTATATTGATGGTCATGTGGAGGAGCGGTGTGATGTAAAGGGTTCATTGTTTATTGTTGGTGAGTTATATTTCGCTGATAGACAGCGGAAGGGGTTAAATCTCTCCCCGAGAGAACAAGCTGATAGGATATATAGGTATGAAATGGATGAGGGATTCCGTAATCGTGTCGCTCCTGGCCCTGCCGATAATAGCATTTTTAACCGCGATCCTGGTAGTAAATCCATAGCGGATCAGATGGCGGATGGGGATATTACATATACAAGGTCGGACAAGACGCCAGGGTCGAGGATCGCAGGGGTTGCGATAATGAGGCAGATGTTATCCAGCACATCTAACGTGAATTCTGATTTACCTGGGTTGAGGGTTTTCAGTGATTGTTTTCATACGATCAGGACTGTTCCGGCATTGCAGCGGGATGACAGGCATATTGAAGATGTAGATACTAATGGGGAGGATCATATTTGGGATGCGCTTAGGTATCGACTATTGAAAGCCTCCCGGACTGTGAAGTTCAAACGGGTGATTGGGTTTTGATGGATTTTGGAGGGTAATGTTAGGCAATGGTCAGATTATCAGGGATGTCGTTTGGGTTGATAGTGGTCATCGCGATTCTAATGCTCAGTGTAGTGACCTTGGTCATGATTATCCGGGATGTAGGTAATAGAATTGCTCTGAATGATGTCGCTATTGCTACGATGGTAGGGGAATTGACGGTGTTGAATGACGCGATATACGCTATAAAGTATCTGGAGTCTCTTGATCCGGTTGAGGAGCCCAAGCCATGCCCGTAGATTCGCTGCATCCTGACTATGACAAATATAGTTCGGACTGGGTAACCTGCCGCCATGCATACGAGGGTCAGAAGGCTATCAAACGGGCGGGTGTGAAATATTTGCCGCGTTTGGGAGGTCAGACGGAATCTGATTATGCCGCCTATAAGGAGCGGGCTCTATTTTATGGGATTACAGCTACGATTGTATCGGCTCTTACGGGTATGGTTATGGGTCGTAATCCGGTGTTGACTTATGACGCTAAGATGGAGCGATATTTTCAGGATGGGGTACATTTAAATTTTTTCGAGATCTACCAGAAGTTGTTGTTAGAGGTGTTACTCATAGGCAGGTTTGGGATTTTATTAGATCGGCCCAGAGACGGCGGAGATATAACTTTAGCGCCGTATACAGCTGAGAACATAATCAACTGGCGTACTGATGATAATGGTACGCTTTCGATGGTAGTATTGAGGGAATACGTCTTAGTCGAAGATTCAGCCGATATTTTCGAGATGAAACGGGAGATTCAATACCGAGTGCTCAGGTTGGTAGACGGCATCTATACGGTACAGATTTGGAATGGTGTTAAACAGTTGCTACAGACGATTACCCCTAATTTGGCCGGCCATCCCATAGATTACATCCCATTTTTCATATTGGCCCCTTCGGGTATGAATTGGAGTGTTGAGAAATCACCTATGATTGATATTGTAGACATTAACATATCTCATTATAGGTCGAGCGCGGATCTTGAGCACGGTCGCCACTGGACTGGGTTGCCTACTCCTGTAGTGACTGGGGTATCGGATGATTTACCCATGAAGATTGGGTCTCAGACCGCGTGGGTGTTGCCTAATGAGAAAGCAAGGGCTTTTATGCTGGAGTTTACAGGACAAGGTCTTCAGAGTCTTGAGAAAGCTATTGTAGAGAAACAGTTTCAGCTAGCGTCTATGTCATCAAGACTGTTAGATAACAGTGTCAGGGGGTCGGAGGATGGTGATGTGGTGCAGATGCGCCATATGAGCGAGACAGCTACGTTGATCAGTATTGTACGGGTGTGTGAGAGTTATCTGAACGCTGTTTACGAGACAATAGCTGTTTTGAATTCATATGATCCTAGCACTATAAACATCCGACTAAACAAAGAATTTTTAAATTCCAGGTTGAGTGGGCAAGAGTTGAAGGAATTGTTTGATGGGTTTGTCAAGGGGACATTATCGGCGGAGGCGTTGGTGTATAATTTACGTCGGGGGGATGTATTACCTATAGATTTGGATGACAATGCGGAAGTAACCCGCTTGACTAAGTCTCAGTTGACTGAAGGGAGTAAGTGACTATGCCGTTGGACTATTTTGTATCGTCGGTTGATGGGTTGGACGAGAATATTAGTAAGTTGTACGTACCTGCGCAGTCAGGTACGGGGTACCATCTTGACGTGAAGGATGTAGCCCCTGTTGAGCGGCTCAATGAATTCCGTGATAATAACGTCAAATTGATGAAGCAGTTGTCTGAGTATAAAGGCATCCAGCCTGAAAAATTCGTCGAGTATGAGAAAATTGCGCAGCAGTATGTAGCGGATCAGAAGGCTGGTAAACGGAACCTTGGGTCGGAGGAGCTTGAGAGTTTGGTGAAGGACAGGGTTACGTCGATGAAATCCGAGTATGATGCTGATCTGAGTAAATTGGCTAAAGAGCGGGATGATTTGCAGTCGACTTTACATAATCAGATTCTCCACGTTCAGATTTCAGAGGCTGCGGCGAAATCAGGAGTATTATCTTCGGCTATTCCGGATTTAGTGTGGCGGGCTCAGAGCCAGTTTAAGATGGAGGATGGGCAGTTGGTGATTCGAGACACTACGGGGCAGATTGTATATGATAAGTCAGGGACTGCGCCGTTGAATGTTCGGGGATGGGTAGAGAATTTGAAATTGAGTGGGGAGGCGGGCCATTTATTCAACCAGCCTAATGGGTCAGGGGCTTATGGGTCAGGGTCGCACCAGGCGGATTTTTCTAAGATGTCGTCGGTGGATAAAATTCGGTACGGGTTAAATAATCCGAAATAGTTGTAGATATGATGAGCGTCATGAGGTATAATACCCCATGACGAAGATACCCTTCACCGTGTGAAGGGCATCTTGCTCCAATCCCTATGGAATAGGGGTCGGTAACCTTCGGAGAAGGGCGGGCCTATGAGTTAATGTATAAATAGAGGTGATTACTATGGCAACTGTTACACTGGCTGAATCAGCTAAACTTACCCAGGACATGCTGGTTTCTGGGGTAATCGAGAACGTCAAAACTGTAAACCCGATTTTTGATGTTCTACCTTTCTATGAGATTGAAGGCAATGCTCTCGGCTATAATCGAGAGAATGCCCTCGGGGATGCTGCAAATTACGGCGTCGGGGATATCATTACTTCAAAAGCCTCCGCAACATTCACTAAAATCACCAGTACACTGACGAAGATTATCGGAGATGCGGAAGTCGATGGTCTTATTCAGGCAACGCGATCTGATATCACCGATCAGCAAGCTACTCAAATTGCATCAAAGGCGAAATCTTGTGGTAGGTTGTTCCAGGATGATTTCATTAATGGGAATTCTGTGATCAATACTAAGAAGATGGATGGGCTTTTGACTTTGTCTACTCAGTCGGCTACGACAGGAGCCAATGGCAAGCCTTTGGATTTTGACGTCCTGGACGAATTGCACGATTTGGTTTTGTCTAAGGATGGAGTTGTCGATTTTTATACGATGTCTCGTAGAACTATCCGCTCCTACTATGCGTTGTTGAGAGCATTGGGCGGGGCTAATATTAGCGAGGTTGTGGATCTGCCTGGGGGTCGTACTGTCCCAGGGTACCGAGGTGTCCCAATTTTCGCGAATGATTGGATTCCTACCAATCAGATTAAAGGAACGGGTTCCAACCAGACTACAATTTTGGCGGGTAATTTTGATGACGGTTCGCAGAGGGTTGGAATTGCCGGGTTAACTGCGCGTGGTTCTGCAGGCATTCGCATCGAAGACCTTGGAATTTCTGAGCATCGCGACGAACGGGTTACTCGCGTTAAGTGGTATTGTGGTCTTGCATTGTTCAGTTCGCTGGCATTGGCTACAGCGGACGGAATTACTAACTAACCTTACCAATACCATTAATTCGGGTATACAGTATCAATTCGCGTTATCGTGAATTGGTACTGTATGAAATTGAGAGGATTGGACATGGCGAAGTTTGTACTCACAGGGGTTAATAAAGGCAAGACCATTAGTTTGGGTGGTTGTGATTTTGTTGAAGGAGTCTATGAGTGTGCAGATCATGATGCTGAATGGGCATCCAAGATCCTGAGTAAATATTATGGGGCGGTATTGAACCCGGAATCTCCCAAGACTGAACCCACCCCAGCAACTGCCAAGGCTTCAAAATGAGTTTGATTGTCGAGGATGGATCTATTTTCCCAGGTGCGGAGAGTTATATTTCCGTATCAGAGGCTAATTTATACCACGATAATTTGGGGAATACTGCGTGGGCTGCTGCGAATGTGCCTCAGAAAGAGCAGGCATTGCGCAAGGCCACCAATTACATGACTGCTCTGTATAGTAGTAAATGGCGCGGTAGTCGAGTTTCAGCGGGGCAAGTGTTAGACTGGCCGAGAGATCATGCATACGTGCATGATTTCTTAGTTCCATCCACTGCAATTCCGTCACCGATCAAGACTGCTTGTGCTGACTTGGCTGTCAGGACGTTCACAGAGGTTTTATTGGAAGATCGGGATAGGCGGACCGTTCGGGAGAAAGTAGGTGTCATTGAAGTGGAGTATGAAGGCGGAGCGTCTAGGCACATGAAATTTGAGCAGGTTTCAAGGCTTCTGGATCCTTACCTGCAGCATGGTGGAAGCAGTAACACAATTTCATTGATGCGAGTATGATGGCTGATGTAACATTGTTGGACACGTAATATCATATTTATGAGTATTTACAAATGGCCAGGCATGTCAATTTGACGAAAGCAATAACAAGTTTTGGGGTTGATTTACTCATAAGCAAAGGTTTGGTAGCACAAACTCGCCGTGATGCTTTACTAGGGTATTGATATGAGTATGTACGTACAATTAGCGAGAACTGCGTCCAGACTGTTGCGGTCTGATTTAGGGCAAGACGTAATTTTGAAGTCTATATCTCACGGCACCTATAACGTTGCGACTGGAGAGTTGGATTACAATTCAGAATCGGAATCATCCAGAAGAGGTGTGTTGCAGTTATTTCGGGCGGATGAGACTACATTGCAGGGGAATCTGGTTCAAGTCAGTGACCGGAAATTAATCATGGATGTGGGTACGGTAGTGCCTCAGATTGATGACTTGGTTGTGGTAGGTGGGGTTGAGTACCAGGTTGTGTCTGTGTCTCCTGAGAAACCTGGGGACATTTTAATCTATTATACGTTACATGTTCGGGTAGCCTGATGCCTAACCAGTTTAGCATTCCACTTCCCACAATTGCGGAAATCCTGAAGCGTCGGTTAGACGCAGTGATCCGGAAACAAGTGGAATTTGTAGTTACGGAAGCAATCGTTAAGTCCCCAGTCGATACAGGACAATTTCGAGGTTCGTGGGTATATGGTGCGGGTAGTCAGAATTTGGGCACCACTGGGGTACTGGACAGGACTGGAATGGTTTCAGTAGCAAGAGTTAAGGGTGAATTTTTCAAGTCCGAGTTAGCCCAGACACATTATTTTTCGAGTAATGTAGATTATGCAGTAGCCTTGGAGCGTGGTAAATCCACTCAGAATGAACGGATGGTTAGGAAAGCGGCTGCAAGGTTACATTCTGTATTGGATGATTTAGTGACCGAGGCTCAGAATGAGCATAGAATCCGTTAGACGATCTCTTGAAATTGGGTTGAGTAATATCACCCCACCGATAGATACTGCTTGGGAGGGAGTTAGGTACGCACCTAGAACGAGTGTAGCATACCAAGAGGTTCGGTTTCAACCGGCCCCCCCTGAAAACCCAACTATCGGATCGTATTTTCATAGAGAGGTAGGATTCTTTGATGTGCGGTTGTTTTACCCTGGGTACAAAGGTTCTAATGCGGCATTCGCTAGAGCAGAAGCCATTAGGGCCGTATTCACCAGAGGTAAAACATTCCGTCACAATATGGTCGATACCATTATTCAACGCACACCAGACATTAGTCCTGGACGCATTGAGAATGGTCGTTATGTAATTGATGTCTCGATACGATATTTCGCCAATATTTATGCCGCGCGGCGGGTTACAGAAACTGTCCCATCGGATGTGCTCGCGACAACTGACACAGCTTTGTCCACATTGATTGGTTCCGATGGGTTAGGAGTACCTAAGTTTATTGATGTGGTGTTCGGGGGTGATCCTCTTCAGGTTATTGCGGTAAATCCTGAATCTCTCGCGGCATCTGACACAGCATTGTCCACATTGATTGGTTCCGATGGGTTAGGAGTACCTAAGTTTATTGATGTGGTGTTCGGGGGTGATCCTCTTCAGGTTATTGCGGTAAATCCTGAATCTCTCGCGGCATCTGACACAGCATTGTCCACATTGATTGGTTCCGATGGGTTAGGAGTACCTAAGTTTAGCGACGTGGTGTTCGGAGGGGATGCTCTATTGGTATCCCAGGTATCCCTAGATTCGACAAAAGCTCAAGACGTGTTGTATAGTAATCTACATGGGGGTAGTTTGCTTGCTAGCGTAATTTTCGGGGGATCTATTATAGGAACGTGAGATGATCATACAGCCAATCAAATTACATGTCAGGGATTCAGTCCAGATTAAACGTAAAGGAGGACAATTAATCTGCGTACAAGATGATTTGGTGGTAACAACTGGGTTTCAGTGGATTGCCGGGCGGATGGCAGGTACGGTCACCCCGATTACACATATGGCGGTTGGTACTGGCGTAATTCCCGCTACAAGTACAGATACCGGTCTTGAGGCTGAAATTGCGAGGGTAGCACTGAACATTTCAGGCGGAGTTGCTAGTGGATCGGGAGTAGTATTCGACGCGGAATTTCCGGCGGGGGTTGGTACTGGAGACATCACAGAGATTGCGTTGTTCAACGCCGCTTCTGGAGGTACAATGCTGTGTCGTACAGTTGGTGCAGCCATAGCTAAGCTTGCCGGGGACGCGCTAGAATTTTCATGGACTGTGGAGATTACTGCATAATGGCTATCCAATTTGTCAATCGATTTGCTACAACATTGACTTCTGCAATTACTGACTCAGACACTACGATTCCGGTTACGGACACGTCGAAGTTACCAGATTTATCCGGGGTAAACGACTACACGCATCTGACGATCATTGGCGTGGGCGGTATTAATGAGATTGTACGAGTGGAATCGGTATCTGGGAATAATTTGACTGTAGTACGCGCTCAGGAAGGTACAACGGCGGTAGCTCAGGCGTCTGGGTCTCGAATTGAGATGCGTATAACAGCCGGTTTTCTTGAAGCCGTCCGCAAGGAAACAGGTATCTCTACATTTGTGGCTGCAACTGGGGTATTAAGTGATGTGGTGACTACATTGGATACCGTTAATTTCGGCGCGAATGTGAAGGCGGTCAAGTGGTTTATAGCGGTGTCTGATGACGCTAACAATTACCATGCAGCTATCGACGTGAATGCTGTATTCACTAACACACTGATTGAATACTCGGAATCGAATGTGGTCGGTAGTAATTTGATCCCATTCCAAGTAAGTGTATCGGAGTCTTCAGGTGCTGGGGACTTAAAGATCACTCATACGCACACTGCGCCGGTTGATGTGCGGATTACTCGTACCATTATTAAATCTTAAGGAGTAGTAAACATGGCTGTAACTCAAGTTCCGTTCCGATTCAATGGCGGGGTCAGTATTGATGGAGTTCGTGTACTTAGTGGGGCGGAGGCTCCTGGTGGAACATCATTGACTGATGGAGCCGGGGTTGGATCAGGGTATTTTGATACTACCAATGGGTTTCTGTACACGAAAGATAACCCTGGTGCTGGCACTAATAAGTGGGTAAAGGCTACTACCCAAGATGATCTTGATGCGGCTCAGTTGGGGGAATCTTGGCGGGAACCCGCGTTGGTGCTAGATGCTACTACTTATGCGGATATTGCAGCGGCTGAGTCTGCTGCGGATGTAGCGAATACAGTCGATAGTGTTGCAATCTTGTCCGGTAGTAGGATTTTATTCACTAATTTGACGACGGGTCCAGCGAATATTTATATCGTTTCTGGATTGGCGGGAGCGTGGACATTTACTGAGTCGGGAAATTCCGCCTCAAGAGGTGACGCAGTATTTGTGCAAGAAGGCTCCAGTGCTGGAAAGCAGATGGCGTACAATGGTACGGCCTGGGTTCAGCAAGGTGCTGCGTCGGATACTGAGATTGGTTATATCCGTACCTTCGTCGGTAAAACTGCGTCTGGTTCGGAGACCCCAGATTATTCGTCTACCTACGTAGTTGCTGACGGGGATAATCTAGAGATTAGTGTTGGTAAGTTGGATGCGGAGATTGGTGACGGTGTAGCAACGCTGCAATCTCGCGCCACCGGGCCAATCCTCGACCAAGCGGTGAACCGGAATGTAGAGGCTCTGGACGATGCCATTGGTCCGGATTCTACGTCTACCAACGTAGTTAGTACTGGCAGTGTTAATGTCAATATTGGTCTGCTTGATGCGGCGATTGGTGCCAGTGTAGCAACGCCGCAATCTCGCGCCACCGGGCCAATCAGCATCCAAGCGGTGAACCTGAATGTAAAGGCTCTGGACGATGCCATTGGTCCCGATGTAACTTCTACAGAGCACGCTACAGCTGCGGATTCGGTTAACGCCAACATTTCCGTCATCGATTCCGAGTTAGGAAAAGCCAGTAAACGCTTTACGGAGTCGGCGGTTTTTGCGCCCACCGTTATTACTTCGGATTTGGTAGACAATTACCAGACTATTCGTTGGATGGTTACGGCTCAGAGCGTCGGATCCCCAGCGAATGTTTATTCCGCCATTGTTTTGGCTATGCACGATGGTAGCGCGGGAGTGGATGCAGTCAACGCGGCGTATTCAGTGTCGAACGAGTTGGTTCCTAATACGATGCCGACAGGGTTGGATTTCTCGGTGGATTTGAGCGGTGCGGGTGGTTCTCAGGTTTTCCAGTTGAAATGCGTCAGTACGGATAGTGTGAATGTATCAGCTGTGCGCATGTCCCTGTAATATTAGTCATGGGAGGTGTCGTAAGACATCTCCCATGAAGTTATATTGGAGTATGTAATGAACGCTAATTCGGCATTTCGGGTTAAGCATGGGATTAATTTAGGTGGGTTCGCTGGGATATTTAGTGGGTCTGTCGTTCCGGATGATGCGAATACTCCTAATGCGGCGAATGGGTCATTTTATCTGCGGGACAATGGGTTCCTATATAAGAGGACTAGCGGTAATTGGTCTGGTTATGTGTCTCCAGAGATTAGAATTCCTGTTTTAGATGAAAACTCGGATCCGGTCGTTTTTCCGAAAACCACAGATATTCTTGATGAGAATCAGTCGCTTATATCTGTCCCGTTGACGACCAACGATCAATTACCAGTTCTTCTGGAAGACGGTTCTTCTCAGATTGATCTCAATATCGTATAACGGAGAAAATCATGTCGGATCAGATTCCTTTAAAATATAACGCTGTAGCAGCCAAGATTGGGCGGTTTGAAACTGCGGACACGATTGGAGTTTCCGATGGAGGTACCGGAGCCGCTAATGCGGAGACTGCACGCACAAACCTTGGCGTCGCCATAGGCTCTAATGTACAGGCTCACAGTGTTGTACTGGGTAACACAACCGCGTCATATACTACATCGGAGGAGACTAAACTCAGTAATATTGCGATAGCTGCGACAGCCAATAATACGGATGCCAATTTACTGAATAGAGCCAACCATACAGGCACGCAGTCGGCATCGACAATCGATTCCGGCGTATTTGATATCGCCAGAATTCCAGCGACTGCGTTGGAGCGAATGACGATTGTAGCGGATCAAACTGCGCGGTATGCATTGACTATTGGAACAGTTCAAAACGGAGATTCGGTTAAGCAGACGGATACTGGGATTCTCTACCTTGTTGTAAATGATGCGAATCTTGATGGGTCTGGGGGGTATCAAGAGTATACAGCAGGAAGCGCAGCATCAGTCCCGTGGTCGGGGATTACAAGCCGACCATCCAAAGTGGATGCGTTGGTAAAGAATAAATTTGATGCAACCGCAGCACCGGCTGTTGTGAATGATACCACGCAAGGTTACTCGGTAGGATCCGAGTGGGTAGATGTTACTAACGACAACGCGTATACGTGCGTCGATGCCTCAACCAGTGCGGCAGTTTGGAGTGCTGGTGGCGGTGGGGCTGGAGTAGATTACACCAACACGGTGGTCTCACAGATAGGAGCAACGATTACCCTGGATCTAAACCTGGGGGATTCCTTCACAACGACATTGACCGGTGACGTTGACACGATCACAATCAGCAATCCGCCGCCATCTGGAGAGTATCGTCGGGTTACGTGGAAGATTGTGCAAGCTGCCACGCCACGGTCGATCACGTGGCCGGCGTCTATTGAATGGGTCAGAGTGGAATACCGATCATTCAGGTAGTTACAGTAATCAGCTTCTACTCTGATGTCGAAGGTGTTACATGGTATGCCTCCGTTCTAAACGATGAGGTCTCTGCTTTAGCTACCGGCGGCGTAGAAACTATCGATGGGACATATGTTTATTACACATTTATGACGAATGGAGATTTCATCCCCAGTCAAAGTTTGATTTGTGATGTGTTGGTGGTTGGTGGTGGTGGTGGTGGTGGTGGTAGTTACTTCGGCGGTGGTGGTGGGGCAGGCGAATACAGATATGCGTCAGGGGAGAGTTTTTCAGCTACAACATACCCTGTGGTTATTGGATCTGGAGGATCTGGCGGTTTGCATCAATGGAACGCAAACGCTAGAGGTATTTCAGGTACGTCGTCGTCGGTTCACAGTATTGTCAGTGCTGGTGGCGGTGGTGGCGGTGGTGGCGGCGGTTCTGATGTGAATACTGGGGCTATTGGAGCCGATGGTGGGTCCGGTGGCGGTGGGGCTGGGCACGCGATTGCTGTAGCAGCCGGCGGCGCGGCTACAGCTTCGCCTCCGACAAGTTATGGGTATGCTGGAGGTGGCGGACAGGCTGCCTCAGCAGGTGCGGATGGTAGTGGTGGCGGTGGTGGTGGTTCCTCTGGTGTAGGAGAAAATGCTACTTTTAACTCAGTCATAAATCATTACGACGGCGGCGACGGCGGAGGGGGTAGACAGTGCCCAATAGATGGCAATACTTATGCTGCCGGTGGCGGTGGTGGGTCTGATAACCGCGAGCCCGCTGGAACTCCTGGAAATGGCGGGAGTGGTATTGGTGGGAATGGAAGTCTTATATCATATGCTGCAGGAGGTAATGCTGTAGCCTCAACTGGAAGTGGGGGAGGTGGTGGTGGATTCCGTGGGGATGGCGGCGTAGGGTCGGACGGCTGTGTAGTCATA
>JACKQG010006203.1_pt1 | contig 12776 bp, 9 predicted proteins | sample 8237621 | NCBI WGS metagenome assembly JACKQG01 (sample SAMN15677084, study PRJNA649215) | marine metagenome | biome: marine; feature: Black Sea; material: saline water; isolation source: suspended particulate matter (SPM) from the Black Sea western gyre | collected 2013-06-09/2013-06-10 | depth...
ACAGTACCAAAGCCGGGGGCTGCTGCTGGGAGCCTGGATCAACGAGGGTAATTTAGGCCTGATTAAGGCCGCCAAAAGATTCGATGAGACCCGTGGATTCAAGTTCATCTCCTACGCGGTGTGGTGGATCCGCCAGTCGATCCTGCAGGCGCTGGCCGAACAATCAAGGGTGGTAAGACTCCCTCTGAACCGCGTCGGAGCCCTGAATAAAATCGGCAAGGCATACAGTAACCTTGAACAGGAATTCGAACGCGAACCTTCACCCGAAGAAATCGCCGAACAGCTCGATATGAGCACCTTCGAGGTTACCGACACCATGAAAATGTCCGGCCGCCACCTTTCAATGGACGCGCCCTTCAACCAGGGCGAAGACAACCGCCTGCTGGACATCATCCAGGACATCGGCCAGTCGCCCCCCGACAACATCCTCATGGACGAATCCCTGAAGATCGAAGTCGAACGCGCTTTGGAAACGTTGTCCGACCGGGAAGCAGAAGTCGTCAGGCTCTACTTCGGTCTGAACCGGGAACACCCCTTGACGCTGGAAGAAATCGGTGAACTTTTCAATCTGACCCGCGAACGCGTCCGTCAGATCAAGGAAAAAGCCATCCGCAGATTGCGGCATACTTCCAGGTCGAAGGTACTGAGAGCGTACCTCGGTTAACTCCCGAACATATTGATTTCAAATAGCAAAACCCGTCTCGAAGGAGGCGGGTTTTTTGTCCCCTCTTTAACCTGTCCCACTTACCTCCGCACAAAATTCCTTCTTCTGAAGCCATTTCTTGATTCCTAATGATTTTTTTACTTTCATTAAGGGAGCGATTTAGAAATTCCTAATTTTGCATAAATTCCCGTTCATTTCCCGAACTGCATAATCATCATTATCTGTGGAGATCATGTTGGAAAATTCCGATTACAATGCCGACTCAAATTCTGCCCTCCGCCACAAGATCGTCTGGTATGTCAACGGGCTGATCTACGACCTGCTCATGAACGATGTGCATAGACGCCTCTACCGGGACGTCATCGAAGCCCTCGGCGACCTCGACGGTCAAAAAATCGACGATATCGGCTGCGGAACCGGAGAAATTATCCAGTTGCTGCCGGAAACTGCGGACGTCCGGGGAATCGATTATTCCGCCGCTGCCTTATTAAATGCCCGGAAAAAATGCCCCTCCGAAAACGTAAAATTCACCGAAATGGACTTCTACGGGCAACTGCCCGACGACCGCCGGCCCGATAAAATCGTCGCCTGCCGCAGCCTTTACCACCATGATCTGACCGTCAGTATGGCCATGATCTACCATCAGTTGAATGACGGGGGCTCAGCAGTCCTGATTCACCCTAAACCGCGTGTAAAAGATTTCATGCTCCCTAAAAAAGGAGACAAGCGGTTCTTCAACCTGACCCAGTTTATCAAATCCGCCCCCCGCGTATTGTCGAAAATTTTCGGCTATCCCTATCACCTCTTTGAAGCGCAGGATTTCGAAGAAGCAGGCAATAAATTCTTCAGCAAGGTCGAAGTCCGGGACGCAGCCTTCGGAACGCATTATTTAATCTATTGCGAAAAGTAATTTGGCAGCTCTTAAGAGATGTGGCGTCACACGCCCTCGTGTGACGCTAGTTAAACAACAAAGGTGTCAGACGAGGGCGTCTGACACCACAGAAAACGCCTTTGTAGGGACAGAATATCATTCTGTCCGCCGTCAATACAATTGACGGAAACGTAGGGGCAGTTCACGAATTGCCCGCTTTCGCTTTTGTCGCCCCCTTTGAAAAAGGGGGACTAAGGGGGATTTGGTCCGGATTACCAGCCCGGCTGACGTAAGGGTTTGATTCATCAAACCCTCTCCTTTGCAGCCATAATGTTTTCGTAGGAACAATTCACAAACCTGTCCGCCGCACGGCTGACCGCCCGCTTTCTGACTTGAAATAGCGTCAACATGCACTAATACCAATGGAGTGGTCATGCAGTACAGATTCAAAAAAAGAAGTGGTGTCGACTCTCCGCAGTCGACACTATTCCTCCTCCCTATTATCCTGGCAATTCAACTCCCACTTTCCGCACAGCCCGCCTTTTTCCAGGAGATCTGGCATATTACCGGCGAGGATTCCATTTCGAATCTGGGGATGGACTTCGTCTCAGTCGGAGATCAGAATTTTGACGGATACGACGACATCCTGATTTCCAATTTCGGCAGCCGCGAAGTATTCCTTTACTACGGCGGCGATCCCATGGATACCATCCCCGATATGATCTTTTCAGAGCCAAGCGTTTATAATTTCGGTTTTTTTTCATCTGAGTGCAAGGATTTGAATGGCGACGGCGGAGTTGATTTTTGTATTTCATCGGATGGTCAAGCACCGGGTGCGCCTTCCAAAGTCTATGTCTATTTTGGAGGTGAATTATTGGACAACCAGGCTGATTTAGTCCTCCAGCCCGATGATTTCATGGCAAGTAATGAATATGGAGTATGTGTTTCCATGGGCGATGTCAATGGTGATGGTTATAATGATCTAGCTTTGGTTGACCGAAACTACAATCTTATTCTTAGCGGCGGTAGTGGATTACTACAGATATTTTACGGTGGTCCGGAGTTCGATGACATCCCTGACTTTGTTATTTATGCTGAATATCATTCGGAAATCAACGTGATAGATGAGTATGTTTCAATTGCCGGTGATGTTAATAACGATGGTTTCGATGATATATTATTCAGCGGCAGTCATTCATCGACGATGGCTGAAGATTGCAGGTTGATACTTTTCGGCGGCGATCCACCCGATACTGAAGTTGACTGGTATATTAGTGAAACTTCGACCGAAATAACCTGGATGATGGGGTCCTATATTATTCCTGATTTTAACGGAGATGATAATGACGATATATTGATGATAGGCACAAACGGCGCTTGGGTGGGATATGCTTTCCTGTTCTATGGCGGAGAATTGGGTGAACAAAATATCGATGTTATCCTTGACGGCGGTCCTTTCAATTTCAGAGGCGGCGGTCCGATTGGCGATATTAACAATGATGGTAATTTAGATGTGATGATCAGTAGCGGCGGAACAGGTTTCTGTGATGTATTTTATCTTGATTCTATGATGGGTTTGTATGAAGATCCGGATTTCACCTTCATTCTTGACGATTTCAATTACATCTTCGAATGCGCTGGAGATATTAACGGAGATGGAGTCGATGACGCCATGCTTTCCAATCTTTACTATCCTATTAATGAACAGTATCCAACCTATGGTGAAGTCCTAATTTACGGTGATCCGGGAGTCCTGTTTCCAGCGCAGGAACCTTTACATGATCAAATACGGAACTCGGATATAATTTCTTTATCACCCAATCCGTTTAACACTTCGACCACCATAACATTTATCCTCGACCGGGCTGGGCGCGCGAAAATCGCCATTTACGACATCACCGGCCGTTCCGTAGGGGCACAAAACTTTGTGCCCGCTTTTTATTCCGCCGGAAAACACGAATTTGTGTGGAATGCAGAGGGATTTTCAAGCGGGGTGTATCTGGTGCGGTTGACAGTCGATGGCGGACGGTCTGCGGCGTGGAGGAAGGTGGCGCTGGTGAAATGAAAAAGCAAAAAGCGGGCTTGATGAATCAAACCCCTACGTGGGAGGTCAGTATGAAATATGATCCTGACAAACATCACCGGCGGTCAATCCGGTTGAAGGAATATGATTATTCTCTGGCAGCATGGTATTTTGTTACCATCCTCACCAGGCAGAGGATAGAATATTTCGGAAAAATCATTTCATTCATGACAGAATTGAATACATGCGGACATATTGTTCAGGATAACCTCAGCAAGATACCAGACATTAATAGTAATAGTGTTTTGGATGAATATGTTATCATGCCCAACCATCTACACGCAATCGTAGGTTTACTGGATACCGGCGATCGTAAGGGTTTGATTCATCAAACCCCAGTGGATAACGACGATACTAACATAGTATTGGCAAAGAGTCCCGGACCGGATTATGAATCGTCCCTGACCTGTTCTGTTGCCATAATAGCTGCCGGTGATCGTAAGGGTTTGATTTATCAAACCCATCCTGTTTAATTGTAGGGGCACAAAACTTTGTGCCCGCTCTCCACCCCTGCGGACATCCTTAAAGGACTCTGCGACATGAAGATGACGGGGTTGTATGCAAAAAGCGGGTTTGATGAATCAAATCCCTACACGGAGAGTATGTACAAGATATGCTCTCGTTAACGTCATAGGAGGTCATTCCATTTGAAGAAAATATTTAATGTTAGCTGCATGCTGCTTTTCTCAGCATTAAGCGCATATTCCCAGGGTGTCAACATCAGCCTGATCTGCAGTTACTACGAGGAATGGGATGCTTACGCGATTGTGCTGGATGACACAACGGCTTATGTCGCGGCCGGCTTTCATGGTTTGAAGGTAATCGATGTTTCAAACCCCGTTATGCCCTTACTTATTGGTGAATGTGATACGCCGGGGGATGCCTGCGATTTAACAGTTTCGGGCGGCTTCGCTTATATTGCCGATTGGGATATGGGTTTGCGGATTGTGGATGTTTCCGACCCGGTCAATCCTTTTGAAACCGGCTTTTTCAATACTGGAGGTTACGCCGGAGGAGTAGGCGTCTCCGGGGAATATGCCTGTATCGCAGACAGGGAAGAAGGTCTCCGGGTCATCGATGTTTCTGATCCATATAATCCCTTTGAAACCGGATATTACGACACTCCCGGTTTGGCAACGGATACAGAGGTTTCCGGCGATTACGCATTCGTATCCGACTATTACACCAGCATGCGGGTTATCGACATATCAGACCCGACAGCTCCTTATGAAGCCGGTTTATACGATACTCCGGGGGAGGCTGAAAACATCACGATCGATGGTGACTATGCCTGTATATCAGCTTTTAGTCCCGGATATTATTTTGCTGACGTTTCAGATCCGGCTAATCCCGCCCCGGCAGGACCTTATTATGACGGTGGCGTTGCCTGGGATATGAAGATGTCGGGTGATTTAGGAATTGCGTGTCGAGGCCCTCAGGGTATATCGACTGTCGATGTCGTGTTCCCTGCTAATCGATTAGATGAGTTCAACACCGATGGTTGGACCTATGGGGCGGCTATTGCGGAAGATTTAGTTTACGTGGCTGACGGTCCGGAAGCGATCCTGGTATTCGATATCAGCGACCCTGAAAACCTGACCTATATCAACCATCTGGACACTCCGGGGATGCTGATCGATGCAGAAATATCGGGAAATTATCTTTATCTGGCAGATAATGAAGAAGGCCTGCGGATCATCGATATTAGCAATCCTTCGAGTCCCCGGGAAGTTAGCTACCTTTATGTCACCGGTGATGTCACCGGCTGGTTGGTCGGGCAGGTTTCAAGTCTGAAACTGCAGGGGGATTACGCCTATATCGCCGCGGGAGATTCGGGATTAAGCGTGGTGGACATTTCGAATCCTCATCTCCCGGTTGAAACAGGCTTTCTTTACACTCCCAGCCGAGCAAAAGGGATAGATGTCTCTGGTAATTACGCCTATATTGCCGCAGGATATCCCGGATTGGTAGTTGCAGATGTTTCATCGCCTGCAAATCCCGCAGTTGCGGGACAGCTGAATTTGCCGGGTTTTTCTGAGGATATAGTCGTAGATGACAAATACGCGTATCTGGCAACGGGTGATGCAGGACTTCGAGTCGTTGACATTTCAGATCCTGTCAATCCGACAACTGGAGGAAATTTCGACACCCCCGGCTATGCTGAAGGGATAGCCGTATCCGGGGGATATGCTTTTATCGCCGACGGCGGAGAAGGTTTGCGCATAATTAACATCATAGATCCCGCGAATCCGTTTGAAATAGCGTCTTTCGATACTCCGGGATGGGTCAATAATGTGACTGTGGAAGACAATCACGCTTTTGTCACCGACAGCACTGAAGGTTTGTATGTGCTCTATACCGCCAATCCGGCGAACCCGGTGGAGATTGGCTCGTATAATACTCCGGGCAGGGCAATGAGTGTTGCTGTATCAGGTGAACTGGCTTATGTGACCGATTACTATAATCTGTTGGTGTTAGATTGTTCGGAAGCTCTCCCGGTTGAAAACCCCGGAATAGCACATCCTTCCGATTTCCCTCTTCATCCGAATTACCCGAATCCGTTCAATGCCGCCACGACTATTCCCTTCACCCTCAACCTGGACGGAAAGGTTAAAATTGACATCTTTGATATTACGGGACGTTCCGTAGGGGTTCAATATATTGAACCCTTACAGGTCGGAACGCACGAATTTGTGTGGGACGCTGAGGGGATGGTCAGCGGGGTGTATCTGGTTCGGTTGATAGTTGACGGGAGGGTGCCGACTGCGGAGAGTCGACACCACGCGCAGACGAGGAAGTTGGTTTTGGTGAAATAATGGTTGTGTAGGGGCGCGGTTTCCGCGCCCGCGGGCGGCGAAACGCCGCCCCTACGCCAGCATGCTGGGAGAGGTGGTGCTGGAGTAATAGCCCACGATTTCAATCGTGCGTTCATAGGAGAACATAACCTCTTAATCCCTTATGAAACACAATCTTCTTCGTAAGGGTTTGATTAATAAACCCCTTCACACAAATTGTATTACTGTTTATAGAAAGGATATTCCCCTATTTGAAAAATCTCAAACCATCCCAATCCCCCGGCGAAGAAATCGCCAACAGTGTCACCCACGGTATCGGCGCAGCTTTAAGCGTCGCCGCGCTGGTGATACTGGTCGTCTTCGGAGCTAAACAGGGCGATGCCTGGAGAGTAGTAAGTTTCAGTATCTATGGGAGCGCCTTGATCGCCCTCTACCTGGCTTCGACACTATATCACGCCTTCCGAAATCCGCAGATCAAGCGCTGGATGAAACTGCTGGATCACTCCTCAATCTACCTGCTCATCGCCGGAACCTACACCCCGATAATGCTTACAGTGTTGCGCGGAGGATGGGGGTGGACGCTGTTCGGAATAATCTGGGGACTTGCGCTGGCGGGAATAATCTTCAAATTGATGTTCATCGGAAGGTTCAAGAAACTGTCGCTGGCGATTTACGTCGCCATGGGCTGGCTGGTGGTGATCGCGATAAAACCGATAATCGCTGCGGTTCCGGGAGGAATGCTGATGTTCATGCTGATCGGAGGTGTTTGCTACACTTTCGGAGTTATATTTTACCTCTGGAAAACACTTCCTTATCACCACGCCGTCTGGCACCTGTTCGTCCTCGGCGGAAGTATCACTCACTTCTTCGGCATCATGTTCTACATCGCCCTGTGATTTCTCCGAACTCAAGGGAATTCGATGTGGCGTCAGGTGCCCTCGTCTGACACATAAGTTGTAATGATCAGCGTCTCCCGGGGGGGTGACGCCGCAATAAATGAATGTAAGATATTATATAGAAAGAAGATATTTTCACTGGCTATTAAGGCAATTATAAATTCAAAGTGCATTAAGTAATGAAGTAATGAGCAGATATTTACTTAATTACTTCATTTACTGTGAAAAATTTGCGCTTTTCCAAATCCACGAATTGACAAATCACCTAATCAACATCCAATACATTACCCACGATTAAAATCATGGACTATCTCACCAGCACAACCCTCCCCGCCTCACTGTGCCGCAGAGTCCCCGCACTCTGCAGCTCCAACCGCACAAAATACACCCCGCTGGCCATCCCTTCCGCATCCCAGACAAATTCATGCGTCCCCGCTTCCCAAACCCTAAACCCTGAACCCCAAACCCTTCTTCCTAACACATCATAAACCGTCATTTCCACCTGCCCTGCCCGATCGAGAATAAACGGTATCGTCGTACTGGCATTGAACGGATTGGGATAGGCGGATAATGAAAAATCGGACAAAACACCATTCCGCCCCTGCACCCCGGACGGCGGTTCAAATAATTCCGTGAAACTGAAAACCGTCGGTTCCTGAGTGTAAGCCGGAGTGGAAGTGTTGGGCGCAGCGGCAAACTTCAGTAAATCGGCCGACGGTGCAAACTGGACGGTATGTACATTCCACGCCACTCCGGCAGCTCCGCCCAGCATCTCCCAACTGCGCTCGATGGTCATTTCTTCATTCACTGCAAGCGAATCAGCAATATTATCGTAACGATAACAATAACTCGGCGGGTAGAGCAGCCGGTGATGATTGGTGGCGGCGAGATGGTTATCCGGGATGACGATATTGTTTTCGCGGGTGCGGACGACCGCTCCCAACACATTGTTCACCTCGACAGCGATGCCTTCTTCAGCATCGGCAGTCGTTATTATCCAGGAACTGACGCTGATTTCATCGGAAATTGCCCCGGCAATATCATACCGGTTATGCTGGGAATCTCCGTTATAATCGGCCAGTTCAATACCGTTGCGGATGGAAAAGGAAATCGGGTAAAAGGGCCCCGGCACCGTCTGATTATTGTAATTTCCCACATTCTGGAAAGCCGCGATACCGTCTTCACTGACTGCGGAAAACGGCGCAATCAAACCGGTGAATCCGAAATTGATCCAATTCGCTTCATCGGCTTCGTCCGGTAAATTCACCGTTATCAGGTGATTACTGAGCAATGCCGGATGCATGTCCCAATCGAAATTTCTGGTGACTACCATCCCGCCGTTCAATTGCGGATCATTCTGAGTCGAAGTCCCCCAGGAAGTAATCGTGGAACATTCGTAATTACCCTGCATATATTCGGTCAGCACCCCGGAAAGATCCCCCAAAGCGTTCACCATCAGACCGTCATCGACCGTAAAATCCCGTCCCAGCGCAGCATTATAGAGACTGACACCCGCGTCTCCGATACCGTCGAATATCCCTTCAACCTCCCCGCGATACTTCTCATCCACCTCAAAATTCCCCTGGTAGTACATAAACCCCAGATTATATAACATCGATGAACCCTGAAAGATATAATCGACCACATAATCATCCATTACCCGCTTTACCTGGTTCCCCAGCAGGTAACCGTGAGCGTATCCTCTTTCATAATGCGTTCCCCATACCTTCAATATCAGCTTACCGTCGATGGTCAAAGTATCTCCGTTGACATCCTGACCATACACGGGGGCAAATGAAAACAATACTATCGCTAACAAGGTTAGTTTCTTCATCATCCGGCCTCAGGCGTTAGAAAAAGATAGAGTAGTTTTTAGTATTATAACGCGTTGTGTTATTAAGCAATTGCGCTGTATTATTAGAATCGGATAGATAAGATGTAGTAATTTTCTGTAATTTAAGTGCGAACACATGGGTTCGCCCCTACAAAAAGTTCCCATTACCGGTAAGGGCAGATCTGTGTGTCTGCCCTCAGGGTACAAAAAGGACTAACGGTTTTATACTAAATGAAACATTATACTACGCAGGGTTTGTAGGGGCGGGATCTCCCCGCCCGGATATCAATCGAATAATACTGGGCACGGTGACCGTGCACCATCAATGAATCTCGAGAAATCTATTCGTTCGTTTCAAATAGCAGAAGTTATTATTATAGCACTTATTGCCGCAATTATCAATAAACTGGGCAATATTCTCAAAAAACCTGCCTCTTGCAAAGCGGGTTTTTCACCTCAAACCGTAGAATTTATCCGCTCTCGAAGCTTCCTTTCAAATATAGCTAATTCCTTTTCATCATACCATGATTTGTCAAGCCCCAAACCGAATTTTCCCGTTTCGATGACCAACAATTCCTTTTTTCGCAGCTGGAAATAACTTGTCACCCACAGTATCCCCATCGCCAGCAATACCATCTGGATGGCTGCGCCGTAATAGTCGAAGACCGCAGCCTGAACCAGACTTATCCGCAATAGACTGAAACCACCGGTGATAATCGCTCCGACGCCCGCCAGAAGCCAGAATATCATCCTGTATCGGAAGGTAGATATACCAGTGATAGAGCCGGCATCGATCCGATGAGAATGATTCTTCTTGTAAGCGGCGAATTGACGGTTACTGTGCACCAGGTAACATGCTCCCTGTTGATATAATCTGTTCCGGGTCAAAGTCAAACTTCCTTTACTCATATGCTCCTGCGCAGCAGCCGGCGGGACTTCACAATTGCCCAACTCAGCGATGATTTCTTCTTCCGCAGGGATTACCGACAAGTCTATCAACTCATTTTTCCTTTCATCAAAACTATCATCTTATGCTACTCATTTCATATACCTCGCGGCACTGTCAAAGAATATTTTGGACAGCAGTGATTTTTCATTACTTGATCATCAGCATTTTCCCCGAAGCCGAATAATTTCCGGCGGTCAACCGGTAAAAATAAACGCCCGAGGTGAAATTCTCGCCGTTGAATTCCAGTTCATACTTACCGGCCGGAAGATAACCGTCTGCTAACACCGCAGCCTGCCTGCCGAGCGCATCAAAAACCTTCAAGCAAACATCGGCTTCTTCGGGAAGATCGAAAGCGATCTTAGCCGCCGGATTGAAGGGATTGGGATAAGCGCCGTGCATCTTGAACTCCGACGGCGCGGCTGCGGTATAGTCTTCCGCAATATCTTCACCCCAGGTCAACCATCCTTCCAAACCCTCGACACCGCTGTCGTGACCAGCCTTTTCAAAAAGGAAGAAATCCTCATCCAATTCTCCCCACGGATATTGACCGGCATATGCGAAATACGTGTATTGACCGGAAGGTGCCAGCACTGGAACCGCCTGAGACCGGTCACGTTCCACGCTGGCCTGTGCCGGCAAATTCACATTGGCATTTATAACCGGGCCGTATAACATCCCCGAGGGAAGCATTATCATCGTCCAGACATCGAAATTCTGCGGTAAGATTCCATTGTTGGTCACCATGATGTTGAAATCGAAAAACCCGCCTTCCTCAGGAATGATGATCGGAGGATTCATCGGATCCAGAGTAACTTCCAACCCCTGCATAGCTTCGAAACCGAACTTCACCACTGCTCCGTTTTCCCCCGCTGCGTAGCCGTGCTCCAAATCTATCATGTCGATGGAAGTAAGATTGTGAGGAGTGCCGCTTTCCTGCACTTCCCAGGAATTTCCGCCGTCACTCGTATGCAGGATCAAACCGGCATTTCCGGCGACCCAGATATGATCGCCGGTGATCATCGAAACTCCGTTGAAATTGACGGTGATTCCGGCATTCAATACCTGCCAATCCCGCCCCCCGTTGACCGTCTTCACGATCCTGCCGTTCTGACCGACGGCGAAACCATCATCAGGGGAAACGAATTCGATCGACAGCAGAGCCTGGTCCGACCAGTAAATTGTATTCCAAATTTGACCGCCGTCAACGGTTTCCGCGATTGCGCCCTGGCCGTTAAAAACTTTCACCGCCGCATAACCATGGTTGGTGTTGTTGAAATGAACGTCCATGATCTTGCTCTCGTAACCGGTGGTGCTCTGGTGAACATAGAAGTTCGAAGACTGCATGTTCGCCCAATTGTCGCCGGTATAAGTGATCAGACACTGCATAATACTGTATTCCCCCGCTGTAAAAGCCGTAGTCCAGTTCATCTGCTGAGCCGCGTAATACGAAATCATCCAGCCGTCCTGGATCACGTTCCAGGTCCAGCCGCCGTTATCTGTCTCTACTATCGCGCCGCCAGCTCCGGCAGCGGTTCCGATACTTTCCGTGATGAAGGAAATACCGTAAAGGGTATTAATGACATTCGACGCTTGTTCGAACCAGGTTTCCCCCCCGTCGTTGGAATGGATGATCAAACCGGAATTTCCACTGGCCCAGGCGTAATCAGGAAAAGGACTGCTTATGCACCTCAGGTCCTCAAGCGTTCCCGGTTCCAACGGCATCCACGATGGCTGCGCAAAACTAACAGTTGTCATTAATAAAATCAGAACTAAAATCGTAACTGTTTTAATGTGACTGCTCATTACAAACTCCATACCTGAATGTTTAATAGTTATGCCCTTTTCGTACGTTTTGATCCCCTCAACTATTAATTAGACGGAAAAACATGCGCATTGGTTGCTTACGGACAGGTTCTATTCGAGTGGGAGCGCAGGTTATATTTGATATTGTGTAACACTATAGCTTTATGAAATTCAAGCTGTCGGGATTGAGGACAATCCCGACTCCATCAGGCGGAGGCAGGGTTGTCTTGACCCTGCACTTTCAAAGACCTCTAATGTTACGATATTTTCATCTATAACAAGCAAAACCTTAGATTGTGGTCATGGACTAATAAAAGTCCGATTAATTTAATAATATTAAACAGGCTATTGCTAATGATAACCTTTATTGATTATATTTCACTTCGTAATAATCTTGAAATCAGTGTTTTTAACAAACAATTTGAGGAGTATGCTGTGAAGAAGAAATATACCATTATATGTGCCGTGTTTTAATACTTTTGACTTCGGTTGTATCGGTCAAGGCCGGCAGTCCCGTTCAATTAGCCTTGTTCAATCCCGTTCAATTGGTTCCCGAAGGTGAATCCGTAACCGGACTGCGCTTAAATATTTACGGTAAAAACACTACTCTGACGGGCATCGACTGGGGATTTGTTCATCACCTGACCGCCCCTTCGATGGGAGCGCAATTCGGTCTGGCGTCCTACAACGAATCGGATTTCACCGGCTGGCAGGATTGTTTTATCAACCTTAACAAGGGCGCTTTCACCGGTCTGCAGAACGGCGCTTTCAATTCGGCCGGCGGAGGAATGGGCGTTCAATTCGGATTCATCAATACGGCCGGCAGCTGGGAAGGTATTCAACTGGGTTTCGTCAATCATGCCGGAACGATGAAAGGAATC
>JACKQG010006204.1_pt1 | contig 12775 bp, 15 predicted proteins | sample 8237621 | NCBI WGS metagenome assembly JACKQG01 (sample SAMN15677084, study PRJNA649215) | marine metagenome | biome: marine; feature: Black Sea; material: saline water; isolation source: suspended particulate matter (SPM) from the Black Sea western gyre | collected 2013-06-09/2013-06-10 | depth...
TAATCCTTTTATATTTGGTATTTGATATTTGTCCCGACAAGTCGGGATTATTAGATATTAGTCCCGACTCGTCGGGAGATATTTGTCATTTAATTGAAAAATTTCACGACAACTTGTTGGTAAGTTTCATTTTTTAAGTGCCTAATATTTGTTTCTTATCTTTACTTAAATTGCTATAAAATTGTTTTATTTCATTACTTGACTGATACTTTATTTCTTGATACTTTTTATTCAATTTTTGCAATGTATATTTACCAATTTTTTGTTTTGTAGATAGGATATTATCAGCATTTACACTAAAATTTCTCAATCCAATTCCAAGTAGTAATGGAATAGCAATTGGATTTCCTGCCATTTCCCCGCAAAGACATACATGAATTCCTTTTCTATTTGCAGCATTTATTGTCTTTTCAATAAGCTGTAAAACTGCAGGATGAAAGTAATTAAATTCTGCTGTTAATGTTTCATTATTACGGTCTGCAGCCAGGACATATTGGGTTAAATCATTAGTTCCGATACTAAAAAAATCTGAAACTTCAGCTAATTGGTTTGCCATCAATGCTGCTGAAGGCACTTCAATCATTATACCAACTTCAATGTTTTTATTAAACTGAATATTTTCTTCTTGTAATGATTTTTTAACTTTATTTATTATTTTTTTAGCTTTGTTTACTTCTTCTGCGGTACTTATCATAGGAAGCATAATCTTAAGATTACCAAAAGCACTTGCTTTAAGAATACCTATAATTTGTTCTTTGAAAACTTTAGAAAATCTTAGCAAGAAACGAATTCCTTTACATCCTAAAGCTGGGTTCAACTCCTTTTCTATATCAAATTCCCGACTTACTTTATCTCCCCCAACATCAAATGTTCTAATGTAGATAGGTTTATTTTCAGGTAAGATATCAATTAAATTCCGGTAAATTTCATATTGTTTTTGTACAGAAGGAAAGTTATTTTCAGCAAAATATAAAAATTCTGTTCTAAAAAGGCCAATTCCATCAGCATATTGCAATTCCACTTTTTTTGCTTCTTCTGGAAATTCAATATTACCCATCAATTGAATTCTATGTTTATCTTTTGTGATTGTGGGTAATTTGCTAAACCTTACTTTTTCTGAATAAGCTTCATATTCTTTCTTTTTTTGCTTTTCATAATCTTCAATCTGCTTATCTGTTGGCTGGAGTATTACAATCCCAGAACTACCGTTGATAATTACAAACTCCTCATTATGTATATGATGAGAGAGATTTTTTAGATTAAATATTACTGGTATTCCCATAGATTTTGCAATTATTGCTGAATGGGAATTTGGTGCACCTTTTTCAGCAATAAATCCTATTGCATTTATATTTTTTATGTGTAGAAGAAAACCGGGACTGACTTCTTTCACAGCAATGATTTTGTTTTCTGGAATATTCCTTGGTTTATCAGTATAATCAAGAGCCAAATTACGAATTAAACGATCTCTGATTTCTCTAAAATCCTCTTTTCTTAGTGATAGATATTCATCATCAATATGAGATAAATGGGTTATTATTTTTTCAATATACGAGTGGACTGAATAATCAGCAGACAATAGTTCATCACTAATTTTTGCTTTGATTTCATCAATAAAAACTTTGTCTTTGAGCATTTCCTTGTGTGATAAAACAATATCATGCACTTCAATTTCACCGGATTCTAAAAATGAAAGGAGAAGCTGTAATTCTGATATTGATTTTTCCAGAGCGTTATCAAATCTTTTTATATGTTTTTCTATTTCAGAACTCTTAATATTTTCTGATGACACCTTAGGTATGTGAAGTTTTGTAATTTCAACTTTACCTGCATTTAATCCAGATGCAATAGGATATCCCTTTAAAATTTTCATTAATCTTCCCCGAATTTATTTTCAAATAGTATAACCAATTCATTCATCAATTCTTGTTCATCCACTCCTTCAACAATTAATTCCAATCTTGTCATATATCCTGCAGCAAGCATCATTATTCCCATAACACTTTTACCATTTACTTCCATATCGTCTTTTCTAATAATAAAATTAGATTTATATTTTGATGAAATTTTCGCAATAAGAGATGCAGGTCTGACATGTATCCCTAATCTATTATTAAGGGTAAGCTCTTTTGAAATCATTATTCTTTATCAGTCTCAAGATATTTTCTAACACTTTCTTTCCTCTTTAATTCTTCTTGAATTTTAGAATTAAATACTTCAGCAGCATTATATCCGTATGCTTTTAATATATGATTCATTGCAATAACTTCAATAATAACAGCGATACTTTTCCCTGGTGAGACAGGAAGGTATATGATTGGAATTCCCACATCAAGAATTCTATTGAATCTCTCTTTTAGCCCTATTCTTTCATAATCCATATTATGACGCCACGGAATTAATTCTACTTGTGTTTCAATTCTTTTCTGCATACGAATTGCTCTGATACCAAACATTTTTTCTATATCCAGAAGGCCAATCCCTCGGATTTCCATAAAATGTCCTATCTTCTTGTTAGCTTCTCCCATAATTATATTAATTCTTTTTTTGATATTAACCACATCATCTGCTATAAGTCTGTGTCCACGGGATATAAGTTCTAGAGCGCACTCACTTTTACCAATTCCACTTTTACCGGTAATTAAAATTCCCACCCCAGCAACATCTACAAGTGTTGCATGAATTGACTTTGAAGGTGCAAACCAATCCTGTAAAAAAATATTTAAACCATGATACAGATTAATTGTTGTAAGTGTTGATTGCAAAACTGGAATATTGTATTCATCAGCTAAAAAAATGAGCTCCTTACTTGGATACATTCCTTTTGAAACAATAAAACCTGTAATGTCAAACTGTGAAAGAATTTTTTTTATTGCATCGTATCTTTTTGAAGGAGATAATGTTTTCAGATATTTTATTTCTGTTTCTCCCAATATCTGTAATCTATCATGTGCAAAAGTGTCTAAATATCCTGCTAAAGCAAGCCCAGGTCTGCTTAATTCAGGAGTTGTTATCTGTTTTTTAAGTCCCTTTTTAGCGGAAAGTAAACTCAATGTAAAGTCTTTCTTGTTTAGATTAAAAAGTATCTCAACTGTTAATTTATTCATATTTTCCTCAATTATTGTATTTCAGAAAGTTCATAACCATTATTTACCTTTTTTATTAAGTTAATTTTTTTTGTTCCGCTTTTTCTGAAGATAATGTAGGGTTCATTATTGCTATTCATAACATCAATTGCACTATTCACATCTAATTCAACAAGATTGATGTTTTTATAATAGATATTATATTTTGTTTTGATTTCTTGATTTTGAAAATTTCTAATTCTACTATTTGTTGGATGATGTCTTTTCAATTTTCCAATATGTCGTTTAACCTGTCTTTCCATTTTTTTTACAGAACTATCAATTGCAGCATACATATCTTTTTCTCTTGATTTTGATACTAAATTCAGCTTTTTGACTTTTACGTTCAGTTCTGCAATATTTCTATTCTTTTCAATGCTGAGTATCATGTCAGCAACGATAATCTGTTCAAAATATTTTTTAAGTCCTCTAATTGATTTTTCAGCATAATCTCTTATAGATTCAGATAGCTCAAAGTGTCGAGCTGTAATTGTTATTTGCATTTTATCCTCCTTCGGTGGATTTTTACCACCTTTCTTTGTCTTTTGTAACTTTTAGCCGCGAATCTTTAGAAGTAACATCACAATTAATCCAATTGCGTTTTGTAATATTAGCATCCTTGCTTGACCCGATATAATCGGGATAATTTAGACTCCGATATATTCATCCATTTCACCCTTCATAGTACTAAAGAGAACGGGACAAAGCTATTTCGGCGGAGTAGTCTACTAAGAAAAACGGGGCGGAGTGTTACAAATTATAGGTCCTAACTTGGGTTATTTATTATATTTACTAAATACACTTCAGAATCCCTACTCCAATCCAAGAGCGTTCTTTAAACACTCGTTAACTTTACAAATTCCATTCTCAGAAAGGATTCCAAGGACTTTGATGAGCATTGATTTGTTTATGGTCAATAAAGACTCACATTTAACGCCCGAGGCAACCTTTATTCCTGCTTGAACAATCTCCTTTCCTTCAATAAGATATTGTGTTGGTTCTTGACTTCTTGAAATGTTAGATGTACAAATAGCTATAATAACATCATCAAGTCTTTTGTTGTTTAAATCTTTTGAGACAATCAAGCCATGTCTTAGTTTAAACTTCCTCAATTCCTCTGAAGGCATTGGAAATTTGCAAAGGACAATATTACTCCTACTTAATTTCATCTTTAAAGACCTCATCGTAAATGTCATTTTCAGGGCTCAGCCAATCCAGATAAACCTTTGAACTCATCTGCATTCTTAAAAATTCCTTAGCTTCTTCTCTATCTCTTAAATAGCTTGCAAAGTCAATTACTTCCTTCAACTTACTCTCTGGAAGCATACTAACTATTTCTTCAAGTTTTTGTTTAGCTTTTAATACTTGCATATTAACCCTCCTCTCATAATGTCATTATATAAAATTTTGTCTCCTTTGTGGGAAAAATAGAGTATTATCCACTCACCAATTTTGGTATCCATAGTTATCGCCCCATTCATCCTAATAATTTGCTTTGCCTTTTATTTGTTAACAAGCAATTTCGGTTAATATTTTTATTCATATTTCTTGGCATTCATTGGATGTCAATCAAACCCGTCTAGTCACCGATACTGATAATTATTCTTTTTTATTATTTTATCCAAACTTTTTGAATAATATGAACTTCTAACCAATGGACCTGATTCAACATACAAAAAGCCCATTTGCTCACATACTTTTTTGAAAAGGTTAAATGTGGTTGGATGAATGTATTCTTTTACTGAACAATTATTTTTATCTGACTTCAAGTATTGACCAATTGTAATAATGTCAACAAAATTATTTTTTACATCAAGAATTAAATCTAAAACCTCTTCAGTTTTTTCACCAAGTCCCAACATTATTCCTGTTTTGGTTATTATTTCTGGGTTCTTCTGTTTCACATACAGAAGGATTGACAATGACCTATCATAACTTGCCTGTGGTCTAATATTGGGATGCAATTTTTTAACTGTTTCAAGATTATGATTAAATACAGTTGGTTTTTCATTAATAATGATATCTAAAGATGATTTTTGACCTAAAAAATCTGGAGTTAAAACCTCAATAAAAATATCATCTCCTAAAATATTTCTTATTTCTTTAATAGTATTAGCAAAATGCTCTGCCCCACCATCAAGTAGATCATCACGAGTTACAGAAGTTATAATAACATGTTTTAGACCCAATCTTTTTGCCATTTCTGCAACTCTTTTTGGTTCATCAGGATCAGGTTCGGGTAAATTTTTTCCAGTTTTAATAGCACAGAATCTGCAATTACGAGTACATCTATCGCCAAGAATTAAGAATACAGCTGTTCCTTTTTCAAAGCATTCACCTCTATTTGGGCATTTTGCACTTTCGCAAACGGTATGGAGATTATATTCTTTCATCCATCTTGAGATTTCTGCGGTTTTTGAAGCACCTAATTGATGAGATATAAGCCAGTTAGGTTTTCTAATGCTCCGGTATTTCATAATTATAAGGGGAAAGGTTTTAATATTAACATCTTTTATTGGAAATCATATTTTAGAAACTTTTCACCAAGATATATTTTTCTTGCTTGGGGGTCATTTACGAGTTCATTGGAAGTGCCAGAAAGAAGAACTCGGCCTTCGTAAATAATATACGCTCTATCAGTAATTTGTAAAGTATCTAAAACATTATGGTCTGTTACTAATATACCAATATTTTTTTTCTGAAGTTTTTTGATGATATTCTGAATATCTGACACAGCGAGAGGGTCAACGCCAGAAAATGGTTCGTCAAGAAAAAGAAAAACTGGATTTGTTATAAGAGCGCGAGTAATTTCTAATTTTCTTCTTTCTCCCCCAGAAAGTGAATAAGCTTTCTGCCGAGCAAGCTTTGTAAGGTCTAATTCAGAAAGAGCATTTTCTAACTTTTCTTCTCGCTGTTTTTTTGATAACTTTTGAGTTTCTAATATCGCCAATATATTATCTTTTACTGTAAGTTTGCTAAATACAGATGGTTCCTGGGATAAATAACAAATACCCATTCTTGCTCTCTTATACATTGGCATTTTAGTTATGTTTACACCATTCAAAAAAACAGAACCTGAGCTAGATTTTATCAAACCTATCATCATGTGGAAGGTAGTTGTCTTACCTGCACCATTTGGTCCGAGCAATCCTACTATTTCACCTTGATTAACTTCAATAGAAATCTCATTTACAACTTTCTTTTTCCCGTAAATTTTAACAAGTTTTTCAGTTCTAATAATACTATTTGTCAGTTCCATAATAAAATTTTAATCTAATCTTCTTGTGGCATGAATTTATATATACCAAAAATATCATTATTTGCGATAATTTTTTCAATAGCTTCCTCATTATCAAATATTATTTCTAATTGATTAGTAGTAAGCTTATTAATATTAAAATCCTCTTTGGTTTTATTTGATTTTTCCATCAAACTTTCCGCAACTTTTTCTGCATTCATATAGCTTAGTTTATTGTCATTTAATTCGAACATCACTTTTTGTGCAAAAATATAATTTGATTTTTCTGTTTGGCTTTCATTTTTAAAGTATATTTTAGCATTTTTTATAAGATATATTTTATCAATAGTTTCATCAATAAAAAAAATTTGAAATTCATCTGCTAATGCATCAGTTGTTTTACTATAAAATTTTGGATTGCCAACCAAAACTGCTTTTTTCTCTTCTTGAAAATAAATAAGGAAATGAGCAATTGCATAGGAATCTTTCATTTCTATCTTTACATCATAAGTAGCAGTGAATTTTTTTTCACTGGAAAAAAATTCCATCTGTTTGCAAAGCACTTTCACGATATTTTTGCGTTTAAAAGTTAATATGGGATTTATTCTTGCCTGACCATATTTTTTTTTGAAATCATAATCAAATTTTCCGCACACCAAAATAGTGTTTTGATTAAAATCTTCAGCAGTTATAGAACCATTTGCTTCTACCTTTTTGACATCTCTTAAATAATTTATTTTATCTGCTTTGATATATTTTAATGTGTCATTTTTACTATTCTCAATGAAATAAGCTTCTTTCTGTAAATTCAATTCATTTTTTTTATGAAAATATATTGCCTGATGTGCACCAGCTTCCAGTGTATCATCAATTGCACGAACATTGCCTGTTAGCTTAACGATTTTATCTTTTTGAAAGATTTGAGCATTATCTGCAAAAAATTCTATATCATCATAAATTAGATTTACTTCTCCTGTAAGTGTAGTAATTGTATCATTCAGGGTTTGATCGAATTTCATCAAGTCTGCATTCTTAAGAATATAATTGTACTTTACCTCATTTGCATTTAGACAGGAAGAGAATAATCCTAATAGTATAACAAAAAAAATTCTACCAAACATTTTGGCTTTCACTTACTTCACCTTCTGCAGAAACTTTTCTTAGTATAACATGTTGAAAATGCGAATCGCTTTCTAATTGGTTACCCCAAATTGTATTGCCATCTTTAATAATTTTCACCCAGTCATTTGAGTAGATTTTATCGTTCTTTCTATCCCAAACAAGTAAATTGCCAAAAAGATTACCTTCTTTGGAATATACTTGAATATTGCCTTTAGCAATAATTTTATTATTATTATCATCTACCTTTGCGCTGTCAGCATAAATTGTTGATGAAACTATTCCATCGGAACTTAACATCTCTAATTTTACATTTTTGAAATGTAAGATATTTTCTTTAGTAAATTTTTTCAATACATCTGCATATAATAACCATTCAATCTTGTCTCTGAAAGAATTATATACAATTATTGAGTCAGTAATTTCAAGACATCTTTTAATCTGGTTATCTGAAGTTGTCTCTGGTTCCCTATTCTGACAACTTATGCCACTTAATAAAAAGATAATGATTATAGTTGAAGTTGTAGTTATTTTCATTCAGAATTGTTAAGATAGTCTAAAAAATTACGAATGGCTTGTTTATACAGACCTTCCTTTTTTAACACATATTCTATAGCTTCACGAACAGCACCATCTCCACCTTCATTTTTTGTAATATACTTACAAATTTTTTTTATCTCATCAGGGGAAGAACTTACACATATCGGAAGTCCAACTTTTTCAAGTACAGGGAAATCATTCCAATCATCACCTATATAAATAATTTGATTCAATTCAATATTAAATTTTTTAGCTATCTCAAGAAGTTTTTTGAGCTTATTTTTCACATTTTGATAAACAAATTCTATCTGTAAAACTTCTGCCCGTCTGCAAATAGATGCCGATTCTTTTCCTGTTAAGATTATCGGGATAATGTCAGTTTGCTGTAAGAGTCGGATTCCCAGTCCATCTTTGGTATTAAACTTTCTTCCGATTTCATCCGAATCATTATAATACATACCGCCATTGGTAAAGACGCCATCTATGTCAAAAATCATTAGTTTGTAGGTCATAGTTCCTCAAAGGTTAGAAGTAATATGTTAGAAGTTAGAAGTAATATCAATTATTTTAGGTTATGCTTGAATTTTAAAATTTTGGATTTATATTTTTCAACAAATGTTTTAGCATCCGAAAGTTTCTTTTCTGATATGTAACCTAAGGTCTTAGCAATATATAATTGTCCCATTGCCTCTATAAGTGAGGCGTAAGCAATATCTAAAAAATGTGCTTTATCTTTCTGGGTTTTTCTTCCATAACTTTCACAAATATTGGACACAACTTGAACAGCTGTTTTGTTTAGATGTAATGTTAAGTTAAACTTTTCTTTTTCTGGTAATTTATCAGTTATACTATAAACAGCTTTTACTAAACTAAGCCCATCTTTAAATATTTCTAAATCTTCTAACTTTGCCATTAACTTATAACTTATAACTTCTAACCTCTAACAGATTTCTTATCTCCCCAAGCAGTTCTTCCATTTGAGACAAAGGTATCATTGAAAGTGCATCACTTTTTGCCTCTTTGGGGTTTGGATGAGTTTCAACAAAAAGTCCAGAAATGTGTCCTGTTGCTACAGCAGCTTTTGACATACTTAAAACAAATTCAGGATTACCACCAGAAATATTACCCGATGCTGGCATTTGTAAGCTATGCGTAACATCATAAACTACAGGTATGCCAAAACCATCTATGATTTGAAAATTACGAAAATCAACAACCAGATTATTGTAACCAAAAAATGTTCCTCTTTCAGTTACAATGACATTCTTATTTCCAACATCATACACTTTTTCAACAGCAAGTTTTATCTCATTAGGGGACATAAATTGCCCTTTTTTAATATTAACTATTTTACCAGTTTTCGCGGTTACTTCTATCAGTTCTGTCTGACGGGATAAAAATGCTGGAATTTGCAATATATCAACAATCCTACTTACTGGTTTGATTTCATCAACCGAATGCACATCGGTCAAAATTGTAACATTGTAATTATCCTTAACTTTATTTAGTATTTCAAGTCCTTTTTCAATACCAACACCTCTAAAGGACTTTCCTGAAGTGCGATTTGCTTTCTTATATGAAGCTTTAAAAACATATTGAAAATCAAATTGTTTGCAGAGTTGTTGGCACTTTTCTGCAACCTCAAAGCAGGTTTCTTCAGATTCAATAGCACAAGGTCCAGAAATAATTGTAAATTTGGTGTTTTTATTTATAGCTAAAGAGGTATATTTTTTTTTCATTCGTTCTCTCGGTTTGCGAGAATGTATCCCGATTGGTCAGGGCTCGCTTATTCAAAAAAAGCATCATAAATGATGCTATGACTCACATCTTTCATCGGGAACATCTGCACCATACCTTAATTCCATCTCTTTTCACATTTTCAATAAAAGGCATAACACTAAGATTCTTTTCAAAATCTTGTTTACTTAGAATTTGTGGGTCAAAGACAATATCGTTATCAATGCCAAAATCAATAATTATATCAATAATTCTTTCTTCTATTTTCCAATTAATATTCTCATTAGTTATCAATAAAATATCGAAGTCAGCGTCTATTCTGTGCTGGTTGACACGGAAGCCATAACAATATAAGCAATATATCATATTTGGTAATTTTTGCTCTATGGTGTTCTGAAGTTCCAAAACTTTTCTTCTATCTTGATTGAATAGGAATTTCCTTTTTGTGGATACACAAATTTATATATCTCAATAATATAACATTGTTTCTTTTTTCACCACCTGTCTTCGTCAAGGCTACACCAGGCAGGCCGAGAACACCGAGATTCGCCGAAAATTATTTATTTATTTTTTGTTCGGTGTGTTTCGGTGACTTCGGTGGTTAATTTATTCTAATAAAGATGCCATTTTTATTAATCTTTTTCTTTTTATCCACCAGGCTGGCTGATTGCTGCTTTTATAAAATCACGAAAAATTGGATGGGGTTTTAAAGGTCTGGATTTGAATTCTGGATGGAATTGAACTCCAATAAAAAACTTATTTTTGGGAATCTCAACTATTTCTACTAATTTTTTGTCTGGAGATATCCCAGAAACTATCATTCCATTTTTCTCAAAACTGTCTCTATACTCATTATTAAATTCATAACGATGTCTATGTCTTTCTGAAACAATATCTTCATTATAAATTTTATGAGCAACAGAGTTTGGTTTCAATTTACAAGGATAGGCTCCCAATCTCATTGTCCCACCCATATTTTTAATATGTTTTTGTTCAGGCATTAAATCAATTACTGGATGAGTCGTTTTCTCATCAAACTCCGAACTATTAGCATCTTTAAAATGTAAAACATTACGAGCAAATTCAATAACTGCACACTGCATACCAAGACATATTCCTAAGAAGGGGATATTATTCTCACGGGCATATTTGATAATGGAAATTTTTCCCTCAATCCCTCTTAATCCAAAACCACCTGGCACAAGAATCCCATCTACATTTTTAATTAATTGCTCTATATTTTCTTTAGAGTAAAAATCTATATCTGTGAAATGCTTTTCAGTGTCAATATATTTGATTTCTACCTTTGCAGAAGAGGATATGCCTGCATGAAATAAACTTTCAACAACACTTTTATAAGCATCCTGATGACAAACATATTTTCCACACAGTGCAATTGTAACTTGTTTTTGGGAATTTTTATAATCATATACCATTTTATTCCATTTTGAAAAATCAATTGATGAAACAGAAATTTTAAAATGATCACAAATTATCTTATGTACATTCTGTTCATAAAATTCTAAAGGAATTTCATATATACATGAAGTATCAATTCCCTTAATAACATTTTCCGGAACCACATTTGTAAAAAGAGAAATTTTTGATATCATCTCTTTAGTTATTTTCTTTTCTGACCGACAAATAAGCATATCTGGTTGAACTCCGATCTCTCGCAACTTAATCACACTATGTTGGGTTGGTTTCGTTTTAGATTCACCTGCTGCAGAAATATAGGGGATTAAAGTAAGATGGATAAAAAAGCAATTTTCTGCTCCATAATCCAGACGGAACTGTCTAATGGCTTCAAGAAATGGTAATCCCTCTATATCACCAACAGTGCCACCAATTTCGGTTATCACGATATCAGAATCTTTATCTAAACTTACAATTCTTTTTTTTATCTCATTAGTAATATGTGGAATGACTTGAACAGTTTTACCAAGATATTTTCCCTTCCGCTCACTTGTAATAATAGTGTCATAGATTTGTCCTGCAGTGCAGTTGCTTTTTTGAGATAATGACTTATCAATAAATCTCTCATAATGACCTAAATCAAGGTCTGTCTCAGCTCCATCATCTGTAACAAATACTTCACCATGTTGGAACGGACTCATCGTTCCGGGGTCAACATTCAAATAAGGGTCAAATTTCTGAATAGTAACTTCATAACCCAATTTTTTTAAAAGGAATCCAATGGATGAAGAAGCGATACCTTTTCCAAGAGATGAGACCACACCGCCTGTGATGAATATGTGTTTTGTCTTGCCTTTCATTTAGAGTAAAAAAATCAAATCAGAATTTTCTGTCAAGTTTGAATGATTAAAATTGCTCAGGTATGAATACCCATCGTAAAAAGGAGAAGGCGACATTTACAAATGCCGCCTTCTTTTAATTTCTGGATTCCGATTCTTCAGAATCAGAAGTTGTGAATCATCACTTCTTGACTCCTTTTTTTCTGGCAAGCTTATACTACAGACTCGCAATTGTGGTTACCAATTTATTAGTCTCGGTCAGGCACCGAGCCTGAATGGATCGGGACTGCGAAGGATAAATCCCTGACAGCTAGAGTAAGGTCTTTTTCACGCTTTTCGCTTTTACGCTCCACGCTTCACGCTCTACGCACTATCTCATCAAAACCTGTGCTCCAAAGTCCTAACGAAGGAGTATCAGTCGCTTCATCTCATAAATTTTTCCATTAACTTTTAATGTAACATCCCGAAATTGTGTCGCAAGTGAGGACACTTGCGTTACCTTATAACTATCAGTCTTTTCGTTTCATATACCTTGCCATTCACTTTTAGCTGATAAAGATAAATCCCAGTAACTTGCTCAACTCCATTATCATCTCTGCCATCCCAGATAACTTCTTCTACTTCATCATCTCCATAAGCTATTCCATTATATAAATCCTTTACCAACTCTCCACGAATATTGTATATCTTTAGCTCTGCTCTCGCTGTTTTTGGAAGAAGAAAACTTATCTTTGTTGAACCTCCTGCAAGAGGATTCGGCT
>JACKQG010006207.1_pt1 | contig 12768 bp, 12 predicted proteins | sample 8237621 | NCBI WGS metagenome assembly JACKQG01 (sample SAMN15677084, study PRJNA649215) | marine metagenome | biome: marine; feature: Black Sea; material: saline water; isolation source: suspended particulate matter (SPM) from the Black Sea western gyre | collected 2013-06-09/2013-06-10 | depth...
CAAGCCCGAGTCTGGGCGAGTTTTGACCGGGTTTTGACCTTACATCAGGCTGGCGATCAAATCGCGGTGGTTGCTCATCTATTTCCAATCGCCGCGATTTTGGCCAAGTCGGACGCTCGCCAGTTAGAGCGTTGGATGGATTGGAATATTCCGACTGGCTCAGTTTCCAGGCTTTCCGGCGCCGGAAAGCGGCTTGAGCCGGTTTGGGTAGGCCGAGTGCCAAATCAAGGCTGATGTCATTTGTTCCAAGATCAGACGATTGATTCCCCAAGTTTTCCACAGGGTTTTCCACAAGGTTTTCCACAATCGGTGGATAACTTAGCTCGCAGGGGCAATCGTGACCACAAAACCAGCCCAAAATAGGCCATTTAAGGATGCACTTGATCCTGGCATGGAGTTCGCCTATTCATAATATTAATTATCAGACGTTGCGGTGAGGGGGAAACAGGAGCCCTTTGGGGACTTCATCCTGGATTCCAGTGCCTATTCGGCCGGCTCTTTGGAATCGGGTGCGGCCTCTTTAGGCAGCGCCCCCATGGCAATAAAACATCCAGCTTTCCATCGACCGAGCAGGATGTCAGCAATTTCCAGTACACCCGCAAACTTTGCGGGCACACCGATTACCGATGCAGTTTCATTTTGTTCATCAGTGGCAACTGCTAGCGGTTTCACGGCAACGACCCGTGTCTGTTGTTGCCAAGTTCCATTTGCCGCTAACTTGGCGTTGAGATCTAAAACGGTCACAATGCGGTCCAGGAATGCGTCCGCATTGGCAATGGCTAATGGCCCCAAAAGAGCACCTTGCTCAGATTCCGCCCAATCCAAGAACCCGCGGATTTCAGTATTTCGTGCACGAATGGCATGTGGTTGCCCAGCGGCCAGCAAATAAGGCAAAATCGCAGTTGCAGTTAAATCTTCAGCCTCGATCGCCGCTAAATCCTGGGCTTTTAAAAACTCAGCCATTTGCTGCAATTCTGGCGGGGCGCTTTCCGCACCTAAGCGCTCCCAGGCGTAAGCATCCATCCAAAGGCGGATACCACCCATTGGCGTGAAGCCCACTGGGTCATGGTCGTCGCCAGTGGTAAATCCGGGTTCAGCGCTGATTCCCGTGGGTAAGCCTAGAGCTTGCTCGAGTTCAGCGAAGCTTTGATCCAAGCTTGCGCCGCTGGATCGGCCCAGATCAAAACCTTTAAGCGCGTGGTCAATTTGAGTTGTGGCCGGAACTTCCGGGTCTGCGCTACGGGTAGCCTTTTGAAGGAATTGTTGGCCGCGGCTAATGACTTGTTTGGCCGCGGTTTGCTCGGCCTGTTGACGCAGAGATTGTTCGTATTCCGGTAAAATGCGCCGCAATTCCTCCAGGTCCAGCTTGGTATCGAAAGCAATTCTATTGAGGGTTTCTCCCAAGCCAACTTCGGCCAAACTTAACTGTAATTTGAGTAAATCCCAGTCCGGTTCGGATTCCAAAATGTCGGTTATTCGGGGCTCGATATCGCTGGAATCATGCAAATTGGGGTCAGCGTTGGCCGGCACCCAATTGCAAAGTTTCTCTAATTCAAGCTGCGATAAGCGAGCTCGAGAATGGGCGGCGCGAGCGGCGGCCAAGTCGCGTTCCAAAGCCGGTATAAGGCCAGGTGCTGACGCCATTCTTACCCCTGGTAAAGGGGCAAAAAATGGGTCTGTGGCCATGACGAAACGTCCTAAAAATATGGAGTCTTCTGGGGCGGCCAGTAGGGCGCTTGCCTGCTCATCTAAAACGGTCACGCTGCGACCAGTCCAAAGTTCGCTTAATTCCAGTAATTCCCCACCGTCGTCTTGACGTTGTTTGCCGTTACTTACGAACACCCCCATCAGGGAATCCATCAGGCGGCTCCAAACGTCTTTCTCATCTAGGGAGTCCGGGGACCACGCCAAGATCGGTGGAGAGCCCAAGGCGTCAGACTTCCGTTCGAGGAGAAACCACTCACGGAATCGCCAGTGATCTTCCTCGAGCCATTGGGCGTGCGGGAATTGGTTTCGTGCCAGTTCCCATTCCGCAGCGAGTTTGGGGTCGGCCAAGGCGCGTTTTTCGAGTTCTTCCAAGAGTTGCAGAATTTCTTGGACTGGGCAGATGCTAGGCATGGGTAGCTATGGTTAAACTTGACTGAGATGGACTTGCAGAACCTGCACTGGCTGGAATGGCTCGGATTCGCTCTAGTTGCCTATGGATTAGGAGCGGGAGCCGTTCGCGGACTGACCCAACAGTTTACCCGTTTCCTCGTTTGGATCGCGGGCTTGGCTTGTGTAGGCGCGATGGCGTCGGCATTGATATGGCTTGCTGAGCGATTTGCTGATCAACCTCATCGTCAGGCCGCATTGGCGAATTGGTTTGCATTAACGGTGTTTTTATTGGCCATTGTGCTTTTGGGGGGCATGCGCCGCATGGTTTTCGGCCGGGTCGGTAGCGCAAACTCTTTGGCGGATAAATTGCTGGGCGCATTGCTTGGAGTAGGCGTCGGGATTACCGCTTGGATCCTTTTGGTAGGGACTGCCCACAATGCTTACCGGCTCCCCCAGCTGGAAGAAGAATTGAGCTTTGAATGGGCCCGTGTGGCAACTATCCCTTATCGAAAATTGCCCGAGGTCCTGCAGTCGCCGTTATTCCAGTTTGAGCCCCACCCAGCATTGCAACCCACTGCTGAATAGTTTTCAGCCCATCAGACTTGGGGATGAATGCTTTCCCTTCCGGATTTGCAGCCCCTGGCATGTGACCGCGTAGCTGAAGCCTATTTCGTCGGCGGCGAGGTTTTCGAATTCAAGCCAGGGCGAAAGTAAGGATTTCATTTTGGCAGAAATCTCATTGAGCAAGGGTCCTTGAATTTTGCAATGGATCGAATATCCGTCTTTATTTTCCATGCGGAATTTTGGCGACGGACTTTGTCCGGCCACAAGTTCAAGACCAGCGCAAAATGCCAGGCCTGCTTCGACCTGGCTGAACTCGGGGATCGGATCCTTTGCTTCTTGCGGAGTACCGATACGTAAGCTGGCAGCAAGTAGCCAGGCAATAAGGTCTTCCCTGCATAAATTGGGCGTTGGCTGCGCTTGAATATGCCAAAGCTCATCCACCCATTCGGTGACTTGCTGGACTTCCAACATGCGGCTGCGCAAAGTGTCCTCGCCGTCCTTTGCTGGCAATCCCAACGTCGCCCACCCACCCAGAACTTGGGCGGCTCCCCGTAAACGATGCAGACAAGCGCGGTGAGCGCGATCTAACAAAGCCAACCGCAAATCGCGAGGAAGATCCATGAACCGAGTCTATCAATCCAGCATGCTTCATTTCACCCATAAAAAAGCCGCCTGATTCAAGAATCAGGCGGCAGGAGCGTAGAAGTAATTTCTACGACTGGATGGTTTCCTCTACTACTGGATGGTTTCCGTATGGATGTTGGAAGTGCGTCCAGCGGTATCGATGGCTTGAATGAAGACAGTCAGGCCAGAGAAGCGAGTCGGCAGGAACTTGTTGATCACAGCAAAGCCGAAGGCGTTGACGCTCTTGGTAGCAACGCGATTAGCGCTCGCGATGTCCAAGGTGCCCAAGCCAGGAATGGTGGTCGTGCCTAAGCCAGTACCGTTGTACAAGTACATGGTTTCACCTGAGGCAGAGCCGGAAATCGAGCAGCTTGCGGTTTGACCGCCGATCAAAGCAGTGGTCATGGTCAAGGTCAGGTCGTAAACCGTTCCGCCGCCTGCGTCCATCAAGGATTGGCCGCTATCCACCAAACCGTGGCCGAAGTTGTTCGCCGAGCCGATGTCCTGGCAAGCGCCGAACAGTACGTCTTCAGCTTCCTGGGCAGTTAGGTTTGGGTTGTAAGAGCGGATCAAGCCAACCACGCCGTTGGTGATTGGGCAGGAGAAGGAAGTACCACTTACCGAAGCAGTTCCACCGCCGTTTGAGGTAGTGAGTACGGATACGCCCGGAGCACCAACATCGATCGGCGAGCCGTAGTTCGACCAGCTAGCTTTGTTGTTGTTGGAGTCGGTTGCGCTAGTGATGATGACGTTGTTCCAGTCTGCACCGGAGCTTAACTGGTAACCACTGTTGCCAGCAGCCCAGACCATCAAGCAGTCGTAGCTATTCTTCAGCGTGGTACCAGTAGTTCCAACCGAGCTGGACTCAACGCCAGAGTAAGAAACCGAAACCGAGCCCGCACCTTGCTGACCTGCCCAAATGGCGCCATTGGTAAGGTCGGAAAGGTAAGCTCCGCCATTGGAGGAATTGGTGCAACGGATAGGCAGCAGGCCACAGTTCCACATGGTGCCAGCAACTTGATTGTTGTTGTTGCCGATCGCGCCCACGCAACCCATGGTCATGGTGCCGTGACCGTTGATGTCTTCTACGCGGCCGCCATTGGCCTCGGTTTGACGGTCAGCCGAGTTGTAACCAGACAGCAAGTTGGCCTGCAGGTCCGGGTGGTTAGAGTCGACACCTGTGTCTACTACGCCAGCAGTGTAGTTGGTATCGCCGGTGTAATAGTCCCAGCCGATCTCAGAATTAATGTTCTGGTGCCACCACTGGCTATTGAACTGAGGATCGTTCGGAGTGGTTTGCAGCGGGTAGAGCATCCAGTCAGGCTCGGCGTACTGATATTCGCCGGTGGCCAATAAGTTGGAAGCCATGACGCCTTCGGTCATTCCCTCAGGAAGGTCGATCACATACTCATCGTTAGGGCCGACATATTCGCGAACCAAGCCGTGCAGGCGCTCTTTAGCGGAAACCCGCATCAATTCAGCTTGTTGCAGGCTATATCCTTGCTCCATAAGAGCTTCGGTCTGCAAAGGACGAACAATTAAACGCCCTGTAAGTTCCTGCAGTCCAGGAATTTCCTGAAATTGCATGGAGGTCGATTGAGAATTTTGGGCGGCGGCGGGGCCCAGCAGAGCCAGGGCAATGCCGGTAATGAGAGCACCGGCGCGGAGCGTAGAGGGAATCATGGGTAGAACCTGAGGAGGAAGATGGGTTTGGCAGTGCCAAAGTAAGCTCTAAGGACGACTTTTAGCTTGAAAAGGTTCCCTAAAAAGGCCGAAAAGTAGTCTTACAGGAAAGTGATTCTCAACCTGAAGCAGTGCTTTGATGGATATAATCATCCAACCATGTGTTGGATTGATTTCCATCATATTGCATTCCTGTCCGCAACCACAACTCATGGCTCTACTCCTAATCACCCTGCTGTTGGGTTCACCAGCTTTCGAATTGCCCTATTCGAATGGCCGGGCAGCGCTTCACGTACCTCACGACGACGTTCACGCGATCGCTACCGCCGATTTACCCGGCGGCATACGTGAAACCCTAATTACAACCCAGCTCGCGTGCCGTGTTCTCAGGACTAGAGACAATGGTTTGTCCTGGCAAACCGTTAGCGGCGCCGGCCTCGAATTGGCGCGCGCCGACCTAGTGGTTTGGGATCACCACCCCAATGGAGGTCGATTTATTATTGGAACCAGTTTGGGCTTTTGGTCCTACGACCCAAGTAGTGGCCAAACCGTTCAAATCAATGACGGCCTCAGCAGTGGCGACTTTCGCTTTCCTTCCTCACTGGAAACGCCGGCCGTAGGAGCCCGTGGCCCGGTCTTAATGACGACTAAAAAGGGCGACCTCTTCCAGTTCGACCGCAGCACCCAAGCCTGGGAATTATTGTTAAGTACTGGGAATTCGGATGACCGCGGTCAGGTTGCAATCTATCCGAGCTTTGATGAAAACGCTGCGGTCGGCCATGAGCGATCTGTTGCGGTTGGAATAGCTGGCGTCCTTTATCTGTCACAAGACGGCGGCGCGAATTGGAGCATTCAATCTCAGTTTGCAACCGTCGCGCAGACTCCGAGCGACCCAGTGATCACCGCCATTAGTTATGCTGAGGACTTTGCAACTTCAGGTAATTTGGTGTTGGCAACGGCAATTGAAAACTTGGCCAACTTTACTGGCGACGAAGGCTTTTTGTGGCAGTCATCGGATCACGGCGGCAACTTCAGCCTCGTCCACCAAGCAACCTCTTCTTACCGCGCCCTTAAGTCCACACCGCAAGGTCCTAGTGGCCAGCGTTGGTTCTTAGCTGCGGTACTTGAGCATCCAAATTTTCAAAACCTCGCGACCTCGGTAGGCATCTTCCGCAGTTCGGACGGTGGCGTTTCGTGGAGTGATTACGGCACTGCCCAAGACTTCATTCACGAGACCGATGCCGCTGACACGGTTAGCTTGAATCGCGCTGAAATTATAGACTTTGAAATTTCGCCTACCTACGTCAGTGACGGTGAAATTTTATTCGGTCGTTCGGAGGGGTTGTTCCGTAGCAGCGACGAGGGCTTGCATTGGATTCGCCTAGCCTTCCGCCCCACCACCCACATTCGTGGCTTAGATTCGTTTATGGATAGCCAAGGCTTTTTGTGGGCGGTAGCGGGCACCTATGGCTCAGGTACCATTATTCAAAACGTTTCGCAAACATCACAAATCGTTTTGGACGATGGCCCGATGGTCTACCAAGACGAAGTATTTGTTTCACCGAAGTTCGACGTTGACGGCACCATCATGGTTGGCGGTGCCCAGGGACTAAATCTCTGGCACGACCCTGTTTTGCATGCACCGAACCCGCATAACGTTTGGGGTTGGTACACCAAGTCGACCAGCTCTGAATTAGGCTATGCCCGCTATATCGCCTTTTCGCCGCATTTCGATGCGCGTGGCATTCCAGGGTCGGATCAAACGTTCTTTTTCAGCACCTCTACCAAGCAAAAAACGAATTTCCGTACGACTGATGGTGGACTGTCCGGCGAGCCCTTAAATAGATTGGTTGATGGTAGCCCTGCACCTTGGCTGCGCAATTTATTGGTAGCGCCTACCTATGACGCCTCTACTTCGGCGGGTCGTACCGATGTTTATGGTTCGTATGATGTCGGCTTATTCCGCCTCGAAGATAGGCGATGGCGAAGCATCCTTGAATTACCTGCAGATATCGAGTGCATGGCAATTCCACCAAATTTTGATCGTGTGCCCTCGACGCTTGGGCGAGCATTCGTATTTGTGGGCATGGCAAAATACCCATACTTCGCGATTGTGGAAGACAGCCTCGGCGGTGCTGGCGTTGCCTATTACCCGACTGGTTTAGAAGAAGGAGCGGTGGTCAAATTGATCTGCCCACCCGACTTTGAAACCAATCCAGTGGTCTACGCCGCCACTTACACCAGCGGCATAAAAAAGCTAGATTTAGGCACCCCCACTCCAGTGTGGGAAAATGTCGGCGGCACCTTCCCAGACTATTTTGTGGACGCCATTAGCTTGAGCCCAGACTTCCCGAATGACCACACCATATTGGTCGGAACTCAAGCCGGCTTGGTCGTCGGCAAAGATGTAGCAGGTGGAGTCTGGGAGCTTCGCCAAGGGCGTTACTCGCGTGACAACGAGGCACCGGCTTTCCACTACTACTCACCGAATCACCCTGCGAACCCGCAGCCTGACCGGCCATGGCGCTGGGCGTCGGTAAGTACTCACTCTTTGCGCAAGGCTACTAATCTGACCTTGCGGGATGCCACCGTTGCCCAAGCTACTCGCGATGGGGCATATGTAGAGTTCACCGACTACGCCCAATCTATTCAGGTCAATTCCTTCAGAGGACCTGAGGCTGGAACCATTGTTATCACTGCTGAAAATGCCGAAACAGGAGCGGCAGTCTACAGTCGGACAGTTGACCTGAATACGCCCACGTGGGCCAATCAAACCATTCAATTCACCTTCCCGTACCAACCGGTGAAGGTTCGCGTTACTGCGCTTTTGGATCCTGGTGAATCGCTCTACTTCGACGGCGCAACTTTCATCCCATATTAAAGTTCGTCCGAAAGACCCTTACCTGCACTGGTGCCGGAGGGGGGACTTGAACCCCCACTCCCTTGCGAGAAATGGATTTTGAATCCATCGCGTCTGCCAATTCCGCCACTCCGGCAATGTGCTAAGTAAAGAGCAAGTCAGTCGAAATCGACTCCTTTGCGGGCCTGCATCGCAGGCGGGTAGAAAGTTTAGCGGGCCGCCCCTAAACAAACCAGATGTCCGTTGGATTTAAGTTGTAAATCCTCAGACCGACGGCTCAAATCAGCCTGGTCGTAGCAGAGTTGAGCCGAAATTTCGACGCTGCCCTGCTCTTTGACCGGCAAACCAGCAGCTTGAGACCAGCGCCGACTGCGCAAAGTGAGTGCGTCGCGGCTGGTTTGAATGGAATCGGAGCCGCTGCGATTTTTCACCGGAGCAAATTCGTCTTCACGCAAAGCCAGTTGAACCATGCTCTTATCAGCCAAGGGCAAGGCGTCGAAAACGAAAGTCTCGAATTTTACGCCGGGACGAAAAGTCGGCTCAGGGTTATTGCCGTTCAGAACTTTGACGTCTTTGTGGGCCAAGTGCAACGGCAACGCCGCCTCGGCCATTTCTTGAACAAAATCTAGATTAAAACAGTGGATGGCCAGGTTGCCTGCCATGAAACGAAGCTGGCCGTCAGCGTTACGAAGTTCGGCCAATTCTGGGGCGAGGTCTGAATACTCAATGCAACCGAGACGACCATCGGGTTTTTCGATGATCAAGCCCACCTTCTCCAAGGGGTCGGATTTGGCGACGACCTTAACCGACATCCGTGCCTCGGTTAGCAAATGATGACCGAGGAAAATGGGGTCCGCCATCCGCACCAAAGGGTTATCAACTTGGCAGTAGTAAAGCAAATCGACGCCCATTTCGCGCAACTGCGGGCAAATACCCGAATTCCGAATCGCGCGGTAAAAGCCGCCGTGGCCGTCCGGATTACGAAACAAGCTGCCTGGGGTTTCAAGTAAGAATTGCCCCCCTTCGCTTAGAGCCGGCAATGTTCCTTGGCAGGCAAAGTGCACCGACTTTTTACCTAGTCCGAAGTAGCTCCGGTCAGCAAAAAATGCCATGGTCTCCAAATGATTGGCTGGGCCAGTCTGGATGATCCACGGTAGAGCAGCCCCACTGAGCTGACGCAGCCGGAAGACCTGTCCGGCCATCATCTGAAACAGGCTGGTGCCCGAGACTGGCCCTAAAGGGAATGCTCCCTTAGGGCCAGAAAAACCCAATCGAGACGCTTGTCCGCCGGCAACCGTTGCGATTGCAACACGGCCATCGCGAAGTGCCTGCCACCCGGCCTGCTCAGCAGACTCATTGCGTGCGTCTCCCGAAGTAGAGGCTGGTTGAATCGGCGGCGGTAAGATTTCTTCAGAATCCAACGGGCCAGCATTGTCCAAAGCAAGCCGTTGCCGATCCAGGGTGGTCCAATCCACATTGGCCAGATCAGCCAGCAAGGATTTTTCGAAACTAGGGCCAGCATTGCGGGCGGGACCCAGGACGGATTCCATGCCCCGTTCTTGCAGCGCGTTGATCGGGTTCATCTTTAAGGGGCGCGACGAGGGCGCTAGGCCTTAATTAGGCGTCGTTATCACTAATCCGTTCAAGAGCTTCTTCTAGCAAATGAACCAGCAGATCAAGCTTGCGCTCCATCAGCAATTGGCGCTTAGTGATTTTCTCAACAATTGGTGGGAGCAATGCTTCCAAGGTGTAGTTATTCACCATGTTGATTACTTCCGCGCGGTCGGCATCGACCAATTGATGGAAGTGGTAACGGTAAGCATTACTCAAAGCTTCTTCCGTAATGTGGAGAGCCTCTTTGGTAATTTGCTCAAGGTCATTGTGGTCGTGTTCGACCTTAAAGACCTCTTTGCGGTACTCTTTGAGTGCTTCAGCGAATTTTTTCTTCACGGGGATGTCGGCGGGGTGGACCGCTATTCAAACTTACGGAATGCGAGGGTGACGTTATGGCCGCCAAATCCTAAGGAATTGGACAGCACATTTCGGAAATTGGCTTCGCGCGGTTGGTTGGGAATGTAATCCAAATCGCAGCCGTTTTCCACGTCAGGGTTTTCAAGGTTGAGCGTTTGGTGAGCGACTCCGCGATGCAAAGTCAATGCACAAACAACCGCTTCAACGGCAGATGCCGCACCCACTTTGTGCCCAAACATCGATTTGGAAGAGGAAATGCAACACTTGCGTGCCGCCTCTTCACCCAGGGCAATTTTTATTGCCAAGGTTTCAATCATGTCGTTGAGGTGAGTGGAAGTTCCGTGGGCGTTGATGTAATCGACGTCCTCCGGATTGATGCCAGCATCTTTCATGGCCAAGCTCATTGCGCGGGCAGGCATACGGCCAGTGCTATCCGGGGCAGTAATGTGCCCGGCATCGTCACTTTGACCAAATCCTGAAAGCTCGCAGTAAATCTTGGCGCCGCGCGCCTGGGCATGTTCGAGGGATTCGAGAACCAGGACACCGGCTCCTTCCCCCATAACAAATCCATCACGATCTCTATCAAAGGGACGCGATGCGCGGGTTGGGTCATCATTGCGTGTGCTCAGTGCCTTAATGGAACTAAAGCCAGCAAGAGTTAATGGGTTGGTCGTAGTTTCTGACCCACCCGTCACCATGATGTCGGCGTAACCGGCACGAATTTCGCGGGCTGCCATGCCGATAGCGTGGCCGCTAGACGCGCAAGCCGACGCGGTCAGGTAGCAAGCACCTTGAAGGCCGACTTCAATAGCTACAGTAGCAGCCAAAGAATTTGCCATGGTGTTTGGGATGAAGTACGGCGTCACGCGACGAGGGCCGTGCTCCAAAAGAATCGCCTGATTGTCCAGGATGGTTTGAATACCACCAATACCTGTTGCCAGAATGGATCCGGCCCGGGTCGGGTCAAAGTCGACGTCTGAAATGCCGGAGTCGGCAACAGCTTCACGAGCTGCCACAAGGCCGACCTGGGTGAAAGGGTCCATTCGGCGCAATTCTCGTTTCGAGTAATGCTCCAACGGGTGGTAAACCACATCACGGATTTCAGCCCCAATTTTGGTACTAAAATCCTCTGTGGACCACCGTTCAATGAGTCGAATACCGCTCTGTCCAGCGAGCAGTTGTTCGAAGGTTTGGCCAGCCCCTAAGCCGAGAGACGTAATGCTCCCGAGCCCGGTGATGACGACCCTGCGTTCCGGATCAGCCATGTGAAATTAGGCTAGGCTAGCCGTTGATTTTCGATTCGATGTACTCGATCGCGCTTCCGACAGTTTGAATTTTCTCGGCGTCTTCATCAGGGATGGTGATATCGAAGGCGCTTTCGAATTCCATCACGAGTTCGACGGTATCGAGGCTGTCTGCGCCCAAATCGTTGATGAAGCTGGTTTCAGGTGCAAGCTTGTCGCGCGAGGCACCCATGTGCTCGCAAACGATCTCGTAGACTTTCTCTTGAATGTCCGACATGGCTATGGTTGGCTCTTAGGGAGAGGTGGCCGGGGGCCCGCCAGGGTGGCGCGCGCGTCCCGGTTCGAGGATTCTAGAAGGGCGGTTAGCCCAGGGAAAGTCCCCCATCTACTAGGAGGACTTGACCGGTGATATAAGCACCGGAAGGACTGAGTAAAAAGTGCACAGCACCGGCGACGTCTTCGGGCGTCCCGGGGCGTTTGAGGGCGATTTTTTGGGCCATCGCGGCGCGTTGCTCCTCGCTTAAAGCGTCGGTCATGTCGGTCTGAATAAATCCTGGAGCGACCACATTTACCGTGATATTGCGACTGCCCAACTCCAGGGCGGCGGAACGGGCTAGTCCATGCAGACCAGCCTTGGCGGCGCAGTAGTTCGCTTGCCCAGGGTTACCAGTGGCGGCAACTACGGAACCGACCAAAACCACGCGGCCAGATTTTTGCTTCATCATGGGCCGAGTGACTGCCTTAAGGAAGTGGAAAGCACCCCCCAAATTGGTCTGAACGACGGATTCAAAGTCTGCCGCTGACATTCTCATAAGTAGGTTGTCGCGAGTAATACCAGCATTGGCTACGAGACCATCCACTCCACCCCATGCATCAACCATGGCTTTGACAGCGGCTTGTGCGGTTTCAGGCACTGAAATATCGCCTTCCAAAGCCAAAAACTCGCCTCCAGCGGCTTCGACAGCGGCCTGGGTTGCAGCTAGGTTGGCAGTTTTAGTGGCCAAACCAGCAATTTTGGCGCCACGGCTAGCCAATTCAATGGCGATGGCTTTGCCGATGCCTCGCGATGCACCAGTTACCAAAATACGTAGCTGATCGGGGTTGAGACTCATGCTGGCGCCAGCTCCGTTTTCAAGGACTCGAGGGCGTCTGCTTTGGGCAGACTGTGAATGGTGCGACCTGGCGCAATTTTGCGAGCTAAGCCAGCTAAAACCCGCCCTGGGGCTGGTTCGATGAAAGCTATGTCGCCTTCAAGCTCGGCTGCCATCGCACGATAGGATTCTTCCCAGCGCACTGGTGCGGTTAATTGGGCGGCAAGCTGTTTTTTCAATTCGACCGGGTCGGAGGATGGCGCGGCGGTTGCGTTTTGCCATACCGGGCAAACTGGAGCGCGAAATTCGGTCTCTTCCAAAGCCAATTGCAATTTGTCAGCGGCTGGGCGCATCACCTCGGAATGGAAGGCACCGGCCACTGTCAAGCGAATTACGCGACGCGCACCGGCTTCCTTGGCGCGGCCATCAAAAACGTCTAAGGCAGCGATTTCGCCACTCACAACGATTTGGCCCGGCTGGCCCCCATCAAGTTATCACTCAACTGGTTGCATTTGGGCCTCCTTGGGGCCGCACTGAGGCGCCACGAAAGCCGCATTGGGCGCCTCACGGCAACCACGGCGAGGATGCATTAGATCGGGAAAGGCGCGTGGAGCGAGAAGGTGGCGGGCCCGTG
>JACKQG010006208.1_pt1 | contig 12767 bp, 13 predicted proteins | sample 8237621 | NCBI WGS metagenome assembly JACKQG01 (sample SAMN15677084, study PRJNA649215) | marine metagenome | biome: marine; feature: Black Sea; material: saline water; isolation source: suspended particulate matter (SPM) from the Black Sea western gyre | collected 2013-06-09/2013-06-10 | depth...
CCCCGCCATGAATGACGGGGCTATAGAGAAAGAAAGCACTACATTATAGACAAACACTATTTAGTCTGATTTATTCACCTGTCGGGAGCCCAAATGATAATTCGAGTTAGGCAAGTTGATGAAAAACTTCATCAACCTGTTTATAAAGTTTTTCTTCAGATTCATTATTATCAATGATAAAGTCTGCCATTTGAACCTTAGTGTTATCAGGAAGTTGCAAATCCATCCGTTTCACTACTTCTTCCCGCGTCAGGTTGCTTCGACTCATTGCTCTCTTGAGTCTTAGTCCGTATTGAGCTATTACCGTGATAACGTAATCAAGGTGTTGATCTAACCCAGATTCATAAATCAGTGCGGCATCCACCACAAAGATAGGGTGTTTTTTTGTTTTTTTGAGCTTTTCGTAAACCTCGTCTATGGCATCAAAGACAAAAGGGTGTATAATAGCATTAAGGATAGCCTGATTTTCCTCATTACTGAATCCTTTTCGAGCAAGTTTTTTCCTGTTGATTGTCCCATCAGGATTCTGAATGTCGGTACCAAATTCCTGGATCAATTGTTCCTGAACGGTTTCGTTTTCATCCAGAATCTTTTTCGCTTCCCAATCAGCGTCGAAAACGTATGCTCCCAATTCTGCTAATCGTTTACTGACAGCACTTTTTCCACTGCCAATACCTCCTGTGACACCAACTTTTAACATGTTATTCGAGCTCCCTTAAAATATTAATGGTGATCTCGTTGATTGTTCCTGACCCATCTACCTCTTTTAGTAACTGCAATTCTGCATAATAGTTAATTAGAGGTTCTGTCTGTTTTTTATAAACCTCTAATCTATCTAAAATCACTTCTGGTTTGTCATCATCCCTCTGGAAAAGCTCTCCACCACACTGATTGCATTTCCCTTCAACTCGGGGAGGATCGAAAATAAGGTTTGTGATGGCGTTGCACTTTTTACATGAGCGCCGATTGGATAATCTTTCTACCAATATACCCTCGTCAGCTTTGATGGCAATGACACCATTCAGTCTCTGCACCAATATTTTGAGTATCTTCTCCAATCCTTTCGCCTGTGGTAACGTTCTGGGGAAACCGTCCAGAATATAGCCGTTTATTGTATCATCTTCCTGCAATCGTTTTTCCATCATGTTGAGCATTACGTTGTCAGGAACCAATTTTCCTTCATTCATAATAGATTTAGCAAGTATTCCCAATTCGGTTTTTGTATCAATTTCAGTTCGTAAAATGTCACCTGTTGATAGCTGTGGGATGGAGAATCGTTTCATAAGGATTTTCGCTTGAGTACCTTTTCCAACTCCTGGTGGACCTAATAGAATAATTCTCATCAATAATCTCGTGATGTTAAATTAAAATACCAGCGATAGTAGCTGTAAGCCACGAAGCCAGAGCTCCAGCAATCATAGCTCTCATTGCAACTTTTGCCAGGTCCTTCCTGCGGCTTGGGGCTAAGGCACCGATGCCACCTAACTGAATCCCAACAGAAGCAAAGTTGGCAAAACCGCAAAGAGCATAGGATGAGATAATGATTGACTTGATCTCAAGCTGCGAGCTTATTTCCTGTAAATGCCCGTAAGCAATCAGTTCTGTGAGAACAATCTTTTCTCCCATCAGACTGCCAATGGTGAAGATGTCTTGAATCGGTATACCCATACAGAATGCTAGAGGGGAGAAGATCCATCCGAGGATTTGCTGGAGGCTGAGGTTCACAAGTCCCAGAAGATAATTAAAACCTGCTACCAGAGCAACAATAGCAATGAGCATGGCAGCGACATTTGCTGCAAGCCGCATACCATCGGTGGCTCCGCGTGCGACTGCTTCCATTGTGTTGTCAGCTGGTTTTTTTAAAGTCATTTTCAGGTCACCTCGGGTTGGAGAATCTTCCGTTTCTGGAAAGATAATTTTTGCCATAACCAGAGCCGCTGGGGCACTCATTACAGAAGCTGCTATTAGATGTCCAGCAATGTTCGGGATGTCAGAAAGCCATTTTACATATATGGCCAGCACACCTCCAGCGATGGTGGCGAACCCTCCCGTCATAATCGCCATCAGTTCACTGCGTGTCATTGTCTCGAGAAACGGTCGAATTACCAGTGGTGCCTCTGTCTGCCCTACAAAAATATTTGCTGAACAGGATAAAGTTTCAGATCCACTGGTCCTCATCGTTTTTTGCATTGCCTTTGCAATGAGTTTTACCACGACCTGCATAATTCCAAGATGGTAAAGAATAGCCATAAAAGATGAAAAGAAAATTATGGTTGGTAAGATCTGGAAAGCAAAAAAGAAACCGAGGGAACCTTCTGATTCAGGCCCCAGAGCCAGATTGTTGAAAACGAACTTTGCCCCTTCATCGGAAAATTGGAGAAGTTTCCGGAAGGCTTTATCAAAGAATAAAAATACTGGTTTACCTACAGGAGTGGCGAGGATAAAAAAGGCAAAAAACAATTGCAGACCCAGTCCCCACAGGACAATTCTGAGATTAATGGCTTTCCGGTTGTTGGATAGGAGGAATGCGACACCTAAAATAACAATAATACCAATGATACCTGTGAATCGTTGCATTTTGTATTTCCTTTAAGGTTTATTGGGAGATTCAAAGCAGTTTCTACACCGCGCTTCGTAAATGTCTTTTTCTCCAATGACTACCTGTTCTGTATCCTGGGTCAGGCGCTGAGTATAGTTGGCGGGATTTCCACAGATGACACATATTGCGAGGGTTTTTGTGATGTATTCTGCCTCAGATAGTAATGCAGGTATCGGACCAAAAGGCTCACCTCGATAATCTTTATCAAGTCCAGCAACGATGACTCGTTTTTTCTGTTTTGCTAATTGTTTACACACAGCAATAAGAGAATCATCGAAAAATTGAGCTTCATCTATTCCAACCACCTCTGAGTATTTCGCCTTTTCCAAAATCTCCTCAGATGTTTCAACCAACTGGGATTCTATTTTAAGCTGGGTGTGGGAAACGATAAAATCTTCACTGTAACGGCTGTCTATTTTGGGCTTGAAAATACCCACATGCTGGCGTGCAATTTGAGCTCTTCGAAGACGACGGATGAGTTCTTCAGTCTTTCCGCTGAACATACCACCACAGATAACCTCAATCCATCCTGATTCTCGTGGACTTAGCGTCGGCATTACCTGTCCTGTGAAATGTTTATCCTGTAAGGAAAATTGACTGTATCAGGGCGAAGCATATTTTTATGGGAATTCTGATCCCTCAGTTTGTAATAGTGATCTGATCTTTGTCTGTATAAGATCAATAGCAACAGTATTATCTCCCCCTTCCGGGATGATAATATCTGCATATTTTTTTGATTTTTCCACAAATTGTTCGTGCATTGGGCGGACAGAGTCAAGGTATTGACGGATAACGTCAGTATGAGTTCGTCCCCTGTCTGTGAGATCTCTTGTCAGGCGGCGGATAAATCGGATGTCATCGTCAGTCTCCACAAAAATCTTAATGTTCATCATATCTTGCAATTCAGGATCTAAAAACACTAGAATACCTTCAAGGACAATGGCATGGTGTGGATCGATTTTGAGAGGCTCTTTCAGTCTTGTGTGAGTTTCATAATCGTAGAGGGGAATATCCACCGGTTCGCCAGTCAGAAGCTGGGATAAATGTTTTTTTAATAGACTGAAATCAATGGAATCAGGATGATCAAAATTCTGTTGAGTGCGTTCTTCAAATGGAAGATGAGAAAGGTCTTTGTAGTAGCTGTCCAGTTGAATAATGACAACCTCTCCTGTACCAAAGGCTTTAAGGATGTTTTTTGCTAATGAAGTTTTTCCCGATCCCGATCCTCCTCCAATCCCGATTAATATATTTTTCTTTTTCAATTTATTCTCCAGAATTAATTGTTATGGAAGCTGCTATCATCAAATGGATGGGGTAGAAGTTCACGACTTTGTAGTGTGGTAACACCCCCTTTTTTATCTATTAGAATGATTGGAATATCGCCACATAGATCCCAGATAACCTGCCGGCAGGCACCACAGGGAGAAGCACCATCGTCTGTTGCAATAGCAATAGATGTAAATGATTTATATCCCTGTGCTATGGCGGACGTCAGAGCTACTCGCTCACCGCAAACTGTCAGTCCAAAACTGCTGGATTCCACATTACATCCAACGACAATATGTCCATCTTCAGTTTCCACAGCGGCTCCTACTTTGTAATGTGAATATGGCACATAAGCATTTTTTTTAACTTCTTGTGCTGCACGTATGATTGTTTTCATTATCTCCTCACAATCTGAATCATTTTTAATCCTCGAATAAGCGCAACCCCTGTCGTAAATCCTCCGATATGAGCGAACCAGGCTACGCCACCGGTTGTATTGATTCCAAGAGTTCCCAACCCATTGGTGAGTTGAATCAAAAGCCAGAATCCTAAAACATATAACGCTGGAATTCTGACAATAGTAAAATAAAAGATAATAAAAATGATTGTGTGAACTCTTGCTCTCGGAAAGGTAATCATATAAGCTCCCAGAACACCAGCAATGGCACCGCTGGCACCCACGATTGGGACGACTGATGTCGGTTCTATAACAGTCTGTAATAGCCCTGCGGCTATCCCACATGTCAGGTAGAAAATGATGAATTTTGTGTGGCCAAGGATGGATTCTACATTATCGGCAAAAATCCAGAGATAGAGCATATTCCCAAAGAGATGCATAAATCCACCGTGTAAAAACATAGATGTGAATAGGGTTATAACATAATGACCAAAATCAATGGAAGTTAACTTTGGTACGATACCATAAAATTTAATAAGGTTTACCCTGAGTTCGGGGGTAATAAGTATCTCCACAAAAAAAACAAAGATATTGATCCCAACAAGGGCATAAGTCACATAAGGAATCATCACTCGAGGATTGTCGTCTTTGTATGGCAGGAACATATAGTGTTAATCTACGCTGAATGAAATTTCTTTTATAGCTACATTTCCAACCTGATCCAGAGCCCTGATGAAAAGTGTGTGTTTTCCCAGTGTAAGGGGAACATCGAGTCTGTGGGATAGGTTTTTTTTGATGGGATGGTACTCACACAGGAGACGTTTATCATCCAGGATCATCCAAAGGGCATTCTCATCCTTAATTCCTGCAAGAGCGTCTTCAATGTGAGCAGAGATCGTCTCAACATCCTGATATCGATAAAATCCTCCGTTCCCCGGGAACACATTGGAGATTAGGGGTTTTACCGTATCCTCAATGAGCGTCACAGCTTCGAGACTGTATGCAGAAGAGTAGAACAAATATTTTTTTTCTGAGAATCGACAAGGGAGATACGTCCAATTCTCTTTTTGGTCATAATAAAATACCCCAATTTTTGATGCATTGCGGATTGACTGATCCAATGCAATAGCTATTCTTACTGAATCCTGAAGCGGTCGATCGAAAGGTTGGAGTTGATAGGTCTGGCTCATAAATATTCCACCTTCTACGTTGACAGGCTGTTCCACATTTTCAATCCAAAAAACCGTGGTGTCGTAAAATGTGGTTCCTGATGCTCTAACAGAGCATTTTCCATCAGGAGATACAGAAACCATAGGCTTCTTGGTTTCTGACACGGCTGGTTTGAAAGCAAAGTGAGTTTCTCGAACAGGTGAACCTGGGATTGAGACAATGACTTCCTTTACACCCTTTAGCAAAGTAGGATCCAGAGGATCCGTCAGAAAGGTTGTTGGAGTGACACGTGACGTTTTCATAGGGTAGCGTTTATCACCATTTCCAACTATAGCTAACTCGACGTGTTGAGTGATATACTCATCAGTTTCTACCTGAAGCACAACACTGTTTTCCAAATGAGCAGAGGAAAATGTCAGATCTACCGTCACATAATCGGCACTTTGGATGTTCGTTGGCAGGTGAAAAGGACGACTTACCGTCCCGGTTTTACTGATACCTATGAATTGAAGGATTCTATTTCTGATACCCGCTTCAGGAAGTACCACGATGAGATTTCGCCCGTCCTGTTTCATCGAGATAGATTTGATGTTTTGTTCTACAAATCCATTTTTATTAAAGCTGTAACAAATAAAATTAGTGATTGGAAAGGAAGATCTTATGGGAGAAATAATAAATGTAACGGTTTCCATATTTATTTCAGATACAGCAACCTTAATATCAGTAGGAGGAGTGGAGTAGAGAAAGCCTTTGATTCGAACCAAATTTTTAACGGCATCATATAGTTTTATGGCGATCCGATGGTAACCGGGAGAGAGATTAAGTGTCCCTCCGGATTTTTTATTGATAAAATCAAGTTGACTGCTGGCTTCAGTCGTGAAAAGGCGATGGAATTCACCATCATTTAATCGCTTAAGTGAGTTATCCAGCTCAACTTCAATCAATTGGGATTGTTCAAATGGGAGTCTATCAAATTCAATCCGGTAGTGTTCAATTCCATCGATAAGTAGAACAGCCCCATAGATATTGAATGAATGGGAGTTACCGGATATATGGTCAGTGGTGGAGATTTCCAACCCAATTTTACCAAAAACGTGTATGGTATCAGGGAATTCATATTCGTTGGTTTTTGTTCGGCGAAGTGAAAATATTTGTGGTAGGGGGGAACCGTTGATGACAGAATTTTTACTAAGGGGAACGACAGCAAGTGCTTCGGGGACAGGTAATCGTTTGTCTCTAATCTCGAAGCCATGAGAAAGTGGATTTAACGGTCTATTCAGGGAATCGCGAAGTTCGAAGTGAAGATGTGGGGCAAAGGCTCCACCACTATCACCAGAATATCCTAATAAATATCCCTTCTGAATGGGAAATTCATTTTCTTCAAAGTATACATCCACAGAGTATGATTGTCTTTTCTTTTGTTCAATCGTTATGATTTCATCAAGGATTGGAATGAAACTGTCGAGATGAGCATAGACGGCAATATTACCATCTTTCAATTGAAGGTAAAGTACCCTTCCATATCCTCCTGATGACACTTTTACCCTCCAGATATATCCATCATCCACAGCAATGACTTTGTGTCCAGTGGTGCTGTTAGTCTTGATATCTATGCCGGCATGGAATCTACGAGGACGATATTCACCATAATTTGAAGAAATAGACTTCCTCACCTCCACTGGCCATAAGTAATCCTGAGCCGTAATGGGGAAAGTGGTTATGAAAATGATGAGGAGAGATCCACAGACTTTTATCACGATGACATAAAATATACCTATGAAAATTTATACAAATGTCTCTGGAGATTCAACGCTTTTAACGTTTACTTTAGTAGATTTTGTTGATAATTGTCATAAATATAAAAAAGCGCTGATGATCAGCGCTTTTTACGGGGGGTTATGGAGGACTTATTTGATGAAAAGATTTATTCTTTTTTCAATTTTTCTAATTCCTTCTTTAATTGTTCAACATCTTTTCTGAGTTGTTTTAGTTCTTTTTTCAGACCTTCTGGCTTCTTGTGATAAGGCATAATCTCGTTCCAATCTTTATCCCAATCAAATTGTAACGAATCAGGAAATAGTGGAAAACCTTCTTTTTTTAACAGGAATTTATGTCTCTTATCTTTCTTTATTTTTTTCCTGTCAAGAGTTGCACGGATATATTCCCTTTTTTCATCCCGTATAATTTTAATTTTTACTTCTTCACCAGGTTCCTTATCCCGGATGACATCCACCAGGGTCTCATAATCATCAATCTTTTTCATGTCAATATAAAGGATGACATCTCCCGCTTTTAGACCAGCCTTTTCAGCAGGACTGTCTTCAACAACTTCGGCAACAAGCACACCAAAATTTCTTCTCACTTTGAAGTAATCACGGAGTTGTTCAGTAAGGGGTTGAACCTGAACGCCAAGCCAGGTGGTTTCTTCCTCAATAAAATGGCATAACCTTTTCGGACCCTTCCCAAACCAGGCAATGTCAACATCCACATCTTTGAGACACCCGGTTATTTTTTCTAAGGCTGCTTCTGCTTTTTCCAGGGCTTCTTCATTGTCAAAAGGGAAAGTGAAGGTTTCTGTTTCCCCGTCTTTATTGATGGTAATAGTGCAGATACCCTCATCGATTTTACAGGTCACTTCCACATTCTTTTCTTCATCAGAAATGCTTTTACATTTTTTGATTGTAATAACCTGATCTTCACCGAAAAGAGTGGTAGCAGAAAATGATAATAACAAAATAAATAGTAGTTGCTTCATCGCTTCCTCCTTATTTGATATTTCATCAAACGATTTTGCTCCAGATAAAGTTCCTTCATATTAAAAAACTTCTATGTGATAATTTAAATAATATGCTAAATTGGAATTAGCAAATTTTGATAATCAACATAGGAGGGCGAATAATGAAAAAATTACTAATTCCATTGATGATTATATTTATTCTTGCTCCAATTGAAAAGGCATACTCGCTATTTGGGGTTGGAGTTTACGGATTGAAGGACCCACAAGTGTCTATTGGAGAATACAGTGAGGGTGACCTCTCGACGGATTATACTTTTAGCCGAGGAGGTGTTGAGGAAATTCGTGGATTTGGTGCTTTTTTGTATATTGATGCGATTCCCATAATCGATTTGGAAGTTAATGTAGAAACGGCATTTGATAAATATTCATTTAAATTTGAAAATGCTGCTTCAACACAACCTCTGGAGTCTGATTTTGGATGGGCGAGAGTCTCTGGATACCTGACAGTTAGAAAAAAGTTATTTGGGCTTGGTGTTCCCATTTTAGGTGGTTTGAAATTGCACGCAGGTGGTGGATTGAACTATCACTCTTCAATACCATTAGCCAGCGTTGATATGGTTGAATCTCTAACTACCGGTGGATTAACTGGTGAATTTGAATCTGATAATTTGGAAGATGAGTTAATAGAATATCTTAAGGAAAACAAGATTGATTCTAATGGGTATCACGTTCAGCTTGGAGCTCAGATTAAGCTGTTGACATTCAATCTTTTTTGTAATTATCGGGTAACATATGCTGAAGATGTGATCCCTGATGAGGATTCCTTCTCCTCAATCTGGCTGGGATTGGCTTTTGGTTTTTAAGCAAAGATCAAATAGATAATAATGAAAGGGGTGGAATTTCCACCCCTTTTTTGTTTTTGGTTTACTCTGGTTGGATGGGAATAGTTGATTGAGTTTCCCAGCTTTTAAGATCCCTTGAGTAATAATGGTGACCATCTCTTGTTATAGCCATGAAGAATTGCAGTATACCTTCGAGTGGTGGAATTGCGGCAAGGGAAATGAAGTCATCTCTCTCATCAATTCGGACGACTTTTTCAAATGACTCGCCAACGATAAGAGGATTCTTGTTTTGCATCAGGTAGAGATTCCCAAAATTTGAGAGAGCTGCAAAACCTGTGATAGGGGGTGCAATCCCGAATGAAAATGGAACGGCTGCTACGATAGTTTCTCTCGCTTCTGTTTCAAGCTGAATGTTTTTCAATTTTTGTAGCTCTTGTTCCAACTCGTTAATAAGCTCTTGGGGAACAGATTTACCGGGTAGACCTGCTGGTCCGGAAGGTCCCGGTTCCCCTGAAAGTCCTTGTTCTCCTGGAGGCCCCTGAGGTCCGGGTGGACCAGTAGGACCGGGAGGACCCTGTTCCGGAGTGGGAGCGCAGGAAATGAAGAAAATAAGTGAGAAGATATAAAGGGTACTTTTAATCATCAACCTGCGGGAAAGAGAAAAGGTAATGCCCGAGACCAAGCCATAGATGTAATGATAAGAAGTTCAGATACTATAGCAGCTACAAAGAATAGAATGGAACGCTTCAGCGCCCTATTTTTATGGTGATTAATTTTACCCAGTGCAAAAACCTGAGAAGCAAACATTTCGTAAACCCTGTCTTTATCTCCAGATATCTCCATCAGATATTTGCTGTATTCACCGGGAGATGAAAATTTGCTGATGCCTGTAAAGAAAGTGGGATTGAGTGATTCGTCAGATGATGAGGAGTTGTCATTTCGAACGCGGGGGACAACAACCAATACAAGATGTACAATAGCCAGAATTGCGGAAATAAAGTAGATAATTACCATAACGAATTTAAACCAATCCAGCTGGACCTTCATAAAATGAACAATGAAAAAAACCATGAAGACGCCAAGAATTGAGAGCATGGTAAAGGCTTTTTGATCCATGCGCTGAATGATCTGCTGTTCGCTGGACAGAACGTGAAATAGTGTGGTAAAATCTTTGTCAATCATAATACTAAAATATACAAGGAATGTCTGGGAAAAGCAATTATCGAAGAGGCTCAGCTAAAACAATAGTATCTATCCATTCAACACTTTTTTGGGTATTCATATCTACTGCGTTTATTTTAATGATGTAGATACCTATTCTTGCCCTTTTCCCTTTGTTAGTATAGCCGTCCCAGACAAGAATCCCCTGAGAACTGCTGACTAAATTTTTAACCAGATCGCGAGCGGTTCGTCCTATATTATCGAAGATGGTGACGGTTAAATAGGATTGAGAAAAAGGTAGATTGTAAGAAATTCGGAGTTCATCCTCAAATCCGTCTCCATCAGGTGAAAATGGATTAGGATCTAAGGAGATTTTACCTTGCGAGGGAAGAGACTCAAAGAAGTTACTGTTCTGCTGGCCTGGTGTCATCTTCTCTGAGGAAATACAAGTTCCCCAGTTTGATGGATTTGAGGATTCGAGTTCAGGATTGAATTTTTCTAATGAGCGACTATTATTACCACCCCAGCTTGAGGAATAATGGAGAGAATCGATGATATAACCAGTCGGGTCAAATAGGAAAATGGAATCTTCTGTGTTGTTTAGAGATGGAAAGCCATTTTCAGAGACAAGCAAAACACCGTCTTCAGGTATAAATGGCAGAATGGACGAATCTTTACTCACAACAACATATTCATGTGACGCTATTTTGAATGGTGGAAATTTGCGGATAGAGGAAGTGTCGCTATCAGAAAAGCCCCACATATGCAGATCCAGTGAGTCTTCAGAAATGTTAACGAATTCGATAAATTCCTCAAACCCGGGATCTGGAGAATAGAGAAATTCGTTAAGTGTGATAACCCTTTCCAGATATTGTACTACCAGTGTGTGTTTGGTAATGTTGTTGTTAGGATTCATATCGCTATTAACAGTTACGTAAATATCAAGTATATGAATTCCTGGGCTTAACGGAGAAAGTTCAACCTCCAGCGAAACCGAGTCACCAGCTACCAGTCCAGAGAAACTTGTGGTGGATAGTAACAATTCATTTTCACTGACATCTACTGTTCCATCAACAGTTAAAGTTCCTATGTTTAGTATAGTGGCAGAAATGGTAATTGTTTGATCTGAAGTTGGAACAAGGGGTGAGTGTATAATTGTATTAACATTAATGGCAACATCGATATCGAGAGGGGAAATGCTGTTTTTCCGTCCCGGTGTGATTCCAAGGGAGTCCTGGCAGACGGACCAGTTATCAGGGTTGTCTGATGGGAGTTCTGGAGTGATCTTCTCCAGAGAGTGACCGATTTGGCTTCCCCAATCTGGTGTATATGTAAGGGAATCAATCGTTAAACCAGTTGGGTCGTAAATATAGATTTCATCACCGCTGTTATTCAGCGTTGGAAAACCATCGGGTGAGAGAATCAGGAGAGAATTTTCAGGCATGAATGTTGCGATTGACGTATCCTCAGCAACGATAAAATACGTATGAGATGGTACGGTAATTTCCGGTAGAACATATGTTGAAGTAGTTGCGTCAGAAAAGCTCCATTCATGCAAATTCACCGAATCGTTGCTGACATTTCGAAATTCTATGAACTCAACCTGCTCACCATCAGGCAGGTATAAAAATTCGTTGATTTGTACTATACCCAATTCAAATTGTACTGTGATTTCATAGTCAGTTGTGTTGTCTTCAATATTCATATCACCATCAACGTACAGTGAAATAAATAAACTTTGAATACCATGTGTCAAAGAGGGTAATTGAAAAGAGATGATTGTGGTGTCCAATTCTTCAAGGTCGGTAAATGTGCTGGTATTGAGAATTTCATTCTGCCAATAGATAAACACCTCACCTCCAATGGAAGTAAGTCCTTTGTTGAAAATTGGTATTGAGAGGGAAATTTCCTGACCTGGACTGGGATATGTGGGCGAATGATGTATTGATTCTGAAACAATTAAACCGTCAATTTCCAGTGGAGTCACGCTATTTAAAAAACCTGGCGTTCCCAGAGAATATAGACTTGTTGACCAATTACTCTCTTCACTTGGCATGTGGAGTCGAATCCTTTCCAGAGAAAATCCTGGATTAGAAATATTTTCCCATCCATAACTGTCAACCTTTATTCCGGTAGTGTCGATTAAGTACAGAGAGTCTGTTTGACTGAGTCGGTTACCAAGGGTTTTTCCATCAATGGTAAGGGCAATGGCAGAATCCGGGAAGATGGAGTTATATAATCCTGTTTCCATATCGTAGTCCCCTTCGAAGATCACTCCATAAGAATGAGGAGGAAGTTTCATCCCACTGCCTGCATCAATGAGGGAGTCAACTTCTCCTATATCACTTATTTTCCACCCAGTTAAATTGATGGTGTCTACAGCTGAGAGATTGTATAACTCAACAAATTCGTTTGGATTCTCAATATCAAACATAATCTCAGAAAGAACTACTTGAGAATAGAGAGGGAGAACAAACAAGACTAAAAAAAATATAATACGTCTAATCAATTTGGTGATTAATGATCTTTTAAAAATTGACCTATATGTTCCTTCAAAAGATTTCTACATGCGCGATAGTAAGTGAGGAATACATC
>JACKQG010006209.1_pt1 | contig 12766 bp, 14 predicted proteins | sample 8237621 | NCBI WGS metagenome assembly JACKQG01 (sample SAMN15677084, study PRJNA649215) | marine metagenome | biome: marine; feature: Black Sea; material: saline water; isolation source: suspended particulate matter (SPM) from the Black Sea western gyre | collected 2013-06-09/2013-06-10 | depth...
ATGAAATATCGTATTTTAACCTTCTTTTTTATTATGTTAATAATGATGGTTATGCCTTTATCTATTGCAGCAGGGGCTGAAACTATCAAAGTATATACCTATCACAATCACCCACCGTTTATAAATGATAAGACCGGGGGAATTACGTTTTCGCTGGAGTCATATCTGAATAAATCAGCCAAAGGTAAATATTTGTTTGAGGTCCATATTCTGCCGAGAAACAGGCTGAATGTCGTGCTGAAAGACTGGGTTTCCGGCAAGTGTAAGATCGGCGAGGACGCGTGTGAGAGTAATTGGGTCTTGCTCTGGGTGAATCAGAAGTGGGGTTTTGGCAAGGAGCCTGAGGACAATTTTTTATGGGTTCCCCTGCTTCAGGATTCCAACTCCATAATATCACGGATGGCTGAAAGGGTTGTGTATAAAGGGCCTGAATCCCTTAAGGGGCTTCGTTTTGGAGGGATGAGCGGGCATAAATACGTAGGTATTGATACTCTGGTTGCTGAGGGTGCGATAGATCGAATTGACGGGAGCAGGGAAAGGGACAATGTCTTGAAGCTTTACAAACACAGGGTTGATGTAATTTTACTGCCGAGCTCTACGATAAATTATTTAATGGAAAATGACAGTGTGATCCACACTTTTGCAAACCAGCTGTATATTGCGCCTGTCGTACATCAGTCTTATACCAGGAATGTAATGATCCCCGGGACAAGAAATGATTTACATGACTTTTTTGCCGGTATGAACCTGGCTGAATGGATTCATAAGGCAAAATAGGCGACAGGGACAGTCAGGATATTATGAGAATAAAAGAGCTCTTTTCCCGGAAAACTATCAGCTTCAGGCTGCTTCGGAATATTCTTGGAGTTTATCTTGTCATTGCTATTGTAATAACGCTGCTGCATCTTAGCTATGAATATACAGTTGGAAAGGACCGTATGCAGGAAAGTTTCGAGCTGTACCGGAATGCCTTTAGATCTACCCTGACCTCCCAGTTATGGCATCTGGATAATGTTCAGATGAACAACTCTCTTGCCGGAATCATAAAACTGCCCTTTATAGCTGGTGTATGCGTACATATGCCTGATGGTACCGCCTTTGCACGCAAAGGAATTGTTGCTGAAGAAATGAAGCACAGGCATATATGGGAAGGGGAAGTAGTAAACGATGGGAATATGATGTTTGCGGAAAATTTGTATGAATATTCTTTTGACCTCTATGATATCAGGGGAAATGCATCTGAAGTTATCGGCACGGTATTGTTATTTTCAAGTCCTGAAATTATTATGGCGCGTGTCCATAGCCTGATGTGGCCGATAATTGTTACGGCCCTTTTAAAGAGCCTCGTTCTGAGTTATATTTTTATTGTGGTCGGCAATCGGCTTCTGGCAAGACCTCTCAGGCGCATGGTAACTTTTGTGCGGGCCCTTCCGCTGAAAGTGCTGATGAGTGAAAAAAAGGATCATGAGCACGAAAATGAACTAGAGCTTCTGGAGCATACTGTCCATTTATTGAGCAGCAGGCTTGAGCAGACCCTTGATTCGCTTAATAAGGAGGTTAAGAAGAGTAAGGAGGCATCAGAGGCAAAGAGCAGCTTTCTTGCAAATATGAGTCATGAGATACGCACGCCAATGAATAGTGTGCTTGGTATGGTTCAGCTTCTGACAAAGACCCCGCTTGATGACCGGCAGCGAAAATATGTAGATTCACTGAAAAATGCCGGCACCGTTTTGATGCAGCTTATAAATGATATTCTTGATCTTTCAAAGATTGAGGAAGGTAAGGTAGAGATAGAGTACAGGCCGTTTGAGGTGAGAAAACTCCTGAATGATATAAAGTCACAGTTCGCCTTAGTTGCTTCCTTAAAAGACCTCGAGATAAGGCTGCAATATTCAGACAATCTTCCTGATATTGTAAAGGGTGATCCATTCAAGCTTCAGCAAATACTGTATAACCTGATGAGTAATGCGGTCAAGTTTACGCAGAAAGGCACTATTGCGCTGGATGCAGTGCGTGAACAGGATGGAAGTGTTATAAGCTTTTCCGTGAAAGATACCGGCATAGGCATTGCTGAGGAGGCGAGGGGAAAGCTGTTTGAGGCTTATGCACAGGCAGACAGTTCGAGTGCCCGCGAATATGGCGGGACAGGGCTTGGCCTTTCCATTTCTGCTAAGCTGGTCAGTCTTATGGGCGGCGAGTTGCAGGTACTGAGCAGGTCTGGAGAAGGGAGTGTGTTCTCTTTTGCAATTGATATGCCGGAAGCCACTGATGTGGAAAGAAAGGCCTTTAAGTTTATAAATAGTGTGGTTGCCGGACCTTTAGATTTTGACGGGCGGGACGTGAGGATACTGGTTGCCGAGGATGATGAACTCAATAGTATGTATATAAAGGAGCTGCTGGCAGGTTTAGGATTTGAGTCTGTGGATCTGGTCACTAATGGGTTTGAGGTCCTTGAGGCAATATCAGGTACTGCATATGATTTGATATTAATGGATTGCCATATGCCTGGCATGGATGGTTATTCAGCTACGGCTGAGTTGAGGAGGAAAGAACAGGCCGAACACCTCGGGCATGTCCCCGTAATAGCATTAACCGCAAGTGCCATGAAAGATGGCAGGGATAAATGTCTTGCTGCGGGTATGGATGATTTTGTAACAAAGCCCGTGGATGAGGACTTATTTTCCAATGTCTTAAAAAAATGGCTCTCTGGAAAGGGCGGCAATGCAGCGTTTAAAGACAATTGATGACATTGCCGTTGTAAATGAAATGAAAAAAGGCAGGGACTGAGCCCTGCCTTCATTGATATAGTCATGTATCAGTCTATCTTCTGAAACATCTTTTTATTGGCCTTGCATACCGGGCACTGATCCGGAGCTTCTCCTTCCGCAGTGTAACCGCATATATCGCATACATAGTAATCTGTTTCCTCGTTACTGCCGAGGCTGTCGAGTGCTTTCTGGTAAAGCGCTGCATGGATTTTTTCAACAGCGTTTGCATAGTTAAAGCTTCGGAGTGCACCCTTTGCGCCTTCTTCTTCAGCATCCTTGATCATCTGAGGGTACATGCTTTCAAACTCATGGGTTTCCCCGTTTATTGCTGCTTCGAGGTTTTCTTTTGTTGTCTTGATCCCTCCAAGTTCTTTCAGGTGCGCATGTGCGTGAATGGTTTCAGCTGCTGCAGCTGCCCTGAACAGTTTTGCGACCTGGGTATGTCCATCTTTTTCCGCCTGCTTTGCAAAGGCCAGGTATTTTCTGTTTGCCTGTGATTCACCGGCAAAGGCATCTTGAAGATTTTGTTCTGATTTTGACATTGCATTCCTCCTTGAAATTAAATATTAAAAGATACAAGCATTTGATATGCCGTATAACATGATGTGACGAAAATTGTAGCAGTCATATAGGCTATTGTAAAGAGTTTTGATTAAGAGGTTTTTACAAATTTCAGAGATTATTACATCATTAATATGTTTGTTTCTTATGTGTTATTGGTTTTAATGTGGAAATGTTATCAGAAAGTAACCATTGTTGCAAGGTTATATAAAAATTTCAAAAATTATTGCAAAGATACTTATATATATGATACTCTTTATTAACTTTGCAGGAGGATAACTGCAAAAATAATAACAAAATACACACGTCCATCTAACATTTGCGCTGCGGTGCCCCGTATTCCGGGGGTTCAGGGCGAAAGGACGGAGGCAAAACTGAGGAGGTAGTATGGTAGTTACAATGAAGGAACTTCTGGAATCGGGTGTTCATTTCGGACATCAGGTAAAACGCTGGAACCCTAAGATGAAAAAATACATTTTTGGTGCACGTAATGGTATTTATATCATTGATCTGCAAAAGACGGTCAAGATGTTTGAGGTTGCATATAACTTTGCAAGGGATCTTTCTGCCAACGGCAAGTCAATTCTCTTTGTAGGGACAAAGAAGCAGGCTCAGGATGTAATCGTAGAGGAATCCGAAAAATCAGACTCATTTTATGTAAATCAGCGTTGGCTCGGCGGCATGCTCACTAATTTTACCACTATAAAACAGGGCATTGCCAAGCTTAAGAAGATTGAGAAGATGAGGGAAGACGGTACATATGAACTTCTGACAAAAAAAGAAGTTTCCAAGCTTGAAACTGAGCGTACAAGACTTGAAAAACACCTTAGCGGTGTAAAAGAGCTGAATAAACTGCCAGGGGCTATTTTTATCATTGATCCCAAAAAGGAAGCACTTGCAGTTGCAGAGGCAAAGAAGCTTTGTATTCCGATAATCGCCCTGGTTGATACGAATTGTGACCCTGATGACATCGATTATGTAATACCGGGTAATGATGATGCTATTAGATCTATTCGACTCCTCACTTCTAAGGTCGCTGAGGCAGTAGCAGAGGGAAAGAGTATCTTAAATAAGACAAAAGAGGACGCTTTGGAGCAGAAAGCTATTGCAGAGAAGATTGCCGCTGATGAGCAGCAGGCACAGGCTGCACAGCTGGAGGAAAAGAAGGAGGATGTAAAAGAATGAGTATTACCGCAGGAGCAATTAAGGAATTAAGAGATCAGACAGGCGTAGGTATGATGGAATGTAAAAAGGCGCTTACCGAGGCAGCAGGCGATGCGGAAAAGGCCCTTGATATTCTGAAGAAAAAAGGTCTTGCCCTGGCATCGAAGCGGGCAGGGCGTGAGGCCTCTGAAGGCATAGTGGGATCATATATCCACATGGGAGGCAAGATAGGTGTGCTGCTTGAGATTAACTGTGAAACGGATTTTGTTGCCAAGACTGATGATTTTCAGGAACTGGTGAAAGACGTTGCAATGCATATTGCAGCTGCTAATCCTGTTTATGTAAAAAGAGAAGAGATCCCTGCCGCTATCATAGAGAAGGAAAAAGAGATTTATGCGGCACAGGTCGAAGGTAAGCCGGCACAGGTTATTGAAAAGATTCTTGAGGGTAAAATTGAGAAGTTTTATCAGGAGTCATGCCTTGTTGATCAGCTTTATGTGAAGGATCCTGAAGGCAAGTTGAGTATACAGGATCTGGTTGTTGGAAAGATTGCTAAACTTGGCGAAAACATTGTCATAAAGAGATTTGCCCGCTTTCAGCTGGGTGGATAACAGGATGGTCAGTTGATAAAAAAAACCGTGGATACAAAGTACGCAAGAGTTCTGCTGAAGCTTAGCGGTGAAGCCCTTATGGGTGACAAGGGCTTTGGTATAGATCAAAAGGTTATCAAGTTCATTGCAGGAGAGCTGAAGAGTCTGAAGAGTCTCGACGTACAGGTTGCAATTGTGATAGGCGGCGGAAATATATTCCGTGGTCTTGAGGCAAGCGGCGAGGGCATGGAAAGGACAACGGCAGATTACATGGGAATGCTCGCTACAGTGCTAAATGCCCTGGCGCTGCAGAATGGTCTGGAAACCAATGGTATGCCGACCAGAGTACTCTCAGCTATCGAGATGCAGGCGCTTGTGGAGCCGTATATCCGTAGAAGGGCTGTAAGGCACCTTGAAAAAAAGCGTTTTGTGATATTTGCGGCAGGGACGGGCAATCCCTATTTTACAACTGACACAGCTGCGGCTCTCAGGGCTGTTGAGATAGGTGCTGACGTCATCATGAAGGCCACTAAGGTAGACGGGGTTTACAGTAGTGATCCTATGAAGAATCCTAAGGCTAAGAAATTTGATGAGATTAATTACCTTGATGTTATTAAAAAAGGTCTGAAGGTGATGGATACAACGGCTATATCTTTATGTATGGATAATAACCTGCCGATTAAAGTATTCAGTCTTATGAAAAAAGGCAATATTAAAAAAGCGATTATGGGTAAACAAATTGGGACTCTCGTAAGTTAAAGGAGGCGTGTATGCTGGAGCAGGTCAGGGAAATTGTTACAGAACGTATGGATAAGGCATTGGACTCGCTAAAAAAAGATCTTTTAGGTATGAGGACGGGCCGGGCCTCTATTTCTATTCTGGACGGCATTCAACTTGATTACTTCGGGACTCCAACACCCTTGACTCATGTGGCAACTCTGAGCGTGCCTGACAGCAGGCAGATAACGATTGAACCATGGGATCCCAAGGTAATATCTGCAATAGAGCGGGCGATTCAAAAGTCTGATATTGGATTGAATCCCAGTAATGACGGCAAAATAATACGTCTTGGTATTCCGCCTCTTACTGAGGAACGCAGAAAGGATATTGTCAAGCAGGTTCATAAACGTGCTGAGGAAGCAAAGGTTGGCATTAGAAATATACGGCGAGATGGTAATGACGAGTTAAAGAAGCTTGAAAAGGAAGAGCATGTGAGTAAGGATGATACAAAGCGTGCCCTGGAAGAGATTCAGAAAATAACGGATAATCACATCAAAAAGATTGATGATATAGTCGTACACAAGCAGGCAGAGGTTATGGAGGTCTGAAGAAGTGCCGCGCCTGAAAAAAAGCTGGTGTTATACAAAAAGCATGATATAATTATTACTATTAATTTTTTAGGAGGAAGTTATGGCTCTACGTGTTGGTATTAATGGCTTTGGAAGAATAGGCAGAAACTTTTTTCGCATATGTCTTGCACATGATGATATAGAAGTCGTAGGAATTAATGATCTGACAAATGCAAAGACGCTTGCTCACCTTCTTCACTACGATTCTATCCATGGTGTTTTAAACGCTGAGGTATCCTCAACTGAAGACGGGATTGTTGTAAATGGAAAAGAAATAAAGGTAACAGCAATAAAAGATCCGGAACAGCTTCCCTGGAAGGAACTCAATGTCGATATCGTACTTGAGTCAACAGGAATCTTTGCTGACAGGGCAGGGGCAACGAAGCACCTGAATGCCGGTGCCGGATGGGTAGTTATTTCAGCTCCTGCAAAAGAGCCGGATGCAACGATCTGCATGGGTGTAAATGAAGAAGTTTTAGACGTTGCAAAGCATAAGATCATATCTAATGCTTCCTGCACAACAAACTGTCTTGCTCCTATGGCTAAGGTTATTGATCAGAAGTTCACGATTAAAAAAGGACTGATGACCACAATTCACTCTTATACGAATGACCAGAGGATACTGGATCTTCCGCATAGTGATCTTAGAAGGGCCCGTGCAGGCGCACTCTCAATGATACCTACAACTACAGGCGCTGCCAAGGCTGTAGCTCTTGTGCTGCCTCACCTTAAGGGTAAGCTCGACGGTATGGCTATAAGAGTTCCCACCCCGAATGTCTCAGTTGTGGATCTTGTTGTAGAGCTTGAGAAAACGACTAGTGCTGCTGAGGTAAATGCGGCAATCAAGGAAGCAGCAGAGGGGCCGATGAAGGGTATTCTGCAGTATCTGGAAGAACCGCTGGTATCTATAGATATGAACGGTAATCCGCATTCATCTGTTTTTGACTCTCCGCTGACAACAGTAATTGACGGCAATATGCTTAAGGTGCTTTCCTGGTATGACAACGAGTGGGGTTACAGCAGCCGTCTCGTAGACCTTATGAAGTTTATAGACAGCAAGAGGTAATAAGTATGGAAGAGAGTAGTTCGTTACCGATCAGGGGAGTTTTAAATAAACTTTCTATAAAAGATATTGATATCAGGGGAAAGCGGGTTTTTATCCGTGTGGATTTTAATGTCCCACTTGATGAGAATCTTAATATTACTGATGACAGGAGGATTCGTTCCTCTCTTCCAACAATTAATTATGCTATAGATGAGGGAAGCATGATTATTCTTGCTTCCCATCTCGGTCGTCCCAAAGGCAAACATGATGCCAGATATTCTTTGGCCTCGGTCGCCAGACGGCTGCAGAGATTAATTAAAAAAGATGTGACATTTATTCCGGAATCTACAGGCTCCAATGCAGAGGCCGTTGTTGCAAGGATGGTCCCTGGAGATATAGTGCTTCTTGAGAACCTGCGATTTCATCCGGGTGAGGAAGCCAATGATGAGGAGTTCAGCAAGGCGCTCTCAAAGCTTGCGGATGTGTTTGTAAGTGATGCCTTTGGTGCTGCTCACCGCAGTCATGCCTCTATAGTCGGGATTACCAAATTTCTGCCGGCTGTGGCCGGTTTTCTGCTGCAGAAAGAGATTGAATATCTGCAGGGCGTGATAAATAATCCTGTTCGCCCGTTTGTTGCGATACTGGGAGGTGCAAAGGTATCGGGCAAGATCGATGTCATCAAGAATCTCGAAAATAAGGTGGATAAGGTAATCGTAGGCGGCGGCATGGCGTATACCTTTTTAAAGGCAATGGGTCGTAATGTCGGGGACTCTCTTGTTGAAGACAGCATGCTTGACCTTGCGCGGGAGATAAGGGATAGCGTTATTGCCAAGGGGATTAAATTCTATCTCCCGGTTGATTGCGTTATCGCTCAGAGCATTGAAGCCGGCGCTGAGACCAAACTGGTTACCTCACAGGAGATACCAAACGGCTGGAAGGCCGTGGATGTAGGACCTGCCTCAGTGAAACTTTTTTCAGAAGCTATTGAGAGTGCCAAGACGATTCTCTGGAATGGCCCAATGGGAGTATTTGAAGTAGATGCATTTTCACGCGGGACATTTGCAATGGCACATTCTGTTGCTGATGCATATGCCCTGACGATTGTAGGCGGCGGTGATACAGATCTGGCTGTCAGCAGGGCCGGTGTATCGGAGAGTATTTCTTTTATATCAACGGGCGGCGGTGCTGCACTTGAGCTGCTTGAGGGTAAGGATCTTCCTGGACTGGTTGCTCTGACGGATAAGTAGGTTTTATTCAGCGCTTTTTTTCATGTAGCGATCGATCTCGCGATTAGATTCTCTTTCTTTTATGGATTCTCTCTTTTCATACTGACGTTTTCCCTTTGCAAGCCCTATCTCGATCTTAGCCTTGCCGCGTTTAAAGTAGAGCTTTAGCGGTATAACGGTGAGTCCCTTCTGGCTGATAGCACTCCATAATTTCTCAATTTCTTTTCGGTGTAAAAGAAGTTTTCTTGTTCTTAGAGGGTCATGATTCTGAAGATTGCCGTGACTGTAAGGACTTATGTGGCAGTTTAGAAGAAAGGCCTCTTCATCTTTAATGATAACGTAGCTATCCTTGAGGTTCGCTCTGCCGTCTCGCAAGGATTTAACCTCGGTTCCTACCAGACAAATACCTGCCTCATAAGTATCCTCAATGGAATAATCATGAAAGGCCTTTCTGTTTTTAGCTACGATCTCCTGCATCATGAAAGGATACAGGTAGGATGTTGGTCAAGTCAACTGGGTGGTAGGTGACAGGTGGATAGGTGCTAGGGAAAATTCTATTGCTTTGGGACAAGATCGATAATTGTAATCTCAGGGGGGGAAAGAAATCTTATTGGGGGGCCCCAGGTTCCGGCCCCGCGGCTTATATAGCGGGCGGAATTTTCAGTAATTTTCATATAGCCGGAGTCATTACCGTAGTGAAACCAGGTTATAAGGCTGAACGGAAATATCTGCCCCTTGTGGGTATGTCCGGACAGTTGCAGGTCAAATAAGTTGATTGCCAGTGGTTCAATAGCAGGTCGGTGCTTTAGCAGAAGGATGAATTTGCTCTGGTCTGTATGTCTTAACAGCAGGTCTTCTGTGCTGCCCTTGAAAAGGTTGAATTGTCTGCCGGTGCTGTCATCTACTCCGGCTAGCGTTAGAAATTCTGCAATATCTGTTGTGCGGCCCCGCAGCATGGTAAATCCGGCGCGGCGGGTAAACTCAAGGGCCTGGTTCAGTCCGGCATAATACTCATGGTTGCCGGTTACTGCAAATTTTCCATATTTTGGATTTAGGGCATGAAACTTTTCGGCAAGTCCATTTAAGCCGTTCATCTGTCCATCCACCAGATCTCCGGTTGATACTATCAAATCAGCTTTTGCTTCTTTAACCCTGCTCAGTACTGTATCAAGCCTGGAACCTCTTATTATCAATCCAAGGTGCAAATCAGATATCTGCGCGATGCGTATTCCTTTAGAGCCTGCGGGCAGTTTAGAAGAAGAAACGGTTATGTGCTCAACTTGAATATTGGAGGCCTCGTAGGAGCCGTATATAAGGATGCCAATGCTCAGTGTGCATGCTGAGATAAAGACAGTCCTTGTACTCGGTAGATACTCTGAAATCCTTTTTTTAGATACCTTGTCAACCAAAAACAGCAGAAGGCGGCATAAATCAAAGAAAAACAGCGCTGATAACATAAGAAATAAAAAACTCATCCAGGTATAGCCGATATAAGAAATGACTCTGGCAGCCGTTTCATGGCCTGATTTTTCTGCATACCGTATCAACATCGGGGACAATATTAACAAAATCATGGTGATGATACATGGCAGAGATTTTCGCCAGTTGAGTCTGAATGCATACCAGAACCAGGAAAACACATATATGTGCATTACTGTATAAGTACTAAAAAAAATGATCAGAAAAAGATTCAAGCTGGGTCTCCTTAATGATAATAAAATAGAGCAGTATTATAACAATAATTAGGGCAGGGAAATCAGGATAAGACGGATATTCAGATCATCATCAGGTAAAATTCATAAGCTATTACGAGTATATAGATTTTTATAGCAATCGGGAACCATATGCGCGTAATTCTGACATTTTTAAATAGGCAGAGGATGATAAGAGCAGAAGCTGTAATGAAAAATTTTGTTAATGTAAAGGTCATGATGCCGTATTCCAGTACATATGCCATAATTGGATTAGCCTCAACAACTTTGCCGTCTCCGATCAGCATGAGTGTGAAAAAGGCATCTGCACAGCTCAGACACATTATTATAATGATTGCGGCCAGCAGCCTTGAGCTGTAGATATCAACAAAGACATGTTTCCTTTTATCTTCGCCCCGTCTTACAGTCTTGCGCCGTCCTCCCCAGAACGTGTAGCGGCTGATGATAGGGGTAGGATTTATACGGCGATCATGAAACTCACGCTGGCTGTCAGGGTCATTATTTTGTGGTAAATTTTTCATTTAACTCATTATATTATCGGGTTTCCATGATGTATTCTTTACCGGTATAACGCATTGAATTTGTTGTAAAAAAACTGATAAGTTATTTATCTGATATTTTTGATTCATGTTTTGTTACATACTATCAAAAGGTGTGCTGGGATCGATATCATTGCGGAAGGGGCTCAAGTATACAACTATTGGTTTTTACACTGGATTTGTTATACAATCAGTAATTCTAAATAAAGGAAAAGGTTATTTATCAGTGTCATCGGAACGACGTATAAGCAAGAGAATCACAGCAGGATATAATGCCGAAATCATGTATGAGGGCGGTGTATATCCCGGGGTGATTGACAATCTCTCAGGGACCGGGGCATGTCTTACAACATTTCCAATAACCAGCCCAGTTGAATTTAAGACCGCTACCAATATAGATATTAAGTTTCAGGCCCCTAATGGTGATACTATTGATATCGCCTGCAGTATTGCCTGGGCATACAAGGTGTCGCCCCGGAGTCTTACTTACAGGCTGGGTCTGGCAATGAAAAATGCGGACTGGGATGAAAACAGTGTTTTTCTGTAATTCAGATATAAGTTCTCATAAATGATTCATTTAAAATATTATTTTCGCGAAGGTTGCTGGCTTTGTGACAAGGCCGGAGAAATGCTTAATGGCATGACGCTGAAATATGGTATTGATATCCTCGCCATAAATATTGACTCCAGCGAAGAACTATATGACCTTTACCGGTATGATATACCCGTACTAGAGTTCAGCGACGGCTCGACCATGAACGGGAATATTAAAAAGAAAGAGCTGGTTTTGAAATTGAAGAGTTATAAGTGAGTTAGGTTGTCATTCATCATCTTCACTCTCATATATCAGCATTAGTCTCCTGGTGTCTCTGGGCCACAACTGAATGTTTCCAGACGGTTCTTTCTCTTAATATGAGTTCAGCACTCTTGACCTGCTGTATTTAAGGATTAAATTCATCTCTGAAATGATATATTTGTGTTTCTCAACCTGCTCATTAATTTCAGGGTAGTCTATTTCCTGCATTGTACTCTTCTTCATGAGCAAAATGACTCCCCATGTAATCATAAAGCTTAACGATCATCGCTTTGACTGTATCAGGATTGGCCTTCGGGTCTTCTATCGCAAAAACCCTGTTCGCAATATTGAAAAGATTCTTATGCTCTGCATCGAGGTTTCATTAACAATGCTGAACTCATCTTTCCATTCAAATTTCAGACTCATGTGACGCCTCCGTTTAAGACCACATTAAATGCACCTTAAATAGGTCCGAATACTTTAACAGCAATGTTTATTATGGGCAAATTTTGATTGCGGATTAAATCTGTTTAGATCAAAATGAAGTAATATTGGTCTTTTGTTAAAACAAAAAAGGCTTTAAGCCATAAAAGCTTAAAACCCTTAGTTTTAAATGGTGGGCCGTCAGGGATTCGAACCCCGGACCAAGTGATTAAGAGTCACCTGCTCTACCAACTGAGCTAACGGCCCATTTAAAACTGTACGATTATAGCATAAACACCAAGGAGTTTTCATAGTGTTGATATGCTTCATACTATGATCTCTGTTATCCTACGTATACATGCTTACATTTATCTTGATATGTCTCATATTCCTGGCGGCCGGATTCATTCAGGGTTTGGCAGGATTTGGCTCATCCATTGTTGCGATGCCGCTTTTGACGATGCTGATCGATCTGAAAAGTGCGGTGGCGCTTTGTATTCTTAACGGCCTTATCATAACCTCTTATTTATGCATTCAGCTCAGGCCGCATCTGGACAAGAGGAAGATACTGCCGCTCTTCATTGGCAGTTTAC
>JACKQG010003188.1_pt1 | contig 12763 bp, 11 predicted proteins | sample 8237621 | NCBI WGS metagenome assembly JACKQG01 (sample SAMN15677084, study PRJNA649215) | marine metagenome | biome: marine; feature: Black Sea; material: saline water; isolation source: suspended particulate matter (SPM) from the Black Sea western gyre | collected 2013-06-09/2013-06-10 | depth...
GTAACTCGTTGTGCATATTAGAAAAAGAAAGGCCAAAGCTATTATTACACTTATTCACCATAGAAATTATGCCTAATGTATTCAATATTATAAATAGTGTCTGTCTATAAATTCAGCAATAAAACCGTTAAAACGGTTGATGGAAAAATGACCATCAGTAACCCACGACTCCTGCCCGCTACATGATAATATTGAAAAGGTGGCAGGCGGGTAAGTCGTGGGTTACCAATACATAAGAGTGATATAACCGTTTTAACGGTTTATTGGATTTTAATGAATCAGGTACATTATGGACAGACGCTAAATATAGTGAAATACTCAGCTTAATCTGTGTAAAACAAATTAATATGCACAACGCGTTAAAACGTAATTTTAATTCTTTATATTTTAATCCAATCGGCCATGCATACTCTAACGCACCAAAATTAAGACAAAAACTAAAATCTATTAAGAATAACTTTCGACTAAAATTAAATACATGAACACCCACCTAACACATGAACACTCCCAACACTCTAACACTTTGAAATATTTACGAAATATATCCTGTGAAAGCGGTAAATTTCACGCCTTAAATCAAACGAAAAATAAGGCGTAATAAAACCATGTTCACCCGAAAAGGATTATTTTCAATTCTGATACTCTTTCTTCCCGCACTGATAATGGCATCCACCGGATCAGCGCATCACTCCGCGCCGCATGTTGACGGAGCGAGTTTATCGATATTCTGGGTCATTCCGTTTGTCGGTATTTTACTATCCATTGCCGTGATGCCGTTGGTCGCTCCGGCATTTTGGCATCATAATTTTGGTAAGATATCATTATTTTGGGCGCTACTCTTTATCATCCCGTTTTTCTTTGCCGAAGGATTTTCCACTACGCTTTATGAGCTGCTGCATGTAGGATTACTGGAGTACATTCCGTTCATTATTCTTTTACTGGCCTTGTTTACGATATCGGGCGGAATTCGACTCACCGGTAAACTGGTTGGAAGTCCGATTGTGAACACAGGAATTATTTTGATTGGGACCATTCTTGCCAGCTGGATGGGAACCACAGGCGCGGCGATGCTTCTTATTCGTCCGCTGATTCGCGCAAATATGTGGCGGAAACACAAAGTACATGTCATTGTCTTCTTCATTTTTCTAGTGGCAAACATCGGCGGTTCACTTACACCGCTTGGCGATCCACCGCTATTTTTAGGGTTTCTAAAAGGTGTGTCTTTTTTCTGGACAACCAAAGCCATGCTGGCTCCGATGTTATTTGTCGCCACTCTGTTGCTTGTAATATTTTACATTGTAGATTCATTTTATTACAGCAAAGAAAACATCCCGGAACCGTCAGCAAAAGTAGTTGATCCGTCAGAGAAAAAACTTGGTTTAGAAGGGCAGTCCAATTTTCTGTTACTCCTTGGAGTGATTGCATCTGTGCTACTGAGTGGATTTTGGCATCCGCATATTTCGTTCACAGTCTTTTATTTGGAATTGGAATTACAGAATATCGCACGTGATGTTTTACTTTTAGTGTTAACAGGGTTGAGTTGGAAAATGACAACAATGGAGATTCGAAAGAAAAATGAGTTTACCTGGTTTCCAATCCAAGAAGTTGCTAAACTTTTTGCCGGGATTTTTGTTACGATTATCCCTGCGATTGCGATACTGAAATCCGGAGCAGAAGGTGCGTTAGCCGGAGTGGTGAATTCTGTGTCATCCAATGGAAATCCGGTGAATGCTATGTACTTTTGGGCAACCGGAATTTTATCCAGTTTCTTAGATAACGCTCCGACCTACTTGGTCTTTTTCAATACGGCAGGGGGTGATGCGGAACATCTGATGGGCGATTTATATACAACACTGCTGGCGATCTCAGCTGGAGCAGTCTTTATGGGAGCGAACACATATATCGGGAATGCTCCAAATTTCATGGTGAAATCTATCTCTGAAGAAGCTGGTATTTCGATGCCAAGTTTCTTCGGATATATGCTGAAATATTCGATTCCGATTTTAATTCCGATATTCATCCTAGTATCCGTAATTTTCTTCTAATGCGCATTACAAAAGTAATCACGAAAAAAGGAGATAAGGGAATGACCTCTCTTGGAGAGGGATCCAACGTTTCAAAAAGTGATTTGCGGATTGAAACCTTGGGCGATTTGGATGAACTGAATGCCGTTCTAGGCGTTGCCATTATTTCCTGTGAAGATAACAATGTACATAAAGAACTCACAGATATTCAGAATGATCTATTAAACCTTGGTGGCGAAGTGGCTGTTCCAAACATAGGTAATATTCTAATAAAAGAAGATCGCATTAATATTTTGGAAAACAAGACAGAAACCCTGAACAAGACTCTGCCACCCCTCAAGGATTTTATCCTCCCGGGCGGGGATGAATTATCATCCCGGCTTCACGTTGCCCGCGCTGTCTGCCGTCGCGCAGAAAGGTCTGTTGTACGCCTGGCAGAAAGTGACGATGGAGACTTACGCTGGATTCGCTACTTAAACCGGTTATCCGATTTCCTTTTTGTGTTGGCAAGATCAAAAAATTCTCAATCTGAAGAAATATGGGATAAAACGGAAAAATAATTATTCCGTTTATTTTTTTTCAATTACACCATCCGGTAAATTAGATTCGATTTATTTTCAAATATTTAGTATGGTTTAAGAAAAAGGGATAAATTTAAGGTTCGCTAAAACTTTTATGACGATTAATTGGACTAAATATCATTCAGTAATTATGGATGCGCAGCGCATCCTGCTGACAACTCATGAAAATCCTGACGGGGACGGATTGGGGTGTGAGACGGCTTTTTACGAATATTTGAGTGGGATGGGGAAGGAATGCCGAATTATCAATGTATCTCCGTTTCCGGTTGAATACGATTTCTTAAATCCGGATAATCGGTTTGAAATCTATGATAAAGAAAAGCATACAAAGTGGCTTTCCGGTGTTGACATTGCAATCATCCTGGACATCGGTGATTATAAGCGAATGGATGTATTATGGAACATAGTGACAAAGTATAATATCCCAACTATGAATATAGATCATCATCCACATTTGAATCACTCGCCTTTCACGTATGATTTGGTTAATATTAAAGCTGCTGCCACCGGGGAAATCATTTATGATTATTTGAAAAATCAATATCAAGTGAAAATGCCAATAATCATTTACGATGGTATTTACACGGCAATCATGACTGACACAGGTTCATTTCGGCATAATAATACAACCGTTAAATGTCACGAGATTGCAATCGATTGTATACAAAACGGAATTGATTATACAGGAATTTACCAGAAAGTTTACGAGTCGCATTCAAGAAACCGCATGGAATTATTAGGAAAAATATTAGCAAATTTACATTATGAAAATAATGGGGAGCTTGCCTGGTTTGTGATAGATCAGGATTTGTTGCAATCCACTCAAGCAAATAAAGAAGATGTGGATGGATTTACTGATATCGTTCGTACGATTCGCGGGGTTGAAGTTGCGGTAATGATTTTTCAGAATGAAGAAAATTTCTGCCGGGTTAATTTTCGATCTAAAGGGAAATATGTGATTGGACATACCGCTCGCAGTTTAGGCGGTGGCGGGCATGATATGGCTGCCGGAGCGGTAGTTGAAGGCAAACTAAATGAAGTAATTGAAAAAGTGTTAGCTGCGACAATGGAATCGATGGATTCCCAGAAAAACTCAAAGTAATGGTCATTAAAGTTGCTAAAGATGCCGGATACTGTTTCGGAGTTAGAGAAGCCGTGAAACTGGCAAAAAAAACAGCAGATGAGCACGGTGAAGTCTACATGTTAGGTCATATCGTTCACAATGAAAATGTAGTAAAGGAGCTGGAAGAATCCGGTGCACGTGTTGTTGAATCTCTTGATGAAGTTCCTGCCGATAAACCCATCATGTTTCGCGCGCATGGTACCAAACCAAAGGTGTGGCAAAAAGCATGGGACAAGGGAATGAGCATTGTAGATGCCACCTGTCCTTTGGTTACGGAAATCCATCGCGAGGTTAAACGGCTGGAAAGAGATGATCGTAAAATTATCATTATTGGAGATCACGGCCACGATGAAGTTATTGGAATCGCCAGTCAAGTTGAGGAAGCTATCATTGTTTCCTCCTCCGAAGAAGCTAGCAAGTTGTCTAAAATAAGACGAGCCGGAGTTGTTACGCAATCCACCCAGATGATTGAGAATGTTCAAGGAATCATAAATATTCTCATGACAAAAGTATTTGATTTGCGGCTTGTTAATACGATTTGTTATCCGACGAGACGGAACCATGAACAAATTAAAGCATTAGCAGAAGAAAGCGACATTATGTTGGTAATCGGATCGTTTACCAGCGCAAATTCAAAAAGGCTCCTCCAGCTATCTAAACAGAGAAATGAACGGTCTTATCAAGTCACATATGAAGGTGATATTAACGAGGATTGGTTTAATAAAGAAGATTTAGTTGGCATTTCCGCCGGTGCGTCGACACCGGATAATGTCATAGAGAACGTTATAAATAAAATCCAAGAAATTGGACATGTTAAAAAAGAGGATATTTTACATGAATAAAGAAAGTATGAAAGTAAAAATAGGATTGGCAGAGATGCTGAAAGGCGGCGTAATCATGGACGTAATGAACGCCGATCAAGCCAAAATTGCAGAAGATGCCGGAGCGGTGGCTGTTATGGCACTGGAACGAATTCCGGCTCTCATTCGCAAGGATGGAGGTATCGCCCGGATGAGCAATCCGACAATGATAAAAGAGACACAAAAGATGGTGTCTATCCCGGTGATGGCAAAATGCCGTATCGGGCACTTTGCCGAAGCACAAATATTAGAAGCATTAGAAGTAGACTTCATTGATGAAAGTGAAGTCCTGACTCCGGCAGATGAAGCAAACCATATTTGGAAATATGATTTCAAAGCTCCATTTGTCTGTGGAGCCAGAAATTTAGGGGAAGCCCTCCGTCGGATTGGTGAAGGTGCTGCGTTGATTCGAACCAAAGGTGAAGCTGGCAGCGGAAATATTGTGGAAGCGGTTCGTCACATGAGAACGATACAAACTCAAATGAAAGAATTGACAATCAAATCTCAGGATGAACTCATGGCGGTAGCAAAAGAAATGGGCGCACCATTTGCACTTGTCGAACAGGTAGCAAAGACCGGAAAACTTCCGGTGCCAAATTTTGCCGCCGGCGGAATTGCCACTCCCGCAGATGCTTCGCTTATGATGCAGCTTGGTGCAGAAACCGTATTTGTCGGATCAGGAATTTTTATGAGTAAAGACCCAGCCGAGAGAGCAAAGGCCATTGTAGAGGCAACCACTTACTATGACGACCCGAAAAAACTGGCTGAAATTTCTGCGGAGTTGAAGGAAGCAATGAAGGGTTTAGATATGTCCGAAATTCCTGAAGGTGAACGCTTGCAGGAACGAGGATGGTGATTTTAGGATTGAAACACTTTAACCCGCCTAACAAAATGGCGGGCAAGCACATGAACACTTTATGATCGGTATTTTAGGATTACAGGGCGATGTGAAATCGCATTGCAATATCCTTCAGAAAATGGGAGTAGAATCTTCCGTTGTTCGTTACCCTTCCCAACTGGATAGAGTAGAAGGATTGATTATTCCCGGCGGTGAATCTTCGACGATGACCAATCTTATGGAACGAATGGGTTTTTATAAACCATTGACTGAATTTGCTAAATCTTTTCCGGTTCTTGGAACGTGCGCAGGACTGATTCTTATGGCTAAACAAGTTAAAGATTCGCGAGTGAAACCATTGGGGTTTCTGAATGTTTCTGTTGATAGAAATGGATTTGGCAGACAAATTCATTCTTTTTCTGAAACAATTAACGTTATAGCAGATAAGAGAGAACAGAAGATCATTGCCACATTTATCAGAGCACCAAAAATAAGCGATATTGCGGACTCTGTAGAAAAATTAGCAGAATACAATGGTGAACCCATAGCTGTAAGAGAAGGAAAACATATTGGGCTTACTTTCCATCCCGAATTAAATGGCGAATCGATTTTTCATGAATTAATGATTGGTAAAAATATCTCAAGAGAGACAATACCCAATCACCAGTAATCCATCACCAATGAACACCAACAAAAATATGTCTCAAGAATTATTACCAAAAATTAAATCACCAGAAGATCTCAAGAGTCTATCCATCGAAGAATTGCAACAAGTTGTGGATGAACTTCGAGAATTTATTATTCCGACGATTGTGGAAGTTGGTGGACATTTGGCATCAACCCTGGGGGCAATTGAGCTGACGGTAGCACTTCATTATGTCTACGACACTCCCGACGATAAACTGGTTTGGGATGTCGGACATCAGGCTTACGCTCACAAAGTGTTAACCGGTCGATATGAGGCACTAAAAACGATTCGCCAGTATGGCGGATTGAGCGGATTTCTAAAACGCTCAGAAAGTGAATACGATTCATTTGGTGCCGGACACGCATCTACTTCCATTTCTGCTGCGTTGGGAATTGCCTGCGCCAGAGATCATAAAAGCGAGAATTTTAAAGTTGTGAGTATCATCGGTGATGGATCTATGACAGGCGGTCTTGCTTATGAAGCAATTAATAATGCCGGGCATCTTCGTAAACAGTTGCTGGTGATTTTGAATGATAATGATATGTCCATCAGCCCAAATGTCGGGTCGTTTAGTACTCATCTTAACAGGATAGTTACAAATCCTATTTACAACAGAATTCGCGATGAAATATGGAATTTCACAGGTTCGCTTCCGTTTGGGAAAAAAGTGGCACGAGTAGGATTGAGAAAATTGGAAGAGAGTCTTAAGAATCTTGTGTCACCGGGAATCGTATTTGATGAGCTTGGGCTACGTTATTTTGGTCCGATTGATGGCCATAATTTGGAAGAATTGATTCGCACGTTCAATAATATTAAAAGAATTAAAACACCCGTTCTTCTTCATATTATTACGAAAAAAGGGAAGGGGATGAAGGTGGCAGAGGTTGATCCGATCTCTTTCCATGGTATCAGTGGTGACGGAAAAAAATCCGATAAACCTCCTTTGGCTCCGGCTTTCCAAGATGCGTTTGGGTCAATCGTATCTGAAATCGCGCGTAATCGAAAAGACACTGTTTGTGTTTCGGCGGCAATGAGAGAAGGAACAGGGTTGGTGGAGTATGACAAAGAATTTCACGATCGGTTCTACGATGTCGGGATTGCCGAAGGTCATGCTGTTACATTTTCTGCCGGGCTTGCGACTGAAGGAATCCGTCCAATTGTGGCGATTTATTCATCGTTTCTCCAACGTGCTTTTGATCACATTGTTCATGATGTTTCCCTTCAAAACCTGCCGGTCATTTTTTGTCTTGATCGCTCCGGAGTTGTCGGCGAAGATGGCCCTACTCATCACGGGGCATTGGATATTTCATATCTGCGCTGTGTTCAAAATATTATTGTGGCGGCTCCAAGAAACGGAAACGAGCTAAGACACTTACTGTATACGGCATTGAACCAGCCTAACATTCCGTTTGCTATTCGCTACCCCAAAGGATGTTCCAAAGAGTTTGATGCATACGGACAAGCAGAATTATTGCCCATCGGAAGTTGGGAAGTGCTGAAAAAAGGGAATGACATCGCCATCCTTGCGTTGGGAACGCAGGTCTATGATGCCCTCGATGCTGCCGATTATCTCGAGCGTGCAGGCACATCCTGTGAAGTTGTGAACTGCCGATTCATTAAACCAATGGATGAGGCAGTGCTTGAATCCGTGTATAAACGATTCAACAAAATTATCACCATCGAAGAAGGAACCATTACCGCTGGATTTGGCGATGGTGTTTCAGCATGGATGACGGACAAGGGTTTTAATGGTCAGATCACAAGAATGGGACTTCCGGATGATTGGGTTACGCATGGTTCACGCGAGCAATTACTAAAAGAATTAGGACTAGATTCGGACGGAATTAAAAAGGCGATTCAAGAGATAAGCCGGAAATAGATGATCAAACATTAAACGTGAATCACCGTTAACTAACCACCAATAAATGATGAATGAACAACTAGAATTATTTGAACAAAAGAAGAAAATATGGGAACAAGAAGTTAAATCTTGTTCACAGCGTGATTATGATTTTAATACGTTGAGTGGAGAGCCCCTTGATTTACTTTACATACCAAATGAGCCTGACGAGGACTATTTAGAAAAACTTGGATTCCCCGGGCAGTTTCCATATACGCGCGGAGTACATCCGAATTTGTATCGCGGAAAATTATGGACAATGCGTCAGTTTTCAGGGTTTGGGACACCGAAAGAAACCAACGAACGGTATCACTTTTTACTGAAACATGGCCAAACCGGGCTTTCGGTTGCCTTTGATATGCCGACGCTGATGGGATATGATCCCGGACATCCGTTTGCCCTCGGCGAAGTCGGAAAATGCGGTGTGAGTGTCGCTTCGTTGAAAGATATGGAAAATCTGTTCGACGGAATAAATCTGGGAGACATTTCCGTTTCGCAAACGATCAACGGTCCATCGGTTATTTTGTTGGCTTTTTACATTGCTGTAGCTGAAAAACAAGGCGTGCCGACGGAAAAATTACGCGGGACACTCCAAAATGATATCCTGAAAGAATTTATTGCTCAAAAAGAATGGATTTTTCCGCCTGAACAATCGATGCGTGTCATCACGGATATGATGCATTATTGCACAGAGCATCTCCCTAAATACAACACGATTTCGATCAGCGGTTATCATATCCGTGAAGCCGGTTCTACCGCTGCACAGGAATTGGCATTCACATTAGCCGATGGATTTACTTATGTGGAATATGCCATGAAAGCCGGTATGGATGTAGACAGTTTTGCGCCAAGATTGTCCTTTTTCTTCAATTCACATCTGGACTTTTTCGAAGAGGTGGCAAAATTTCGTGCCGCCCGAAGAATTTGGGCTAAGCGAATGAAAAACAAATATGGTGCAAAAAATCCGCGATCGTGGAAACTGCGTTTTCACACACAAACTGCCGGATGTTCACTTACGGCACAGCAACCGGAAATCAATATCGCCCGGACGGCATTTCAAGGATTAGCCGCTGTGATGGGAGGAACACAATCTCTGCATACAAATTCTATGGATGAGACACTTGCTCTTCCATCGGCTAAGGCTGCCGAAATTGCATTGAGAACCCAACAATTAATTGCCTACGAAACGGGTGTCCCGAATGTAGTGGATCCATTAGGAGGTTCTTGGTTTATTGAATCACTTACAGACAAAATGGAAGAAGCTGCTGAAAAATATTTCAGACAAATTGATGAATTTGGAGGAGTAATCCCTGCAATTGAAGCCGGATTTTTCCAACGTGAGATTGCTCACGCCGCATCTGATTATCAACGAAAAGTGGACACTAAACAACGAATCGTTGTCGGGGTGAATGAGTTTGTCAAAGAAGATGAAATAATCGATATCCCCATTCTAGAAATCGGGCACGAAGCAGAAAGAGAACAAATTGAAGCTTTGAAAAACTTACAATCGGAACGAAATGAAGATGTCGTAACCAATGCATTGAGAGAGTTATCTGATGCTTGTAAAAGCGGAGAGAATATCATGCCGCCTATCATTCGTGCAGCCAAGCAATATGCGACGCTTGGTGAAATCGTCCAAGCCATGAAAGATGTATTTGGTGAATGGCAAGAAACAACGGCCTTTTAGATTTGGATTAGGATTAAGAAACAGGAGACATAAAAAGGTCACGGATTACAACAAATTTACTTAAGAAAACAAAATAAATTTTGAATCACAAACCCCTACACCTAACATTCAACACCTAACACTTTTGCTCTTATGAAAAAAACTTCTTTATCAAAACAAATATGGACGATGTTGGTTTCCATGAAATTTGCGACCATATTGCTGACGGTACTTGGTGCTGTATCGATGTTGTCGATGCTCATCAACGAGTATCCTGCTTTTTTTAGCAAGACATCCATAATGTACAGGCTGCTACAGCAGCATTCCCCGTATTCATCTTGGTGGTACCGAGGGCTATTAGTCCTATTGTTTTTGTCGGTACTCTTTTGCGTGATACAAAGATTTATGCCAATGATTCGACAATTGCCCCTAAGAAAAATCAGAACGTCGGATGAAATTAAAAAATTGAAATATCATCATGTCTTGCGTGGAAACTCATTTGCATTAAAATCTTCCGCAGTTGCTATTTTGAAAAAAACTCATTTTAAGATAAAAGAGAAAACAGAAAAGGGCATTACAAGAATAACTGCCGGTAAATATCAATTCAGCGGGGTTGGTTCATGGGTGTCCCACGTTGGGTTGCTGGTGATATTCATTGGTGGAGTTCTCTACAGCACGACCGAAGTGAAGAGTTTTCGTTATCTGATTGGCGAGGAACATCGCACCGGACATGAAATGAGTGATAAACTACCAAACGGTTGGTTTTACTGGGATATTCCAATTTCCGACATAGAGACAGTTAAAGTGGTTGTGGACAGCTTCCGCGTCAGGTTTTACGAAGACCGAACGATGATATCAGATTATCGCTCCTATGTCAGTTTTTATGATCAAGACGGGAAAAAATTACGAAATCACGAATTGACAGTGAACAATCCGTTAATTTATAAAAATATCAGTATTCATCAATCAGATTATAAACCTTTAGTCGCGGAATTTTTTATGTCTAAAGCCAAGAGTAACATGAAGAGGGCTCAGCAAATGCAAGAAGCTCAGCAAATAGAGGATAATTGGATAACCGGACTTAGCTTAAAACAATATCGCGGGAAATGGTTAATATTCTTAGGGATGGGGATGTCCTTTGTTGGGATGTTTGTGGCATTTATGTTTTGGCGAAGAGATATTTGGGTATCTATGGAGAAGAAGGGATTAGTTATAGGTGGGCAATCTCAAAAAAATGCGGTTGCTTTTCAACGTGAGTTAAGTCAAATTTCAGAAAGGATTAATAATGGATAATAAACAATTGATTACATTTATCGCCGTCGCGGTTTTTGTCGTGTTAGGGTTTTTTGCGTTAAGAAACAATGAAACAGTCGCAGAAAATATGCACATGGATATGCAAGCACACCAACATGAGAATCCTCAAATTACCACAAAGGTGGAACACGAAATTATTTCATTCGGTGAACTCTACTCAATTGACGATAATTGGCAGTTGAAAGTCATTCAATTTGAACCGGATGCTCGTTTATCTGAACCCATGGGAAGCGGAAAAGTAGAATCCAGTTCTGACATGGAAAGAAATCCCGCCATTAAGATTGAATTTTATAAGGATGGTAAATATGAACATTATCAAATTTGTTTTCAGACCATGCCGGGAATGCATTCCAAAAAAACAGACCAAAAATACTTTGTGGATTTACTAGGATACGAAAACATGAAAAAGATTGATATAAACACATATACCGTTAATAATGTCAGTATTAAAATCAGCGAGGTGAAATAATGGAAACACTCTATCAAAATTTATTCTGGTACACATTTATGTGTTATTTAACGGGATTCGCCGGTTACGCTCTCTACTTTTCACTAAAAAAAGAAATCCTCCAAAAAGTCGGCATGATTTTGTTTAGCGTCGGTCTTTTGTTTCAAACATCTGCTTTTGTGGTGAAATGGATGATTGTCGGTTCCATCAGATTTCAAAACATGTTCGAACACATAATGTTGATGTCCTGGGCAGGCGTGGCAATTATGCTTTACGTAATTTGGAAATATAAAAATTCCGTTGTTGGTATTATTATCTCCCCAATCATCATTATGCTCAACGCTGCCGCTGCACTTTTGGACAGTTCACCGGCTGAGAATCTGATGCCTGCTCTTCAAAGTAATTGGCTGACTATTCATATTTCATTAGCCGCACTTGGTTCAGGTGCGTTTATCGTCGCCGGAGCGGTCAGTATGCTGTATTTGATGAAAAACCACGAATACACTCCGAAATGGGATGCCGGGAAAAAACAATTTTTCACTCAAGCATTAATGTATCTTATTTATGTTCCGATATTAATATTCTTCATTTTAAAAATTGCAGGGATGACACCTTCTCACACCGCCTTTTCCATCGGGACTGGTTATAAGTTTGCCACTCAGGCTGCCTTTGATAACGCCCGAACCGTACTGGGGCAATTTGTCATCGTCATGGGAATGTTGTTTATTCCAATGATGGGTGTGATGGCGTATGTAGATGCGAAAAAACCATCGCTTGATAGACCACGGGGTTTCGGCGGGGTCATGTTTGCCATCTTGACACTTGCATTTGCGCTGAGCAGTTTAATTGTTGGAACGTTATCCTCTACCGGTTTATTGCTCATTACTCCGGGACGACACGTTGGAGGTGTCTGGAGATTTTTTGAATTTATGGGCGCGGCGTATGTGCTTACTCTTGTATTATTTGTGGTACTGTACTTTTTGATTTACATCTTTGCCGGTGAAAAAATCAATAAGCTTGGGAGTAAACTGGATTTATTGGACGAGATTAATTACAGAGCCGTCTCATTTGGATATCCGCTTTATACAGTTGGCGCCTTGTTTGCCGGAGCCATTTGGGCTGAACAGGCTTGGGGGTCATTCTGGAGTTGGGATCCCAAGGAAGTGGGCGCTCTTCTTGTGTGGCTCTTTTATTCTGCGGTGCTTCACGCTAGGTACAACCGAGATTGGCAAGGTGAAAAACTGGCAATTTTATCCATTATCGGAACAATCACAATTTTTGTAACATTTTACGGGAATTACTTTTTTGGAGGATTACACGC
>JACKQG010006211.1_pt1 | contig 12760 bp, 13 predicted proteins | sample 8237621 | NCBI WGS metagenome assembly JACKQG01 (sample SAMN15677084, study PRJNA649215) | marine metagenome | biome: marine; feature: Black Sea; material: saline water; isolation source: suspended particulate matter (SPM) from the Black Sea western gyre | collected 2013-06-09/2013-06-10 | depth...
CGCTTCCTTGATCTATCGGTTGGATCTATACCACCTGTATCTATTGTTGGTTCTAATTCGGGTGATGTAAACCCACTTACGAAATCCCCCTCTTCGTTAAATATATTCTGCAAATAATCATTATCAAGAGTAGGCGAAGGATATGTTAGTCCAAGACCTGAAGTACCTTCATACAATTGCTTGAGATACATGTCAAACCCTTCTGGAACTTTCCATCCGCCATCCTGAAATACTCCGGGCTTTTCTCCTTCAGGAAATTCAGGTTGATATGCTTTTATCGCTTCTTCCTCTAATTGGTTCTCTTGAAGTTGACGATTGATATTCTCTATATTCATCTGCGTTGTCTTCCCCTGTAAAGCAGTTAAAGGTCTTTTCTTGTTTTCAAATTTTCTTTCTTGTGAGATCCTTTTATCTGTTAGCTTTTCTCTCTCTTTCTTCAATCTTCTTAGCTCTTGTGCTATAGTTTTTCCATTAGGAAGTTCTAAGTCATTACTATATACCATGCCTTCAGGCAATATAGCTTCTATCCCGTCTACTGCATTAGGTCTTTCTCCACGTATCTCATAATCTCCATCACCAAGATCCTTTATTCCTCCTCCTTCTAAAGCAATAGGAAATTGATTAGGGTTTTCTGGCTCAAAGATCTCTCCGTGATTAACCAACGCATTGCCTTGAGAAGAGCCTCCAAGTTGATTGACAAGCGCAGTTGCTTTTCCTAGCTCAAGATCAGATAATCTTCCACCAAATTGCCTTCCTACATGACCATCCTTTTCCCCTGCAAGAAGCTCTATCCAGGGACTTGTCATTTCCCTTTGTGTTAATCCTCGTTTGCCTCTCGCTATATCAGTTGGTTTATTATGAAAGATATTTCTCCTTTGGCTAGGATGTTTCCTGCGTCTTTTAATCTTCTCACGTTTTTCTCCCTTAATATCCCCCCAAGCAATGGTGCTTAAATCTCTCTCTAGCATATTGCCAAATGCAGGTGGATGTCCTGCGGGAACAAAATTTGGTTGTGTCTGAACGTAATCAGCATATTGATAATACTTAGGATCTATCATAGATTCAGGTATATCAACACCTCTTGCGTCCTTGCCTTGTAATGTAGCAAGTTGAGGAAAGACTTTCTTGCCTCCACGTTGAAATCCCCCCATCTTACCAGTTAATCCAGCTTTGCCGCTGGAATATCTTGCCTGTGCCGCTTTCACCTGAGCACAACTTCTAGGACTTACATTCCCCATAATTGTACCACTTCTTACATGAGGGTTCTTTAATTTTATCTTTCTTGCCAAAGAATCTCCTCTTTCTCGTATAGGATCAGCATAAGCACTTTGCAATGAATCAAAATATGTATCAGGCATTAACGGCATGTTCTCATAAACATAATCATTCTCAATCGTATCCTGTTTTCCTCTCCTGATTTTATTTGCTATGGTAGCCGCCTGTAAAGGCACTCTTGTTTTCGGTTTTCTGTACGTATTCCCAAAATTAAATCCACCAGCTTGATAATTGGGCTTGTATCTTCCAAATTCTTTTGTTGGAGTTTGTTTGCTTCCAAACCTTCTCTGAAGAGCTTTTTGTTCGGCTTCCTCTTCTTTTAAGGCCATATTCATTTCTTTTCTTTCCTTTTGTTCTTTGTGCGATTTTACTGCAGACGTATATCCCGGAGCTACAAGACTTAAAAGCGCATTACCCCAATCTCCCTCTACCGCATACTCAATTCCTAATCCAAAAGGATCTAATGCCCCGCTTATTGCGTCTACATATTCATTCTTCATTCCATACTCATCTTCTGGATTAAACATGCCTATCACGCCCTGTACTGACTCCGCAGCTGCATTAATCGCACCATAAAGAGGAAAAGCTGCAGATATAGCAGTATCGGCTATCCCTTCTATAGAGCCTGAATACAGATCATTAATCTGTTGGTTAGCTACATATTCATCAATATTTTGCTGCGCCTTGCTGTATCTATTGGTTGAAGATACTCCTCCGTATTGCCTTCTTACTGGTCGTTTCATAATATTAAATTTTTACAAAGATACTGCATCAGTAATCTTGCCGCAATTTTATCTAAATGATAATCTCATGCTTACAGCTATGTCCTGTACAGTAAACCTATTATTGTTTGTATTTAGTTTAGTCAATTCTATTAAATGATATCTGTCTTTTAACCGTTCTCTGAACGTTCTTGTCTGATCCAGATAAGATACACTTAGAATGTCTTTGGTGTCCATATCGCTTATATTCTCATCTATAGCATTACGTGGGATAGCTAATGTCCACTTCCTGTCTCTTCTGGTTGCAAACAGTTGTCCTGGTATTTTAGCCTCATTGAATGTATCATAGACAACAAACGTTTGTAGCCCTGTATTCTGATATGTATTATAACATCTTATCTTATTAAAGAAATCATTATATTGATTATAGTTATCTGAATTAAAGCTTTCGCATACGATATATATATTATCAGCAACCTTAACGTACTTTGGATGTTTGTTTGCTATAATAGTCAGTACAGATGAAACATCCTCTCCGAATATACTTCCGTAATCACCATATCCATCTATCCATATTTCGTCTGGATAATCTCCTGTTGGAGCATCAGGTAAACCTACAGGATAATTATATGAATAATACGATCTGATATGAAAGAACTTATTATCAAGGTTAAGATACATTGGGCTGTTGATAGAATAGAATGAATGAAAGACTTCAAACATCTCATTATATGCAACCGTGAAATACTCTTTATCGTATTGACTTAATCCACTATTCCATATTTCATTCTTAAAAGTAAACATAACCTCATTAAACTCCGGGTTATGCCCTGTTATAATACCCGTACCATCATAGATTACAGAATCACTAATATAGATATGCGGATTAGTATTTGATAGAATTACTTCCTGCACCTCCTGGTTAAGATATTCTTTTAAGCCCCGTACAGAAGACAATGGAATAACCTTATCTCTTAATACACATATTGTCTTTGATAAAACATCTACCCAATATAAGCCCGTAGACGTATTTACTAAAGACTCTTTATTCTTACATCCGTAATCAGTAGTGATATAATCTATACGTTCTAACAATCCACTTGATCCTATCACAATATCATTCCCCAGGCTATCCTTCAGAATAGATCTGTCGTTAATAGCCGGAATGCATATGCCATAATTCTGAAAGCATATTATCTTGTTATCACGAAAAGCCATTGCATTAATAGATCCATACGTACTTTCTGCATCTTTGTAATTCAACGCAGGATAAACAGTCCAGTTATCTATATTCTCTCCGTCTGTTTTATGATTGCTTGCTAAAATACGTGTATCGTATTCTATGTTATTTTCAAAGTATAATGGCTTTGGGATAAAAAACAAAACATCATTACCCCTACTATAAGCATTATTGTAAAGATAAAGATCCGTAGCTGAAGGAAGATAGGATGCCCCAAATATCTGCACTCCATTTAATATAGACTCATGCAGGCTATATGTTGAATTAGGAGAAAACCTCGAATAACAAGTATCATGTCTTAATGTTAGATTATATGTTGTTTCTAAGGGAACGTAAACAGCCAGTTGTGTTGATTTAGCTAAAGGGTCATATGACTTTGGAGAAGCTATAAGTGCATCATAATATGTCACATAAGTATCAAACCCATAAACATTCTTCCACGCTGCCGCACCAGTAAAATATTTCCCTGTAGACTGATATATATTTGCAGATCTTTCTTCATATGAATGTCCTCCGTACTGAGCAGATAGCTCTCTTTCTATATTAAAAACGCCAAAGCCATCTTTTCTAAGAACGGTCATTGTGCTTGCTCCACTAGCAATAGCTGCACCCACAATATTTCTTGTTGCTAACGGTGTATATTGTAATGATATCCCCGCAGAACTTCCCTTCCAGCTTTCTATCCATGCTGCAGCACCTGCAGTATAACCTCCTGATATTGTAAGCCCCCCAACTTCAACCGACCCAACAGGTTCAATAAATTTACTTTCCTCTATCTCAAATGAAACATCTTGAGTTATATTATCTACATAAAGAAATTGTCTTAGTTTTTTTACAATCGCATCATACTCATTATCAACATTTGTAATGGTTTCTTCCGTATAAACATCTGCATGTTCCGAATATCCGCCTATAAGACGTAGTTTGTCTCCCCCATAATCCCTAAAATCTTTTTTAAATGTTATATCAGGAGATTCTAAGTATAAAAATACTCTGGTATTATCAAGAGCAGGAGATGGCTGTGCTCCAATATTTAAAATTGTTTGTGGAGATTGATCGCAAACATTATGAAGAGAGGCATCCCATGTTGGCTTATTCGCAACGTTAGAACTAAATCCTTGTGTTACTATAGTTTTATCATAATCGTTCCTTTTAACGAATACGATCTCAAATCCCTCTACATCTGATAGGGAACTTAGATCTATCTTAAACTCCATCCCCAATATATTAGAATATATATTATCAGAAGCAGTTGTTTTAAATGATATCCCATAATCTAATTTGCCTGAAGTATTTGTGGGATAATCAAAATAATATGTTGCAGGTCTTGTAGCAGTAGCTAAATCCAACTCATACACCGCAGGCATCTTAATGTCACCAATCCATTGCACAAAAGACCTTAATCCCTTTGTATTGCGAATAACACATCCTATCCTATAAACCTCATCTCTTTGTAATCCCCTTAACTGAGCATCATTAATTGCTCCGGCATAATTCTGATACCCTATATTATCTGAATACTCACTGCCCAAATCAGTACTCCAAGCCTGAATACCTTGTGATGTGAATAGAGATCTGTTATCTGTATTGATATCTTCAAGTAAGTGATTAATGATAAAGCGATATTCTACATTCTTTCCTTTCCCTCCAAGTTGATCTATGGAAGTTGTGCTGCCCTCGTAATGATATTTGAATGTGAACTGATCAAACCATTCAGCAGCAGAAGGATCTCCTTTAGGAAGATAACAATCATAATCATCTGGCACTTCCCAATCTGTTATAGCTTCTACAGATATAGCACTACCACTTAAATATCTATTCCCAGTACCAGCAGTATCAAGTACAATGTAATTACTCTGTAATAACGTAAGCCCAGGCTCTCCATCAAAGATTATGCATTCATCAGTAAAAGCTTTAGAGTCAATAGTTTTCGCACCATTGCAAAACCTATAAGCCCTCATGTCGATATCTGGATCGTAATATTCCTCTGTTATATTGGCAGGGAATAACCTTCTGTCTTTTATCTCAAGTGTTTTTGGAGTAACCAACCTTCCTCCAAAAGCTATAAAATCTTCAAGTGTATACTGATAAAGTGATATGCCTGTATCTGTTATCGTAATAGAACCACCCGCAGGAATGTCCTGTTCTTTGATAACATTTATATTGGGAGTTGTTAGACCATCTTTATAATGAATGGCTATAACCTTAATCCCATCAAACCTGCTATCAAGATTATTTATTTTAATCTCTATTACTTTTCCTGCTTCTTCGGTTTGTATACCTCCTTTATAGTTTTCATTTGTAGATGCACTTTCACCTGCTGGCGTAAGATGTACAAGGCCAGATACAGGACTTATTACAGATTGTGCGCCATGCCTTCTGAAATACTGATAACAATAAGAAACAGATCCACATGTGTAAATACCACCTGAATGCAACCCTGTCATCTCTACATTATCAAATTCTACATTATTAATGATATCAAACTGTTGAGGAGCTAGATCCCAAAGATCTGCTGCTTCAATATTCGTATAACGCATATAGTTAAACCCATCAACCCAATATACCTTCATGATATCGGATCTCTCATAATAGCCTCTTGCTTCTATAGGATTATATAAAGAGAAGTTTAATTGATCATGATATTTTAGATAGATCGTTGGTGTAGGTGCGCTATCTGTTAATGTCGTATCACTATAGTCAAGCTTCCATATCTGCCCGTAATCAGTAGTTGGTGAAGCTGTAGTAGCATTAGTAGTGAACAGGATAATGGAATTGCGTATGTACGCTTTCCCCATAATCTTTAGATTATCATAGACTGTCTCTGTATTGAGATAGGGAGAAGAGGTAATGCTTGTTATTAATGAGCCATCTGTAGTAGCTATTACAAGAGCATCATTCCTATCTACATTAGCCGTAACTTTTTCTGTTGCTACGTCTGCCATAATAGCAGCAGCCAAAGCAGTAGTCATTTCACTCAGGTTAGCATATGTAGCAGAACTCACACTATAAACAGATGTGGTAGAATGAACTATTGTAATACTCAGTCCGGCTGTAAAAGGAAAAGCTACATTATAGGAGATATGATATATATCAGGTATCCTGATAGATAGTTTATTTCCTTTTAATGTTTCGAGATCTGGTAAGCCACTAAGCTCTGCAGATCCTAGCCTGAAGTTTTGAGCATCATAATATCCATCTTCCTTGCTATGGAATTTGGATATATCCTTATTCATCCCTCCTTTGAAAAGAATATCCTGTACTATCTTGTTTATGTTCTTCTTCTCTTTAGCCATTACCTGTTATAAATAACCTCTTGTGTTCCTGTGTAATTAAGATATGTTGAGAACTCATTCATTTTTGGAACAAGCCTCATCCATACATTCATAAAGGATTGCATAGCACCTGCACCTTTAGGCATCATCTGGCTGCCATAAGCGTTAAGCCTCCATGTCTTCCAGTTAAACTTTGCCTCATCATAAACAATATCCCTTACCTTACCTTTTCTCCATAAAGGATAAGTATACTTCATTGTGATATACCAGTAAACAGCTTCTTTTACTTCTTCCGTGTCTGGTATCATTGGATAACCATCACCATCTGTTACTACAGCCTTATATATCATTACAGCATAACCTGTCTTAATATTGAAGTCTATATAAGGTGGATTAGGTTCATACGTATAATCATAATCTACTAAAGGTTCTGTTGTAGTGAAAGAAGTTGTATTGATAAAAACATTTGAAAGAATAGTGTCTAAAGCAGGTGTTGAATTAATACGTGCATAAGCATCTGAATATGACTCATTGAATACATCAGCTACAAACTGTATTTTATCTTCAATCAATGCAGGATATTCATCTATGTCTGAAGTGGTAGATGCGGATACTCCTGATACCTTATTATGCAATCCCGTATTAAGTCTTGCCGGATGGAAAGATCCACCGGGAGAACTACCAACACCTACTGCATATATAGAGTATGCATCACACGGATATTCTGTCCTGTAATCCGTGATCGTAAGGATAGGTACAAATCCGAACTTATCCTCTATCCCTGTAATCCTGTTCCTGAACATAGGCATTGCGCCTATCTTCTTAATAGCTTCTCCAGCCCATGTAACAAAGTCTGATACCTTTACTTCATGGTCTTCAAGATCATTATCCGCAATAACCTTTGCTATTGTTTCATTAATGCTTGTGTATCTCAGCGTCTCTGACATAATCCATTACTTCCTTTCTGTTATTGAAAGCAGGAAAATCTACTTCCCTTGCTTTAAATCTTCTTTCTAAATCTTTCCCAATACCTGTATAGAACTTGAACTGATACATCTTCCCGTACTTAAATCCCTTTTTCTTTCTTATGTGTGCTATTACAGGCTTATATCCTCCTGTCTCCTCACGGAGATTATATACTGTTTTCTTATGTTTCTTTGTTAGTTTTTCATCTATATCAAATCGTGTTATCGTATCAAGGTTTACTTCTGTCTTGTAAATAAAGAAGTATCCCATTCTGTTAGGAAGCTTAACAATATTACCATCCAATAACTCTCTATATAAAATCTTATGAAAAGATCTTATTATATCCCTGTATCTTGGTATGTTTAACTTCCATTTATTTCTTCCGCTTCTATTAAAATAATCATACGCATCTTCAACATCATAAAAAGGAATATTCCCAGGTACTTTATTTAATCTTTCCCTCTCTATATCCTTTGGTGATAATCTTCCTTTCATGGTGATATATTAGGTGATAATATATTTTGACTGTCATTGCTCTTATCTGAAGGAACTTCTATTGTTATCCTCATGATCTTCTCCATTATCATATCTCTTATGAAAGACCTCATTTCCTGCGAAGCAGGGTAATCCTGCGTATCAATATTGTAACATACCGTATCGCTACAGTTATTGATATATGTTGAAAGATCTACAGGATTAGCAAAGAGACCTCTTAATGAGATGTACTTTAATCCGTGATCACCTGTCACATAAACATAATTATCTATATGCCATGCTATACGATCATTGAATGAATATGGTCTGTACTTCTGATAATGTCCCCTTAACTCCGTTGCAATCTGATAAGGTTTCCCCTGTACAGATCCTATGGACAACATGCCACTACCAGATCCATAACGTATTGTAGGTGGCACTTCAAGGGTTGTCCTTAAGATATCACAATTACTGTCAAGTGTTATAAGCTCACATTCTGCTTTATCTACTATCTCTAAGGCAAGACATTTCATTGGCTGCATCCATGCTCTATCAATCTTATCACCTTTATTCCTGGCTCTCATAATATATTCAGCCCTGAACTCATGAACCCAATCTTCAACCTGCCTTAAAGAGATGGTTTCGTCCTTTGAAACATTGCTGGATCGTATGATCTTTAAAATGTCCGTTGTTATCTCTGGTAAAGTCATTGTATTTATCAATTTAAAGCCGCTCACGGCACTTTCTCATAAAAGTGGACACGTACCCTTACTCAAATGAGATCGTCCATTGTGCACGCTTATTTCAGTTTCTATCTATTAACTTCATTACAGCACCTATACTGTCATAGCACTCGCTTACCTTTTTTATCATATCCTCGAACTTGTCAGGAACAAATATCTTCTCTCCGTTTGTAAAGCATACCACGCAACCAAACTTCTCATCATTCTTATCAAAGTCTTCACGTACTATACTTATACTTGATTCAAGATAAATCCTGCATTTGGCTGTTAACACTTCTGTTGGCACACCGCCATCTTCCCCTTCAAGAATACAAAATGTATCTATGTGTTTCATGCTCATTTAATATAAAATATTCCTCTTCCGTCAAAAAATCCTTTCTTGTTCATAAAATCATATCCTCCTCCAACCTGAAAGCCAAACTTATCTTTGAATGTAATCATTAAACCTGCATCCAAAGGCGGCATATGAACAAAGTCATATATCCGTGTTCCAAAATACAAAGCTATGTGATTCTTTGCATAATACGTAGGAACATATTCTTTAACAGTTTTAGTAATGATTGTTTCCCTGTAAGGATATCTTATTGAAGAAAAGCGTATCCATTCTATATAGCCGTATGTGTGTGCCTCCCAATCAATCTCAATAGTATCCTTTTTGTCTATCTTCTGATATGTTTCATTATACCATGCCTGAGCATAATCAGGATGATCATAAATAGTATCCATATCCCAAATGGTATCTCCCTTAACATAGATATACTTTGGTTCAGGATAAATGTATTTAGTTTCAGTTACCGTTTTGGTAACTGTTTTAGTAACCGTATCCGGTGGAGTATTTACACATTCATATAATTCGTTTTCTAAAGTTGTGATCTTTTTAGCACGATTACATTTCTGTATAGAAAAGACCATTACGAGCACCAATAAGATACCCGTAATGATCAAGTGAAAGATATTTTGGATCTTACCTAACATCACTTTCTAAGTTATTCATTTGTCGTTCCATTATCTCATTCTTATCTGAAGAGCTTTTAGATGATCCGTAAAAATAACTAACTACATCTCCAAATTTAGCTACTAGTGCCCCAAGAAGAATATATAACATATTCTCATTCTTATCCGGCATAGCTACTGTTAATAAGACAATGATTACCCCGAAGAAAGCTGCCACTATCAGACCGCCAAGAATATACATAAATATATCCCGACCCTTGCCTGCTGTTAATCTTACTGCTGCCATTATTTCTTATATTTTATCCATTTAATAATAAGGAATATAATTACTGCTGCATCAGCACCAATCATAATCCAGCGAGCTAACATTGAGTAATCCCATGCTACCCAAGTAAAAACACCAAGCACTATAACTATAAATGCAAGGATAATCCATTTCCAAATTTTTTCCATTGTTTTGTCTTTTTGGTTAATATTAAAAGTTAAAGTTAATTCTATCAAATTCTCCATATTTAGGATGCACTATCCATGAGCTTTGAGAAGGTTCTGCAAACCTCCCCTGCTTGTGGTCAAAAGCATCAGTACCGGATACAGATCCGCAACATGAATACATAGGATGATCAAAAGGAGTGTGCCAATGCCCGAAGACATATTTATTAAACCCTATCTCCTTTGCTCTTGATACATCCTGCATGATAATACTCATTCTATTCAAAGCCTCTTTCCCTACGTGCCTTGAAATAGCATACCAGGGGATACCCATCCATCCTGTTAAGCCATGTCCGTGTGAGATTAAATATTGTCTTGTAGATACAGATATAACCTTTTCAAACATAGGATAAATATTAAAGTCTATATTCTCATGTTTAGCTAAATGAATAGATGCCATATACCCTACAAGATAATTAAGACTATTATAGCCTGCCTCTTTAGCTTGTGGCTTCTTCGTAAGGCGAGCATGATTATCTTCTGTAATAAAATGTACGTCTATGTGGTCAAAATAAGCCGCCAAAAGAGAAAGTTGTTCTGCCAATACGTCTGCAGCTTTAACAACTTGCACCGGAGAAGGAAAAGCGTTAGTAACCCTTAGCTCTTCATGTATATCCCCACTTATCATATCTCCTGTTACAATAACTGCAGCTTGACGTATATTGTGGCTCTGCCTGTGCATGTTGACCCAATGCATAAACCGCTCAACGTACTTCAACTGCCTTGCACGGCAAATTTCAGGGTTATACTCATTGAAGTCTTCTATCTCGCTAGGTTCTTGTACAGCCCCCATGTGCCCGTCACTAATCTGCATAACAGCAATACACTCACTCTGTGACATTGTTGTGCTAGGTGCTATAATTTCTTCTTTCTTAAGGGGCGTTAAAGGAGTTATAGCTTCCATAACACTACTGAAGAAAACCTCAAGTTTCCCATGATCTTTTTTATATCCTTCTAAAATAGTATCTTTTGCTTTTAACTGTGCCTTGAGTTCAAGTATCTCTTCAGAATACCTCATTCGTAACTCATCTGCACCTATTCCTTTTTCTGTCATGATAATACTCCTTCTGTTTTCATTTTCTCAATACTGTCTGGGTGTGACCAATAAGTAGAGCTTCCAGCCTTTCCCTTATACTTTGAAAAATCCGGATCATCAAGTATCACACGATACCCCATTAAATTACTAAAGTTGCACATTTTAACAAATTCATGATCAGTTAAAAATATATCCTTTTTAAGCTTTTCGACAATCTGAGATACAATATAAACCTTGTCGTGTTTAGCTCTTAATGCACTCTCTGTTAATCCAACGCTTTTTAATTGCGAGTGGTTGTTGATTTTTATTGAAGTAGCCCCCGAAGGGTCTTTACTTAATTCTCCCCTCCTTCTTAATCTTTGGTGTAATTTTCTGCATGTCATTGTATCTGAGCCTGTAGCCTTTGAACATGCCGCAAGTAATTCAGAAAGCTCATCATATTCGGTATGATGCTCTCTCAGCCATTCTGTTGGTCTCATAATGTATGTTTTCGTTAAACATCTGATAATTAGCGTTTTGGTTGATATTCTAGGTGATAATGATCTGCTTCTAGAATGAAGTCAAACTTACCCCCTAATCTCTTTTTGCCTTCTTTTAATATAACTTCTCTTTTTTCTTCTGGTATCTTAGCCGTACTTAGATCTGCTGCATTACCTGAATAATGCAATGAGGTGTAGCTATGTTTTCCTTCAAGCATACAGGAGATATCTGCTACACAATCATTCTCTACAAAAACGGAATCAAGTATCATTAATCCCAATAGAAGCTCTGTACTCAATCCCTGTATGACAACCTTATTATATTTTATCTGCATATATTATGTATATTTTATTAACGCAATTACTATGTTTGCTACGATAGTTATAAGCAGCCCTGCAAATGCTCCATACGCCATAGACTTAGTTTCAAGAACAGTTATTTTTGTGCTTATCTTATCAACCTTATTTTCTATGCTTTCAGAACGCTTCTTTAGTTCATCCAGCCGATATGTTACAAGCTTCTTATACTCATTCCATCCATTAGGTTCATTAGACATGATTAATAGTTTTTATAGTGGTTTGTAGTCAATATAAAATAATTCTCTTTGAGGAGCTACATTATGCCCTCCGTGATAAGGATTCAGATCCCATTGTAGTTTGCAGTCCTTATGATTATTTGGTAATGTTACAAGATCTCCTACGCTAAGAAATGTAAACCAATACTTATGCGACATAGATTCAACCATCCCGTCATAATATTTTCCTCCAGATACTTCTCCAATTTTCTTCGCTATGTGTGAACCTGTTTCATCATAAATATAAGCATAAATCCAAAAGTGATATTTCTTATTAAAATTATATTTCCATCCAAGCCTCCAGCTATTCTTATGATGATTAAAACCAAACCCGCATCCATAAAGTTTGTTTATGGTTTCTCCTGCTATAGATGGATGCCAATTCTCCTTTGGTAACATAAACGTAAGCCCCCACTTCTCATGACCCCAACGTGGATGTAGAAATTTTTTCCAAAATCCGTTACAATAATGATTACCTTTTTCTATAATAAATTCTTTCATTGATCATTTATGCTAAATAACCTCCATCTGC
>JACKQG010006212.1_pt1 | contig 12759 bp, 6 predicted proteins | sample 8237621 | NCBI WGS metagenome assembly JACKQG01 (sample SAMN15677084, study PRJNA649215) | marine metagenome | biome: marine; feature: Black Sea; material: saline water; isolation source: suspended particulate matter (SPM) from the Black Sea western gyre | collected 2013-06-09/2013-06-10 | depth...
CGCCATCAATCGGGCCTTAGCCAAAGAATTGACGTGCTGTTGCTCGGCGGCAATCAAAGGCTCAATTCCGAATTCAAGAATTTCAGGAACCTCGCGCAAGGCCGTACTGACTGTTTGCACGAAGGCCGGCAGTAGATCTTGATTGAAGTCCGCATCCCGAGAACCGGCCGGCCATTCCTGAGCCACGGTGAAGACCTTGGTGACGCCATTTGCCACCGCGATCTGCAATGAGTCAATCAGCGTTTGCAGTGATTCGTCGGCCACACTCAAATCACACAGTTCGACGCCTTGAATGATGCCGCGCAATTCTGGAAAACCCATGCTGCGCAGAGAGGTACAAAGCTCTTCAAAATCAGCCGGAGCTGTTGCCGGGATACCGAGGGTAAACGCTTGATAAAGACCGCTTTGATCCGCGGCGCGCAATTTTTCCGCTTCGGCGAGGTAGGACAATTTTCCGCCCTCGCGGGCAGTAGGGTCGAAGCTGGCGCTGACGGCGATGTGACCGAGGGTAGTTGTCATTTAATTTTGCTCCTTAGCAGGATAGGAGTATCGCATCGCCGCCTTGGTTTTTGGTTTACAATTAGCTAGGCCATGCTTGAAATTGTACTTCTAGTTTTTGCGGCGGCAGCTCAACAACCGCGCTCACCCGAAATGTTGGATTCGGAATTGGTGGCTCAGGCGCCAGCGCTGGCTTCGGTCGGCGATTTAAGCCTGTCATTGTGGGTGGACCAAAGTGCTCAGCAAATCTATGCCGCCGGCGCTGATGGCCGCGCAGTGGATTGGGCCTCGCGAGTGCGCGTAGATGACGACCTAACTGGCGCCGCTAAGTTCGTGAACAGCCGTGGCCTGGCTGTGGCTAACGGCGTCGGCTATGCGGCGTGGCGGGATTTGCGCAACGGTGCGGCCGACGCTTATTGGAGTCGGACTAGCGATGGCGGGTTGACTTGGAGCACGCCCGCACGTTTGGATGACGGTTATGCGGCGGGCGCTCAAGCGGTGACCGAGCTGCAAGTCGTAGCTAGCGCCGCCAACGTATTTGTAGCGATGTTGGTGGAACGACCGGGCGGGGGCGAAGACGTCTACATGGCATCGTCGATGGATTTTGGCTCGACTTGGAACCCTACTTTGAAAGGCAATACCAGTATGGCCGATTGTGATAGCGTCGCGATTTGCTGTGAGGGGATGAACGCTTTTATGACCTGGGCCGACGACCGAAATTTGGCCGGGCAGGATGATTTATTTTTGCGCATGACCCACAACGGTGGCGTGTCGTGGATGATGAATATGGACGACGAGCAGATCGATCAAAACGGCCCGGGCGTCGGCAACGTAGCAGGCGCGCGCATTCAGATCACCGGCGGCATGGGCGGCTTGGCGGTGGCATGGTTGGAAAACAAAACTTCGACGTCGGCGATTGATGAAGAACTGCACGTGCTCTATTCGCCGGATGGAGGCCATATTTGGCCGTTGCCGGAAGCAGTGCTGGCTTCGGGCGCCGACGTCGACAATCAATCTTTGGCGTTCGACATGGCTACTTTAGCGGTCGCCTGGGAAGACGATCGCAGTGGCAGCGATCAGGTTTACGTCAGTGTGAGCAAGGATTTTGGGTTTAGCTGGACGGAAAGTACGTTGACCAGTCAAGGCGGTGCCGAGCCGGTAATCGCTGGCTACGAAGACTTATGGGCCGTAGCTTTTTGCGACGGCAGTGCAGTCGAATCAAGCTCGTTGGCGGTGTCGCGCGATGGCGGCTTCAACTTTCTGCCGACCGTGAGTTTGAAAAACAGCAGCGCTGATTGCGACTTCATTCAGCTCAGCTATAACGCCGACTACGAAAACTTTACGGCGCTTTGGTTGGATGATCACAATGGATTCAACCAGCCCTACGCCGGTGGCGCGCGCTCGCAAACGTTGACCGCGGTAAGCCCGACCTATGCGGTCGGCGACTCCATCCATTTTGAAGCCACGCACTTCCCCTTCGCCGATTTCAATACGCCCTTTGTCGTGTTGCTGTCGTCCGCGCAGGGAAGTTACCGCCTGCCGTTTGGCGATGGTCGCAATACTGGATTGTTAAACAATCCATACCAGCCCGCCTACCTAACTCAGCTTGGCGGAATCATCGATTTCGACGGCAACGGCGTCACGCCGACCTTGACCATTCCGAATACTCCCGGTGCAACTTGGCACGCGGTTGGATTGGCTTATCTGACCTCTCATTCTGGCGCGGTTTATCTGCTCAGAATGACGGATTTGATCAGCATCACGGTGCAGTAAGCCGAGCCGCTCGCTAGGGTCCAGTGCAGTAAGCCGAATCGTAGGCTAGTGCCCCGGCAATAACGGCGTGGCCCTTGCGGCAGTAGCGCTGAAACCCGCCGGACCGCCAGGATCGGCCACCAGTGCTTGAATCGCGATCATGCGACCCTTCAAAAACGGCTTGCTGGGCAGTGGCCATTTCACCGTCGCGTGGCCGTCGGCGTTGAGAGTAATGGGGCCGATGACTTGCATTTTGGGGGTGGCTGATAGGTGTAGATTCACCCCTAAATAGGGGCGTCCAGGCAGGTCCGCTTGCAAGTCCAGGCCAATCCATGCATAGCCGAAACTGAAGCCGTCGGCGATGGCTATACGCCAATTATTTTCCAAACGAGCAGGGTCGTCCAACACCAAATATGGCGTGATTCCATCGCTACCAGCGGTGGCAGTGCCGAAGCTGGCGTGGAAATTTGGGTCTTCGCTGCGCAATTTCGGTCGCGCAAAAACTCCGCTTGCGGCTGCCACCCGTGGGTCGGTCAGCGCTTCATTCAGCAAAGCATGCAAGTCCGCTTTTTCGGCCACAGTCAACCCAATTGGAGCGATTTCCAGCGATTTATTGGGATGATCAAAATCACCTCCGCGGTCGTAAAAATCAATCACCTCCAGCAACGTCGACGCCGATCCGTTATGAAAATATGGTGCGCGCAATGCGATATTTCGCAACCCTGGTGTCAGCATTTTGCCGTCGTCCGCCGCGAGGCCGGTGATCGCGCCGCGGCCTAAATCCGTCGCCACCTCATGCACCCCGGTGTAATGAAACTGCTGCTTGCCGAGCTGAGGGAAAGTGTGGCACTGCACGCAGCCACCTTTATTTTGAAACAAATCCAAACCGCGTTGCTGTTGCGCAGTCAACGCCTGGCTATTTCCATTCATAAAATCATCCAAAGGCGTCTGATCAGCGAATAGAGTGCGTTCGTAAGCAGCAATTGCCATAGCGATACGATCGACGTCTACCCCAGGAGTTCCGAATGCTTCCTCAAACAAGCGCGCATAACGACGATTTGCTATCCACAATTCCAACGCCGCCGGAATGTGCGGCGACAAGGCCAGCGCGCGTTTATTCGCCAACTCCGACGCAGCTTGCAGCCAATCGCGACCTTGATGCGCCATTTCCACGCTGCTCATCGGCGGCACCACGGCCTGACTTTCTAAGGCCGCCCATGCTGGCAGAACCACCGCGCCCGTAATCGGATTGCGGTAAGTAAATTCGGCGCGCCCATCCCAAAACAGCGTGGCGTTCAAAAGCGCGTTAATCGCACTGCCCGCTTTGCGGCCGGTAACTTGCGGACGAAAACCAAACTGCGGATCCGGAGCAAACAAACCGTCGGCCAAACTGAGCACGACGCCGGGAGATCCTTGAACATCGTCGGCAGTTCCAAAAATCCCGTCGTGACCAGGGTGGGTGGAGGTCGGCGCAAAAGAACGTGGATCACTGCCGCCCGCGCTGGGGAAGTGACAAGTTCCGCAAGCGACCGACTCCGAGGTAGACAGCTGTTCATCCCAAAATAGTGCTAGTCCCAATGCGATCTTTTCCGGCGTGCTGGCATTACCAGGCGGCTCCGACGGCGGCGTCAGCCAGTTTTGCGCGGGGGCCGCGTTGCTGGTCGCGAAGAGTAGCGCGAGCAGGATTGTGGTTTTCGGGAGGGAGGGGAAGGTGGGCATAAGCGGTCCCAATCTTCAGAATAGGCTTTTTTTGCCAGGACGTTGCAAATGAACAACGGACTCATTCTCAATAGCTCGTGCTAGGATCAAGCATGCTTGCCACCCTATTTCTCAGCGTGTGCGGCTGGGCACAGGATTCCCCCCAAGCTCCACCGCTTTTGACCCTCGAAAAAGTAATCGAGGGAAGCGTTGTGGACCGTGACAACCAGGTGCATTCGCCCATTTTGGATTTAGGCTATTCCAGTGCCGACAGTTTGGGCAAAACATTCCAATTCACCGCCCCAACGTCGGCTTGGTATCAATTCGAATTATCTTCCAGCGAATTCGACGCATTCCTAATTCTGCGCGACGCCAGCCAGGCGGTGTTAATGGAAAACGACGACGGCCTGGGCGGTACCAATAGCTCGGCCATGATTGAATTGTCCGCCGAGCAATCCATCCAAATCCAGGTCTGCGCCCTGCATGGTGATCGCGGCAAGTTCACGTTAAGTGCGCAAGCAAATCCCGACGCCGACGCCATCAAACAGTGGCAGATCGATCAAGCTTTGTTCATGGATGGGCGTCTCGTTGATCTCTACAACCTGGATCAAGCCGCCGACGCCATTCCGTTTGCCAAACAAGCATTGGAATTACGCATTCAAGCCTTCGGCGCTGACCACATTGCGGTCGCCAATAGTTATGGCAACTTGGGCACGATGCAGATGGATATCGACGATTTTGCTGGCGCTTATCATAGTCTTGATCAAGCATTAAAACTCACGCGGGCGAATATGCCAGCGAATGATCCGATGCTGGCGACACCACTGTTCAATTTTGCAACCCTATTGGACCTACAAGGCAAACTTGATGAAGCGGTCAGCGCTTATGCGGAACTACTCCAGGTGCTGGACCTATACGACGAGGCTGAATCCGAAATTGGCCTGCTAGGTTTATTCGGTTGGGGCGAGGCACTACACCTTCTAGGGCGCTATTCGGAAGCTGCAGACGTATTTCAGCGTTTGCACGACCTTACCAAGCAGCTTCCTGAGGCGTCGGCTTTGGAACTGGCTTTGTTGCAGGGTCGTATTGGACTCAATTTAGGTTTGAATGGGCAAGAGGACCTCGGAATTGAAAAACTGGAACGCGCCAAAGAGGTTTTGCATAAGGTCGCCGGTAGGCTCAGCGCTGAGTCGGCGGAGGTTGAGTCCTACCTAGGCGTGTTGTTGACCACGCGAGGGGACTACGATCGCGACCAAGAAGAGTCTCAAAACGCTTTGCTGTCCACGCAAGACCTATATGGCAAAGCCAGTCCGGAGGCCTCGACCATTCTGAATAATTTAGCCACTCTTTATCAAAGCCAAGGAGACCTGGAAAAAGCAATTCCGCTGCTGGAAGAATGCTTGCGAATTGCTCTCGATGTGTACGGTGAGGTGCACCCTCATACCGCCACTTCCTATAACAATCTAGGAATGGTTTGGGTTACCCAAGGCGCTCCTGACGACGCTATCCCTTACTTGCTGAAAGCGTGGGAACTGCGTCGTCAAACTTTAGCTCCTGACCATCCTGACCATGTACTTGGAATGATAAATTTGGGTTTGGCTTACCGTGCAAGCGGGGACATGGCCAACGCCGAATTGTATTTCAATCAGGCCATTGCGTTCACGGAGAAGCATTTTGGCGACCTCCATGTGGTCAGCATTCGAGCCCGAGCTGGGTTGGCGATGGTGTATTTTGAAAAGGGGGAATTTGAAGTCGCCGAAGTGCTAATGCGACAAGCTTGGCAGGTAAGCAAACAAGTTCTTGGCGACCGCCACCCGTCGACTTTATCTGCCGCCCAAAACGTGGCGGCTGCATTGTTAGCTGGGCACGAAGCCGAGGCGGCCAAAGAAATTTACCAAGCTACTTTGCAGGATTTGCGTGCGCTGTTGGGCGCTACCCATCCAGAAACGATTCGATGCCAACTAAGCTATGCCGACAGCATGTTTTCTATTGGAGAATTTGGCCAAGCGTTGCCGCATTACTTGCAAGCCCACCGCGCGCGCTCAGATCTGCTGAATTTGCAATTCCCAACGATGAGTGAGAGCGCGCGCTTTCAATACTTGGCGACTTGGCCTAGCCCGGAGGACTTGCTGGACTGTGCTGGACATCTGCAAGAGGAGCCTATGTTTCAAACGTATTCCACATTTTTGGATTGGAAAGGCAAAGCAACACGCAGTCAACGGGCATCTCGGCTTTGGATTCGGGAAAGTGCGTCAAAGGAGAATCGGTCGATCGTTGCCGAGATTCAAAGCTTAGATCACCAGATCAAAAGATTGGTATTCGACAATTCCGAAGCGACTGCAGCGCAGGTGGTTGAGCAGGTCACCGATTTGCGCCAGCGTCGCCTTGGTCTTGAAACCGAACTCAATAGACAGTCCGGCTTAGAAAAAGTATTTGCCCAGCCCAATGCTGAGGCGCTGCAGCAAACCTTAACCAAACAAACCGCATTGTTGGACTTTTATGCCGGCGATGAAACCTTTGTTTGGATCATTCGCTTGCAGGGGCAGCCAACTTTGGTACGTCTCGGCGCTACTATCGAAATTCAAAAGCATCTGGAAATCCATTTGCAAAACCGATTAAATCTGACCCGAATCAGCCGGGGGGGGCGTTCTTTGACCCCGATTACTGAGGAAAAAGATCAACTTTTCGAATTGCTCTGGAAACCCATCCAACCCTATTTGCAGGGCGTCGAAAATATCTTGATCAGCCCGGATGGAATCATTTGTGAGCTGCCTTTTGCCATTTTGCAAACGCCCGAAAAGAAGTTTTTGCTTGAGCAGTTTCAAATTTCATACCTGGCGGACGTTCCCAATTTGGCGAAGATGGAATCCACCAGCCGCGATCGCCAGGGCGAGCTGTGCTTGATTGGGAATGTGAATTATTTTGAAGCCGAAGGCTTTGAAGATGTGCCACTGATTCCGACTGAAGCCAGCGGCCGCATTCACGAGCGATGGGTTTCTTTGCCGGGTACCCAAATGGAAATTCAAGCCATTCAAGACTTGATTCAATACGTTCTTAAGTGGGATTCTCCGGTAGTGCAGCTAAAAAGTGCTGCCGCCACTGAAAGTGCGGTACGTGAACTACTACCGCAAATGCGTTACCTGCACTTTGCTACTCACGGCTTTTTTGAACCCGAAAAACTCCCTTCGCTGATGGCCAACGGAGCAGAACTAAGTAAAATCACAGCATTGGGTGCAAAGCAAAAAGCCGTCGGCATGTTGCCTGGGTTGCTATCCGGTTTGGTGCTGGCTGGAGCAAACCAGCAACTTCCTGCAGGCGTAAACGACGCCTATCTGTCAGCCGAAGAAGTGAGTTTTTTGGATCTCAGCAAGTGTGAATTGGCGGTGCTTTCAGCTTGTGAAACCGCGCTGGGCAGTAGTCGAGCCGGTAACGGGTTGATGAGCTTGCGCCGTTCTTTTGAGGTCGCCGGTGCAAAATCTGTGCTTAGTTCGTTGTGGAAGGTCGGAGATAAAGAAAGCGCCGACCTAATGGTGGATTTTTATCAATATTATTGGGAGCAAGGCATGGGTAAAGCCGAAGCCCTGCGCGCCGCCCAATTGAAAATGATGAACCAGCATCGCGCCGCCGGTGTTGAACCACAACCCGCATCTTGGGGTGCTTTTGTGCTAAGCGGGAATTGGAATTAGTTGCGCAGATTGGTTGTGTAAGTGTATACTTACTTAACGTCCGGCCCGCGAAGCCCGGCTTAATCCAATAGAAAAATGAAAAAACTCCTCGCCACCATCGCCCTGGTCCTTAGCACGAGTACCGGGATTTCCATTAAGGAAACAACCGCACCTTCCGCAGTAGTAGGGACTTATGACTCCAGGGCCATCGCGATCGCATTCATTCGATCCGAAAAAATGTCGGAGTATTTGCAAAAGCAGATGGCGGATTTTGGAACTTTGCGCCAGCGTGCCGTAGATCAAGGTGATCATGATTTGGTCAAAAGCCTTGACGAAATTGGACCTGCGATGCAAAGGAAATTCCATGAGCAAGGCTTTTCCGGAGCCTCCATCGACGACATCCTTGCCACGATTGAAAGCCGTCTGCCTGCGATTGCAAAAGAAGCTGGAGTGGACTTAATTTTGTCCCGCTGGGAAATCGACTATCGCAGCTCAAGCGCTCAAGCTTTGGACCTTACCGAACTTATTGCGGCAGAATTCAAGCCCAACGAAGCCACTCTTAAAGCGATGCGCGAAATCATGAAAACTGAAATCGTGCCGGCTAATCAATTGAAGAGCGATGATTAATCAAAGTACTCAAGCTAGGTGAGAAAGTGCCTTCCAATTGGAGGGCGATCTGGCCGCGCCGTATGATGAGCACAGTTAACTTCCACCGATCTGTACCCCACGCACATGGCGAGACCCAACCAACGGGCGCAACGCCGACTTGATTACATTCCACTGATTTCTCGCACCTTTGTTGACCTGGGTTATAGGCGGACTACTACTGCTGCATTGGCCCAACAATGCGAGGTGCGAGAAAACGTGCTTTATCGTCTGTGGCCAGATAAGCGGGCCATGTTTATTGCCGCATTGGATTACGTTTATCAATATTCGGAACAGACTTGGAATCGGCTGCTGGAGGGTTCGAGAGAAGGGCAGGCTAGCTCAGAAAATTCTGCTAGTCCTGCCCAAATTATTTTGCAGTACGAAGCCAGTCACCACGGTGAGTTTGGTCTTTACCGTTTGGTGTTTACCGGATTATCTGAGACTGACGATCCGCAAATCAAAGCCAGCTTGAAGGACCTTTATCAGCGCTTTCATGGCTTCGTTCAAAAACAGGTTGCTGTTCATCGCCAAAATCAAGAAAGTCACAGGCAAACTTCACTAATTGCTTGGTCCATTCTTGGTCTAGGCACGGTGGCGAATATCGGCCGCGAGTTGGAAATATTGGGTGCCGAGGAACGTCAGCAACTCATTCAAGAAATCGGCGACTTAATGCTGAATGTTGAAATTGGGAAGTGATTCAGGCACTTATTTGGCTTTTTGCGACTGCTTGATGGGGTAAGTCCGGTCCGGCTTCGGCGTCTTCTTTTGAGTGCGATCGGAGTCCGGCCAGCGCACAATAACTTCCACCCGCCCGGAATAATCGCCCAACCCGAAATGCACGATGGGCTCGTCTTGCGAAGTCGTGCCGCGGGCGTTGTGCAACTGGCGCACCCATTGCCGCGGTTGCTCTTCTTCCAAAGTGGTCACCGTGACGATGGCACCAAAGGCGGAGGTATCGCTACCCTTACTTTGCAGTGCAATCCGCAGGTGATGATTGGAGTTGCCCGAATTGCGCAGTGCACGCACGCCGTTACTTGAGGCGTAAATCACATCCAAAAAGCCGTCGCCGTCAAAATCTAGCCAAGTCTGTCCCCAGGCATGAAAAGAGGCGGCATTAGCTCGGAAGGTGATCGCTTGGAAGTTGCCGTTGCCATCGTTTTGGAACAACGCCGACGGCACCCCTTCATAAATGTTGGTTATGGATAGATCCAAGTCACCGTCGTTATCGATGTCGATGAATGCTGGATCCGAATTGGTCTCCTGGAAACGAATGCCGCGTTGCACCGCTTGGTCGACAAAATTGCCGTCGCCTTGATTCATGCATAACATGGATTGGTTTGAAAAACCCTGGCGGATAAAACGTGGGTGGGCCAAGTTGGCGGAAAATAAATCGATGTGGCCATCATTGTCGACGTCGCCCCAGCAGCTGCCGATGGTGTGACCGTAATACTGGCCGTCAGCGGGTTGAAGAGTACCTTTGGTGCCAATTTCTGCGGAGTAGTCGACAAATCCTGAGTTGCGCCATTGCCAGTGCAGATTGGGCTGCAACCGATAGTTGGAGACAAAGATGTCGCTATGGCCGTCGTGATCGACGTCGCATGGTGAAACGCCTCGGCCGCAAAATGGGCCCGCAGTATGCAAACCCAAACTTTCGGATTGGTCGATAAATGTGCCGTCGCCCTGATTCACCGCCAGCACATCGTGATGGCCCACGCTCATCGGGTTTTCGTAGAGCGCGAAGTAAATATCCAAATCACCGTCGTCGTCAAAATCTACCCACGCCGCCCCTTCTGGCGACGACTCCAATTTAATGTTGTTAAGTCCGCTGCTGGTGGTCGCGTCCTCGAACTGATATTTGCCGCGCTTGCCCAAATTGCGATAGAGAACGGCATTTCCGCCTTTGGCGATGAGTAAATCCAAATAGCCGTCGCCATCAAAGTCTCCGAATACCGAACCCAAGCCGGTCTGAGTCACGCCGCGTTCATTGCCGACGTCGACAAATTTACCTTTGCGGTTTTCAAATAATCGGCCGCACAAGCTTAAGTCAGGATCGCCATCTTGATCGAAATCAGCGGCCGCTGCCCGTGCAATTCTCAACCCGGCTAGGCCTATTTCTTCGGTGCAGTCTTCAAAGCGCACACTAGGCTCCGCTTCCATTTCGAATAGAGGATGCCCCGGCTGAACTTTTTCGCCGCTCAAATAAGTTGCAAGAGCGATGGTGTTGAAGGCGTTGTCGGTATCGATTTCACACTCGCGCCGAGCCAATAATTCAGCCGTTTCGATCGCTACACCATCCGACATCAATCCACCCATCGGGCCCGCATAGGAATATTTTTCGCTCGCGCTTTGCCACGCCTGACTCCAAACTTTCTGCGCCAATCCTTCAATCCGCGCATTGCTTTGAAGCGCGCGCAAATATCCATCCACATAACGCCGGCCTAAATCGGCTTCGGTGCCAGCATCCTTGTCGTCAATCGCCACCTGAATGCGTCGATCAAAAAATTCCGAATACTGTTTGATTCCAGTTAGGTCCTGATCTTTCAAACTAGCCATCAACAGCCGCGATGCCGCGATCGGGGCATACTTGCTGGTGCCGAAGTCGTCGTACAAACGCTGCCAACACTTGCGGTTAAAAGTCGGATCAAAATTCGCCCAGCAGTGGGCATGAATTGCATTGACGACTTCAACCATCGGCGAGCCCAGACCCTCCACGATACCATCCAAATCGACGCCATTTTTTTGCAAGCTTTCGAGCGCTTGATAAGCCTCGTCAAAATCTTTATTTCCTGCGTGAGCGATAGCCAAAAAACTAAGGGCCAAGCTTTGTTCGGCGTCGGTTTTGATTTGTTTTTCAGCCAGAGTAGCCAGCTCCGCCCACGCATCTTTTTCACGCAGTTCCTTAGCTTTGCTAAGAAATTCACTAGCTTGCAGATGGGCAGGCGCCATAGGCAAGCAAGCAGCATCGATTGCCGGAAGCGGGTTGGCAATTGCAGACAAACACAAAATCAAAGCTGGGGAGAGCATCTGGTTATTTTAGGTCCTTCCTCGTTTCGCTTGCTTGTGGGGCTTGCAGATGACAACATTCATCCATGGCAGCACTGCGTAGATGGTGGGGATGGGGCAAACTGAACCGTAGTTTCCCGTTGCCGAGTTATGCGCAAGAATCACTATTTGCGGAATTACAGCTCACCGACCGTAGCGCAAATTCGACGTCGGCGGCGGTCGAGCCTGAGTTGCCGCATTTGCCGGAACCGCGTCCCTTGGCGCCGCCCTGTGCATTTAGCCAAGCATTCGAGGATCGACTGCGATGTGCTACCGGCCGCAGTACACCTGACATATTGCGATTACGTTTCAATAGGCTGCTGCACGCTCCCGACGGCGTCGTTTTGCCGGAAAATGAGCAGCAAATTCAGGAGTTGTTGCGGTGGGCAGTGGACAACAGGGTGGCAATCGTGCCGTTTGGCGGCGGGACCAGCGTGGTTGGCGGGGTCGACGCACTGCGCGGGGATCACGCCGCCGTGTTGGCTTTGGATATGCAAAAACTCAATCAAGTCCTGGATTTGGATGAAAAATCAGGCTTGGCGCGCATTCAGGCCGGCATATTCGGTCCCGCCTTGGAGCAACAACTGCAACATCGAGGTTTTTCGCTCGGACACTTTCCCCAGTCCTTCGAATTTTCGACCTTAGGCGGTTGGCTAGCAACGCGTTCCGCCGGCCAAAACTCGACGCTTTACGGAAAAATTGAACACATGGCCGCCGCGGTGCGAATGCTGACGCCGTCCGACCCACCGTCGCAAGTGGAATCGCGTGCTTTGCCTGCCTCTGCGACCGGCCCTGAAATCAAGGAAATGATGGTAGGTAGCGAAGGCGTTTTGGGAGTCATTACCGAAGCAACTATGCGCGTGCATGCTTTGCCGCAAGCAACGCAATATCAGTCTTTCTTTTTCCCTGATTTCGCCAACGGTTTTGGCGCAGCGCAACAGATTATGCAAAACGGGTTGCGCCCAGCTGTATTCCGCCTTTCCGACGAAACCGAAACGCGTTTGTTGATGAAACTAGGCGGCGCTGATCGCAGTAAGGGGGTCAAGTTATTGCGGCTATTGGGCAAATCCACCTATTTGGATGGCTGCCATTTCATGCTCGGTTTTGAAGGCCATGCCACCTTGGTGAAGGCAGAGGTCTCCGCGGCTAAATCCATCGCCAAAAGGTGCGGCGGCTTAGGGATCGGTAGCAGCCCAGGGCGGCGTTGGGAAAAAGAGCGATTTGAGTTGCCGTACTTCCGCGATACCTTGCTCGACATGGGAATGATGGTCGAAACTTTTGAGACCGCCGCACCGTGGTCAAAATTGCCAGCGCTACACCAAGCATTGCGTCAGCAATTGCCTGCCAGTTTGATTTTGGCACATATATCTCATGCTTATCGCGACGGCGCATCGCTGTACATCACTTGGTTGCACGTCGCGCCCGACCCGGATCAGGCTTTGGAGCTGTGGCAGCA